>Ga0207433_10002749_pt1 | contig 35194 bp, 27 predicted proteins | sample YelNatPaOPGAMG01_FD_187559 | JGI IMG/M metagenome (GOLD analysis project Ga0207433, IMG submission 187559) | Hot spring thermophilic microbial communities from Obsidian Pool, Yellowstone National Park, USA - OP-RAMG-01 (SPAdes) (version 3) | ecosystem: Environmental > Aquatic > Thermal springs... | reverse complement strand
AACCATTAACCGCTTCTTACCCGGCTATCTGGACTACTACAACAATCAGCGGTATCATTTAGGTATTAATCTCAAAACTCCCGCCGGAATGCTCCAGAATTGTTTCCAAGCTATTGTTTAGAAAACGTAGGCTAAATCCCCTATTTCTGCTATATTTAAAGTGATTTTTGCCTACTTGATTTATCAGAGAAAATCATCCCGAACTTGATTCGGGACCTAAATTGATTCCGGATATTTTGCTGAAGCAAAATTCCGGAATGACAAAAGACATGAACCAAAAACAACCCAAAATTTTAACTGACAAAGATTCTTGGATATTGGCCGAAGACATCCCGGACATTGATTTCCAATTTTCCCAGATCTGGCTGTCCAGTTTCGTGAATAATCTGGAAAAAGCCTGCGGAAAAAACTACAAAAAAGACCTTTGCGTTTATCGCGGGTATAACTTGAAATTCTATTACGGCGAAAAGGATTCCGATGATTTTGCCAAGCACTTACTGAAAAAGATCACCAAATCCCCTGCTTACGGCAAACTGATAAATAAAAATATCCGGAAATACTCGGATGTGCTGAAAAGAGCCAGTCGGGACATAGAACCGAAAAAATTACGCCGGCTTTCGAACCGGGAACTGGCGAATTTTTACCATAAGCTGGACGAGCTACATACCACCTTATATTCCTGGGGTTGGCTGCCTAACGCAGTTGATATGTTCCATGGAAATCTTACGAACTACCTTAAAAGCATCTTGGCAAAAAAAGCCAGCGAAGACCAGGTAAACGAAGTATTGGTCACCCTTTCCACTTTTCCCGAAAAAAGTTTCATCCAGATTGAGCACGAATCATTTTTGAACCTGGTTGCGCTCAAACAGAAGAAAGCTTCGCCCAGGACTCTCCACAACGCCATATTAAAGCATCTTGACCGATTCTTTTACCTAAAGCACCTGTGGACCGGCAAGGAAGTCTATACCTACAAATATTACTTACGGGAAATATCCCGGTTCATAAAATCAGGCGAAAATGCCGTAGAGATGCTTAAAAAAGAGAACCTCGTTTTTAAGAGGACCATAGCCGAACGCAAACGTCTCATGAAGGCCCTTAAATTGACCAAAAGACAAAAGGACCTATTTGATGTCTACGCTGAGTTTGCCGTGACTAAGGCATACAGGCGCGACGCGCAGCTGTACTGGGCATACAAAATGGATTTTATGTTTAGCGAGCTTTCCAAGCGCCTTGGACTGACTTTTATGCAAAGCCGCTTCCTGTTCCCATGGGAAGTGGCAAGGGGCTTAACCGAAGGCTTAGATAAGGATTTCAAAAAGGAAGTCAGGCAACGGACAGAATTCTGCGTTACCTATTCCGAGAAAGGCAAGGATCTTATCTTTTACGGGTCTGAGGCAAAACAGATTGAAGATAAACTTATCCAACATCACGATGGCGATATCGCGGAGATCAGCGGACAAACCGCCTGTCTGGGCAAGGCTAAAGGCAAGGTCAAAATAATCAATTCTCCGTCGGATACAAGAAAGATGCAGCAAGGAGATATCCTGGTTTCCATAGCGACCAATCCTGACATTGTCCCGGCCATGAAAAAAGCTGCGGCCATAGTCACTGAGCAAGGCGGTATTACTTCCCACGCGGCGATAGTATCCCGCGAACTGGGTATCCCCTGCATCATCGGCACCAAGATCGCGACCAAGGTTTTAAAAGATGGCGATTTGGTGGAAGTGGACGCCAACAAAGGCATTATTAGAAAAATAAAATAATCTTTTCACTATGACAGATAAACCATTTGATTTTGAAAAAATTGCCGCAGTAAAGCAATCAGTCCAAAGCTTCCAGGAACAGGAAAGGTTTGACCAAGAACAAATAAATACCCCAGAATATTACGAGGGCCTTAAAGATACCTTACTGAGGATAGTAAGCATATTGCATAGTTTAGGGATCAAAGATTACGAATTGGCGCATGGTTTTGTTGCTGACTTATTAGGCAAGGAAATCGCCGGCAAGCTGCCAAAATATAAAGCATACGACTTAGATATTTTCCTTAAAAAAGAAGATAGCCAAAAGGCAGCGGAAGTTTTACAACAAACGGGATTTTCCCTAGATAAGATATCTTATAATGACAAAAATGAGCCCTTAATCTACAAGCTTAAGGATCAAAAAAATCAAAATTTGGTTGATTTATTTACCGAATTAACTCAAAGCCCACGCATTACTGTTAATGTAGAGGGTATCGAAATCAATATCGAATCTCCGGTTTCGGTGCATCATTTCATAACATCAGAATTAGAGAGTGATTTTCTCAGTCGGAGCGTAGACGAAAAATATAAAAGAACCAGAAAAGCAAAAAACCAAGATAGGATAAGCTTATTGGAGGATGCCATGGGAAAAATGAACATGCGGTGGAAATATATTGATATGTAATTCATCGATAAATTTTTCAGTATTATGAAAAAACATTCCTTCAAAATTTTGGTCAAGGAATCCAACATCAATTTCCATAATTGGCATACCACGGCCGAAGGGTTCCATCATCCGATCTTCAGAAAATTTGTCGGAACCGTTATCCCGAATTGGATCATGTTTATAGAACAGGACAGCGGGCAATGGGGCACCATAGACACAGAGTGGCAAAATGCCGGTGAATCGTTCGCCAAAAGGATGGAAGCGGGTAAAATAGATATTTTTGATATTGAAAAAAAACATTATGAAGTCGGCAACAAGATACGGCAACTGACAGATTTTGTCTATAAGGGTAAAATCCAAGCCATCTCTACTCCCCAATTACTTTCGATTTTAAAGCAGATGTGGAAGCATTATTGGTATTTAAGCGGCATCGGATATATTGCGGTCATCAGCGATCTGGGTCACGGCTATCTAATGGGTCAGTTGTCCAAGATACTCCTACAAAAGAAGGTCACGGCCGACAAAATCCATACTTACCAAAGCTTGTTGTCCAGCCCCAACAAAAAGACATTATTCTGGCAGGAACAACTGGAATTGTTGAAATTGTGCGATAAATTTGGATCAATCCAAAAGTTGCGGGACAGCAAGGGTCTGGATAAGCACGTGCAAAAATGGTTCTGGCTGAATTACGGCTACCAGGGCCCGGTTTGGACCAAAGACGATTTTTTGCATCGCGCGCAGGAGATATTCAAATGCGGGAACATCAAAAAAACCCTGTCTGAACATCAGCGATACTTCAAGGATCTGGTATCCAAACAGAAAGCCTTAATAAAGAAGCTTGAGATAACAAAACAAGAAAACTATTTTTTTGAAACAGCAAGGTTGTTCACTTTCCTGAAAGGATACCGCATAGAGATGCGGCACCGTTATAGTTTTGCGCTGGACAGGATCTTTTTGGAGCTCGGCAAACGTCTGCACCTGCCGCTAAACTTCTTCAGGTACGCCTTAAAAGAAGAGATTATCAAAGCCGTAACGAAAAAAACCGTACCGAACGAAGAGATATTGAAACGCAGGCAAAAGATGCTCTACATATTGGATAATAAAAAAGGTAAATTCATCAAGTTCAAGAATACTGACAAAATCTTCAAGGCCCTGCTGGCAGAAAAAAAGATAGAATTCACCGGACAATTGTCCGGGCAGGTTGCCTATCCTGGCAAGGCTACGGGCAAGGTAAAAATTATGGCGCATCCCGGGGACGTGGCAAAGATCAAGGACGGCGATATCTTGGTGACCTTTGCTACCACGCCGGACTTCTTGCCTGCCATGATGAAAGCCGCGGCATACGTGACCGACCAGGGCGGCGTGACTTCCCACGCGGCAATCACGGCCAGGGAAATGAAGAAGCCCTGCATCATCGGCACCCAATATGCCAGCAAGGTCTTCAAGGACGGGAACCTGGTGGAAGTTGACGCCAATAAAGGTATTGTTAAAAAAATCAGCTAAGTATATACTGAAATCATGAAAACCATTTGGCGGAAAAATTTTGACATCAAGCGTGTAGATATAAACCTGTCGGCGGAAACCATGCCCGGGTTCGGCGGGCTAAATTATATCACTGTCGGTAAAAATTACATCAGCCAAGCAATTTGGGTATTTGAGAACCTGGACAATACCGGTACTTATTTCCCTGTCAGCGAATTAAGGGGGCTTATAGAAAGTACTTTAAAGACCATTCTAACCGACCCTGACAAGATAGACAAGATACACAAAAGAGATATTGCGCTGAACAAGCAATATTTCGATTATGCGGAAAAACTCAGGAAATTCAAGCTCAACGAACTTTCAGGACCTAAATTACTCCAGCTGCATAAGCGCTTGTTCAACTTGCAATACCAAAGCCATTGTTGGGCTTTGCCGACTACCTGGTTCCTGGACAGCGACGGCGAGGATTTCAGCAAATACCTGATCAATCTGATAAATACGCGCAAACAAGAGTTGGGATTGAATGTAGAAACTGCCACAGCCTTCAGCGTCTTGACCAGCCCTGCCGCGCCTTCGTTCGGTCAAAAAGAAGAGGAAGACTCGTTAAAAATGGTGGACTGGATTCAAACAATTCCTAAGCTCAAGTACTGGTTCGCCAGCCACACGACCGAAGAGCTTGTCCAACTCTTCCCTTCCCTGCCTCCAAAATGGAAGAAAAGGATCCTCAAACATCACTATGATTGGTGCTGGACACCCTACACGTACTTAGGCCCGGCTTATTCCCTAGATTACTATCTGGAAGTCTGGCGGGGGCTTATCTATGAAGATATTGATGCAAAGTCAAATCTTAAAGCTCAAAAATCAAAACTTAAGGAGATCCAGATCCAACGGAAAAAACTTATTGCGCAGCTGCGGCTTTCAAAACAAGAAAAACACTGGTTTGACATTGCCGCAGACATAGTCTGGCTCAAAGGTTATCGCAAGGATTGCTACTTCCACGGAGTTTATGTCCTGGATCTTATACTTGCGGAGATCGGCAAACGCGGCGGCCTTTCGCTTTTGCAGACAAAATACCTGCTGCCAGACGAACTTCCCAAGGTCTTGAACGGAAAGGACTTTTCCGATACAGCCAACCAAAGGATAAAATTCAGTGTGATGTACGGAAAAACCCTAGCTGGCAAGAACTTGAATTGGTCAGGTAAGGGCTTAAAAATCTTTGTAGGCAACAAAGCAAAAGCATTCCTAAAAAAGCATAAATTCGAAAAAATCGTGGTCAAAAAGACCAATGAACTGATGGGGACTTGCGCTTGCCCAGGCCTGGCCAGCGGGAAGATAAAGGTAATCAATGTGCCTGACGAAATGGAAAAGATGCAGCAGGGAGACATTATGCTTTCCCACACCACCTTCCCCGCCCTGGTCCCGGCCATGAAAAAAGCCGCGGCCATAATCACCGAAGATGGCGGAATAACCTGCCACGCGGCCATCGTCGCCCGCGAACTCCAAACCCCCTGCGTAGTAGGCTGCAGGAACGCCATTTCCATATTAAAAGACGGCGATATGGTGGAGGTGGATGCGAATAAAGGAATTGTGAGAAAAATAAATAAGTAAATATATATTTAATTGCGTAAAACATTACGTAATAAAAATTTATGGAACTAACTAGGACGTTTGCAAGACTAGATAAATCATCGGTTGCCATTGCAGGGGGCAAGGGGGCGAGTTTGGGAGAGATGACCAAGGCGGGACTGGCGGTGCCGCCGGGGTTCGTGGTGCTAGCGAACGCCTTTGACCGCTTCATTGAAGGGACTGATATTAACGTGGAAATAGACGCGCGCCTGAAGAACGCTAATCACAAGGATATCAATTCCGTTGACCGCGCTTCCAACGAGATCAGGGCTATTATCAAAAAAACCAAGATGCCGAATGACATCAAGGAAGAGATTTTAGCCGAGTTCAAAAAGCTCAAGGCCAAGTTTGTTGCCGTAAGGTCATCCGCCACGACCGAGGATTCTTCCGTGGCTTCCTGGGCCGGGGAACTGGAAACTTATCTGAACGTCACAGAAAAGAATGCGGCGGAAGCCGTAAAAAAATGCTGGTCTTCCCTCTTTACCCCGCGTGCCATTTTTTACCGCTTTGAAAAAAAGCTGCACAAGCAAAAGGTTTCCGTGGCCGTGGTCGTGCAAAAGATGGTGCAAAGCGAGATTTCCGGCATCTGCTTTACCGTGCATCCGGTGACCAGAGACCACAACCAGATGGTCATAGAAGCAGGCTTTGGCCTGGGCGAAGCCATAGTTGGAGGCATGGTCACCCCGGATACTTACGTCTTGCGTAAGGAAGATCTTTCCATTCTGGATATCAACGTTTCGGAGCAATCTTTCGCCATAGTCAAGGCTCCTCGCGGGATCATCCATAAGAAGCTTTCCGCTAAAATCGGCGGGAGACAGAAGCTCACAGGCAGGCAGATAGTAGAACTGGCCAAGCTCTGTAAAAAGATTGAGGAACACTATAAACATCCTCAGGACATTGAATGGGCTTTGGAAAAGAATAAATTTTATATCACCCAATCCAGACCGATTACCACCCTTTAAACAATAATACGGCAAAAAACAGCTTTAACAAAGCTGTTTTTTTACACGCTGAAAGCGGCCAAGTCGTAAGGAATATTGAACGCTCCCGTCAAGTAATTCGGCTTTAAAAGCGCGAAGGAAATTCTGCTTTTGGCTTTTTTTAAAATTTCCATAACTGCAATTGATGATGAAAAAAAATTTTTTTAATTATATTGCCTCCAGCCCTTCACGGCAAAATGTCCAAAAGGCCCGACGGTTTTTTGTTATCGCTCTGGCAACAATTGCCTTAGGGCCGCTCCTGCTTTTCCGATCGGCTTCCGCCGAAGACATAATTGGCGATAATCCGACAACCAATAATCAGGACGACACTTTCCAAACCCCGCCTCAAGATACGGACACCGCGGAAAAGCAGGCGCCAGACCAGCCGACCGATTCTCCTGTTATTGATCAGCCGGAAAAGGACATCCCCCCTCCCGCGAGGAACGGTCTGACCAAACAGGAAGAATTGGACCTGACCGGCGGCCTTAAGATACGCGATTTGCAGGCCTTGGAGAACCAAAAAGCCACGGGCAACAGTCTTTCGCCAGAACCGAACCAAAAACAAATGGAAAACCGACAAGACGACGGATCTTCTGCCATATCCCAAAATGGCGCGCCCCAAGCTGAAATAGCCGCCGAACCGGAACGATCGAAGACACCAATAACCACCAAGTCCAAGGCTTCATCCATCTTCTCCCCGCTGACCGGAGTCCTGTCTCCCACCAAAGTTTCCGCCGCAATCTACGGCCAAAGTCAATTAGATCCGCGAATCGCAAAAACCTTAAGCCTATTGGCAACCGTTCTCATCTTTAGCGGTATTTTGATGATGAGTAAAAAACCCCCTTCATCTACCGGCACTTCTTAAAGGGGATTATAGAATCGGGCATTATGTAGCCATAAAATTAAACCGCTCGTTATGGAAAAGAAACAACTCGGCGCCGCCCTAATAATCTCGGGAATCCTTATCCTTGGCGGGATATTCTATATGACCAGCAGGCTGCGGCAGCAGTCCATAGTCTTTTCACCCAAACTGATGCTCTCGGCCCTTTGGAACAGCTATAAAAAAGAATATATTGAGCCGTCCAGCGGCAGAACTCTGGACAGACAACGTAACGACACCACCACTTCCGAAGGCCAAAGCTACACGATGTTACGCGCGGTCTGGCAGGACGACAAGGAGACCTTTGACCGTAGCTGGCAATGGACGAAAGATAACCTCAAGAGGCCGGACAGCAATCTTTCTTCCTGGCTCTACGGAAAAAAACCGGACGGCAGCTATGGCATATTGGAAGACCAGGGAGGCCAGAACGCGGCCACGGATGCTGACACAGACATTGCCATGGCTTTGCTGTTCGCCGGCAACCGCTGGGGCGACCAGCAATACACGGAAAATGCCAAAAACATCATCAAGGATATCTGGAATAATGAGATCGTAACCATAAACGGCATCCCTTATCTTGCGGCCAATAATATAGAGAAAAATTCGGCTTCCGCTGTCATCATCAACCCCTCCTATTTTGCGCCTTATGCTTACCGGATGTTCGCGCAAGCCGATCCCGAACACGATTGGGGCGCGGTGATAGACAGCTCTTATCGGATCCTAAAACAGGCTTCAATTTCTCCCTTGGATAAGAATTCCAGCAGCGGTCTGCCACCCGATTGGATAGCCCTGGACAGGAAGACCGCGGCATTGATAGTCCCGGCTGGAAGCCAGATGACCACTAATTACGGTTACGACGCGATGCGTGTCCCTTTCCGCGTGGCCCTGGATTGGGAATGGTATAAAGAACCGCGCGCCAAGGAATTGCTGCGGCAATACGATTTCCTCAACCAGGAATGGCAGGACAGAAAAATAATCTTCGCCTCTTATTCCCACGATGGCCAAGCCCTATTCAATAGCGAGACTCCGGCAATGTACGGCACGAGCCTCGGATATTTTTTGGTCACCGAACCGGCCACTGCCGAAACGGTTTACCAAAACAAATTGCAAAGCCTCTACAGCCCCGATCTCCAGGATTGGAAAAAACCTTTGGGCTACTACGATGACAATTGGGCCTGGTTCGGCCTTGCCCTGTACAATCACGATCTCGTGAACCTGTTCACTGAACGGGAATGACGCGGATGGAAAGATCGCGGAAAACGGAAGAAAGCCGCGCCGCATGACTTTAACTGACCTCTTTTCATGCCAAATGATCTCTACCCCCCGCTCCCTTCGGAGCAGATGGAATTTTTAAGGACCACCACAAACAAGCCTTTGCTGGCGCTGAACCTTTTGGCCGCAGCCGTTTATTTTTTTGTGCTAGCATTCTGGTTCGAACGGGGCAACTTGGTTCTGTATCTGGTGCTAATGGCCGGGGAAGTCTTCCATCTCTGGCAGGTCTTCGGCTATATCCATACCGTATGGCAGACCAATTACCCTATCGCGGCCGAAAAAAAATGCTTCCTGCCGGTTGATGTCTTCATTACCGTTGCCGGGGAACCGGAGGATATAGTGGAAAACACCATCCGCGCGGCTTTGTGCATGCGCTATCCGCAGTTTAGAGTTTTCGTGCTCAACGACGGCAAGGTCGCGAAAAAGGAGAACTGGAAAGCAATAGAAACGCTGGCTACCCGCCTCGGCGCCGTTTGCATCACCAGAACCGAGGCGAGCGGAGCCAAAGCGGGCAATATCAACCACGCCTTAAAGCGCACTTCCTCCCCTTTGGTGGCTGTGTTTGACGCAGACCAGGCCCCGTTGCCGGACTTTCTGGAAAAGGCTGTTGACTATTTCGCTGACCCGAAAATGGGATTTGTCCAGACGCCGCAATATTACCAAAATCATGGTTTGAACGAGACCACGAAAGGCTCTTGGGAGCAGCAGGAACTGTTCTTCGGTCCCATTTGCAAAGGCAAAAACCGCCTGAATGCCGTGTTCATGTGCGGCACGAATATGGTTATAAGGAGAAAGGCGCTAGAGGAAGTGGGGGGAATGAGCGAAGACAATATCGCCGAGGATTTCCTGACCTCGCTGTTCATCCACAAGAAAGGCTGGAGATCGGTCTATATCCCGCAAATTCTAGCCTGCGGCTTGGCGCCGGAAGATTTCTTGTCCTACCACAACCAGCAATTCCGATGGGCCAGAGGCAGCCTGGAAGTCGTTTTCCGATATAACCCATTATTTTCTAAAGGACTAAGTTGGGGACAAAAAATCCAGTATCTGGCTTCGGCCAGCTACTACCTGTCCGGCGCAGTAGTCTTATCCAACGCCCTGCTGCCGCTGATATTCTTTTACACCGGCCTTATCCCTCTGAATATCTCCACTATGTCTTTGGCCGCGATATTTTTGCCTTACATTTTCCTGACCGTCGTTGTCCTACGCCTGACCAGTAATTCAGCGTACACATTCAAAGCCCTATCTTTTTCCATGAGCTCCTTCCCTATCCATATCCGCGCGATTTGGGCTGTCGCTTTGCGAAAAAAGACGGCCTTTGCCGTGACCGCGAAAAAAAAGGTGCAAGGAAATTTTCTGTCCTTGATAATACCACATTTAGTCTATATTGCCCTGGCAACGATAGGTATCGTAATAGCGATATCCAGGCAAGGACTGGATGCCGAAGTTTTGACCAACTCGGCTTGGGCCGCGTTTAACATTAGCATCTTCATTCCCTTCATTAACGCTGCCCTGCCCCGAGCGACAACATCTCCCGATAGCAAGGTAATTTCCGTCCTTCCTGCCAAAAACGCGGACACGCCGGTCCTTGTCTCCGGACAGCAGGCCCTGGAAGTGAAAAATGGACAGAATTCGAGGACAAATTGAACCAACCTGACATCTGATGCCAACAACAGCAAAAAACATCACCCCTCCAAACAAAAACGGCAAGGACTTTTCCGCGGTCTGGATAATTTTGGCATTGCTGCTGTTCATTGCTGTAATCTCGTTCTTTTTCCTTTCCAGACAAAGTCTCCGCCTGGATGAAGCCCAGACCCTCTGGCAAAGCAGCCGCAGCCCCAGCGGTATCCTTTGGATAGTCGCCCAGGACGTGCACGTGCCTTTATATCACATCCTGCTGCATTTCTGGCAGATGCCTCTGGGAAACAGCGTGCCCACGGTCCGCCTGTTTTCCCTGGCCTTCTTTTTGGCCAGCATCCCCCTGACCTATCTCGTGGGCAAAAAGGCGTTTTCCAAGAATATAGCGATATTTGCGACCGCTTTGATGGCCATCTCCCCGTTTCTGAACTGGTACGGCAACGAGGTCAGGATGTACAGCCTGCTGCTGTTCGTCACTTTATTAAACCAGTATTTTTTTCTCGGTCTGTTCGTCGGGGGCGAAACGGAAAAAAGCAGCCGGCCCCACTGGACTGGATTCGTCTTGAGCGCTTTCTTTGGCATCTTCACCCACTACTTTTTCTGGTTCATTCTGCTGATTGAAGGGGTATTTTTCCTTTTCTACAGGAAAATCTTTCCGCCAAAGACCTTCCGCAATCTCGCCCTACTGGCCTTACTGTTGCTTTTGTCAGTGTTGCCCTGGTTCTGGTATGTCCGGAGCATTGGCATAATTAACAATTCCGATCCCCTGCTCGGTAAGCCAAGCAGCGTCAATTTCTTCAATACTTTCTCCCAGTTCCTGTTCGGCTTCCAAAACGATCACCTGAATACCATTATTGTCTCGCTCTGGCCGCTTTCCGTGGCGCTGGCATTCCTATCACTGCGCAAGAACCTTAGGACGCCGCCGCAAGTGGTGTTTTTCTTCCTCTCCGCTTTGCTGCCCATAGTTCTGGCGTTCTTTATAAGCGTGTTCGTCCGGCCGCTATTTCTGACTAGATATCTCATTTTAACCGTCCCCTCCCTATTCTTGTTCTTTTCATGGTTTTTATCGGCCTATTCCAAACGACTAAGTCTGGTCCTTAAAACGGGCCTAGTCTTAATAATGCTCATCACCCTCATCACGCAAATAAGAGACAGCAACCTGCCGGTTAAGGAAAATTATCGCGACGCGGCCGCTTTTCTGTCCGCGCGAGCTAAAGCAGAAGATGTAATTATCGTCTCCGCGCCTTTTACCATTTATCCGCTGGAATATTATTATAACGGGCCGTCCAAGATGACCACGCTTCCCCTTTGGGACCGGTTCAAGACCGGCGCCATCCCTGCTTTTTCCGAGCAGGATTTGCCTACCGAAGTGGCCGAGATCAACGGCAGCCACCGCCTCGCTTACCTCGTGCTGTCTTATGATCAAGGTTATGAAAACAATATTAGATATTATTTTGACACCCACTTCCAGAGGCTGGAAGAAAAGATCTTCTCCAACGGCCTTAGGGTATACGTGTATAAGCTGCGGTATGACGATGGGAATTTCGGGGGAGGAGCTTGAGGCAGATTAAGGATTAAGGATTTAACAGGGAACAAGAAATCAAAAGTCAAATCCGCCATCCGCCTCCGCCGGTTGGCGGATGGCGGACAAAAGGCAAAACTGCAACTGAAAACTGATAACTGGAAACAAGGATAACCGTTTTTGCCATTTCCTACCTGCCACATTAACAAGAGGCATTGACAAGGGGCATCCTTGCGCTGCGCAAGGATGCCCCTTGTGTATCCATAAAGAACGGCTAATACGTAATAAATCAACGTATTAGCCGTTTTTTTATCCATGGTAGGGAACGGTTTCAAACCGTTCCCTACCTTTGTCGATACACAACACATCTACCACGCTGCCCGTTGCGCCAGGCCTAGCGCATACTCCGGCCACCATACTCCGGCCGCCGGTCCGCCGTTGCATTGTCCGTCCGATTCTCCGGGCTGCTTGCCCCAAAGGAAAGCGTCAACCAGACTGTCGCCTGTATTAGATGTAGGCCTTTCGCCCAAAGCCCGGCCGGGCGGATTGCACCATTGCATATCAGGAGCCGGGCCAAGTCCATTGCGACTAGTATCTATAACGAAATGTTTGCCGCCAATTTTGGCAGAGACCTGCCGGCCATATGCCTCGTTGTCGGCAGTAGAAACGAAATTTGAAATATTCAGGGAAAACCCATTGGCCTGGCTGACACCTGCGTTAAGTAGCTTGCCTGCCACTTCGTCTGCGGAAAGCCATTTGGCATGCCCCGCGTCTAAGTAAACCGCGGTCTGCCCCAAACTCTTAAACTTAGCCACCGCGTATTTTAGCATATCGTACCGCGCCTGCAGCTCGGAAGAAGAAAGGCAGTTGGTAAGGGTCAGGGCATCGGGTTCCAAAATGATAGCGGCTTTGCGGCTGCCGATACCCGCGGCGAACAAGTCTATCCATTGTCTGTACGCGTCAGCGGTCTGCGCGCCGCCCGCGGAATACCCGCCGCAATCGCGGTTTGGAATATTGTAGGCAATCATCACAGGCATCGTTCCCTGACGCTGCGCCGCGCTGACCAGGTTATTTACGTCACTCCTAACATCGGAATTCCAGCTGCCGATCCAAACGGCGTTCGGTTGCGTGGCGATCTTATCCATCATTTGCGCGTCCTGCGGCCTGCTACTTCGCCATGCGGCCGCTTGTTGCGCGGCGTTGGAATCGGGATTGACGTATAGCTTCATGCCCGAAAAAGGATTACCCGGAATCACAGAAGCCTGATATTGTTGGGACGGTGGCTGGCTGAAAACCGCGTCGCTTGTTTGTTTCCAGCTTAGTTTCGCCACGGCCCCGCCCCCGTTCTCGTAGTATTCCATTTTGATAAGATGACTGCCGGCAGCAAGGGTCCGGTCCGCTGTGTAGGTCGTGGCTGGCTGATCTTTCCATTTATCTATAATAAGCTGATCATCTACATACAACCTTACTCCATCATCAGCAGTGACAATGAACGTATAATTTCCACTGTTGAAACTGTAATTCCCCTGCCAGCGGGCAGAAAAATTATCGCTGGGGACACGGCTGTCAGGCGAGCCCCCTCCCCAGTCGAAGTTTATCGAATTATCGGTCCGCGAAAGCGTCAAATCGCCTAAATTACGGTCATTATAATAACAGCCCATAAAGGCGTTGGTAACCGGAGAAGGGCAACTGACAGACGCGGAAGAAGCCGAAGGCTGGCTGACCGAGATCGGCATTGTCGGGCCGCTGCCCACATAGATTATTTCCGCCGCTTCGGCGAGCTTGCGGCCATAGCGATCATAAGCGGAAAAGGCCAAAGCGTAAGGGCCGTTGTTGCGCCAGGTCCAACCGGAAAAATCTATCCAGGCTTCCTTGTGCGGCGCGTCCGCGTAACTGTCATACATCTCGTTCTGCTGTCCGTTATCCACTTGCCAATACATTCGGTAATTCTGCGGGCTCCAGTTGTCCAAGGAAGCCTTTAAAATCCTGGTCCCGCTTAAGACTTCCTGATCTTTTGGCGTCCAGACATTTATTCTAGAATCCGCGGCTTTGGCTATAAGGGAATTGCCGCCTGGTCCAAACAATCCCGAAGGGGATGGCAACGAACCCGCGCCGACCGCTATAATCACGGCCAATGCGGAAAAAAACCGTTTATTCTTGACCCATACGCCAAGCTTGCCAAAAATATAAGAATTGCCAAACTGGATCGTCTTAATAAGACGGAAGGAAGTTGATAGCGGTTTGTTGGTTCCCGGCTTGGGCCTTGGAGGCAGGGAATGAAGAGTTTTGATTCTTCGTTTCTCCGGCGGCAAGCCGGGAGCTTTTTTATTTTTATCGAAATTTATGTTTTCCTTAATATCCATTTTGCCTGCGATACTTTTCCTCATAGATATTTGTTTACCTTTATCTTAATCTTATGTAAAATCCGCATTAATTAATTGTCGTATCTAAAAGTGTAACAACCAAAAAAACAAAAATCCAGAAAACAGTCCCCAGCGCAGCCAATTCCCTTTAGCCAAAAACCAAGAAAATAAATTCAGCCCAAAGTTAGGCCTAAAACTGCCATGATACCGAAAGCCGGCAAGGAATCGGGATTTTTGTCGGGCAGAAAATCGGAAAATATGGTAGAATACCTCCAGCCAATTCCGGTCATTCTTGCCAAACGGCCGATTCCATCGATTAATATCAACAATTGTAACAAATGGAAAATTTTCCCGTCTTTACTATCAGCTCGGCTAGTTTAAGCCAAAATCCCGCTACCCCCGAACTCATCAGCCGGGCTAAAAGCGGAGAAGAATCGGCTTTTACCGAGATCTACAACTTATATTTTGGCAAGATCTACAAGTTCATCTATTTCCGCGTCGGTCACAAGGAAGTGGCGGAAGACCTGAGCGAAGACGTGTTTGTGAAGGTCTTCAGCAAGATCGCTTCAGTGGCCAGTCATGGATCATTCGAAGCCTGGCTTTACCAGATAGCGCGTAACGCGGTAATAGATTACTACCGCGCCAAAAAACCGGCGACCGTGGCATTGGAAGAGGTGGAAAACACTCTGGAATATGAAACGAACGTTATAGACGCGCTGAACCTGAACCAAGACCAAAAGATACTGCTGGAATTGCTCAAGGGACTGAGTAAGGAACAGCAGATAGTGCTCAAGCTTAAATTCTTTGAGCAGCTGGAAAACAGCGAGATCGCCGAACTTTTGCATAAGAACGAGGGCGCTATCCGGGTCATCCAACATCGCGCCATCCAAAAACTGCAGCAATTGGTCAAGGAACATATCACAAAATGAGACAAGGATTAGAAGACATCTTAGATGAAGCGTTAAAGAGGTCCTCCCAGGGTCTGCCCAAAGAGGAGATCCTTTCCGCGTGGCCCGAGCAGGCGACAGAACTGCAGGAGATGCTTGATATTGCCGGCGCGCTTTCCGCTTTGCCCAAGAACATCCCTCCTAAGCCCGCCATGCAAAGGAAGTACCTGCTTGCCAGCGCGAGGCAAGGATGGCTGGCTTGGCTGCATGTGTCCCGTTTCGCGGCAATTAGCGCGAGCGTCGTGCTGCTTATGAGCGCCTTAGCCGGCACGGGTTACGCGGCTTCCCGCAGCGTCCCCGGCGAAACCTTGTTCACGCTTAAAAAGACCGCGGAAAAGGTCAGGCTCAGCATGACTAGCGATCCCGAGACCAGAGCGACTCTGCAGATGGAGATCACCAAGAAACGTCTGAGCGAAGCGCAGCAGGTCTTCAAGAATCCCGATCGCGATCCAAAACAGGAGGTCGCAGCCCTGACAGAACTGAACGCGCAGACAAAAAACACCATCGAAGCGGTCAACACTGCCGTCAAGACCGCCACGGTCAAGCAGAACAGCGGCGAAATAGTGGCTTCCCTAGATGATATCGCCAAAAAACAGCAAAACCTGCTCAGCGAAATCAAACCCACGGAAACGGCCCAGGGCGACACGGCCAAGATAATCCAGACTACCAAAGAGAACGCGACTAAGGTCGCGGAGATTAAACGGTACCTAGAAGTAGCCAGCAACGAACAGACTTTGGCGACACTAAACAGTCCCGAGACCGTGACTGCCAGCGGCACTGTGGTAATCCTGTCAACGGATAAAATAATGGTCGGAAAGGTGGCTTTTTCCGTCACGGACAAGACCGAGATCAAAGACGCGACAGGAGCGGCCGTCAAATTCAGCGATATCGGGCCATACAGCAAAGCTGACGTGGTCGGTATCAAAAAAAATGACGAGCTAATAGCAGAGCAAATCAATCTCATAAGCAAAACGCCGACCGAGACAAAAAACTCCTCTTCCACTCCATCCAGCATAGCTTCTTCCACCTGGCCCAGCAGTAAAGAAACCACTCAGGACGAGCCTACTCAGACAATTGACCCAAACACCGCCATAGGTTCATTCATTCTAGAAGATCCGGCGCCACAGTCTGGATTCTAAAGTTGTTTTCCCGATAGGGCGAAGGACCTTTCCTTCTTCCTGTTCAGGACGACAAATGTCAATGTTTGAGCCAAAAACTTCGGCTTAAGCCGGTCCTGAAATCAATACAAAAAACGGCCCTGTCTAGAGGGGGCCGTTTTTGTCTTATTCCGGCGATAATGTTATAATTAAGGCGATGACGGCATGGAAGGGTGCTCCGAATTGGTTAAGGAACTGGTCTTGAAAACCAGCGCCCCAAAAGGGCTTGTGGGTTCGAGTCCCACCCCTTCCGCCACGAACCACTCGCTTCGCTCGGGTTCGTGACACAGCTATAGCCATTAAACTCAAACCAAACCATATGCCTTCAAACAAACAGTTTGTCATTTCCTGGCAGGCGCCGGAGTTCCGGCATTACGAAAAGACCTGGGGCTGGTATTTTGCAGTCTTGGCCGTCGCGATTTTGATAGTCGGGTTCTTTATCATCCAGAAAGACATTTTCGCGGCCATAACCATGGCCTTGCTGGCCGCTTTCGTTCTGATATTCGCCAAGCACAAACCCGAGATCATTGACATCGAATTGTCCAGCAAAGGCATCCGTTTTGGCAATATACACTTTCCGTATAACCATCTGAAATACTTTTGGGTGGTGCATACCGAGCACCATAAGACCCTGAACTTCCACACCAATGCCTATGTCAACAACGTTGTCATCATTGAACTGGAAGACCAGGACCCAGATCTGATAAGAGAATTTCTCCTGCAATACCTTCCCGAACACACAGAGATCCACCCCACGTTCGCGCAACGAATAAGCCATATGTTAAAATTTTAGTATTACACGGATTACAGATAGATACAGGTACGCAGATTGCAATAATATTATTCAACACGGGTTGCGCAAAGAAGCTGGTAATCAATAAGTGCATCTGTGTTCATCTGTGATCTGTGTAATATCAAAGATATTCCTTATACATACCTGCACCACTCAGGTTATCTGTGCGTTTAAATAAGGCCTCGTAGCTCAGTGGATTAGAGCGTCTCCCTCCGAAGGAGAAGGTCGCAGGTTCGATTCCTGCCGAGGTCACCATAGATCTGATATCCAGATACAATGCTCAAGGTCTCATCCCCCATCGACAGCCTCCCGGGAATCCACAAGCCGCATCTAGCGGCTTTAAAAAAACTTGGCATCAACACGGTCCAGGATTTGCTTTTTTATTTCCCTTATAAATTCCTGGACTTTAGCAAGTCGGCCCGCATCGCGGACTTAAGGCCCGGAGAGAACGTGACTATAAAAGGGGCCATTAAGAGCATCCAAAGCCGCTTTTCTTTCCGCGGCCGCGTACCTTTGGCCGAAGCAGTAGTATCCGATGAATCAGGTTCCATAAAAGTCGTCTGGTTCAACCAAGGGTATCTGGCAAAGACATTACAGAAAGGCGAGGAGGTATTTTTGGCCGGTATGCCGGAATACTACAAGTCCTCCCTGCAATTGGTGAATCCGATCTACGAAAAAGCGTCGGATTTCCCTATCCACACCGCGCGTTTAGTGCCGGTCTATCATTTAAGCCAGACGATTTATCCAAAGACCTTCCGCAACCTTTTGGCATCGGCTCTGCCTTTTAAAGATCAGGTTGATGACATTTTGCCCGACGATGTCCGAAAAAACCAGCGTTTGCCCGACATTGCGACTACCATTCAATACGCTCATTTTCCCCAGGACCGGCAGCAGATTCAGGAAGCCAAAAAACGGCTGGTGTTCGAGGAAATATTCTTAAACCAACTCTTGGCGCAAAAGCACAAGCTGGAGCTGGAGCGAAAAAAAAGTTTTGCCGTGCCTTTTGACCAGGGACTGACGAAAAGTTTCGTCAGCAGCCTCCCTTTTGCTTTGACCGCGGAACAAAAAAAATCCGCCTGGCAAATATTGCAGGATATGGAAAAAAACCGACCCATGAACCGCTTGCTTGAGGGCGATGTTGGCAGCGGCAAGACTTTGGTCGCGCTCATCGCGGCTTTGCAAGCCATTAATCACGACCTGCAAGTCGCGTTACTGGCTCCGACCGAGATATTAGCCAGGCAGCATTATGACACGGCAATAAAATATCTTACTGGAATAAACCGTAAGCATATCGTTTTATTGACGAACCATTACGCGAAGATAGACGGCCAGGACGAAGAGCGCGGCAAAATCCAGGCGCTAATCAAAGAAGGAATGCCGGGGCTATACATCGGCACGCACGCTTTGCTTACGGAAAAGGTTAAATTTAAGGACCTTGCTTTGGTGATAATAGACGAGCAGCACCGCTTCGGGGTAGAGCAGCGCGCGAGCCTTATCCAAAAAAAAGACAAAGTACCGCACCTGCTCTCCTTGACCGCGACGCCTATTCCTCGCACTTTGCAATTGGCTTTTTTCGGCGAATTGGACATTTCCCAGATAAAAACCAAGCCAGCCGGGCGAAAACCAATTATCACCAGGCTTGTTGATAAAGTAAACCGGCAAAAAGCTTACGAGTTTATAAAAAATCAGATCGTTTCAGGCAGGCAGGCATTCGTTATTACTCCACTAATAGATGAAAGCGATAATTTGGGGGTCAAAGCTGCCAAGACCGAAGCGGAAAATCTGCAAAACACTTTTCCGGAGCTGCAAATCGGCCTGATGCATGGAAAGCTTAAAGGCACGGAGAAAGAACACGTTATGGCCAATTTTTTGGCAAATAAACTCAATATTTTGGTCTCTACTTCGGTCGTGGAGGTCGGGGTGGATGTGCCGAACGCCTCGGTGATGGTCATAGAAGGCGCGGAACGGTTCGGCTTGTCGCAACTGCATCAGTTCCGCGGCCGCGTGGGCCGAGCTGAACACCAAAGTTACTGCCTCCTGTTTACCGACACCGAAAACCAGGACAGCATAAAACGCCTGGAAGAGTTCGCCAAAATCCAGGACGGTTTTGAACTGGCTGAGCTTGACCTGAAACTGCGCGGCTTCGGCGAGCTGTACGGCCAGCAACAGTCAGGATGGAATTTTAAATACTTTAATCCTTCCTACATTGACCTTATAGAACCCGCGCGCAAGGAAGCTTATAGTTTGCTAAAAGATAATCCTGGCCTGGACAAGTACCCGCTCTTGCAAGAGAAGATTGAGGGTAAGACGATACATTTTGAATGATCATTCCCCATTTGACAAACAGCCATAGTCCGAATAAACTATTGATAACAAATCTGGGGAGGAAATAGGTCCGTTAATCGTCTTTATCGGGCCTAGGAGAGGGTTGTCTCCCTCTTCATGAAATATCATTGGAGCGTATAATGAAAGAAATAGTTAAGGTAGAGGCGGGCGTCGCTGTCGTGAACGCCGGATCCGGACCGAACAACTCGATGTTGGTCACTGAGGTAGGGCTTTTCCCTGACGGCAAAGGATCGCTCGAAGTCATGCTGTCTGGCACCTCAATCCATAACCCACACGTCATGCTCTGCGGTTTCAAGATGTCGGAAACCTTGGAGGTCTGCCCCGTGCTGGAACAGTTCAAGAATGACCCTGCGCAGCCGGACAAGATAAACAAACTGATGAGGCAGCTACGGAACGGCTCGCACATGACGTTGAAAGCGCTCGGACATAACTGTCTCAAGTGCGCTCAAAACCCGCGGGAATACGCGTGCACCAAGATGTCAAACCACTTAAAATACAAGACGCTCCATCATCCCACTCCGAAGCCGGTCACTTTCCGGCGCATCAACTGACCCGTCCAGCTGTACAAGCTGAACCCTCCTCCGGACGAAGGGAATCCGAAGGACAATGTTGATGGGGTCAGCTTGCCCAACTGGAAATACCCGATGGGCACATTATCCTGCGTACCCGACGCAGGATGGGGAAAGGTATCGGAAGGCAGGATCAACACTGCCGACGACGCCTTTCCCTTTTTCGTTCTTACAGACTACTCACCGCTTCCTGCAACGTCCGGACCTGGATGACTTCTATCCCGGAATGTTTGGTACTAAGTCTGCCCTTGGGGCAGATTATTTTTTTAAATCCCAGCTTTTGCGCTTCCTTTATCCGTTTGTCCAGATTCGGCACGAACCGCACTTCACCGGATAAGCCCATTTCCCCTACTACTACTGTGTCGGTTATCACTATATCTTTAACACTGGAGACGATGGCCAAAGCCACGGCCAGATCCGCGGACGGTTCGGTTATCTTGATGCCGCCGACTACATTGATGTACACATCTTGATTGCCTAAAGCCAGGCCGGCACGTTTGGCCAGGATGGCAGTCAAAAGTTGCAGACGATTATAGTCAAACCCCGCTGTGGTGCGCTTAGGGTAACCAAAGCTGGTCAGCGAGGTCAAAGCCTGTATCTCCAAAAGCAGCGCGCGACTACCTTCCATCACGGAAGTGATAACATTACCCGTGGCCTGGATCTGCTCCTCGCCCAAAAACAACTGCGACGGATTCTTGACCTCCAGCATTCCACCACCGGACATTTCGAATACACCGACCTCATTGGTCGTGCCGAATCGGTTCTTTACGCACCGCAAGATGCGGAAATTCGCGAACCGTTCCCCTTCCAGATACAAAACCGTATCCACCATATGCTCCAAGGTCTTTGGTCCGGCCAAATAACCTTCCTTGGTCACGTGCCCGATAAGGATGAATGAGATATGGTATTGCTTGGCCACGCGCATTATCCGCTGGACCGCGTTGGTCACCTGCGCCACGCCACCGGCCACGCCCGAAGCCTGGTCGCTATACATGGTCTGTACGGAATCCACTATTACCAGTTTAGGCTGCTGCGCTTCCACCGTGGCCAGGACCGCGTCCAGGTCGGTCTCCGAAAGCACCTGTAGCTCCTGCTTCTTTTCAATGCGGTCGGCCCGCAGCTTTATCTGATGCACGGATTCCTCGCCCGACACATATAAGGTATTGTCCGCTATCTTCATGGAAAGCTGCAATGCCAGAGTGGACTTGCCTATCCCTGGATCGCCGCCCAGTAGTATCAGGCTCCCTGGCACTATCCCGCCGCCTATCACTTCGTCAAATTCCGAAAAGCCTGTGGCAAACCGTTGTCTTTCCCCCACATCCACGCTCTCCAAAGTCACGGGAGCAGCCGCGGACATGGACCCCTTTCCTCCAGCCGTAGCAACCAGCTTCTGCTCCTCTAGCGTGTTCCATTCCCCGCAATTAGGGCACTTGCCTTGCCAGCGCGGGATTTTGAAGCCGCAATTGGAACAGACAAAAACTACCGATGATTTAGCCATAATATATTCTAATAAATTAACCTAATTACTCTAATTGACCTAATTAACCTAAATAATAACTAATTCCTAATGCCTAAAAGGATATTCCAGGTTATTAGACATTAGATATTGGGATTTATTTAGGAATAATTAGTCCGCCAGTTGGCGGAAATTAGACTAATTAGGTTAATTCTTAACATTAGGACGCGTGGTCAACCTTGGGCTGGACACACGCTAATTCGGTGACTGCTGATTAAGGTCTAGATAATACAACCCTCCGTCCTGCGCGTTCTTGAAGAACAGCCTGGTCCCATCCAGACTCAAGAACAATTCCCGCCCGTCGACATTAAAGTTGCCCGTGGAGTATTCCTGCTTGGACATATCCTGCAAACTGACCTGGTAGAACTTATCTATCGTCAAAGCTCCGCTCCCGGCGGCTCCGGTTACCGGTTCTGCCGCGTAAAACACATCGCTGTCCGCGCCCCACACCGCCTTATCCACGGTGGTAAACAGGCCGGTGTTGACCGCTTCGCCGCTGGCTAGATCATAATACCAAAGCTGGTATTTATTGCCCGAGTTATCCAGTTTATTGAACAAAAACTTCTGGCTATCCGGGCTCCATAGTGCGCCGATATTGTAACCGTCTTTCACTAGTTCCTTCCAGACCTTGGCATCGGAACTTACCAAATTGATGGCATTGGTTTTTTCCGTGCTGCTTCCATGATAGAACAATATGCTGGAGCTATCGGGGGAGACCTTCACTATGTCGTCTTTGTCCCACATCTCGGCTAGCGTCTGCCAATCACTCCCGTCGGGATTGGAGATGGTCAAGTAGGCTTTGCCACCTTCCAGCCAGATGTAGACGATCTTGCTGCCGCCCATTGCCCAGTCCAAAGAATAGATCTTCGGGGAAAGGTCGGTATAGCTGACCGTGTCGCTGTCAAAAAAACTCCAGGTCTTTGTCCCATCTGCGGAAACGATCTCGGCGATGTAATTATTGCCCTGGGTAGGCCACAGTATTTTGCTGATGTTCGGCTTTTGCGGAACTTCCAGGATCTTCTGGTTGGTCAGCAGCAGCTGCCCATTGCTTTCTTCCAGGTCCGAGCGCAACAATTGGCCGGACCGGTTGAAATAGGTAACTCCCCCGCCATTATAGAACAAAACCGGGGACACGACCTGGTCAGTGGTCAGCTGAATAACCGTACCGGCAGTCACGTAAGTATTATCCGTGCCGGAAGGGTTCTGATCATTGGAATATTCCTGGTCAGTCGGTTGTACATCGGTATTATTCAAAGGGGTCGTCTCGGTAACAGGAGAATTATTGGACGCGCCTTTACTCCCGTATTTGGAATAAATCAAGAATCCCAAAGTCCCCACGATGAGGATGAATATCGCGCCCAAGATGGCAATTGCTCTTTTGTTCATATTTTCCACGGATCACTAATCGCGCGAATGGGCTCAAATCCTTACCAGGATTACTGTACCTATCAGCGATTAGCGGATAATTTTTGTTTCTTAATTGATAAATCAGTATCTATATTATACCACTAAGACCAAATAACTCAAAACCCCGCGCTATTGACGCAAAAACTCAATCCGTAATCCTTGCCTGCCAAATTCGGGTCCACGTCATATGGCACTGTCAGGGAGACGTTCAGGTTGCACGCTTCCCCTTTCCCTATCCCTAAATGGTCCAACAACGCCGTTTCCGCCTTGTTCCTGGCTTCCTGGACGGGCTGGGAATTCAATGTAATGAGGAAAGAATTACCCTCGGAAAAATATACTATGCTGAAATCCTTATTTTCCTCCAACGCCAAGACATCCCCGACCCGCTCCACGGGATTCCTGGTAAAATCTTTGACTTCCACGTTTCCTCTCGGAGTGGAAATGGTCGTAGTCGGCCCCTGACCGCCCTGGTCGCTGGTTTGCTGCGTCGGCTCCTTTAAGGCCAAGATCACTCCCATAGCGAACAGCGCGACTACGATGAGGATGATGATGAGTTTTACCAAAAAACCTGATTTCATGATAGTGATATTAAGGAGTATAGCCGCAGGTCCGATTGGTTCCCCATTGTCCCCAATGGGCGCCATTCGTGGATATCCTGCAGGCTTCTTGAATGTTATTCGCTGGGATCTTCGCGGCCGCAACGCATTGAGCGTAAAGTGAAGGGTTTACGACAGTGCAATTATGATTTTTGGCGGTATACTGCGCGCTGAAAGCCGAAGGGCAGTCCAGTCCTGCGATTCGATGATTGGTTAAATTTATTTGGAATAGGCCCCAAGACACCACTTCGCCACCAGGTTGGCATTTATCAACGCCGCTAGGTCTTAACGGATCGCCGCCACTTTCCGCAAAAGCGATGCTTGAAGCCATGACCGCGTTTTGGCCGAAGCAGGTCGTGCTAAGATATTCAGGGCTGGCATATTGGGTCTTGGCCGGCTGGCAGACCCCCGTTCCCGAAGGCTGGGTGTTATACACGCCTCCCAAAGGAGACCGGTTAGAAACCATGCTTGCTATGTCGAAATTCTTGCATACGTCCCGACCTAATACGCTCCAAGCCGTAACCCTGGCCACGACTCCAGTGTTGCAATACGTAAATAAGATGAACAAAAAAATTAATATTACGTAAAGGAACGGGCAGATGTTGGCAAATATAGTAACCGCTTTCTGCCAGAACTTTAAGGGAAAGATATCCTTATCTTTCCTATGTCCTAAGATCCAATACAGATCCATCACTATGGCACCGACAAAGAAATCCAAACCGCTGAAACCCGTGGCTGAAGCACTGGCAAAACCATAATACCAGATCTTGCTAGTGGCCTTGCCAGCGGCTTTTCCGTCCAGTCTGTTCTCTCCCAAAGCGCGGCTTATTCTGGATACGGCCTCCCCCGGTCCCATCGGTTTTTGCGCCAAAGGCTCTGCCGGTCCGCTGACTGCGGGAACTCCACCTTCTCCCCCTTCGGGTTCCTCACCCGCTTCTGTCGGTTCCTCTTCCTCTTGAGGAGGAACTTCTTCCTCCGGTAAGCCTTCCGTATTTAGCGGTGCCGAAACTTTCGGTACTCCTGATTTTTGCCCCTCGGCTAGAACATTTTCCGAAGCTCCTTTGGATCCCGATGGAACAGCAGGCAGCGGAGCTGATGGTGAAGCGGCTTTTGCTCGTTCGGCTCGAAGAGTAGGATTTTTTAAGGCAGTAGATTCCCGCTCTATTCTATCTGCTTCCTTTTGTAAATGACGCGCATAAGCATTAGGGTCAGACGCTATCTCCAAAGGAGGTCGTGCGGGTAAAGTATTGGCTACTTGCTTCAACCGATCCTGCGTTACTGCCGAAATGTAATTAGCTCTACGCTGGGTTAATTCCATATCTTCACCAGGTTGATGTGAAGTACCGGCTATGGGATAACGATCCATCGCCTCATTAATAATTTGCCGCTTCTCTCGCAATAATTTTAAAGGATCACCTCCCGAAATTTTACTAGCCGAATTCTGTTGTAAATCTATAGCCCGCAGCCTTAACCGAGCCGCCACTTCATCAGCTTTAGGCAATTTCTTAAGTTGTCTAGTATTCGGAGTAATAACAAGACCTACCCCTTCTTTTCCACGGTCGCGGGAAAATTCATTAGGGGATGGTTTATCCGCGCCATTTTTCTCCTTCGCTTCCGGCTCCACTACGCCAACGCCTGATTTTATGTCATCTTCCGCCATAACAAAAAAACAATTAACAATTCACGATTAACGATTAACCTCAAAGGCGAAGTTAATAGTCAATTGTCAATCGTTAATTGTGTTTACTCCGCCTTCTCCTGATTTTCCTGGATCTCTAATAACTGCTTCGGGTCCGTGGTGATTATCTGGTCTTCCACGTATGAGGCGTAGATCTTTATCGCGACGTGCTTCAATCCCGCGAAGAATATCCCCTCGCCCACTTCGCTTTCCAGCAGCAGGTATTTCTCGCCCTCCGTGAGATAGAACGTCTCCGCGATGATGTTGATGGCCGCCGGACTCTGCTTGAGCAGCAGTTGGATGGAAGAGTTGGTGACTATGGGCTTACCGTACGGCGAGGCCATGAAGTCCGCCACGTCCTGGGTGATGGTAGTCAGGCCGAGGTAGTATTTGCGGCCGCGCTTGGCCATGCCGAACAAAAAGCGCGCGCTGTCCTCGTGCTGCATCATTATCCAGGCCTCGTCCACAACCAATATGCGTTTTTTCAGCTCGCTGCGCACCGCGTTCCAAATATAGTTCAATACGATATACATCGCGATAGGCCGCAATTCCTCTTCCAGGTCACGGATAGAAAATACTACCAGCTGATTGTTCAGCACCACGTTAGTCGGCTGGTTAAAAAGCCCGGCAAATGTGCCTTCCGTATATTTCGTCAATCGCTGGGCAAGGCTTTCCGCCCCGACTATCCCGCCGAGTATCTCGACTAGATCGTTCATAGTCGGACATTCCACGGTCCGAAAATCAGAATTCTCGGTGATGTCTTTTTTCGCGTAAGCCGCCCAAATCGCCTTATCCATCAACGCTTCTTCTGTAGGATTCATCTTGCCCAGCATTAGGTTGAACAGGCCGAGCAGATTGACCACGGCGCTACGCAACACATCCGCGTTATCTTCGCCTTCAATGGCGACGGGCAGATCGAACGGATTGATGCGGGAATCGGAACTGAGCGACACGTTCAAATACGTCCCGCCCACGGCGTTGGCCAGATGCTTGTATTCATTCTCAGGGTCCACTACGATCACGTCCGTGCCGATCATCATAGACCGCAGTATCTCTAGCTTGACGGCGTAAGACTTCCCCGCGCCGGATTTAGCGAATACCACGGAATTGGCATTTTCCATCGCGAACCGGTCAAAGATTATCAGGCTATTGTTGTGCCGGTTAATGCCATACAGAATCCCGTCGTTGCTGGTCAAATCCGAAGAGACGAACGGGAAGCACGTAGAAAGCGGGCTGGTGTTCATGTTATTTCCCACATCCAATTCATCCATACCAAGCGGCAAAGTAGAATTCAAGCCGGATTGCGTCTGCATCAGCGCGCGCTTGGTCACTACCAGCTTAGCGCCAAGTGCGCTTTCCAGCGTGGTGGAATTCTTGTCCAGCTCCTTGAGGTCGTCCGCGTAGATAGTAAAATACAAGGCGAACCTGAAATACCTCTCCGTACCCTGCATCAAAGCGTCCCGCAGGCTTTCCACGTCCTTATAGGCCGTCTCGAGCATCGGGTCCCGCACCATTCCTTTTTCCTGGTTAATGGCCATCTGCGAGCCGATCTCGCCGACTTTGGATTTCAGTTTCTTCAATATAGTCTCGGAATCTATGGGGTAAATAAACATAGACAGATCCAAAGCGCCTTCGGCCTGCACGATAAACGAGAGCCAGTTGGTGGACAGGAACCGCGGGTAAGCCAAGACAAAGAAGCTGCGCCCGTATTTGCCGTTGAGCACAAAATGCGAGCCTTCGAACTTCAAAGCTGCGGGAGCAATAAGGTCCTTGAGTGTCGTCAGCCCCTCGCGGTAGGTCTTTTCCAAATCCGCGAGCCGGGCGGTGGCATCTCTTTCTTTCTCTATCTCCTGGATCTTTTGCTTTTTTTCTGCAATCTCCTGTTCGTTTGGTTTTCCAAAAATGGACATAATATATCAAATCTGCGAATAAGGCGAATCTGCGATTAACGACGAATGTCGCGAATCCTCAGATCCGGTCAACTGATTATTTTTATTTCATTCAGCTGTGTCGGGTCTATTGCCGGACCAGCCTCAAAGTTATAGGAGTTATAGAACAATTGGATTATTTCTTCGGTCTTAAGCCTGACCCCCCTTACTCCCAATCCGCCCAAATTGGCCAGGACGGACTCCACGCGAGTATCCAGCTTCTCTTTTGCCTTTTCGAAATTATCTATCCTTTCCGCCATCTCCTTAGCCTTGCCATTGCCAAACACTCGGCTGAAGAAGCCGGATGGCTTGGGTAATATGCTTTGGCCGTAAGGGATAATAATATAGAAACTTTTGTTCATGATGCTGGCGTTCTCTACCAGACGGTTGATAAACTCTATGTATTCCGCAGTCTGAACGCGCAGCAGCTCGTTGGTCTGCTTTTCCGCGATGTGTTTGAGTTTCTCCAAATAGTTGCCTATTTCCATCTTACGGCTTTGCATCAATATCTGGATGGGGAACTCCAAGGCATTCAGAAACCCCTGGAAACTAAAGATTATCGCGTTTTGCTCTTCCTGACTCTTAAGGTCAAAATTCGTGCTGGAAACCGCCAGGATCGCCCGCAAGCTCCCGTCTTCCATCACCACGGTATCGTTCTTTATCTCGCTCAACTTCAAAAAGCTTTGCGTGGTCTTCCCGACGGGATGATTTTTCTTTTGCATTTCCAATTTCATATGCTGCGGATTTAGATATTTTTAACCAATTTTTTTTCTTCAGCCGCCTGTTTTTCCAGCAACCTCTGGACCTCGAGTAGTCTGGTTTTAGAATTTTCCTTCACCTGCCCCTGGACGCCATCCGCGGTTTTGGCGATCCCCGCGTCTTTTAATTTCGTTGCCTGCGACAAAGTATTGACCTCTTTATGAAAAACCAGAAATTTCGGGGAAGCGACGAATTTGGCATAGTATCCGATAGCGTGATACATTGGTCGGCCGTTTAGCTTGCCGAACGCCAGCAACGCGGCGGGCAAGCCGAACAACAAGATAGTAACGACCAGTACGGGAATGCTTTTGGTCGCGGAATAGAACAAAAAGATGAACACTCCCGCGACAAAAACTATGCCGAACTGCTTGAAGGTCAAGATGCCGATCAGCTTATCTTCTACGTCAGTGAATTGTGGAACCTCAAATTGCATAGGGCTAATGACAAAATTTAAATAATTGACAAAATTGACATAATTTCCAGTCGCTATTCCTCTAATCCATTATATCACAAAATGTTTCCAAAACTTAACGCCTCATGTTTTTTGATTTTTGATCGCGGAATTCTTTGAGGCGGTCATTATCGCGGTCAGCTCCCCAGCCTCTTTCAATAAATTTTTGACTAATTCGGACTTGACGACACCTGACTCGATCAATATTTCCAGCCAGAATTGCGTTTCATCAGCTTCCTCTACTACTGTCCCGATTTTAGAGATAAAATCTTTCCTGGATTTACAGCGGCACGCCGCTCTGTAATTAGAAGCTATGGCTGTGCCCGATCTCAATAACTGACTATTGCCAATAATTCTTCCTATCGGGTCTTTTTGGAGATAACGGACCAATTTGATTATCCTAATCGCAAATTGCTTTGTCCGTCTTTGCAGATCTTTTGGTTGCATATGGTCTTATTTAATTTTGTCAATTATGGTCAATTTTGCTCAATTATGTCAATCCCTTACCCCGCCTGCAACTGCCTCAGTATATCCACAAAATCCTCGAATTGCTGCTTGGTTAAGTAAACGCCTTCAGGTTGCCGCAATAAATCTTCAAAAGTAGTCTTCCCATCAAGTAATTTAATACCGGTATCTATGTAAGCTTTATGCAAAGGGCTATGTTCTAGGTTAAATACAACCTCATGATAACCATAACGCTTTATTAAGGACTTTAATTTGCTTATAATGGCATCAACATTCTGTTTTGTTAAACAGTCAACATTTAACGTCGACACATCTTTTGGTTCCTTCAAATTATTTAAATCCACACTAAATTCCGCCTGGCTACTTACATCAGTTTTGGTGAATTTTAAAATTGCCGCATGATTACTGTCGGACATTTTGCCGAGATTTATTCCAGAATCTTTTTTGGCTGCCTCTTTGTTTTCTATAGAAGCCAAAATGCTAGCACCAGCCTCGGTGATATTACCTAAAACCGACCTGGAAATTCCGGATAATGGTTTTTCTACTTTTTTGTCCTGCAATACCGACCCTTTGAATTCAGTAATGGTTCCCTGCTTTTGGCCGTTTGTAGCTTTTGATACTGAGGGTTTAGGCACCAACAACGGCGCTGGTTTGACTGGATGATCAACATTGGCAACCTTGTCCGTCCGCCTAATGGTCGTGTGTTGGGGGAGCTCTAGCTCTCGCATAGCATCGGGATGACCTTCGGGTAACTCTTTTTCTGACAAGATCGACTTAATCTTAGCCAAAAAACCAACAGCAGACTTAGTTGACTCCTTAACTGGAAACACACCAGGTCGGGTTAATATAAAGTCTTCATTTGCTGGCTTCGGAAAATTCATGATATGTTTAAAATTTATCGCTGCCGGCGCGGCTGGTTTTTGTTCCTGTCCTTCCGGAATAACCGGAGCAACTACAGGCTTGACTGAAGCCTTCTGCGACAAAAATCCTGGTTTAGGATTCTTTAATTTTCCTTCAGCGCCAACCAATATCTTTTCCAACTCATTAGCCTGCTTGTCATTCATTAAATCTAAAAGCGTCAGCCATTCACTACGTTCGATATCGTTGAAAATGGATGATTGGCGAATAAGAGTTTTTAATTTTTCTTTTTGAACCTGTTGCATGAAGAGAATATTAGTTGTTCCTGACAAGCATAATTAGCCTAACTACTCTAATCAAATACCAATTACTTAATTTAAATGTCAAAAATTTTAGTTGCTTTTCAATTATATTTTTATAATTAAGTCACAAATAGGAAAACAAGATTTAATTCCCGACCTTCTTCCTTAGCTCATCCAGCTTCTTATCGATTTCTTCTGACTTTTTCTTAACAGAGTCCTCTTGCCTTACAACCGAATCCGTAATCTGACTCCCCTGCCTTTTGTCATTTACCTCTTGTTTCTCCATTATTTTTCCCATCTTTATTCCTGCCTGATAATCATCAGTTGTTTTTTTCTTACTTAATATATCTTGGATATTTATGGGGCGCAAAGGCTTACTGTAATTCACACCCCAAGGATCATTAATCTCATTTGCCGCCAGAGGCGCTTCTTTTTGTAGTGGCTTGGTGGCAATGACAGGTTCAGGGATCTTTAAAGCCTTAGCACCATGTTCCTCTTGTGCAGGCTGCGGAGGCTGCATTAAAGGTTTTTCAACCTCCCTGTTCTGTCCGGTAGATTTTTCCGCCTTATTCACATCCGCTATTATTGTCTGCTTGGGCATGTTGTGTTCTTCCTGTTTTGACGCCATAACCTGTTGTGACGCCGCAACCGATTTTTCCTGATCTCCAGCCAAAACCTCTAATACGGATTTGTTATTTAATTCCTGATTACTATGTTCTTCTTTTTTGTCACTAGCCCTACTTTGCAGCTTTGTCTTCATTTCCGCAACCAAATTGGACGGATTAGACACAGCTATATATATTTTTATTATATTGGCCAATTTATCTACTTGTTCTTTAGGTAAAGCCTTTACATTTTCCGATTTTTGCAGGTATTGAACCTCATCAAACGTGCTTAACGCAGAAATCGGTTTGCGCACCGATACCAAAAAATCATAAAGCCAACTTTTCACCGTTGGACGGTATTGTTTACCGTCCGTAACCAGATCTCTAGAGCCGATAATCTCTTCATTATTCTCCAAACTCGCGCGTATCCTATTTGACCAATTAATAATATCGGTAATATTATTCTCTATTATATAATTAACAAGCGAATCCAAATTTTTTCCTTGGTTTAACAGCATCAAAAGATTACCATGAAATAAAACCTCTATTTCTTCTCTTGGCAGACGATCAAAAAGGTTAATCTCAAATTCAGATATAGTCTGGGAAACGTTGGCGGGCAATTGTTTCTGCTTAACCTTAAAATCCAAAACAAACGGTATTAAATAACTTCCGAAATTGTAATCAGCCTTAAAAACCCCTCCTTTTAGCAACGCTATCAAAGGCTCCCAATCCCCCCGCCTGCCGCTCTCAAAGGCATCCTGGGAATCCTTTAGGGATTTCAGCGCATACTTATAAAAAAACCTAGATTCATAACTATCTAATTCGCCCAACACGAAATCCAGACCATATCGTCCGCATTTAACCAACAGATCCTGAAATTTAATAGCGTCTTGCGCTGGGATCTGCTTATCTTTTATAATTTGCATGACTTGCTGTACAGTAGCCATAAATAAATTTTAAACATTACCCATCATCACACTATAAACTTTATTCACTTTCTCATCAGGAATACCATTATTTTTTAGAATATTATTAATCTCCTGAGACAGGTCATCGGGTTTCATGGTTAGTTCGCTATCCTTTAATTTATCCTCTAATGCAGCATTAATTGCGCCAAAATTTATATTTCGCACTTGCTGCTGAAGCATATTTCTTATATTCCTAATCTTACTGCTATTATTTTCCCTATCCAAAATAGCTTTAATATTCGATTGGAAATTCTTTAATAAATTAACATTTTTCAAATAATTTTTATTTCCAGCGACAAACTGTTGTGCCATCTTGATTTTATCTTCTGCCCAAATTTTGACTTCTGCATCCGATAAGTGGGGGTTCCTTTCCTTATAATATTTTTCCAAATCACTTTCAAATTGAGAACGGTCAGCCACCGCCATAGTTATAGTCTCTAACTTTTTCGGATCAATTTGGTCAGACTGCGCGAAATCACCTTCAGTCAAATTAGCCAACCGATGTATACCAAGGTTAGTAGCCTGCCATTTTGTACCATTCCAAAAAGTGAAATTATTGAAATGCATGTTCATCCAACGTTCGCGCGAACCAATCTTGTCTTCGTTGTTGTCTCTTATAGCCTTACCTTCAACATAAGCCTCGTAATTATGAACTTTTTCTTTAAGTTCATTATCCATATTTTTCCTTAGCTCGTCTTTGACTTTTTTAAATTCATTCATAAACATCTGGCTGCTAATTTTCTGCTTTTCTTCATCAGTAAATACTTTTCCTTGTGATTCAGCTGCCCTTATAAATTCTGCCGCATTCGAATTGGCAACTCTATCCAAACCACCATCACGCATTTTTCTCATTGCAGTATTAATAAAATTTTCGTACTCTAATTTGCCGACAACGTTGCCACTGCCATCAGTTTCTATTATTACCGGATGGTTATCGTGTAATTTAAAAGCTTCCATAAGCCAATATTGCCTAGTATCGCCTCCTATGCGGGATATTTCAGCCATCAAGTCACCGGCGAGATTTTTATCTACATACCCTGCTTTCTGGAAATCATGCATGAATTCAATCAACCCTTCGGTATTGGCCTTATACCCGCCCTTCTTTAATCCAAAAATATTATCCGCTTCCGACAGGATGGTATTCATGCCTTTTGATTTGACTAAACTAAGAAAAACGCCCAGCATCTTATTTTGGTTATCAATATTACCTTTATTAGCTCCCGCTTTAGCAAAAGTTGTTAAATAAGCAATACCTTGTGATTCACTGCCTATCCGAAGTTTTTCCCCTTCTTCTTCTGCCGCGTGCAACCGGGCATGCGGCAAATCTAAAGGACCAGCACTCTTAAAAAATGGCGTCCTCTTCAACAAATCCTTAGCCGCAACTTCAATATCATGCTGTGCTCTTTCACGTTTAGCTTTTCCCCTATCACTTATAGCCTTAGCATAAGTTTTCGGATTAGCAATAACAAAACCCATTTTTTTATACCAAGGCTGGGTTTTTTCTTGCCAATTCATAGTCTTCTCCTGCTTCCTTCGGTTCAAATAGCGGCCATAAGTTTTTATTCCCCAACCAGCAGCCTTAAACGGCGCGCCGATGCCCTTCTTCGCGATGTCGTTGATGGCATGGGCGCCATAGATGCCGAACTGCTCGGCGAACTTCAGCCCCACCAGCAAGAACAGCAGCAGCAAAATATCGCTCGCTACGGTCGTGATGAATCCGGCCAGGCCGCCCAGCTGGGTCTCCCCGCTCAATATCTTGGTGAAGATCGGATTATTCTTCGCGTTATCCACCATCACTGCCGTCATATTCAGGAAGAACGCCATTATCGGCGTAAAGAACGCGTATTTCAAAAAATTATTCCACCATTCCTGCTGATAATGATGCGTGGCCGGCAACACCCCCGCAACATAAGCTATGGGCGAGACCATCAGCAATATCCAAAGGGCCACTATCCGAATAATCAAATACGCCACAATCGCCCCGAACACGAACAAACTGCCCAAAGATAGCGCCAGCCAAAAGAACGGCTGGACGAGTCCGGAAAAGCTGCCGTTGACCGCGGCCGCGTTATTGTTCTTTATTCCATTAATATAATTCCAAACGGAACTATTGCCCTGTAGCATCAGGTTCTGGGCCAGGCTTCTGGTCACCGCGATATTGTTCCCCAAAAACTGTGCCTGCACCGTGTCCGCGATCCCTAGTATCGCCTGGGCAATAAGCAGGCTGAAATTAACCAGCAAGGCGGCGATTATAAGCTGCACTATCAAGTGCCGGAATTGGTAGCTTTCTATCCTAAACATCGTGGTCATGCCAATGGCAATAAGGGCGATTATGAAAGTCATATTCGCGAAGTTGCGTATTACCACCCAACCGGGATAGATTATCGCGACAAAAGAATCGGTATAGACATGAATAGACAGCACTGATTCCAATATCGGCGCGACTATCAGATAGAACGTGGCATAAATCAGCTCCTGCAATAATCCGAACAGGAAACTGATTATCTGGTTGATGAAGCTAAGCAGCGCGCTGGCCGAATTCTTAACATTCGCGTTACCGGTATTGCTTCCGTAAGCGGGAATGTTTGGTCTCGTATTGCTCGCTACCGCTTGTTCCAATTGTTTCTGGTCAGCGAAGATTTGCACAAACATTTGTTTGCTGGCATCCGTAAAAGCCACAACCTGTGGATCAAAAGTAAGAGCTACGTCAATATCAAAATATGGATAAACCGCAAAGCTTTGTGGACTGGTACTGGTGCTATTCGGATTAAGATTCAACTTTGATAGAATGCTGGAATTCAGATTGAACGTATACCTATATGTCGTTCCCACTAACACCTTATTTCCTTGGAAAGCCGGGGTCGGACTTTTGTTGGCGCCTCCCGAGAACGGACAGGAAAGGAATTCCTTGTTGCTGGAAAGCAGAGAAAATAATTCCTTTGTCTCGCACTTATTACCTTCCCCGTATGGTTCCAACCCCACTCCAAACCCCAAGATGTCCCTCCTGCCGCCGGTTGTAGTCTTGAAATCAAAAGTATCCTTGCCATCGCCCATCATTATCTGATTGGCCGGCAAATTATTGTCCGCGGTTGCACTTACGATAGTCAGATCTACCGAAAAGCTCGCTGTCCCTCCTTTGACCATGCGGATAAGGTTGTCTTTTTTCCCGTTTACTACCGTATCCGTCTGAATGACCACATTATTTACGGGAAAGTTAACCGCAAACGCTTTTGCCGCGAACAAAAAACCGCCGCCCAGCAAGGCTGCCAAGGCGAAAAATACTGCGCTTTTCGGATAGTCCTGAAAGAATTTTGATTTTAGTTTCAGCAAGCGCGAAAATACGTTAATAACGGAATTTTCCACTCCGAATCTTTGACTAAATTATACCACAACATTTTTTAAACGCAAAGCTGTTTTCTGTGGTTAATTTTTACCCGCTGATGCTAAGTTTTTGTGATTTTTTGATTAGATTATCAAAATTCTCTGGAAATTGATATTTTCCTTAGTTTTATGACTATTTTTAGCTTTTATTTAAGCCTAAAAGTTGATATCCCCCCGTTTTCTAAACAATAGCTTGGAAACAATTCTGGAGCATTCCGGCGGGAGTTTTGAGATTAATACCTAAATGATACCGCTGATTGTTGTAGTAGTCCAGATAGCCGGGTAAGAAGCGGTTAATGGTT
>Ga0207433_10002748_pt1 | contig 35213 bp, 42 predicted proteins | sample YelNatPaOPGAMG01_FD_187559 | JGI IMG/M metagenome (GOLD analysis project Ga0207433, IMG submission 187559) | Hot spring thermophilic microbial communities from Obsidian Pool, Yellowstone National Park, USA - OP-RAMG-01 (SPAdes) (version 3) | ecosystem: Environmental > Aquatic > Thermal springs... | reverse complement strand
AGTCCCTCCTGTAAGGTCAGCAGTTGCAAGAAGGCCGAGAGAAAAAACTGTTTATTTTTTTGATATTCTCGAAATTGAAGGAAAGGACGTTTTGTTCAAGGTTGGATGCCAAGCAGGGGTTTATGTAAGAAAACTTGTTAGTGATTTAGGCTTAAGCTTAAAAGTAGGGGCTCATTTAACTGAGTTGAGAAGAACTAAAGCAGGAAATTTTTCTGAAGAGCAATCTCATTCCTTACTTGAAATTAGAGATGCTTATGAAGAATGGAAAGAAGGAAATGAGAAAAATTTAAGAGAAATTTTAATTCCTGTTGAATTTGCTATTTTGCATTTGAAAAGAGTTTTCATCAAAGATTCTGCTGTTGATTCTGTATGCCATGGCTCTCCTGTTTTTTGCTCAGGTTTAACAAGAATCCAAGAAGGAATAGAAAGAAATGAAATTGTTGCAGTTTATACTTTAAAAGAGGAGCTTGTTGCCTTAGGAAAAGCTGTTTTAAACAGCAAAGAAATGTTTGAAAGTAAGAAAGGAATAGCAATAAAGACTGATAAGGTTTTCATGAAGCCAGGAACTTATCCAAGCTTTAAAACTTAACTTCAAAGTTTTTATATTCTTAAACCCCTAAAATGAATAGTATGCTTCCAAAAGAATTGCTTGAAATTTTAGCATGTCCAAATTGTAAAGAAAAAATTGAAGAAAAGGGAATGTTTTTGATTTGCAATAAATGCAAACTAGCTTTTCCGATTTTAAAAGACGTTCCTGACTTACTTTTAGAAGATTCTTGGCCTTTAGAAAAAGCAAAGCTTAATAGTTTTAAACACAATTTAAAACTGTGAAACAAATGAAAATAAACGAACTAAAAAAGGGAATGAGTAACGTAAGCTTAAGAGCAAAGGTCATTGATATCTCTGACAAAAGAGAAGTGATGACAAAGTATGGAAGAAGAAGTGTTGCTGATGCTACTCTTGAAGATGATACTGGTCAAATAACTTTAAGCCTATGGGGAGAGCAAATCAAATCAATAAGCATAGGAGATACTGTTAGTATAACAGGAGCTTTTGTTACCGAGTTTAGAGATAAACTTCAAATTTCTATACCAAGAAGTGGAAGACTGGTAAGAGAGTAAAAATTAAACTAAAACTCAAACCAACTAAAATTTTCTATACCTTTTATAAGTAGCTAAAATCCAAGTATTAAACTTAAATTTTTTGTTTTTAAATCTAATTCTATGAGGCTTGAAAAATTAAAAAACTATAAGAAAAATTTTTTAGACATAACTTTTTACAGCATTATTGGCGGAGCTCTTTTTCTTCAAAACCTTTTGTTTTATGATATAGCAACAAAAGGAAAGTTTATTGCTGCTGAGCAAAACCCTTACGTTCTTGCAGGCGAAATAAGCGTTACTATTCTGGGAGATTATCTTTTTGCAAAAAATTACATAAGGTTCCTTAAAAATCTAAAACGTAAAATATAAATCTTATCTCTAATCACTATTTTAAAATTAAAACCAAATATTTTATTAGGCTCAAGGTCTGAACAAAGATGAAGATGCCGAGGTGGCGGAACCAGGTTAACGCGCCAGCCTTGAGTCTTCAATGATAAAATGGCTTGACTCTGATTCATGATGAGTCGGAGGTGAGTTGAGAAAGCTGGTGGGGCTTTGTCCCCGTCTGGGTTCAAATCCCAGCCTCGGCGCGATTTTGATTGAAATTTTAACTAATAAAAAACTTAAAAAAACTTTTTTATTTTAAAATAAGTATGGAAAATTTTGAAATAGTGATAAAGCCTGAAGAAATCTTGAGAGCTCTTTCTACTTTAGGTTTTTTCTTAAACGACCCAGCTATTCTTTCAAGAAGCAAGTATGCTATTCAAGCCTGTAAAGGTGTGGCAAAAGTTTACGGTAGAGATAAACTAGTTAAATTAAAATATACAGGAACTTTTTTCCTTCCATACCTTATTCTTAAAAGAGAGGAATCCTTTTATTTTGATTGCTTTAGAGATTCAGATTGCTGCCTAATGCGTAAAGTTTCTGTTTTACCAGAAGAATTCGAGAGAATTTCCTCATTCTTAAATCTAGATAAGAAGCAAACTTTCAAACAATATTTTGAAGTTAATGATGACATTCTTACAATCAAGCAAAACCAAAAAGGAGAATGCATTTTCCTAAACAGAAATTTAAACTCGTGCAAAATTTATCCTGTCAGGCCTGGAGTCTGCAGAAAATACCCATTAGTTTATGCTGACAAAAAATCTGTTGAAATAGAGCTTTGTCCTGGTTGCTTTGAAGGAAAAAAAATTAAAGTTGAAGATTGGATTAAAGAAAACAAAATAGAGGAATTTTCAGCAAAAGTCAGAGAATATGAAGACTCTTTTATTTTCTACGCTCACAACCTTGAAAAATATGGTTTATTTGAACCAGACTTTAAGCAAGTTGTTCTCAAACTTTTTAATATCATTTAATTTTCAACAAATTTTAAATACTTCAAAAAACAAACATTAGTGTGGGTTGTGCTAAAAGCAGTTTTGGCTCTTGAAGACGGGACAATAATTCAAGGTAAAGGTTTTGGCTATCCTTCCGAGGTTTCTGGAGAAGTTGTTTTTAACACTGGAATGGTAGGCTATCCAGAAGCTTTAACTGATCCTTCCTATTTTGGTCAAATTCTTGTTCAAACTTATGTTCTTATCGGATGCTATGGTGTTCCTTCATTTTCTCTGAAAGAAAACGGAATTCCTTTACATTTTGAATCTGATGGAATAAAAGTTAAAGGTTACGCAATTTCTGAACTTCAAAGAAACCCAAGCCATTGGAGCTGCGAAAAAAGTTTGGATGAATGGCTGTATGAGCAAAAAGTTCCTGGAATAGAAGGAATAGACACTCGTGAACTAACAAAAAAGTTGAGAATAAAAGGAGTAATGCTAGGGATTTTAAAAGTTGGTGACTTTGATTTGGAGGAGATAAAAGAAAAAACAAAAGAAATAGAAGACCCAAACAAAAAGAATTTAGTTAAAGAGGTTAGCATTCCTAAACCAATAGAGTATAATAATGAGAAAAGAAAAATTGTTTTGATTGATTGCGGAGTAAAATTTGGAATTCTTAGAAGCTTGCTTTCAAGAAATTTAAGCCTAATAAGAGTTCCTTATGATTTTCCTGTTGATAAAATCCTCGATTATGAGCCAGAAGGAATAGTAATTTCTAACGGCCCTGGAGACCCTAAAATGTGTGAAGAAACGATAAAAAACATGAAAGAACTTTTAGAAACTGATTTGCCGATAATGGGAATTTGTCTCGGAAATCAAATTCTTGCTCTAGCTTCTGGGGCAAACACTTACAAGCTTAAGTTTGGCCATAGAGGCCAAAACCATCCTGTTACTGACTTAAAAACAAAAAAATGCTACATAACAAGCCAAAACCATGGTTATGCTATAGAAGCAAACTCTCTAAAAGAAACTGACTTTGAGCCTTGGTTTATTAACGCTAACGATAAAACAATAGAAGGAATAAAGCACAGGGAAAAAAGAATTTTTGGAGTCCAATTCCATCCAGAAGCTTCTCCTGGTCCTCTTGACACAGAATTTCTTTTTGATTTGTTCTTGAAAGAGGTGGAAAAATGCCAAAACTGGAGGAAATAAAAAAAGTTTTGATTCTTGGATCAGGAGCTATAAAAATAGGCGAAGCAGGAGAGTTTGATTATTCAGGAGCTCAGGCAATAAAAGCTTTGAAGGAAGAAGGAATAAAAGTAATACTTGTAAACCCGAACGTTGCAACAATTCAAACCGATGAAAAATTTGTTGATAAGGTTTATTTCCTTCCTATTAATCCAGAATTTGTTGAAAAAGTAATAGAAGAAGAAAGACCTGACGGAATTTTATTAACTTTTGGAGGACAAACTGCTTTGAATTGTGGAGTGGAACTTTTTGAAAGAGGAGTTTATGAAAAGTACAAAGTAAAAGTTTTGGGAACAAGTGTAGAAGCTATAGAGAACGCAAGCAATAGAGAAAAATTCAAAGAAATTTTAACCAAAAATAATATTCCTGTTCCAAAAAGTGGGAAAGCAAATAGTTTGGAAGAAGCAATAAAAGTTGCAAGAGAAATTGGCTATCCAGTTATGATTAGGGTAGCTTATACTCTTGGTGGTCAAGGAACAGGAGTAGCTTATGATGATAATCAGCTTATAGAAATCGTTTCTCGTGGTTTAGCTCACAGCAGAATAAAGCAAGTATTGATAGAAGAGTATCTTGGAAAATGGAAGGAAGTTGAGTATGAAGTTATGAGAGATTGTGAAGATAATTGTACAATAGTTTGCAACATGGAAAATTTTGACCCTATGGGAATTCATACTGGTGATAGCATAGTTGTTGCTCCTTCTCAAACTTTAACTAACAGAGAATACCATTTGCTCAGAAGCGTAAGCTTCAAGGTTGTTAGATCTTTAAAAATTGTCGGCGAATGCAACATTCAATTTGCCTTAAACCCAAACTCTGAAGAATTTAGGGTAATAGAAGTTAACTCAAGACTTTCAAGAAGCTCTGCTCTAGCTTCAAAAGCTACTGGCTATCCAATAGCTTACATAGCTGCAAAGCTTGCCTTAGGTTATACTTTACCTGAGCTAATAAACAAAGTTACTGGAATAACTACTGCTTGTTTTGAGCCTGCTTTAGATTATATAGTTGTTAAAATTCCACGCTGGGATTTCCAAAAATTCAGAAAAGTGAGTAGAAGAATAGGAACTCAAATGAAGTCAGTAGGAGAAGTAATGGCAATAGGAAGAAAATTTGAAGAAGCTTTACAAAAAGCTGTTAGGATGCTTGATTTGGGAAAAGAGTTAACAGATACAGAAGATTTAAGCAATGATTTGGAAAAGATTAGGGAAGAATTGGAAAACCCTACTGACCAAAGGCTTTTTTATATTGTTAAAGCAATCCAAAAAGGAATTGAAATAGAAGAAATAAACAAGCTAACAGGAATAGACAAATGGTTTTTGTATAAAATAAAAAAAATAGTTGAAGCTGAAAGAAATTTCAAAAAATTAAGCAAGGAAAAATTGGAAGAAATGAAAAGACTTGGTTTTTCTGATAAAAAAATAGCCCAAATTCTTGGAACAAGTGAAAAGGAAATAAGAAGAATAAGAAAATCTCTTGGAATTCTTCCTGTTGTTAAGCAAATAGATACTCTAGCTGCTGAATGGCCTGCTCAAACTAACTACTTATACTTAACTTACAACGGTGAAAAGGATGATATAGAATTCCAAAACAAAACAAAAGCTATTGTTCTTGGTTCAGGCTGCTATAGAATTGGCTCAAGTGTTGAGTTTGATTGGTGTTGTGTTAACATGGCTTGGGCCTTGAAAAAGAAAATGGAAGAAGTGATAATGGTTAACTATAATCCTGAAACTGTTTCAACAGATTTTGATGTTTTAGATAAGCTGTACTTTGAAGAGTTAACTTTAGAAAGAGTTTTAGATATAGTTGAAAAGGAAAATCCTTCAGGTTTGGTAGTTTGTGTGGGAGGACAAATACCAAACAACCTTGCTCCAAAACTTGCAAGAGAAAACGTGAAAATTCTTGGAACAAGTGCAGAAAGCATAGATAGAGCAGAAGATAGAGCAAAGTTTAGCTCATTACTAAATGAATTGAGAATTCCTCAGCCAGAATGGTGTATGGTTGAAAACATAGAAAAAGTGAAAGAATTTGCAGAAGAAGTTGGTTATCCTGTCCTCATAAGACCTTCGTACGTTCTTTCAGGCTCTGCGATGAAAGTTGCTAGGAATGAAAAAGAAATAGAAGAATACTTGCAATTAGCTTCAAAAGTTTCAAAAGAGCATCCAGTTGTTGTTTCAAAGTTTATAGAAGGGGCAAAAGAGGTTGAGCTTGACGGAGTTTGTGATGGAGAAAACGTTTTTATAGGTGCAATAATAGAGCATGTTGAGCAGGCAGGAGTTCATTCAGGCGATGCTACCATGAGCATTCCTCCAATAGGCTTAAATGAAGATATAAAAAGGAAAATTAGAGCTTACGCAAAGAACATAGCAAGAAAGCTTAAGATAGCTGGCCCTTTCAACATCCAATTTCTAGTTAAAGATAGCGAAGCTTATGTAATTGAATGCAATCTAAGAGCTAGCAGAAGCATGCCTTTTGTTTCCAAAACTTTAGGAATCAACTTAATGGAATTAAGTGCAAAAGCAATTCTTGGTGAAGAGATTCCTGACGGAGAAAAAATTCCTAAAAAATATGGAGTAAAATCACCACAATTTTCGTTCATGAGACTTGAAAAAGCAGACCCTATTCTAAGCGTGGAAATGGTTTCAACAGGCGAAGTAGCATGCTTCGGAAAAAGTTTTGAAGAAGCTTTTATCAAATCACTAATAGCAAGTGGTATTAACATACCAAAAGCTGGTGATAAAGTTTTGTTAATTTCAGCAAACAGTTTTGGAATAGAGATAGGGAAAATGCTTGAGAATAGAGGTTTCCAAGTTTTTGTTCCTCAAGCAACTTACCAGAACTTTAAGAACTCTTTATTAAACGTGAAAGAAATAAAAGAAAATATAATAAACTACTTAGCTAATAAAGAAATAAAGATGGTGATAGACGTTCCTGCAGAAGAAAATGATTTAGAATATTTTTTAAGAAGAAAGGCTGTTGAGTTTGGAATTCCTTTAATCACGAACTTTAACTTGCTAGAAAGATTTTTGAGGGCGATATCATGAGCTTCAAAGGAAAGGATGTAATCTCGATAAGAGACTTTAGCAAGGAAGAAATAGAAAAAATTCTTGAAGAAGCAGAGAAAATGGAAACTTCCTTAGCTAAAAATATTGAACTAAATTATTTGAAGGGAAAAATTTTAGCAAACTTATTTTTTGAACCAAGCACAAGAACAAGACTTTCTTTTGCTAGTGCCATGCAAAAACTTGGTGGGAGTGTTATAGGTTTTGAAGATATAACTAGTACTTCTGTAGCAAAAGGAGAAAGTTTAATCGATACTATTAAAACAGTAGAAAAATATTGTGACGTAATAGTAATTCGTCATCCTAGAGAAGGTTCTGCAAGACTTGCAGCTGAAATCTCAGAAAAACCTGTAATAAACGCAGGGGACGGAGCAAACCAGCATCCCACACAAACTATTCTAGATTTGTACACGATAAAAAAGTTGAAAGGAAGAATAAAAGGTTTGAATGTAGCTTTGGTTGGTGATTTAAAGTATGGAAGAGTGATGAAAAGTCTTGCCTATGGTTTAGCTATGTTTGAAGCCAATCTAACATTAGTTTCGCCTGTTGGCTTGGAACTTCCTGAACAAACAATAAAAGAAATTGTTGAAAAGTTTGACACAGAAATAATTCAAACAGACAACATTCTTTCAGGATTAAAAAATGCAGATGTAATCTATGTTTGTAGAATACAAAAAGAAAGGTTTGAAGATGTTTACGAAGCTGAAAAAGTGCAAAAAAGTTTTAGAATAACATCACAAATGTTGGAAAAAACAAAGGAAGAAGCAATAATTCTTCATGCTTTACCTAAGACAGTGGAGATAGAGCCAAGCATAGATAAAACAAAAAAAGCAAAGTATTTCGATCAAGTTTACTATGGAATTCCTGTAAGAATGGCAATAATTAATTTGGTGCGCCCATGAGCGAAAAAGAATTATTAGTAAGAAAAATAGAAAACGGGACAGTAATAGACCATATCCCAGCTGGTTTTGGACTTAAAGTTGCTTCTCTTTTGAACTTGGAAAAAACTCATTCAACTTCTGTGATTTTGATGAACGTGGAAAGTAAAAAATTGGGAAAGAAGGATGTAGTAAAAGTAGAGAATAGAGAGCTGACGGAAAAGGAAGTAAGTAAAATAGCTCTGATAGCTCCTTCTGCAACCTTAAACATAATAAGAGATTGGGAGGTTGTTGAGAAAAAACAAATTTCTTTGCCAGAAATTCTTGAAGAAGTTATAAAATGCCCAAATAAAAACTGCATAACAAATTACGAAGAAATAAACTCTAAGTTTATAGTTGAAGAAAAAGAGCCTTTAAAGCTTCGTTGTTATTTCTGCGAAAGAGTTTTTACAAGAGAAGAGGTAACTTCTTAAAAATTAATTAAAACTTAATGATAAAATAACTTTATGAAAGTTAAAGCAATAATCTTCGATTTAGACAATACTCTAATCGATTTCATGAAAATGAAAAAGGAGGCTTGCAAAGCAGCAATAAAAGCTATGATAAAAAAGGGCTTAAAACTTCCTTTCAAGCAGGCTTACAAAAAACTTATGGAAACTTATTTCAAAGTTGGAATAGAATCAGATAAAGCATTTGAAAAATTTTTAGAAGAGCAAGGGTTTAAAGATGAAAAAATACTTGCTGCTGGCATTCAAGCTTATTTGGAAGAAAAGAGAAAGTTTCTCAAGCCTTATCCAAAAGTTAAGCAAACTTTAAAAAAATTGAAAAAGCGAGGGTTAAAACTTGCTATCGTTACTGATGCCCCAAAGCTTAAAGCCTATCAAAGAATCATTTCCTTAGGAATTGATGATTACTTTGACTTTGTTATAGGAAAAGAAGATACAGGGATGGAGAAGGCAAGTTTAGAGCCTTTAAAGCTTGCTGCAGAAAAACTTTCTTTAAAACCAGAAGAAATCCTTCTAGTTGGTGATTCTATCGAAAGAGATATAGAACCGGCAAAAAAGCTTGGTATGAAAACTGCCTTAGCAAAGTATGGGCAAGAAAAAAAGGAAAAAGGGAAAGCTGATTTTAAAATAGAAAAAATAGAAGATTTACTTAAAATTATAAATTAAACTTTTTCAAGTCCCAAACTTTTTAAAATTTCTAAATAAGCCCTTTTCTTCTTAGTTCCTTTTCAACTTCTTCTTGTGATTTCCCACAAACATTACATCCAGATTTTATTATCCAAACATCAGAGCTCTTATGTTTTGAGAATTTTGGCAAGCTTCTGCAACTTCCTCTTTTCACACTTATAGCTCCTGGAATGTACCAAGCTTGTATTATTCCTTTATCACAAAAAGGGCATGTTAACTCAACATATTCCCCTCTCATTCTCCCTATTTAATATTTTGTTTCTTTATTTTTTTATTTAAACTCTTATTCCTTACTTAATTTTATGGTTGTTGATTTAGAAAGATATGAAAAAATTTATAAAAATTTTAAGGAAACTCTAAAACAGCCTTTTCTGCCAATCTGGCACGTTAGAGTTAACACTTTAAAGATCTCTTTAAAGGAAGCAATAAAATTTTTTGAAGAAAAAGGTTACGAATATGAAAGAATTCCTTGGATAGAAGAAGGCTTTTGGGTAAAGACTGAAGAGAATTTAGCAAAATCTTTAGAGCATATGTTAGGTTATTTTTTCATTCAAAACGCTTCAAGCATGATTCCACCTTTAATCCTTGGACCAAAAAAAGAAGATTTGATTCTTGATTTATGCGCTGCTCCAGGAGCAAAAACAACTCAGATTGCTACGATGATGGAAAATAAGGGAGTAATAATAGCTAACGATATAACTTACAAAAGGTTGAAGGTATTAAGAGGAAATCTGCAAAGATGCGGGGTTTTAAACGCAATAATAACAAAACACTTTGGAGAAAGATTCTGGAAGTTAGGCTTAAAGTTTGATAAAATTCTCTTAGATGTTCCATGCTCAGGAACAGGTCAGTTAAAAGAAAGAATATTCCAGCAAACAAGCTTAACAAGTATTAAAGCATTGAGCAATTTACAGAAAAGATTAATTTTCTCTGCTTCAAAATGCTTGGAAGAGAATGGAATTTTAGTTTATTCTACTTGCTCGATAGAACCTATAGAAAACGAGGAAGTTATAGATTTTGCTGTAAAAAACCTTGGACTTAAAATTGAAGAAATAGAATTAGACTTACCTTCAATCCCTGGCTTAATTGAATTTGACGGAAAAAAATACGACGAATCATTAACCAAAGCCTTAAGAATTATACCATCACAAAAAACAGAAGGGTTTTTTATATGCAAACTAAGGAAATGATTTTCCTTACTAGAGATGAAGTTAAAGAAATAGAAAGAGTTGTTGAGAAGAATTACGGGGCAAAATTCAGCCTAAAGGAATTTGCAGTAGCAAAAGGTAAAGAAGAGAAAATTTGGATATCAAGCAAAGAAATTTTTGATTTCAACCTTTCAAAACTTAACGTCAATTCCTTCGGTTTAAACTTTGGAAAATTGAAAAGAAACGATAAGATTCACTTAACAATAGAAGGCTCGCAAATGGTCGGGAAGCTTGCAACTAAAAACCTTGTTGTTCTTGACGAAGAAAATGCAATAAAATTCATGCAAGGGCCTGATGTAAAACCAAAAGAAGAAGTTAATTGCGAATACCATAACTTTGTTATAGTCAAATATAAAGATAAAATTCTTGGAAGTAGTTTGCTTACTGAGCAAGGTCTAAAAAACATGACACCTAAAAGCAGAAGGATTCCTCTTATTCTATAAGGGCTTTGACCAAATCCTCTCTAGCTATAATTCCAACAAGCTTATCATTCTCCACAACAGGCAACCTGTTAACATCATTTTTTTCCATCAAAGAAGCAGCTTCTATTATGCTTGCTTCAGGGCTTATACAAACAACTTTTGTGCTCATCACATCTTTTACTTTTATCTTCGAAATTTTTTTCATTTCTCTTTTGAAAGTTAGATAGTCTTTACTACTTTTTATAAACTCAAAAATTAGAAGACTTAAAGAAGGGAGGGGAGTTTCTGTCTTTTGCAGTTTCATGCTAACAAACCTTATTATATCTGAAATGCTTAAAACTCCAACAATCTTTCCATCTTTTACTACTGGTGCTCCGGAAATATTCTTTTCAGAAAAGATTTTCGCAGCATCAAAGATAGAATCCTCTGGGCTCAAACAAATAACATTGCAATTCATGAAATCTCTAACTTTCTTCATAATATTAATTACTCTCTTTGAAGATTAGTTCTTTACTGTTACAGCTGTAACAAATCAAAAAATTAAGTTATCTTACTTCCTTCTTCTATATCCTTTTCTGGTTTAATCAAAACAACGTTTCCTTTACCGTCTTCAGCAGCCAAAATCATGCACTGACTTTCTACTCCTAAGAACTTCTTTTTCTCTAAGTTTAGAATAAAAACATATTTATTTCCGACAAGCTCCTCAGGCTTATAATACCCAACAAGCCCAGTAACCGCCTGTCTTTTTTCAGAACCAAAATCAACTATAAGCTTTAAAAGATTCCTTGAGTTTGGTATTTGTTCTGCCTCTAAAACTTTTCCGACTCTCAAATCAAGTTCCTTGAACTGAGCAAAAGATATCTCTGCCATGCTATTTAATTTTTCTTTTCTATTTTAAATCTTTTACTCAAACTTCTTGAACAAAGGTTCTACTTTTCCAATTTTATGTCCAGCTTTTATATCAAGCTTGTCCAAACTATCAAAATCCTGTTTATGGACAGAACCTTCAAGGTTAAGCTGGGACCAAATCTTTTCAGAAGTGAAAGGAATGAAAGGCTCAAACAATATAGCTAAAGCTTTAACTAGATGAACACTAACAAACAAAGTAGTTCTACAATCTTCAGGATTTTCTTTAAAACTTTCCCATGGTTTTTTGCTTTGAAAATAAACATTTCCTGCTTTACTTAAAGCAAGAATTTTTTTCAAAGCATCCCTAAACTTAAGCTGTAAAATTAATTGTTTAACAGAATTTTTAGTAGCAGTTATTTTTTTAATTAAATTTTTCTCCTTTCTTCCTAACTTTTCAGGCTCAGGAACTGTTGAATTGAAATTGTTTCTAACAAAAACTAAAACTCTAAAAACAAAATTTCCAAAATTTCCTATAAGTTCAGCGTTCACTTTCTTTTCAAATTCTTTCCAAACAAAGTTTGAATCCTTTGTTTCAGGCATTATAAGGCTTAAGTAAAACCTAAGATAATCAGGTTCTAAGTCAATTTTCTTATCCCCAACTTTAACTATAACTCTTCCGTTTTCAACGTCGAGAAAAACTCCCCAATTTCTACTCTTTGAAATCTTATCTCCTTCGTAATTCAAAAATTCTAAGCCACCGACCTGATAAGGCAAGTTAAACTCTCCTGTTCCCATGAGTATAGCTGGCCAGATTATGGTATGAAAAACAATATTATCTTTCCCTATAAAGTGAACTATTTTTGAATCTTTTTCCTGCCAATATTTCCTCCATTCTTCAGGCTTTCCTATTCTTTCTGCCCATTCGACAGTAGAAGAAATATAACCTATAGGAGCATCAAACCAACAATAGAATACTTTATCCTTAAACCCTTCTAAAGGAATTTGTATTCCCCACTTCAAATCTCTAGAAATACATCTTGGTTTTAAACCTTCTTTTATCCAAGATAAAGCCAAATTTCTAACATTAGGCTTCCAATGCTTATTTCCTTTTATCCATTCTTCTAACTTTTTCTCAAGTTTTGGAAGGTCTAAAAATAAATGCTCAACTTCTTTTATTTCTGGCTTATTTTTACAAATTATGCAATAAGGTTCTAAAAGCTCTGAAGGGTCTAGTAATCTAGTGCAAGATTCACATTGATCACCTCTTGCTGGTCTATATCCACAATAAGGACAAGTTCCCTCTATCCATCTATCAGGTAAAAATCTTTTATCGACTGGACAATAAGGAAGCAAAAGCTTTTTTCTTATGATAAAGCCATTTTTAAGCAGTCTAAGGAAAATTTCTGTTGTAACTTTATGGTTTATTTCTTTGGAAGTTCTTGAAAAATTATCATAGCTTATACCAAACCATTCGTATATAAGCTTATGAACTTGATAAAGCCTGTCGCAAAAATCTTTTGGTTGCAAGCCAGCCTTAAAAGCAGCAACTTCTGTCGGTGAGCCATGCTCATCAGTACCGCCAACAAAAACAACTTCATTTCCAAAAAGTCTTAAAAATCTAGAAAAAATATCTGCTGGTAAATGTGAACCTACAATATTTCCTACGTGTGGAATGTTATTCACGTAGGGTAAAGCCGCTGTAACAAGCCATCTTTCCTTTTCGAAGACAATCACCTATAGATTAATTATTTTGGGTTTAAAAATTAAATGCTTTTAGAAAAGGATAAAAAGTTTACTGTTCCTTTAAATTTTATGAGTTTGGAAACTATTGAGAAATTTAAAATAGTTTTGTCTACTGGCCCTTATAAAAATTTTTCAGAAGAAAATAGAAAAAGATGTGTAAGAGATTTTACTGATTTAGTTTCACTTTCTCTTCTAGAAAATTATGGAAGCCTTCATGGTTACGTGATTATGAAACACATGAAACAAAAGTTTGGTTCGAACCCAGGAACAAGTGTGGTTTATCCAACTCTTTGGGAACTTGAGAAAAAAGGTTATATTAAGTCAGAGGTAGTTGAAGCTGAAAATCTTAGACTTAGAAGAGTTTATACTATAACTCCGTCAGGAAGATTATATCTCCAAACTGGTATAAACGAACTAAAAAATTTTGTTAAAAAATTAGAGAAAGAGTCTGCGATTAAAAAATGGTATAAAAGATTTTTAAAGTATAAGTTCGATTAAACTTTTATTTCTGCTAAAGAATCTATTATCAAATCAGGTTTTACTTTTTTTGCCTCTTTATCTATTCCTGTTCTAACCAAAACTGTATAATAGCCAAGAATTTTTCCAGCCATTATATCCGAATCACATTCATCTCCAATTAAAACAGTTTGCTTTCTTGGCGAACAAACAAAAAGTTGAATCGTTTCAAGCATTTCATTAGAAGGCTTACCAATAAGCTTTGCTTTTTTATCAGTTATAAATTCAACAGTATTAACCCAAACTCCTGTTGCAGGTCTAAGCCTTTCTCCTTCAAAATAAACTTTTCCTTTTGCTGTAGCTAAAATCTTAGCTCCGTTCTTTACTATTTCATAAGCTTTCATCAATTTTTCAGCGTTAAAATTCAAATCTTGCCCAACAACCAAATAGTCTGGTTTATTCTCTTTTATTTCAACTCCTGCTTCCATTAGTTCCTCTTTTACTCCTTCACCAATAGCGAAAGCACTTGCTCCTTTAATTTTTAAGTAGTTTGCAGCAACAAAGCTTGATGTGATTAAATCATTATTCCCTAGCTCCACACCAAAACTTCTTAATCTTTCAACCATTTTCTTTCTGCATAGCATGCTATTGTTCGAAACAAAAAGGACTTGTTTCCCTTCTTTTTTCAAATTCTCTATGGTTTCTTTTACCCCTGAATACAAACTTTCCCAATTCCAGACTGTTCCGTCCAAGTCTAAAATGAAAGTATCGAATTTTTTGAAATCTACCATAACTTATTTTTATCTTTAATTTTATTTCTTTTTTCTTTTTTCAAAGGTTAATAAGCTTTTTATTAATTTTAATTCCAATTTAAAATGGATGAAAGATTTTATTAGCCTGACAGAAGAACTTGCAAAAATAATCGAAAAAATGGAAATGGAAAGAAGAAATTTTGGAGAAATCTTAAGAAAAATTCCTATTTCTTCTGGAATTGAAGACAAACTAATTGTTAAAATTGAAAAATCTAACTTAGAAAATTTAAAAATTGCTGGAATAGATGGTGGGATGGTAAAGCGTTCTTTACACGGAATAGACTTAATGCTCTTAAGGGCAGTTGGTGTTTTATTTTTCTATTCAAAAGGAAAGCTTGAAAAAGTTGAATACTATCCAGAAGCTATGCCTACGCCTACTCCAAAAATAGTTCTTGAACCTTTGCATGAAATAGAGTTTGAAATGAATTCAAATTATGAAAGGCAAATAATTGAAGTTACTACAGCTTCAGAAGTTATAGAAAAACTTACTCCTGACATAATTTTTCTGGACGGTTCTATAATTCCTCACTACACAGAAAAGCCGGCAAAAGATTCAATTTTATTTCCAACCTATAAAAAACTTATCCAATCTTATTCAGAACTTTTTTCTAAGGCTAAAGAAAAGGGCTCAATTCTTGCAGGAGTTATAGAAGACTCAAGGGGAACACGCTTTTGTGAAATAGTAAAAGAGCAAGTGAATAAAGAGTTTATTGAATTTAAGCCTTTACTTGAAACAACAAAGGATACAAACCTTTTAACATACACATTAAAATTGGGAGAAAGAACTTTTGTTTTCAATTATTCATCTGAACCAGAAAAACATCCTATTTTAAAGGAATTCGGTGATTTTTCAAACTCAATTTTTTCGTTCTATCTTAAAACCGCAGAGTTTGACAGACCGCTTAGAATAGATTTTTTGGGAGAAAACGATATTTTAAAAATCGCAAACTTCATTTCTTCTGTTTTGCTTGCTTTGAGTGGACATTCAGGCTATGGCATACCTTCTGTTTTAATAGAGGCGGATCAAAGAGCCAGATTAACAGAAAAAGATTTAGAACTATTTTATAATGATTTGCTAACAAAAGCAGGAAATCTTGCAAGCTTATTCTCTTTAAGAAGGGAACAAAGGCCTTTTTGAGTAAAATTACTTCAACACTTTTCTTGTTTCTAAAAACCAAAGATATAAATCAAGCTCTGCTAAATTTAGCCCAGCCTTTCTAGCAATTTCTCTTAGCAAACTTTCAATTTCAATATACCTTTTCCTTGTCATAGTTTTCGGCTTTTTTATAAGCCCAAATTTTTCTAACAAATCAAGAATGTGAAAGTCTATAATTGCAAAATTTTTATAACCTATATTTCTTAAAAAATGGCTCGCTTCCTTATAACCCAAACCTTTTATGTTTCTTACCAACCATTCTCTTATTTCTTCTTCTTTCAAACTTTCTAAAACATTTTTCAAAGAATCCTTGAATTTTCTTGCTTCAACTATATAGCTTGCTCTCGTTTCTGGAAACCTATGACCAAGTTCTTTCAATTTTTTTTCTAACTCTTTCTTATCCAAAAATAAAAAGCCATCTCCAATTTCTTTCTGGATTTTTATGCTTTTTTCCGCGTTAAAATTTGCAGTAAGTATACAAAAACACAACTCTTTAAAAATTTCTTCACTTGATTTTTTTCTCATTTCTTCAAATTCTTTTATTCTGGTATCAACTAATTCTTTGACTTCGCTCTTCTTCAATTTTTCCAAAGTTCGAATAAGCTGCTCCACATCATATTTTTCTACTTCAAAAATATAAGTATGGAAGAAAAGATTTACGTGATCCATAAGCATCAAGCTAGGCATTTACATTATGATTTAAGACTCGAAATGGAAGGAGTTTTAAAAAGCTGGGCTATTCCTAAGGAGCCACCTTTAGAAAAAGGAATAAAAAGACTTGCTGTTCAGGTTGAAGACCATGCATTAGAATACGCTAACTTTGAAGGAACCATTCCAGAAGGAGAATATGGAGCAGGAACCGTTGAAATATGGGATAAAGGAACTTATACCCTAGAAGAAAAAGACAATAAGAAAATAATCTTTAGAATAAAAGGTAAGAAACTGAAAGGAAAATACTGTTTAATCAAATTCAAGAAAAACTATTGGCTCTTCTTTAAGCTCTAACTTCTCTCCACTTTTGCAAAGCTTGGTGTTAAGATCAAATAACCTTCTTCTAGTCCTACTATGTCCCATCCAAATTGCTTACTCACTCTTTTTAGCTTTTCTACACTATTCCTGAACTCTCCCAAGTCATGCTTTTGCATTTTTGCAGTTCTAAGAAATATAATATTCCCTTCTTTCAAAAGCCTAGTTATCCTATCAACATCAACAAAATCCTGTAAAGTTTCGACTCTTACGCTAACTTGGGGTTTCTGCTCCTCTTCTACTGGCAATTCAACTAGTCCTTCTTCTCTTTTAAACCCTTTGAGTAAGTCTGTGATTAAGCCCATCCACATCACCTTTATTTAATATTAGATTTTATAGATTTAAATTCTTCTTATAGTTCTTCAACAAAGTCTGCAGCATTTCTTAAAGATGAAGAAAAACCTGGTTGAGCTCCGAGCACTATAACTCTTTTTCCATATTCTTTTGCTTTTTGAACTATTGGTAAAAAGTCAGCATCCCTTGTTGCCAAAGCTATTGCATCTATATCCTTTGTCAAAATTGCTTCCATCGCAGAAACTGCAAGAGAAACATCTATATCTTGAGCCTCTTCCTCTTCCTTTGCCAAAACCATTATAGTTTCAAAACCTTCGTTTATCACCGCTTCTATCAATTTTTCAGGAGCAAACTGATTCAAGAAAACTCTTGCTATAACTATTCTTCCATATTTTTTTACTCTTTTTTTTAATTCTCTCAAGTCTATGGCAAATTCTTTTCTGAGCATGTTAGGACCATCAACAAAAACAGCTATTTTAGGTTTTTCTCTTTTTGTATTCATTCGCTCAACCTGTGTAAAGGAAATCACTTCCTTTTACTTGAACTGCTTCACCACCTAAAATTATCGAATCTTTTAGCTCAAGACTTCCAGAAAAACCTTGAACAGTTAAACTCTCTTCCTTCAAATATTTTATCTGATCGATACTTCCATCGCTCCTTAACTTCTTTACTTCTCCACTTATAACCAAAAAGTTCAAGTCAGAGTTTAGATTCTCAGCTTTAAAACTACAAGAAGGAGAACAATCAAAAGGTAAAGCTTCTATTTCAATTTGATAAGGCTTTTCCCTACTTCTTTCATAATCTCCAATTCTTATGTAATTTGCTTCTCCTGAAATTCTTAAAGTTCCTACGCTTGTTATCTCAAACTTTCCGTTAATTCCTCTTAATTCTATTTCAACTCTTTTGCTTCCTGAAACTTTTTCTACTCCACCATCAACAGAAATAAAATTGTAAACACTAGAAGCTGTAAAATTAGAGTTTTTCATAACAAAACTCTTTTCATAAAAGCCTTTTTTATTTTCTAGACTCACTTCTAAACTCATTCTGAAAGTTTTTGTACTTTTTGGCCCAAAAATAAAAGAAGCTGTTTCACTTATTTTTCCACTCAAGAATTCAATTACCTTTTTGCCCGAGTCTGTGAAAAAAATTAGGCCGATAATTGCTAATACTATTATTACAGCCAAAATAGCCTTTAACTTCATACTTTCACTAAAAATTTATTAGAATTTAAAAGATATATTTATATACAAAACATTTAAAAGGTTATAGACACTTATAAAAATGATAAAAATGGACCTTTTTAACCCAAATTTTGACGTTTGGAACATCATTTATATACTATTAATTTTTGTAGTCATGCCAGTCCTTTACCTTAGGCTTAGTTACTGGCAAATTGTTTGGAAACTAGAAGAAGTTGCAAGAACTATCGATTCCTACCTTGCAAACGCAGAAAAAATTATAATAAAAAAAGTTAGCAAAAACCCTTCTAAAGAGTTGAAAGAAAGTATAAAACACTTTCTTGAATTTTTTACGATAGAACCTGTAAAGTTAGATCCCTATGGAATAGTTAGCAAGTTCGAGCATATAACAAACCTAGCAGAAGAAAGGTACAAATATTTTGTAAACCAGATTGCTCCAAATAGCGATGTAGAAACAAAAGCAAATATAATGATGGGTCTTTCTGGAGCAATAAGTTTGAACTTTCTTTCAAAAGTTGTTAAGCATTATCTTGGACTAATTAAAAAAACAAAAAACTTCCAGCTTGGTCTAATTTTTCAGCTAAACATGCCTCTCATAGAAAGAGCTTCAAAAGCCTTACTTCATGGTACAGAAGCCTTAACTAATGGTTGGCCAATAGGTGATGCTATAGGAAACTTGATAGGAGCAAGTTTGGTAGAAGACGGGAAACTGAAAGAAATAGAAGAAGATACTTTGCTTGGAAGAAGGAAAATTAAAGGAAAAGAAGTTTATATAATTAGAGCTAAAGGTCCTGGAGGAAGGCTAGGAAAACTTGGTAAAGCGGTAGAAAAAATTACAAAAAAAGAAAAAATAGCAAAAATAATAACAATAGATGCTGCTGTTAAGCTTGAAGGTGAGGAAACAGGAAGTATAGCAGAAGGTATAGGAGTTGCTATTGGTGGAATAGGAGTTGATAAGGCTTACATAGAAAATATTGCAGTAAAGAAGAAAATTCCAATAACAACAATAATCGTTAAAATGTCTGAAGAAGAGGCTATTCAGCCTATGAAAAAAGAAATTCTAGCTTCAAAAGAGAAAGTCTTAAGACTTATTGAAGAAGAAATAGCAAGAACAAAAGAAAAAGGAAAAGTAATAGTTGTTGGTGTTGGTAATAGCTGCGGAATAGGAAACAATAAAAAAGAAGTTGAAGAAAGTGAGAAAAAGATAAAAGAAGTTATAAAAATTTTTGAAGAAAGAGAAAAGAAAAAATCAAGATTTTTTAGTTTCTAAACTTCAAAACAATAGCAAACTTTGTTAAAACCTTTTTTGAATTCTACAACTTCTTTTTTCACATTTTTATTTTCTATCAAAACTTCCTTGAAAAATTCTGCAACAAATTTCATTTCCTTTTCTTTCATTCCCCATCTTGTTAATTCTTGAACCCCAAGCCTTATTCCAGAAGGGTTTTTTGTCGCATCATGGGGAGAATCAGAAGGTAGAGCAATCTTGTTACAAATTATATTACTTTCTTCCAACTTTTCAGCAACTTTCTTTCCACCACCAAATTCCCTAACATTAACTATTATTTGATGCGACTCTGTAAAATCTAGCTCTGGGCAAAGAACTTTGAAACCAAAACTATGAAGCTCTCTTGCCAAAGTTTTTGCGTTTTTTATTACTTGCTTCGCATAATCTTTTCCAAACTCGTTCATCTCTAAAGCAGTAATAGCAAGAGCAGGAAACCTATGGATATGGGTGTTAGATAGTATTCCAGGAAAAATTGCAGTCTGAACCTTTTCCCAATCTTCTTCACTCAAACTATCATTCCCTATAACAATTCCTCCTTGAGGACCTTGAAAAGTTTTGTGAGTTGAGGATGTTATCAAATCTGCACCTTCTTTTAAAGGCTCTTGAAATTCCTGATTGTAAACTAAACCAAAAACATGGGACGAATCATAAACAATTTTCACATCTTTCACACTTTCTCTTATTTCTTTAATAGGCTCTGGAAAAAGAAACATAGAGGCTCCAAGCATTATAAGTTTTGGTCTAACTTTCTTAATCAAATCAACAGTTCTTTCCACATCTATATTCATCTTCTTCTCATCAAAAAACATCTCTACACTTTTTAAACCCCTTACTCCTGCCAACCCCCATTGGCTTGAGCTGACGTGAGCCCCGTTTTGAATTCCCAAACTTACTATTATGTCTCCAGGCTTACAAAAGGCTGTATAAACAATCAAGTTAGCTATTCCCCCTGATATAGGCCTAACATCAGCAAATCTTGTTTTGAATTTTTTCCTAAAAATTTCATTGCATAACTCTTCAATTTCATAAGAGTATTTTGTACCTTGATAATGACACTCTTTACCAGAATGCTCGTTATACCTTCCTTCAAAATCTGAGATTAAGCATTTCTCTGCCAAAGGAGAAAGAACACTCTCAGAAGCTATCAAATTTATACATTCCTTTCTTCTCCACTCGTTCTGCTTTCTTATAATTTCTATTATTTTTTCTTTCAACTGAGCAACCTCCAAAACCCAATTACTGTAAAGAATACAACAACTGCTATGAGGATATATGCCAAAAGATTTTTGTCCATGCCATTAGTTAATAGCTCAAAAGCAACAAAAGCCATTATAGCATCTCTAATCAACCCTTTAATTCCCATCATCTCAACTCCATAAACCTTTTTTGTATTTTTTGAATTCCAGATTTTCTGCATTCTTCTGGCATAAGCTCACCTTCTGGACAAAATCCTTTCATACAGCTAGGTCCAGCTTTTTCAAAAAGTGTAGGCGCAATTTTTTTAACTATTTTTAGCATTTCTGTAGCAGCACTTCTTATTTCCCACTGCGCTCTTGCACAACATCTCAAGTTAAAGAAATGATAAAGCTCTCTAGCGTTCATAGTAACAACAATATTGGTTTTAGTTGCATTAGGAAGTATGAACCTTGCATCCTCATAAGCTATTCCTTCTTTTATAAATTCCTCATACCATGCTGCTATCTGTTTCATCCTTTCTATAAATTTTTTTCTTTTTTCTCCTTCAAGTTTTGGAGGGACAACAAACCATTCTTCATTAGTATCTACTTTCACGTATCTTTGGCTTTGTTGAGTATAGGAAGCTATTCTATGCCTTACAAGCTCATGAGTTAGACTTCTTGAAACTTCTTCTAAAGAAAATGTGAAGGATGCGTGCTCTAAAGGTGACAAATGATTGTGTCTAAGAAGGTCTTTTATTATATTTTTTATTTTCTCTTTTGACATCTCTTTCTTATATTTTTCAAAAGTGAAAGAAGGAGGTTTTTTCTTGAAAGAAGTAGTGGCAGAGACAGCAACAACTAATTCTGGGTCTGGAGTAAAAGCTAAGAGTTTAACCCTCATAATTACAAGTAATTAGTTATTATCCTATTTAAATTTACCAGTTTTTTATTTTTACTGCTATTTCATTTACCTTTCTTTCAAGTTCTTCGAAACTACCATCATTTACTATAAGAAAATCAGCTTTTTTCAAGCAATCTCCTGTCCTTTGTCCGTATTCAGGCTCATTTTCTCCTTGATCCCTTTTATCTATTTCTAAAAACTCTTCCCATGTTTTTGGGTCAGAAATATCGTTTCTTTTCCTTATTCTTTCAAACCTTATTTCTGCTGGAGCGTCTACACCTATTAAAACAAACTTATCTTTAAACTTTTCTCTTAGAAAATCTATTTCTCCTGGGTTCCTTATACCGTCTACAATTATAACTTCCTTATCTTTTTGTAAGTATTCGACAGCAAGCATTGCTAGAATTTTTCCCCCATACTTTTTCCTTAACTCGTTTCCTAAATCCTGAAGATTCTTCCTGCTAAAATTTGTATTTTTCTTTTTTTCAAGCTCAGCTTTTATTATTGAAGAAAGAGAAACAGTATAACAATTAAACTTGCTTTGCAAAATTTTCTTAACCGTATCTTTTCCAGAAGCAATCGTTCCTGTTATTCCTATTACTTTTTCCATTAAATTATTTTATTCCTTCATTTATAAAAATTTAAAGAAAAAAACAAAAAAATTAAAAATTTTCTGAATTCTATAAGTCAGCTGCTCTTAAGGTTTTCCTTCCGTTAGCTTTGGCTCTTGCCATAGCAGTCTTAAGTGTTTCAGCAATTTGTTTGTCTAAAGCAGCGAAGAAGTCTCCACCTACTCTGAAACCTTTGAGTTGAGCCTTAACTGCAGACTTAACAACTAATGCCACCTTTACACCTCCTTTCTATTTATATAACTGCTATTTAAATTAAATAGTTTTTCTTTTAAAAACTTTAAATATTTGCTAGATAGAATTGAATAAAAGTGATTTTATGGCTCTTAGACCAGGAAGAACTGTTAGAAGAATTGAAAGACCTTATACTAGAGTAAGTAAGAAGGTTCCAAGAAAAAGTTATGTGGTTGGAGTACCTTACCCTAAAGCCCATCAGTTTGAAATGGGAACAAAAGGAGATTATGAGCTAACTCTATATCTGACTTCAAAAGAAGGTGTTCAAATAAGAGATAATGCTTTAGAAGCAGCAAGAGTAGTTGCTCATAAGTTTTTAGAAAAGAATTTAGGCACAAATTACTTCTTTAAAATTTTACTCTATCCTCATCATGTTTTAAGAGAAAAACCAATTGCAACAGGAGCAGGTGCTGATAGATACTCTAGAGGTATGAAGCTTGCTTTTGGAAAACCTGTTGGAACAGCTGTTCAAGTGAAAGAAGGTCAAAGGATAATGATGTTAAAAATTAATAAGCAGAACTTAGAAATCGGGAAGAAAGCTTTAAAAAAAGCTGGTCTTAAAATCTCTACTCCTGTAAGAATTGAAGTTGAAAAATATCTTTAATAAAAACTAATTAAATATTATGGAATACATCAAATGGCTTGATGAACTTTCAAAAGATTCTGTTAATATAGCAGGCGGGAAAGGTGCAAATTTAGGTGAAATGACAAGGTTGGGACTCCCTGTTCCCCCTGCTTTTGTTATAACAATAAATGCGTTTGAAAAATTTATAGAAATAAATAAAATAAAAGATTTGATAGAAGAGTTAATTAAAGAGTGTGACGTTGAAAATACTACCCAGCTTCTTGAAACTTCAAAAAAAATAAAAGAGCTTATAGTTTCTCAAGAATATCCTGCAACCATAAAAAATGAAATTATAGAAGCTTATGAAACTCTTTCTTTTAGTGAAGTAGGGAAAGAGCTGGAAATCGTAAGATCTGGAAGAGATTTAGCCTTAGTTGCTGTAAGAAGTTCTGCTACTGCAGAAGATTTACCAACAGCAAGTTTTGCTGGGCAACAAGCCTCATTCTTAAACGTTAAAGGAAATAAAGAGCTTTTAGATTCTGTTAAAGAATGTTTTGCAAGCTTATACGAGCCTAGAGCAATTTTCTACAGAGCAAAACAAGGTTTTAAGCACGCTAGCATAGCTGTTGTAGTTCAGAAGATGATAAATAGCGAGAAAGCTGGAGTAATGTTTACTGTCAATCCAGCGACTGGTAAAGATGAAATAATAATAGAAGCTTGTTGGGGTTTGGGTGAAACCTTAGTTTCTGGAAGAGTTACTCCAGATATTTACATAGCATCAAAAGATGGTAAACTAATCGATAAAAAAATTGGATTAAAAGAGCTAATGAGAGTAAGAGATTTAGCTACTGATAAGACAGAAGAAATACCAGTACCAAGAGATAAAAAAGGAAAGCAGATTTTAACAGAAGATGAAATTGCCAAGCTTGCTCATTATGGAGTAATTCTTGAAAATCATTATGGTAAACCACAAGATATTGAATTTGCGATTGAAAGAAACAGGATCTATATAGTTCAAACAAGAGCTATAACAACGATAGGAAAAGTAGAAGAAATAAAGGTTGTTGGTGAACCAATTCTAAAAGGTTTAGGAGTTTCTCCTGGAATAGCTTCTGGAATTGTTAAAATTGTAAAGGAAATGAAAGATATAGATAAAGTTGAGAAAGGTGACATTTTAGTTACAACCATGACTTCCCCTGATTTGGTTCCTACTATGAGTAAATGTGCTGCTATCATAACTGATTCTGGAGGACAGACATGCATAGCTGGAGATACTTTACTACTTACACCAGAAGGATTTATTACCGCAAAAAATCTTTATGAAAAAATCGAAAAAGGAGGAAAAGCTTACATCCTTTCTTACGATTGTTTTGAAAACAAACCTGTTTGGAAAAAGGTTAAAAGAACTTTTAGAAGAATCGCTAAAGTAATAGAAGTCTCAATTTCTCAGACTGGAAGATTGAAGGATAATTCTTTGATAATAACACCAGACCACAAAATCTATACCTATGAGAAAAGAGATTTAGTTAAAAAAGAACTCCAAAGAATTTTGGAAAACAATTTAGCTGTTTGTGTACCTTTAAACTTGCCAGAATTTGACTATGAAATTTCTAATCCAAAACTAAGTTATTTGGTCGGAAGTATTCTTTCTGATGGTTGCTGGAGAGTTTTTAGAGGAAAAAGTGGAAATAACAGAAGAGGCTACGTTGTATTTACACAAAAAAATGAGGAAGGAAAAACAGAATTTATAAACACAGTTGTAAAATATTTCCAAGAAATTTTTGGTTACTCTTTTAGTGAACCTAAGGAGAAAATAACAGAAGCTGAAATAAGAGGGAAAAAGCTTGTTGGAGAAGCTTGCGATTATGCCTGCTATAGACTTTATCCTGCCTTAATGCTGGAAAAAATTTATCAACATTTGAGTACATATTGCCTATTTTTAGATGAAGAATCTTCGATAGCTTTTCTTGCAGGTTTAATTGATGGCGATGGAACAGCTTATAACAATAGAATCCAGATATATGTTTCGGACGAGAATATACTAAGAGCAATAATGATATCTTGCTTAAAATTATGCATTCTTCCTCAAATAACAAAAAATAGAGGAATTTACAACGTCCAAATCGTAGAAAGAATGAATGAAATTTTAGATAAATGTAAGAGAGTGAAAACAAAAATAGAAAAAAGAAAGATTGGAACAAAGTTTCTTGCAGCTAAGCAAATCTTTGCAGATATACAAGATAAGGTAAACTGGAAAGGAAAATTGAAACCTTACATAGAGAAAAACCTTCTTATTGATAAAAATAAAGTTGCAGAAAGAATTCTACCGATGTTAAAAGGAAGTGAAAAGGAAGAACTAGAAAAAATGCTTAGTAGAAATCTTGTTATGCTTAGAATTAGTAAAACTGGAAAAACTTATGAAACTGAAGTTTTTAACTTTGAAGTTGAAAGTAAAGAAGAAATCAATAAAAATTATGTTGTTTTCACCAAAAGATACACTCCTTTACTAGTTTCAAATTGTCATGCCGCAATAGTTTCAAGAGAAATGAGGATTCCTTGTGTAGTAGGAACTTTAGCTGCGACAAAAGTTTTGAAAGATGGCCAAGAAGTTACTGTTGATGCCTATCGCGGACTAATTTATCCTGGAATAATTGAAGTAGGAGCACCAGAAATTGTAGTTCCAGAAGAAGAGGAAGAAGAGATAAAACCAACAATAACACAGATAAAAGTTAACTTAGCCTTTCCAGAAGGTGCAGAAGAGGTAGCAAAAAGAGTCGATGGAGTAGGTTTGCTTAGGATTGAACATATGATATTGAAATCAGGAAAACATCCTATCAAGCTTATTAGAGAAGGAAGAAAAGAAGAATATATAAATATTCTTCTTGATGGTATAAGACCGATAGCAAAAGCATTTTATCCAAAACCAGTTTGGGTTAGGACTTTAGATGCAAGAACTGACGAGCTAAGGCATTTAGAAGGAGGTGAAGAAGAACCAAAAGAAGATAATCCTATGCTTGGATGGCATGGGATAAGAAGAAGTTTAGATGAACCTGAACTATTAAAAGCTGAATTTGAAGCAATAAAAAGTTTGCATGAAGAAGGTTTAGATAATGTTCATATTATGCTACCTTTTATAATTTCTGCTGATGAGTTTAGAAAAGCAAAGGAAATTGCTTTAGAAGTTAAATTACCAAGAAGTTGTAAGCTAGGAATAATGGTTGAAGTTCCGTCTTGCGCTTTAACTATAGAAGATTTTTGCAAGGAAGGAATAGCCTTTGCTTCTATTGGTTCTAATGATTTAACCATGCTTACTTTAGGGGTTGATAGAAATAATGCAAAACTTTCTAAACTTTATTCAGAAATGCATCCTGCTGTTTTAAGACTAATAAAAGAAACAATAAAAACTTGCAATAAGTATGATGTTGAAAGCTCTATTTGTGGAGAAGCTCCTAGTAACATTCCAGAAATGGTTGAATTTTTAGTTGAGTGCGGAATTGCAAGCATTTCTGTTAATATCGATGCTATAAAAAGAGTTAGGGAAATTGTTGCTAGAACTGAAAAAAAGCTTTTGGAAGATTTAAGGAGAAAATAGAATGGATGCAATACAAGAACTTCAAAACCTAATAAATACAGTTTTTAATTCATTTGATAGTCTTTTAAAATCTATTCCTTACGAGTATGTTTTGCTTTTTGTTGGAATCTTTCCTATTTTTGTTCTTGCTTTAGCCTTGTACTTTTTTGAGAAAAAAAGATCTTTAGAGAAAGAAGTTTTAATTTTGAGAAAGAAGTTTGAAACTTATACTTCAATTTTTAGCAAAAAGTGCGAAGAAGTTCTAACAGAAAAAAGAAATGAAATCGAGGATCTAATTCACGGGGAATTAATTCCAGAAAGTATAGGGATTTTTGTAAAAAGTGATTTTTTCAAGAGTATTGCTCCAAATTTTGACGAGTCGCAAATAAATAAGGAAAAAATAAAAGAGGGACTTGAAAAAAATGTTGAATATTTAGAATTTACAAAAGAACTTGACGAACTCTTAGATGATCTTAAAGATGAAACTTTAGAAGAAATTAAGAAGCTTTAGTCTTATTTAAAATAAATTCACACTCTGTGCACTCTTCTCCGTATAGCTTATTCCCAAAAATATTTTTGCATATAGTTGAATTGCAACCACAATTTCCTAGGTTAATTACAGTAGTTTCACATTCGAAAGGAATAAACCAAAGAAGAATTGCAAAAATTATAAAGATTATTGCAAGGATTAACCAAAAGTTCATAATTATTATTTGAATTAAAAACTTATTTTAAATTATGAGGTGAAAAAATGGCAGAAGAAATTAAAGAAGTAAGAGTTATAGATAGTACTGGGAAAAATGTTTTTGATGAAGAAAGTTCAACATTGAGAACTATAACTCATTTGACAGCAAGCATAGAAAATATGGCTACAGTCCTTGAAACTATGACAGAAGATTTTCATGACCTTTCTTTAAGTATCTCTAACTTGACTGACGAATTTAATAAATTAAGTAGTTTACTTGAGAAAATGGCTGAAGCCAAAAGTTCAAAAATAAAGAAAGAAGTCAGAAAGAAAAAAAGAACTAAGTAAGCATAAACTCCACCAGTAAAGTAGTAAACGAAAGAAATTACAACTAAAGTTAAGATGAGTGGGTTTTTCAGCTCTGGAACAAATAAACTTAAAGCACTTTTTTCTTTTCTCTTTGGTATGTCATCAATCCATACTTTCTTGACCTATTCTTAGCTTCTTCTTCATTCAACCCCTGCGTAGAAGAAGAAAAAATTTTTAAAATTCCTTCTGTGCTCTTAGACCGTACTCCATAATTAGATTTATCGCTTAGAGGAAATTAGCTTTTTATTCTTGAAAAGTGAGAGTGGATAATTGATGGAAGAAAAAAACTATCATGGCAAGTTTGAAATATACGGTGTAGGATGTCTAGTGAAATATCTAGACAAGCTTTTGTTGGTAAAGAGAAAAAACTATCCTTGGCAAGAAAAATGGTGGACTGGAATAATAGGCTTGCCGAAGGAGGGTGAGAATAACAGGGCAACAGCAATTAGGGAAGTGAAGGAAGAAGTTGGTCTAGATGTCTACAACCTGTTTGAACTGAAGAAAGAGCCTTATAAAACTTTTGCCCAAGATTTTAATTCAAGCTATTCTTGCAAGATGTTTGTTGCTTATTCTTACAACGATAGAATAAAGTTGAACAAAGAAGAGCTTCTTGATGCTAGGTTCTTTTCTCAGGAAGAGCTGGAAAAAATTGAGCTGGCTCCTATAAGTAAGGCAATCCTCAAAGATTTAGGCATAAATAAGATAATGCTTACCGAAGAGGATCTAAGCTACCTGATAGAATAAGAATAAATATTTTTACAGAAGGTAAACTACGCTTTATCAAACAATTACTCAAAAAGGTGCTATGGAAACTTTACTTATTTTATGTACGATTGGTAAAAGAATTAGCTTTTTCATTTTCAAACTAAATGCTTATTCGGCTAAGCCTCTTTGCATAGCAAGGAATCAAACTTTAAAGAAGCCCTGGACGGGACTTGAACCCGTGACCCCGTTTGTAAGCTATCTGCTTACCATGCACGTGCTCTACCAACTGAGCTACCAGGGCTTACTAATAACTATTTTGAAGTTAAACTTAAAATTTCACTTCCTTTATGCTTTCCTTCCACTGCTCTTAGAATTTCTTGAGGGTCTTCTCCATTAACTATTATTGTTTTTATTTTTGACCTTTCAATTATTTTTGCAGCAGATAAGTCAAAAAGTTTGTATTCTCCTGGACCTTGTTTGTTCTTAAGCAAAATCTTTTCAAATTCGTCATAGCTTACTTCCCTTAATTTTTTAGCGTTAGGGTCTTGAGTTGGGTCAGAAGTATAAACTCCATCAATATTAGTTGCTTTTATCAGTAAATCTGCTCTTGTAGCTTCTGCAAATATCGCAGAATCAAAATCTGTAGAATGGCCTGGAAAAATTCCTGCCCCTACAATTATCTTATCTTCTGGAACTTTTTCCAATTCTTCCACACTTTTTATAACATCCTGGAAAGCATGCTCTCCTAAAACAGAAATTAAAGTTAAAGCATTAAGCCTAGTTGCTATTATTCCTATTCTGTCAGCAAAAGTTGCAGTAGCTTTAGATTCCTTTGCTATTTTTTGATATTCTCTACAAGTTTTTCCTCCACCACAAATGACTATTATCTTATGCCCTTTTTCCTTGAGTTTTATCAAGACTTCTGCATATTTTTTAAAATTCTCATAACTAATTTCTTTTGTTAAAAGTGAACCTCCCAAGCCGATTACAACCTTCATACTCTCATATTTTTATTAGTAAATAATTTAATTATATGGCTTTCCGCTCTTTCATAAGGGATTTAATAGTCTTTTACCTTGTTTATGAGATTTTAAGAAGCTACTTTTCAAAAAGTTTGCAAGTTTCTTCAGGCATGCTAATAGCTTCAATTCTTCTTTTATTTTTAACGATATGGTTTTTGCTCGAAAAAATTGGAGTTTTACCAAGTCTTTCAGGAGAGTAACTTTCTAGCTATTTCTAAATCTTTTTCTGTGTTTATGTTTAAAAATTCGTTCGTTTCCTTAACAACTGGAATCAAAACCTTATTTTTTTCTTTTTTTATAAGCTCGCTCAAACTATCTTCTAGTCTTGCTTTCTGGAAAAAATCTTTTCTATAAATTGCACATAAAGGCTCGAACTTTTCAAAAGAATAAGCATAACAAACGCATTTTGCATTCTTTTCAACTCTTAAAAGCAACTCTTTTACAGTTTTCTCCTTTACAAAAGGCATGTCACAAGCTGTAACAAAAACAAAATCCTTTTCCATAAATTTTAGCCCTTCGACTATTCCTGCTATAGGTGAAAAAATTTTATTTTTATCCACAACTACCTTACAATTTTTAATAATTTTTTCAATTTTCTTTTTTTCATTTTGAGTTTTAACAACAATAACAATTTCTTGAAAAATTTTATTTAAGTTATCAAAAACATGTTTTATCATCGGCTTATCTTTTAAATTCAAAAATGGTTTGTTTTTAAGTCTAGAAGATTTACCACCAGCAAGGATTAAGCATCCTACTTCCATAAATTAAATTAATTTAAAATAAAGAATTAAACTATATTTAATGAAAGTGTTTTCAATTTGCCCATATTGTGGGGTTGGTTGTGGAATAGAAATTGAAGTAGAAAAAAGAAAAATTATCAAAATAGGTCCGCAAAAAGACCATCCAATAAGTAAAGGAAGACTTTGTATAAAAGGAGCAACTTTATCGCAAATAACTAACCATCCAGAAAGGTTAAAGTATCCAATGATTAGAAAAGGTGAAAAATTTGAAAAAATTTCTTGGGATGAAGCTTTGGATATAATAGCAAAAGAGTTTACAAGAATAAGAGATACTTACGGGAAAAATTCTATTGGAATATTTTCCTCAACAAAGTGCACGAATGAAGAAAATTATCTAATCCAAAAGTTTGCTCGTGTTGTAATAGGCACTAATAACATAGACAATTGTACTCGTCTTTGCCATGCTTCAACACTTGCTGGTTTGTATGAAATTTTTGGAAAATCTGCAATGACTAATAGTTATGAAGATTTGAGTGAAGCTGATGTTATTTTGGCTTTTGGTGTTAATCCTGCTATTACCCAACCCATAGGTTTTGATAGAATCATGGAATTTAAAAAGCATGGAGGAAAACTTATTGTTGTAGACGTGAGAAAAACAGAAACTGCAGAAAAAGCTGATATTTTTGTAAGAATTAGGCCGAATACAGACATTCTTTTTGTTGCTGGTTTGATGAAAGTTATTCTTGAAGAAAATTTGGAAAACAAAGAATTTATTAAAGAAAGAACTTTGGGGTTTGAACAGCTAAAGAAGAGTTTGGAAAAGTTTGATTTGAAAAGTATATCAAGAGTAATAGGGGTTGAAGAAAAAACAATAAGAGAAGTTGCCTTGCTTTATGCAAAAGCAAAAAGGGCTGCAGTACTGCTAGGAATGGGAATAACCCAGCATAGCAATGGAGTTGAAAACATTCTAACTATTAGTGATTTAGTTTTACTTACTGGAAATTTTGGAAAGCCTGGTTCTGGAATAAATCCTTTGCGTGGCTGCAATAATGTTCAAGGGGCTTGCGATACTGGAACATTACCGAACGTTTATCCTGGTTATTCTTCTTTAACAGAAGAAACTATCAAAAAATTTGAAAGAATTTGGAAAGTTAAAGGTTTGCCGATTTCTAAAGGTTTGACTGAGTATGAAATGATAGAGGCTATACCAGAAAGAATTCTTGGTATGTATATAATCGGAAATAATCCAGTAGTTTCATTACCCAATTCTAACAGAGTTGAAGAAAATTTAAAAAATCTTGAATTTCTAGTTGTCCAGGACATTTTCATGACAGAAACGGCAAAGCTTGCAAACATAGTTTTACCTGCAGCAGATTTTGTAGAAAAGACCGGAACTTTTACGAATAGTGAAAGAAGAGTTCAGCTCATTAATAAAGCAGTTGACCCACCAGGAGAGGCAAAAGAGGATTGGGTTATAGTAAAGCTTCTGGCAGAAAAAATGGGTTTTAAAGACCAATTTAACTTTAACTCAGCTGAAGAAGTTTTTGAAGAAATGAGAAAAGCAATTCCTCAATACTCCAAAATAACTTACAAAAAACTTGGAAAAAAAGGTATACAGTGGCCTTGCGATAAAAAAAATCCAAAAGGAACAAAAATTTTATACACAAAAGATTTTGGATATTCAGGAAAAAGAGCTATATTTTATCCTGTTTCTTTTGTAGGTCCACAAACTTTAGACCATGCTTATCCTTATGTTTTAATTTCTCACAGATGGCTTGAGCATTTTAATACTGGAGTAATGACAAGAAAAGTTGAAGCTTTAAACAAAATTAAACCAGAAGCTTACGTTGAAATTAGCAAAGAAGATGCGAATGAACTTAATATTAAAGACGGAGAAATGATAAAAATTTCTTCACCTTTTGGTGAACTTGAAATAAAAGCTAAGATTAGCGAAAGAGTAAGTAAAGGGATAATAACAATTCCAAATCATTATTCAGAAAAAAAGGCAAATAAACTTACAAGCCCGATTCTAGACCCTGTGTCAAAAATACCAGCTTTCAAGTATTGTAATGTAAAAATAGAAAAAATCAAGTAATAAGACTAATTCGATTTAAAAAATTAAAATAAAGTAAGCTTATTGAATTACTTTGTAAACCAAATCGTTTTCCCTGACTTTATCGTTAACTTTCAATCCTATAGAATCGCCAGCTTTTGCTATCTCGATATTTTTATGCTCTATTTGCATGGATAAAGGTGGTTTCTGTCTTAAGTTAGTCATTTTTCCTTCGATAATTATTTCATCATTAACGCTTAGCTCATCTTCTAGTTCAACTACTGCAACCCCTATTTTTCCATAGTAATGAGTTACTCTACCAACAAGTTTTTTATTCACTTCTTCAGTTTTTTCCTCTTCCATAATTATCCTTCTATGCTTTGAATTTAAAAGCTTTTCTAAACAGAAAAAACATGCTTTCTGTACTTAAAAGCATCAGGATAGAAATATGGGAAAAACCATTTTGCAGCATATAAAAGAGATTTTAACAAATCAAACTTTGGGAATTTTGATTTTTGACCTGCATCTACAACTATAAACTCTATTTTTTTATTCGTCTTCTTTTCAAAAATGTCGCTAGCTACTTCCCAATTTTGAAAAGTTTCTTCTATAACTTTTTTATTCTCATTCTTTGCTGTTGTAACAACAGAAAAAACTGCCATTAAAATAAGAAATGAAATCTATTTTTATATCTTTTTAAAAACTAAAAAGATTATTATGGGAGAAGAATGGCCAATCCTCAAAAAAATAAATTATAAACCTGAAAATGGTGAATTAATCCTGAATAAACAAAGGTTAGTTTTTCTGTCTGCAAGAATGCTCCCCTCAATTCACATAGCTATTTTGAAGACAATAGGTGAAGTTGCAAACGTGGAAATTTATAAAAGTTGCGAAAAAAGTGCAGAAAACTATTATAAAAACTGGGTTAAATTTTTACCAAAAGAAATGACAAAAAAAGAAATTATACAAAATTTTTTGAAATACTTGGAATTCTGGGGAATTGGAACTATTGACATAATTAGTCTTGAGGTCGAAAAAGAAATTAAAAGCCTAATAAGAATCTATAATTGTTGTTTCTCCGAATATTACGAAAAAGCTAATAAACCAGTATGTTATGTAACAGCAGGAATGATTGCTGGTTTATTCTCAGCAGTTCTAAACAAAAAAGTTTCGGTAAAAGAAAGAAAGTGTAAAGCTATTGGTGATAATTTTTGCGAGTTTGAGGTTAGTATAATATGAAAGAAAAAATTTGGTGGCCTGTAGTCAAAAAACTTAAATATGAAAAAGGGAAGCTAGAGTTTGTTGGCATTCCTTACATAACAATGCCAGCAGAAATATTGCCTATATTGAACAAGGATTTGAGTAAAATAGTTGGACCTGCAACAAAAGGAATAATATATCAAGGTGCTTTTGACCAAGCTTATAAAGTTGTGGAAAAGGCTCTAAAGCTTAATTTAGCAGCTTATATAATGGCAAAACTAGGGATAGGAAGAATAAAAATTGCAAAAAAAGTTTTAGAAATAGTTCAAGGTGAGGGATGGGGGAGAGCAGAATTAGTAAAAGAAGGTAAGTTAGAAAAAGGTGAAACAATAATTGGAAGAATTTATAACTCTTTTGAAGCTCAGTTTTATGGAAAATCCAAAAAACCTGTTTGTGCCTTTTTGTGTGGGAGTATAGCAGGAGGAGCTTCAGTTATATGGGGAGAGGAAGTTGTAGTTGAAGAAAAGAAATGTGCAGCTATGGGTTATGAGTATTGTGAAATAGAAGCCAAGCTTAAACGCTTTTTTTAGGGCAAGCCCCAAATAAAATGAGAAATTATTTAAAAATAATAAAATAAGTGAATAATATGAAACTCTGGAATTTCATACTCTTACTCTTAATTGTTTTAGTAATTTTTTCAATTTTTTACCAAAAAAAGCCTCAAGTTTCTAGCATAGAGCTTAAAAAATTTTCCTCTTACGAAGAACTAAAAAATTTTGTTAAATCTTCTGCTGAACAATATTTTCCTATAGCTGGTATAGAAAGAGCTAGAGAAACTGGAATAGGAACTGTTAAGTCAGAAATTCCTTTAGCTACCCCAGCTGCTCAAGAATATTCTGCAACTAACATTCAAGTTGTAGGAGTTGACGAAGCAGATATAGTAAAAACTGACGGCTCTTACATTTATTCTGTTTATAATAATAACTTAACGATAGTCGAAGCTTATCCAGCTGAAACTGCAAGAATTATTTCAAAAATCTCTTTAAATCAAAGTATTGAAGGGATTTTCATAAATAAAAATAAACTTGTTGTTTTTGCAAGTGAATCCTATTTTCATATTCTTCCTGGAGGAGTAAAAGGAGGTTTAATTCCTTATTACTATTACTCCCCAAAAGCTTACATCTACGTTTATGATATTTCTGATAAGTCTAACCCAAGGCTTACAAGAGAAATTTCTTTGAACGGAACTTATTTTGACTCAAGGATGATAGGAGATTATGTTTATGTTATAGTTAGAGAGCCTTTGGAGTTTTATGAAGATGAGATAATCCTCCCAAAAATTGCTGATGGCAATAAAGTAAAGGAAGTGGAAGCAAAAGAAATTTATTATTCTGGCTTTTTTGACTATTCTTATACTTTTACTCATGTTATAGCTTTAAACACGCAAAATGATGAAGAAGAGATAAACGTTAAAACATTCCTTATAGGAGCAACTCAAAATCTCTATGTTTCCTCTAATAATATTTACATAGTTTACACAAAAACTTACAGCATTTATGACTTTTACGAAAGGATAATTGATGAAGCTATTTTGCCAGTTGTTCCACAAGAAATTAAAGAAAAAATAGAAGGAATAAAAGAGTTAAACGCTAGCGCATACGAAAAGATGAACAAAATCATGGAAGTAATCGAAAAATATACAGAAACTCTTGGACCAGAGCAAGGAGCCTCTTTCCTTAAAGAATTGCAAAATAGATACGATAAAGTAATTGAAGAAATAATGAAAGAATTGGAAAAAACTATTATACATAAAATTTCAATTTCTGAAGGAAGCATAGAGTATAAAATAAGTGGGGAAGTTCCTGGAAGCGTTTTGAACCAATTTTCTATGGATGAATATAACAATTATTTCAGAATAGCAACAACTTCAAGCTATGGAAGAGAAACCTTTAATAATATTTACACTCTTGATGAAAACTTGAATGTTGTTGGAAAAATAGAAAATATAGCAAGAACTGAAAGAATTTTTGCTGTTAGGTTTGTTGGTGATAAGGCTTACATGGTTACTTTTAGAAGAACAGATCCTCTATTTGTTATTGATTTGGAAGATGAAAGGAACC
>Ga0207433_10002741_pt1 | contig 35275 bp, 37 predicted proteins | sample YelNatPaOPGAMG01_FD_187559 | JGI IMG/M metagenome (GOLD analysis project Ga0207433, IMG submission 187559) | Hot spring thermophilic microbial communities from Obsidian Pool, Yellowstone National Park, USA - OP-RAMG-01 (SPAdes) (version 3) | ecosystem: Environmental > Aquatic > Thermal springs... | reverse complement strand
TATGTATTGTTCTATAATTTTTCTTACTATAAAGAAAATCCCTTAGAGATATTTTTACCCTTTGAGTTTAAAGAAAGGATAAGATTTATTGGCATCTCCGGTTTAAGTTATCATGGAGGATTGATAGGTTTGATTTTGGGGACTTTAATTTTTTGCTATAGAAAAAAGATTAATTTTTGGCAGTTGGCTGATTTAGTGGCTTTAAGCGTTCCTTTGGGTTATACTTTCGGTAGGCTCGGAAATTTTTTAAATTTAGAACTTTACGGAAGGCCGACAAATTTTACCTTAGGGATGTATTTTCCCAATGACCCTTTAAATACTTTACGCCATCCCTCTCAAATTTATGAGGCATTTTTAGAAGGGATAATTCTTTATTTAATTCTTTCTTATTTACATAAAAAAATAAAAATTAAGGGTTTGATCTTTTCTTTTTATCTTTTAGGTTATGGTTTTTTTAGATTTGTGGTAGAATTTTTTAGACAGCCGGATGTGCAACTTGGTTTGGTTTTAGGTCCTTTTACTATGGGACAGGTGCTTTGTTTTTTTATGGTTATGGCAGGATTTATACTTTTATTATATAATATAAAAAGAAAGGAACATTATGTATAGTTTTGTGCTTACAGAGAGTAATTTTAAAGAGGAAGTTTTAGAGGCAAAGGAATTGGTTTTGGTAGATTTCTGGGCTCCTTGGTGTGGGCCTTGTAGAGCGGTTTCTCCGATTGTAGAAGAGATAGCCAAAGAATATAAAGATAAAATTAAAGTAGGAAAACTCAATGTGGATGATTATCCGCAAATAGCCTCAACCTATGGGATAATGAGTATCCCTACTTTATTAATTTTTAAGGAAGGAAAAATTTTAGACTCTATAATCGGTGCGGTTTCAAAATCAGAAATTATCTCCCGGATTAAGAATTATGTTTAGGAAAAGATATCTTTTATGGTTATTTTTCTGTCTTTTGCTCAGTTCCTGTGTTACCGCTCCCAAACCCTCTGGTCCTATTGAGATTTATCCCAAAATTTCTGTCCCGGTATTAAGACAGGATATCATCCATGTGGTAAGTCCAGGAGAGACACTTTGGAGGATATCTAAGATGTATGATGTGAATATGGAAGATATTATTCGGGCAAACAATATAAAGGATCCTCAGAGTTTAGAAAGGGGTCAGCGTTTGCTTATTCCCAATGCTGCTCCTTTAAGACCAGTGATCCCTTTATTTCCTTCGGATAAATGGAAATATATTATTATCCATCATAGTGCAACGGATGTGGGTAATGGTTTATCTATATTTGATTTGCATATAAAAAGAGGCTTTCAGGGAACAGGTTATCATTTTGTAATTGATAATGGAACTGAAGGAAAACTCGATGGTCAGATCGAGGCAACTCCCCGCTGGATAAATCAAAGGGATGGTGCGCACTGCCGGGCGTCAGGGATGAACTACAAAGGTATTGGGATATGTCTGGTGGGAAATTTTAGTAAGGAAAGGGTCTCTCAGAAACAATTAGAATCTTTAGTTTACTTAGTAAATATATTAAGGGATTATTATCATATCCCTTTAAAAAATATCTTAGGGCATGGTCAGGTTCCTGGTGCAAGGACAGAATGTCCAGGCAAAAACTTTCCCTGGGGTGAGTTTTACAGTTTGCTTTTAAAGGAAGAGAAGAAGAGATAATTTTATGGATAAAAATTCTTTAAAAAGTTTTACTTTAATTGAGATAATGATTGCGGTAAGTATCCTTCTAATTGCTTTATGTGGGATACTTTCTACCTATGTTCAACTTTTTTTTGCTACTGACCTGATGCGGGATTTTTCTCGTGTAACCGCAAGCTTAGAGGCAAAGATGGAAGAGATAAAAGCAACTAATTTTACCAGTTTAGATTCTTTTAATAATCAGACTTTTTATATTGAAGGATTTTCTCCTGATGCTGCACGGGGGAAAATTTTTGTTAATAGTACTTCTTATTCTGATTTGAAAAATGTACGAATGGTAGCATGTTTTAAAAGTAGAAATAGACTTATAGGAAACGGGATTGATAACTGTACAAGTTCACCTGTTGAATTAGTAAGTTTAATTGCCAATTTTACATATTAAAGATGAAGAAAGGATTTACTTTGGTAGAGGTTTTAGTTGTAGTTTTTATCTTTGTTTTTTTATTTGCTATGATTTTGACAATATTAGTACAATCTGACCGCGCTTTTAGTTTAGGGAAAAATAAATTAAAAGAGCATCAGGAGGCAAGAAAGGTATTTAGTAGTATTGCCTATCTTCTAAGACAATCCAGTCCTGATTGGATAGTTAATTCCATGCATTATCCATTAAGTATAAGTGAGAATTCTACACGGATTGATTTTTATTTACCTATTTTTAACCAGACTTCTGGTGAAATACAATCTTTAAAGAAAGTCACCTTTAAACTGAATCCGGAAAATCCAAAACAATTATTAAAAAAAATAGGTCTTGATACAGCACAGGTAGTAGCAGAAGATATAGAAAATATTCATTTTGATTATAATAATTTAAAGGTAAGTGTAAATCTCACTACCCAGAAAGAAGCAGGATTTAATTTTAATAATTATACGGTTACTTTAAGGAATATAAATGCTACGCTTAATGAGACAGAGATAATTGAACCAGGAGAGGGTGAGTTCTGATGAAAAAACAAAAAGGTGTAGTTTTAATGGTAGCTCTAGTGATTATGGGAATACTTTTGGTGGTTACCGGTGCTTATTTTTCTAGTAATATCACTGAAAAAAAAGCAGTAGATGTTCAGAAAGCATTAACTCAGGCATTAAATTTAGCCGAAGCAGGAGCAAATCAAGGGATTTCTGAATTAAGGAAGCGCATAAGGATAGATTTAAAAAATAGGGTACAGAATATAACTCAAGAATCAGTTTTTAGAAATTATGTTACCGCTAATGATTCTTTAGGACTCTTAAGGGATTTTGCTAATTTTACCATTCAAGGAGATTGTGCAAATTTTACTATCCAGGGCTCAGCAGAAGATTTAGGGGCTAATTTTAAAGGAAATTATAGTGCGACGGTAATAGTAAAAGCAAATGGCTCTCCAGTTGAACCCAGAGAAGATCGGTTTGTTTTTCCTTATCAGTATACTTTAGAAAGTAAAGGAAATATTACTAATATTAGCCCAACTATAGAGAAAAATATAAGACTTTTAAAAGGGTATTTTAATGTAACCGTCCAGCGGGATAACTATGCAAGGTATGCCCTTTTTACAAATCATCAACGCACCCCTTCAGGAACAATTGTCTGGTTTACCGAAAATACTAAATTTACCGGACCCCTTCATACTAATGAGCGCTTTAGTTTTGCCAATAATCCTTCGGGAAGTTTTAGTGATGAGGTAACCCAGCATTTGACTACCGCCCGTTTTTATAATCAGGGTTGGTACCGCTTATTAGATGCGGATAGCAATCCTCCTTACGATGTGCCTATATTTAATAAGGGATTTCAAAGAGGAGTAGATTTGATTAATCTTCCTTCTTCAGTTACCCAGCAGGATTTAAAGAATCAGGCAGTTGGTGGACAAAATGATGGTCCTTGGGCAAGTGGGATATATCTTCCTAATACGGGAGGCAGTTTAGTAGGAGGAATATATATTAAAGGAGATGCTTCTTTATTAACGATGGGAGTAGATGCCAATAACCGGCCAGTTTATACTATAACTAGAGGCACAAATACAAAAAGAATTACGATCGATTATACTGCTAATCAGACTATTGTTGAAGATGTTTCCGGTAGTGGTGGAACACCTCCGGGTACTTATAACGGGATCCCCGATGGTTTAAGTAATGAAGGGATAATTATCTATGGTAATGGCAGAATATATAATCTTTCCGGAACTGTGCAAGAAGATACAAATTTAATTGTTTCTAGTGACAGCGATATCGTTATCAACAATCATATTATATATCAGAGATATACTCCAGATAATCCTGAGACTGGCGAAAATGAACTTTCTGCAGAAGGGTATAATAATCTTTTGGGAATACTTACCTGGAATGGAAATGTAAGGATTGGTACTTCTGCACCTGATGATTTAAATATCCATGCGATAGTAATGGCAGCAGGGAGAGACGGCATCTTTACTGTAGATAATTATAATGTCGGTTCTCCGCGGGGAGTAGTTACACTTTTAGGAGGTGCGATTACTGATTTTTATGGTCCATTTGGTACTTTTTCCGGAACTCAACCTTTAACCGGCTACGGAAGAAATTTTGTTTATGACCGAAGAGTTTTAGAGGGATTTGTTCCTCCTTATTTTCCTTATTTAGGTTATTTTACTTCCAGTGATGATGGAAGATTGGATAAAAGGCTTACCTGGCAGGATAAAGGAGGCTAAATATTATGAAAAGGATTTTTATTATAGGGATTATTGGATTATTAGCTCTTATTTTTATATTTATTCTCTTAAGCAAAAAACCCAAACAGCAAACACCCACGCTTCTTGAAAGACCCTCAGAAATTAAAACAGAAAATGTTTCAAGACCTGAAGAAAGCAAAGAAGAATACGAGATTCCCCAAGAAGGTCCACTCCTTTATTAAAAATGTTGAATAAATTGCTAATTAGATACGGTCTTACAATATTATGTATTTTTTCTGTAATTGCTCCTTTTAATCAAGCAGAAGCAAATTTAGGTAAAAAAAAGAATAAAGTTGGGGTTATCTATTGGCACGGTGATATAAATCAGAAAAAGATTGCGCTTACCTTTGATGACGGTCCGAACCAGCCTTATACCTCTCAAATTTTAGATATTCTTAAAACATATAATATTAAAGCCACATTTTTCCTAATTGGTAAGAATGTAGAAGCCTATCCAGAAGTGGTAAAAAGGATGGTTAAAGAAGGCCATTCTATAGGAAATCATACTTACAGCCATCCGGAATTAGTGCTTAAACTTAAATCTCAGATTGAAAGACAGATAAAAAAGGCAGAAGAAATTATATTTAAAATTACGGGTATAAGACCACATCTATTTAGGCCACCTTATGGTTTGGATAATCCCTGGGTATTTGTAGAGGCAGAAAAGATGGGTTATTTAATTATTAAATGGTCGGTAAGTGGTGGCAATGGGGGTAAAGAAATAAGTTATGATAAAATTTTAAATAATGTTTTAAGCAAGGTAGAAAATGGTTCTATAATTCTACTTCATGATGGAAATAGATTGATTAAAGAAGCAGACCGCAGTCAACTCGTAAGAGCATTACCTTTAATTATTGAAATCTTGGAGAATAAAGGTTATCAATTTGTGACTATTCCGGAATTATTGGGTCTTGAAAATTATGAATGAGGTATGTATAAGGAGCTATAAAAGAGAGGACCGTCAATACATCAGAGAGATATGCTATGCTACTGCATTTAGAGGTGAATCCGGTGATTTTTTCTTTGACGATAAAGAAATATTATCCGATATAGTAACTCTATATTACACAGAATATGAGCCAGAATCTATATTTGTAGCTGAGATAAAACAAAATATTGTTGGGTATTTAACCGGCTGTAAAGATACCAAAAGATATTATTATATTTGGATGAGAAAAATATTAATACCGTTAATAATTAAGGCTTTATTTAGAGGGGTTATTTTTAATATAAAAAATTTAAAATTTTTATATTATACTGCGCTAAGTTATATGAAGAAAGAATTTAAAAGACCAGTTGATATTTATGAAAAATATCCTGCACATTTTCATATTAATCTTATTAAGGATTATCGGGGTAAAGGTATTGGCTCAAGATTGGTATATAACTTTTTAGATTATCTTAAGAGAAATAATATAAAAGGCCTGCATGTGGTTACTGCTTCTGAGAAAGCAAAAGAATTCTTTGAAAAATGCGGTTTTAATTTAGTTTATATTCAAAGGATAAGTTCTCTTAAGTTTTTATTAAAGGAATATATATTGTTATATACTCTGGTAAGATTAATTTAAATAATTTTTAAAGATGAAAAGACGCATAAAGATTCAAGGATTTCTTATATTTTTATCTTTGATGTTTTCTATCCTTTTATCTAAATTTTTATTTCCTAAATGGAAGAGAAAAATTCTGGATGAATTTTTGGATGCCATAGGGATAGTGATTGTTTTATCAGGTTTTTTATTGCGTATCTCAGCAAGGGGTTATAAAAGTGAAAAATCTTGCGAAGGCAAAAACTTAATTACCGATGGTCCTTATGGTTTAATGAGGCATCCGATGTATTTTGGAACATTTTTAATTGGTTTGGGGATTATTGCTCTTCTTTTTAACTGGTGGTTATTGCCATTATTTTTGCTTATTTTTTTATTAATCTATGTGCCTCAAGTTCATAGGGAAGAAGAAAAACTTTCCAGACAATTCGGCTCATCATATAAAGTTTATTCTCAAAAAACACCTAAGTATTTTCCTAAAATTATCAGTTTATTTAAATTAGACTTTAGGGATTATCTACCTTTTAGGTGGCAATATTTAAAAAAAGAAATTATTTCTCTAATTGCAGTAATTAGTTTAATAATATTGATAGAGACCTGGGAAGATGTAAGAGCATTTGGGAGGATAGAATATAGAGAAGAATTATTAGAGTTATTTTTGATTATAGTTTCTTATTTTATCGTACTTACCTTATTATCCAAAAAAGATTAATAAATAGTGTCTGTCCCTAATAAACTATGCGGAGAGGGGGAGTTGAACCCCCAAGGGCTTAAAGCCCATATGCTCCTGAAGCATACGCGTATCCCAGTTCCGCCATCTCCGCAAATTTTCTAATTTTAGTATAACTTAAATAATTTATTCTGTCAACATAGATAGGGACGGTTCTGAATTTGTTCTTAAACCTGTCCCTTAAAATAAGAAAAAAGGATAATTTAACTTAAAAATTTACTTTAAAATCAGTATTTTCTTAAGAAAAAAGATAAAAAACTACCTTTTTGGGGACAGGTTTCGCTTTGAGTTGAGAACCGTCCCTAAAAGATATTGTGGTATAGGATTTTTGAGTTATAATATATTTACCAATTATATAATAATAATAAAATAAAGATATGGAATATTTAAAAATCTCTTTAAAAGGGGTATTTGAATTATTTATTTTAGGAGCATTCGGTTTTTGGTTGGTAAAAAGAAAGATTCTTAATGCAGGCGGTTTAGAAAATTTAAGTAGATTGGTGATTGAACTTTGCCTACCAGTAATGATTTTTTGTCAATTGATGCAAGATTTTAATTTTAATCGATTTAGAAACTGGTGGATCTTCCCTTTGCTGAGTTTGGGAATAAGTATCTTAGGCTTGTTGGTGGGGGTTATGTTTTTGCCTCTTTTAAAAAATTTAGAATATAAAAAACAATTTTTAAGTTTAGTTACTTTTCAAAATTCAGGTTATCTTCCTTTGGTTTTAGTATCCGCAATATTACCTAAAGACAAACTCCAAGTAATGTTTATCTATATATTTTTATTCCTCTTGGGATTTAACCTTATTATGTGGTCAGTAGGAGTTTACCTCATTACTTTTTCTCGGAGCAGGCGTTTTGAATGGGAGAGTTTTTTTAGTCCACCAGTAGTAGCCACTATTTTGAGTTTATTTTTAATATATTTAAAATTAAATAAATATATACCTAATTTTGTTTATAAACCATTAAGTGTATTGGGCGATTCTACTTTACCTTTGGCAATGTTGGTAGTGGGAGGCAGTCTTGCGGAGTTAAGTTTTAAAAAAACCAACAACAAAGCAATATTATTTTTAATTCTGGCAAAACTCATCATTATGCCTATTTTAGGTTTGCTTTTTATAATAAGGTTTAAGCCGGATGAACTTTTAGGATTGCTTTTAATTATCGAGTTGGCAGTACCTTCCGCTACCTCCTTGTCTTTAATTACTCGCCATTATCAAAAAGAAGACTTAATTATTAGCGCAGGGATATTTTGGACCCATATAATTTCCTTACTTACTTTGCCTTTATTTTTAAGTTTATATTTTGCATATTATCTGGTAAAATGATTAAGATAGTTGCCACTAATCGCAAAGCCTTAAGGGATTATCAAATTTTGGAAACCTTAGAGGCAGGGATAGAACTTAAAGGTAGCGAAGTAAAGTCTATACGAGCAGGAAATATTAACATTAGTGATAGTTTTGCCCGTATTGAAAATGGAGAGGTTTTCTTATATAATAGTCATATTGCCAGTTTACCGGAAGCAGGTTATTTTAAAGTAGAACCTAACCGTGTGCGCAAACTTTTGCTTCACCGTAAGCAGATCGATAAGCTATATCAAAGTTTAAATCAACGCGGATTTACCCTCGTACCTTTAAAAGTTTATTTTAATGAAAGGGGTCTGGCGAAAGTAGAACTGGCATTATGTAGAGGGAAAAAATTATACGATATTAGACAGAAGATAAAAGAAAAAGAAGCGGAGCTTAAGTTGCGCCGAACTTTAAAAAATATAAGAAAAAGATAGTTAAAAAGGGGGTGACAGGGCTCGACCCAGCTAAACGGATAAAAGTAGCAGGTCGCGGATGCTAAGTTGGCCGCGTTATAAAACCTTAGCAAAAAATAAACGCCGACACTTTTGTGTTTAACCGGCTACCAATGGCAACATTGGTGCCGGCAGGCGTAAAAGTCCCTGTCCTCAATTAAGGATAGGGCCTCAACCTAAGTTGCCTGTGGCTTAGGTTTGAGTCGAAAAGCAGGCTGGTTGCGGTAAATTAAGCCTTGGTACCGCAACGAGAAATTTAAAGGCTTGCGCTCTGATGTATCCTGTCTATCGGAGCCGTCAGAGCTAAGACTAAAAGATAGACTAAACCTGTAGCGACTTTTATGCGGTTTAGTTGGGGACCGGGGTTCGACTCCCCGCACCTCCACCAGACTACGCTAAGTAGGTAAGCGATTCTTACGAAGCAAGCTTCGTCTGGTAAACCAGAATACGCTAAACAGGAAGTAAACTTTAAGTAGATGGAGTTAAAATGATGAATCAACCGATAGGCGTATTTGATTCAGGGGTAGGTGGTTTGACTGTAGTAAAGGAGTTATTTCAACAACTTCCCAATGAAAGTATCGTTTATTTAGGAGATACCGCCAGGGTCCCTTATGGGACAAAATCAAAATCTACAGTTATAAAATTCACTTTAGAAAATATCCTTTTTCTATTAAAACAAAATGTAAAACTGATTATCATTGCCTGCAATACCTCTTCCAGTTTAGCTTTAGAAGAGGTAAGAAAATATTTTCGTATTCCCATTATAGGAGTAATTTGTCCTACTGCAAAAGAGGCGGTTTATGCTAGCAAAAATAAAAGGATTGGGGTTATTGGTACTCCTGCTACGATTAAAAGTAGAGCATACGAAATTGAGATAAAAAGATTTGATCCTGATATAAAAGTAATAAGCAAAGCCACACCCCTTTTTGTTCCTTTGGTAGAAGAAGGTTTGATAAATAAGCCTATTGCGGAAGAAATAGTTAAGATGTATCTAAAAGATTTTAAAAATGAAAATATCGATACCTTAGTTTTAGGTTGCACCCACTATCCACTTTTAAAACCGATAATAAGAAAAGTAATGGGTAGCTCTATAAATATTGTAGATTCCGCAAGACAGGTAGTCTATGAAGTAAAGGAGATACTTAAGGCTGAAGGTTTATCTAATTCAAGCAAAATAAGAGCTTTTCCCAAACATAAATTTTTTGTTACTGATGCGGTAGAAAATTTCTTAAAAGTGGCTAAACATTTTTTGAAGAATTCACTTAGAGATATAAGGAAAATAGACTATGGCTTTTGAGATAAAGATAATCCGTTATTTTAGTGCAGCACATTCCTTAAGGGGTTATAAAGGTAAATGCGAAGAATTGCATGGACATAACTGGAAAGTGGAAGTTTTAGTATCTTCTCCTAAACTTAATTCCTTAGGAATGGTTTTAGATTTTAAAGAGTTAAAGGATAAATTAAATAAAGTTTTGTCTTTGCTTGATCATCGTTATTTAAACGAGATAGATTTTTTTAAAAAATTTAATCCTACATCGGAGAATATTGCCCGTTATATATTTGAGAATTTAAAAAAGAACAATTTGAATGTAAAACTTGAAGCAGTAACTGTCTGGGAATCCGAGGATGCCTCAGCTACCTATAAGAAGAGATGAAGAAAGCAGTTGTACTTCTTTCCGGAGGGATAGACTCAGCCACTACTCTATATTGGGCAAAAAAACAAGGGTACAGCTGTTTCTGCCTTATCTTTGATTATGGCCAGAGGCATAAAAGAGAAATTAATTCTGCAGAAAAAATTGCTAAAAAAGCCAAAGCCCATTATGAAATTATAAAGATTTCTCTTCCCTGGAAAGGCTCCAGTCTTTTAGATAAAAAAATCAAATTACCAATTACCAATTACCAATTACCAATTACGACGATACCTTCAACCTATGTTCCTGCAAGGAATATCATTTTTTTAAGTTTTGCCTTATCTTTTGCGGAAAGTATAAATGCTCAAGCTATCTTTATTGGTGCGCATAACCAAGATTATTCTGGTTATCCGGATTGCCGACCAGAATTTTATCAGGCATTCAATAAAGTTATCGTGGTAGGCACAAAGGCAGGTGTAGAGAAGAACAAAATTAAGATTTATACACCCTTAATTCAAAAAACTAAAGCTCAGATTATCAAATTAGGCGCTCGTTTAGGGGTGCCTTTTGAGTTAACCTGGTCTTGTTATCAAGGAGGAAAATCTCCTTGCGGTAAATGCGATAGTTGTTATTTTAGAGCAAAGGGATTTCAAGAAGCAGGAATAGAAGATCCATTAATTAGTAGGTAGTAGATAGTAGTTAGGAGTTAGGAAGTTAGGGAGTTTAGGAAGTTAATTAGTGATTAGTTAATTGAGTTAAAAATAATTAACGAATATAACGAAATTAGTGCAACAAAATGAGCGTCGCTGAAAATGTCGCAGTTAGTAAAAGAAATAACGAAATTAACGAACTCAACGAAATTAACGATATTAACCTTAAAAAAGTAGGTAGGAGTTAGGGGTGAAGGCAAAGATCTCTGAAGTTTTTAAAAGTATCCAAGGAGAGGGAATTTATCAAGGTATAGAGCAGGTATTTGTAAGATTTTTTGGCTGTAATTTGAAATGTAGATTTTGTGATACAAAACTTAGTTTTTATAAAGAATTAACTGTCGAGCAAACCTTACAAGAAATAGAGAGTTTTGGAACCGGTTTTCATTCCGTAAGCTTAACCGGTGGAGAACCACTCCTGCAGGTAAATTTTTTAAAGAGCCTTTTGGAGGAATTAAAAAAAAGAAATATAATTACCTATCTTGAGACTAACGGAGTTTTATATAATGAATTTAGAGAAATAGTTGATTATATAGATATAGTAGCGATGGATTTTAAATTACCTTCCTCTACGGGGTTAGATGATTTTTATTTAGAGCATACTAAATTTCTTAAACTTGGGTTAAGCAAGGATATATTCGTTAAAGCGGTTATTACGAAATCCAGCGAACTTATTGACCTTAAAAGGACAATAGAAATTTTACTTAAATTTAAGAAAAATATCCCTTTGATTTTACAACCAAATTATTTTGAATGGGATGATATTTTAAAGAAAAAAATAGAAGCATTTAAGGGGTTCTCTCAACAGTATTTAACGGATGTAAGGGTTATACCGCAACTTCATAAGATTTTGGGGGTAAGATGAAAAAGAGTTCCTATGAAGGGTTACAGAAGCATATCCGCAAACTGAAAACTCCTATTTTGGAGGTCTGGCAGAATCAGTATCCGGATAAAAAATATACGATTATTATTGAGATTCCTGAATTTAGCTGTATCTGCCCTAAAACAGGACTGCCTGATTTTGCGGTCATTCGTATTGAATATATCCCGGATAAGTTCTGTGTTGAGCTTAAATCTTTAAAATACTATATCAATTTCTACCGTAATATCGGCATATTTCATGAACATGTAGTAAATAAAATTATGGATGATTTTATAAAAGCCACAAAACCCCGTTGGGCAAGAATTACCGGTGAATTTAATCCGCGCGGTGGAATAAAAACAACGGTCTCAAGAGAATATAAGCGATGAAGATTATAAAAGAGGAAAAGATTAAAGAAATAGTATCAAAGCTCTGTATTCAGGCAAATACTATTTTAAGAAAGGATGTATTTTTTGCTTTAAAGACCGCATTAAATAAAGAAAAAAATAAAAGGGCAAAAAAAATTTTAGAGGCGATAATCAAAAATGCTTTAATTGCCAAAAGAAAAAATTTAGCGATATGTCAGGACACCGGTATTCCTTGTGTATTTGTAGAATTAGGCAAAGATGTAAAAATAATCGGTGATTTAAAATCCGCTATAACCAAAGGCGTAGAGTTGGGTTATAAAAAGGGTTATTTGAGAAATTCAATTGTTGAGCCATTATTAAGAGAGAAACCCGGATATAAACCGCCGATAATTCATATTGATATAGTGGGAGGCGATAAATTAACCTTAACGGTTCTACCAAAAGGTTTTGGTTGTGAAAATAAGACACAATTAAAAATGTTTAGACCTACGGAAAAAATCGAGGAAATTAAAAAATTTATTGTGGAGGTAGTAAAATCTGCCGGTCCGGATGCCTGTCCTCCTTTTATAGTAGGAGTAGGTATTGGTGGAACAGCAGATTACGCCTGTTTTTTAGCAAAAAAAGCCTTACTTAAAAAAATCAATACTCAATACTCAATACTCAATACGGGAATTTCTAAATTGGAATATGATCTATTAAGTGAGATTAATAAATTAAACATTGGGCCAATGGGTTTGGGTGGAAAAACTACCTGTTTAGGAGTAAATATTTTAACTTATCCTACGCATATTGCAGGACTGCCAGTGGCGGTAAATATCAGTTGTCATGCATTAAGGAGTGCAACCGTTACCTTATAGATTGATAATATAATAAACAAACGATAATAACGAACTAAACGAAATTAACGATATTAACCTTAAAAAAGTAGGTAGTAGATAGTAGGTAGGAGTTAGGTAAGTTAAAAATTCCAAATCCCAATATCCAAATGCCGAATGTAGCAAAAGACAAGAAAAATTCATCGGCATGCCGGTTTATTCGGCATTCCAAATAATCACCAAATTACCAAATGAACTAAAAAAGTTTTGGTAATTTTTTTATTTCGGTAATTGGAATTTATTTGGTGCTTGGTGCTTGGAATTTGGGATTTTGTTTTAAGGAAATTAGGTAAGGTTAGGGTAAGTAAGAAACGGAATTAACGAACTAAACGGATGAAAAAAATAAAAGTGCCTTTAGAGAAAAAAGAGATAGAGGAGTTAAAAGTAGGTGATGAGGTTTTATTACAGGGGATTATCTATACTGCCAGAGACCAGGCGCATAAGAGATTAGTTGAGGCAATTAAAAAAAGGAGAAAGTTACCTTTTGATTTAAAGGGAGCAATTATTTATTACTGCGGACCAACCCAAACCCCTAAAGATAAAATTATTGGTTCCTGTGGTCCGACTACCAGTTCCCGAATGGATGAGTTTACATTAGATTTGCTTAAAGCTGGAGTTAAAGGAATGATTGGCAAAGGAAACCGTTCTGAAGATGTAAGAAAAGCAATAAAAAGATACAAAGCAATTTATTTTTTAACCTATGCAGGATGCGCAGCATTACTTTCACAATATGTAAAAGAAAAAAGATTAATCGCTTATAAAGATTTGGGTCCAGAGGCAATCTATGCATTAAAAGTAAAAGATTTTCCTTTAATTGTGGGAATAGACGCAAACGGAAGGAGTATTTATGAATAGGAAAGATAGAAGAGCATTTGATCAGATAAGACCGGTAAAGATTACCCGTGATTATATAAAATATGCAGAAGGCTCCTGTTTAATAGAGATAGGTTCAACCCGAATTGTTTGCACTGCTACATTAGAAGAATCTGTGCCAAATTTTTTAAAAGGAAGTAATTCCGGTTGGATTACTGCGGAATACGGTATGCTTCCGCGTTCCTGTGCTGTGCGCATCTTAAGAGATAAAATTTCAGGAAGAAGTTATGAAATCCAGAGATTGATCGGTAGAGCTTTAAGAGCGGTTATAGATTTATCAAGTTTAGGTGAGCGCACTCTCTGGCTCGATTGCGATGTGATTCAGGCGGATGGAGGAACCCGTACTGCATCTATCACCGGTGGCTTTGTTGCTTTGGTAGATGCTTTGGATAGATTAAAAAAGGAAGGAAAGATTTCCAAAATTCCCATAAAGGATTTTGTCGCAGCGATTAGCGTAGGGATTCTCAACGGTCAACCTATTTTGGATTTAACCTACGAGGAAGACTCGCAGGCGGAGGTAGATATGAATGTGGTGATGACTGCAAGTGGCGAATTTATCGAAATTCAAGGCACTTCTGAAAGGAAAACTTTTAATAAAGAACAAATGGATAAACTTTTAGTTTTAGCAAAAAAAGGAATTTTTGAGTTAATTGATTTCCAGCGCAATCTCTTAAAAGATATTCTTTAGAGAAAATGGAAAAAACAAAAGAGCTGATCATTGCCACCAAAAATAAAAAGAAATTTAAAGAGATAAAAGAAATCTTAAAAAATTTTAATTTAAAGATAAAAATTAAATCATTACTTGATTATCAGAATCTGCCAAAAATTATAGAAGATGGAAAAAGCTTTAAAGAAAACGCGATTAAAAAAGCGATAAAGATTGCTAAATTTACCAGAAAGCTTACTTTAGGAGAAGATTCAGGGATAGAGGTAGAGGCGCTTTCCGGAAAACCCGGGGTTTATTCTGCAAGATTTGCTGGCAAAAACAAAGATGATTTGAAAAATAATTTAAAATTATTAAAGTTATTAGAAGGGCTTCCTTTAAAGAAGAGAAAAGCCTGCTATGTCTGTGCGGTGGCTTTAGCGGATAAAAATGGTTTGATTAGCGCAAAGGAAGGCAAATGCTTCGGTTTGATCGGTTTTAAGATGCAGGGTAAATATGGATTTGGTTATGACCCTTTGTTTATTATCCCTAAATATAAAAAGACATTTGCGCAATTGGGACCAAAAATTAAACATAAGATAAGCCATCGTTTTCGGGCATTAAAAAAAATAGAAAAAACACTTAGAGATTATTTTATAATAAATAATTAGCGGGGAGTGGCTCAGTTTGGCTTAGAGCGCTTGGTTTGGGACCAAGAGGTCGTGGGTTCAAGTCCCACCTCCCCGATATTTACTTGAACCCAAAAAAAGAGGGTTTTAGGGAGAAAAGACCGTTTTCTCCCTAAGGTTTGTTCTTTAAAATTATAAAGGAAGGGGTGACACCCCGAAGTTTCGGGGGGCCAGAGGGGAAACCATAAGGTTTCCCTATGGGGAGGAGCGATAGCGACGACGGGTTCAAGTCCCACCTCCCCGATTAATTTAAGTAGTAAGTATTAAGTAGTAAGTATTGAGTAGTGAGGAGTTAGGTGAGTTAGGAAGTTAGGTGAGTTAGGTAAGTTAGGAAGTAAAAAACGAAATTAACGAACATAATGATATTAACGAATATTATTTTATAAAAAGAAACGGTCTCGGTATAAATGGAGAAACAGTCTTTTTATATTTGTTTTTATGGGTTTATATAGTATAATTAAAATATGCGCCTGTAGCTCAATTGGATAGAGCAACTGCCTTCTAAGCAGTGGGTTGTCCGTTCGATTCGGACCAGGCGCACCAGACTACGCATGCAGGTGGCTTACACAAAGGAGTAAGCTTCGTCTGGTAAACCAACATTTAGTAGTGAGGAGTGAGCAGGTAAGCTTTAGGATATAAGGAAAACAAAAATATGAAAAAATTTTTTAAGATTTTGATAGTTATTTTAATTATTTTATTTTTAATATGGTTAGTGATTAATTTTATTATAACTTATAAGGCAAAACCTTTAATTATAGAAAAATTAAAAAAGATTACTCACAAAAATACCTATATCGGTGATTTAAAATTAAAATTTCCCTTTAATTTAGAGATAAAGAAGATAGAGATTGAAGGAAATGCTAAGATAGATTATGTTTATCTTTCACCGAGTTTTTTGGGTTTTCTTTCCGGAAATCCCGGATTTAATGATATAAAAATAAAAGGATTGGAACTGGATATAGTTAAAAAGGAGACTTCAAAGATAGGAAGCAATGGTTCTTCTGTTCCGAAAGTTGTATTGACACCTAAACGTCCTCCCATAAATTTTATTTTTAAGAATATAAATATAGAAGATGCAAATATAAATTTTTTTGATTATGATGTGGATCCGCAAGGCATAAAAATAACTTTTAAAGATATAAGTCTTCATATAGAAAATCTCCTTTTTGTTCCTGTTTCTATAATTACCAATTTTAACCTCAAAGGAAGAATCCCTTGGTCAGAAGATAAAAAAGATGGTAAAGTAGAATTAAATGGTTGGGTTAATCTTTATAAGAAGGACCTGCAGGCTTATTTAGAGATAAACAATATTGATGGGATATATCTTTACCCTTATTATCAAAGGTGGGTAGATTTAGAAAAGGCAAGGATTGAAAAGGCAATTTTAAATTTTAAAATGCAAGCTCAGGCTTTAAATAACGATTTAGTTGCTAACTGTGCTTTGGAACTTTCGGAGATTGCGTTTAAGCCAAAAGGAGAAAATGAACCGGAAGAAAAGGCCTATCAGATTGCCAGAGGAGTTTTGGGCCTTTTAAAAGCAATAGATAAGGATAAGATAAGTTTAAATTTTACTATTCATACAAAAATGGATAAATTTGAATTTAGTCTGGAGAATATCCGTTTAGCCTTTGAGGATAAACTCAGTCAAGGCATAAAGACAAAAAAGATAAAATCTAATGATCTTTTAAGTTTACCCGCAGATTTTCTTAAAAATGCGATAAAAGGCACCACCGATATTACCAAAGTATTTATTGAAAGTACCGTAGAGATAGGTAAAACCATAACGGATATTTTTAGCGGTCCGTTTAAAAAAGATAATGATAAAAATAAGCCATAGTGGCGAGCGTAGCTCAACTTGGATAGAGCACAGGACTGTGGCTCCTGGTGTTGCGGGTTCAAATCCCGTCGCTCGCCCCAAAAAAGGAAGATGGGAAAAGAACTTATTTTAGTGGGAGATAGGGTTTTGATTTTACCGGATGAGGACCAAAATCGCACCGATACCGGACTTTATCTTCCGGAAGGAGTAAAAGAAAAAGAAAAAGTCCAGTCAGGCACAGTAATTAAAGTAGGTCCGGGTTATCCTATCCCTGACCCATCCGCTTTAGAGATTGAGCCTTGGCAGACACCTAAATTTGAGAACCGTTATTTTCCTCTCCAGGCAAAGGAGGGTGATTACTGTATATTTTTAAGAAACGCAGGGATTGAGATTGAATATGAGAAAAAGAAGTATGTGGTGGTGCCCCATTCAGCAATCTTAGTTATTTTAAGAGATCATCCTTAAAAACATGAGTGAAATAAGCATCTATATTATTACTATTTTAATCAGTATTGTTTTAGGGATGATTCTTGTGTATATAAGTGGTTTAAGGCTACATCCGGCAAAGGAGAAGATAAAAATGAAGAAAGAAGACTTGTCCCCTGAAGAATTAAAAGAACCTTTGGATTATAAGTTATTTGATGAGATAAATAGTGTAATTGGTTCTGCAGAGAAGAGTAAAGCAGTTGTCCGAAAAATAGCGGAAGTTTTTGAAGAGGAAGTTAAAAAGAAGATAGAAGCCACCTCCTCTGAGATTAAGCAGAAATATGAAAGTTTAATTTTAGAGAAATCAAAAAATGAGGAAGTTGCTTGGAAGAAATATAAAGAGATCCTTTCTGAAAAGAGAGAAACCGAAGCGGTTATCCGTAGTATCGCTGAAGGTTTAGTTGTAGTAGATGATAAGGGAAATGTAATTATGATGAATCCTGCTGCGGAGAGGCTTTTAGGTGTTTCATATAAAGAAAAAATAGGTAAATCTATTTTAGAAGGATTAAAAGATGAACAAATTGTCTCTTTAGTAAAAGGTACGCCTAGCGGAGAGGATAAAGAGATCGAATTAATAAGCCCTAATGAAGAGACAAAAAAGATTTTGCGTGCAAGTAGTGCGGTAATTGAAGATGAAAATGGAAAACCCGTGGGTATGGTTTCGATTTTAAGTGATATTACCAAGCAGAAAGAATTAGACCGCTTGAAATCCAATTTTGTTTCTTCGGTTACCCACGAACTGCGCACGCCCTTAGTAGCAATGGAAAAATCTATATCTTTATTACTTACCGAAAATATCCCGGAATCACAGCAGAGGGAGTTTTTATCTATTGCCCAACGTAATCTTAAAAGATTAACCTCCCTAATTAATGATTTGCTTGATCTTTCTAAACTGGAAGCAGGAAAGATGGAGATAAAGCGCCAGCTCTGTTCTATTGAGAGCGTAATTGATGAAGCCATTTCCGGATTAAAGACCTGGGCAGAGACAAAATCTATACAGATTAATAAAGTAATTGAAGAGAACCTACCTGATGTAAATATAGACCCTAACCGGATTATTCAAGTCCTTACCAATTTAATCGGTAATGCCATTAAATTTACCCCTCCTTCAGGGAAAATCACTGTGGAGGCAAAGTTTATCCGTACCGATAATGAACTGGAAGTGGCGGTTCAGGATACGGGTATAGGGATTGCCAAAGAAGATCTTCCCCATATATTCGATAAATTTTTTCAAGCGGGAGAGCGCGTTCTTACAGATATTAGTGGGACAGGAATTGGACTTTCTATTGCCAAAGAAATTATCCAGCTACATAAAGGAAGAATCTGGGCGGAAAGTGAGAAAGGAAAAGGTGCCAGATTTATCTTTCGTCTACCATTAATTTAAAAGGGGGAATTATGGAAAAACAAAAAATTAAGATATTAGTTGTGGATGATGAGGCAGATTTTAGACAAATTCTTAAATTTTGGTTAGAATCAAAAGGTTATGCAGTGGTGACTGCAGATAACGGTGAGGATTCTTTAAAGAAGACAAAAGAAGAAAATCCTGATCTTATCTTTATGGACCTGCGTATGCCGGTGATGGATGGGGTAGAAGCGATAAAACGTATCAGAGAATTTAATCAAGAAGTTCCCATTATTGTGATTAGTGCTTTTGTGGAAGACCCCAAAGTAAAAGAGGTTTTAGATTATAATATCTCAGGAGAATTCTATAAAGGAGAGGATTTTGATAAGAGCTTCGTGCTTTTAGAATCGGTATTGAGGACGCATAAAAAATTAAAGAAATAATGCTCCGAGATAAAATTTTTGGATATTTTAAATTTTTTTTTCGCATCCCTTCTACATTAAGAAAAAAAATCTTTATTATATCTTCGCTAATTCTGGTATTATTCTTCAATCTTTATTATAGAACATTTCCTTTTAATTTCCCCCATTTAAAGACAAGGGCAAAGAAAATTATTGTAGAGAGGATCTCGCAGGGTATTGCTTTTGAAGTATATAAAAAATTTCCCCAGTTTAATCCCTTAGCCAGAGAAAGATTAGCCAAACAGGCAATTTATGATTATCTACGTTTTCATAAAAAAGATATAGAGAACCAAGTTCAGAAACTTTATTTTCAATTAAAGGATAGATATCAGGATGAAAACAATAAAACCTATCTTTTTGAATTAGATTGCTGGCACTGGGCAAGGTATGTGGAGAATGTAGTCAAGCACGGCTATCCCGGTGATGAAATAGTCTATAATGAACAGCGGGATTTATATATGACTGCGCCTTTAGGGTTTACTCTGTTATGGGATAGGTTTTTATTTTATCTTTCTGCTTTTTTATATAGGGTTTTTTCTTTATTTAAAAAAATAGAGCTTTTTAGATTCCTCTTTGGTTTACCTTTGTTTTTTATATTTATCTTTATTATTTTGCTGTTTTTCTTCTGTTTTTCTTTTTCTGGTTATATCGGAGCAATTACGAGTTGTTTATTTGTGGGGCTGGCACCCATATTTATTCCCCGCAGTTGTGCAGGTTGGTTTGATAAGGATATCTTAAATCTTTTATTTCCCTTTTTAGTAGTTTGGTGTTATCTTTTGGCAATAGTTAATCAGAATTTCTTAAAGAAGTTAACTTATATTTTACTTTCTTCCTTCTGGATAGGTATATTTTGTTTTAATTGGACACACTGGTGGTTTATATTTTTTATCGTTATTATCTATGGGGTTTTTATGGTTAGTTTTTATACTATTAGGTATTTTTATAAGAAGGATAGTTTTTGGGAGGTTAAAAATCATCTTTTTTGTATATTTGTCTTTGTGATTTTGAGTATTCTTTGGATAATTATTTTCTGTTCCACCGCTCCTTTGGCAAAACTTATTCAGCAATTGAAATTAGCAGTAATTTTAAATATTCCTCTGATGGGCTCTATCTGGCCAAATGTTTATTCCACGGTAGGTGAGTTAAGGCCAGCAGGATTAATGGAATTGGCAAGACTATCCGGTGGAGAATGGATATTTTTTATCGCGGTATTTTGTATTTTTTCTTTACTTTTAAGGAATACCATCTATTCAGAATATAAAGGATTTAGGCGCGAATTAATAATTGTTTTATTTATCTGGTTTATTTCTATGTTTTTTGCCAGTATGCGAGGAGTAAGATTTGTAGTATTTTTGCTTATTCCCTTAGGTGTTTCTTTGGGATGGATGCTTAATGATGCTTATATATATTTTAAAGATAAAAAACAAAGTTGGTGGTTGAGGTTCTGGATTATCTCTGCATTTATGGTTTTAAACATTTCTTTTATCCAGCAAGGCTATAAAGTAAGTACCAGCCTTTATCCTCTGATGGATGATACCTGGTATAAGGTATTAAATCTGATTAAAGAGAAGACCCCTCAGAATACCATTGTAAATTCCTGGTGGGATTTTGGTGATTGGTTCAAAGTGGTAGCAAGAAGAAGGGTAATCTTTGATGGTCAAAGTCAGGATTCTCCCCAAGCCTACTGGATGGCTAATGTTTTATTAAGTAAAGATGAAGAAGAAGCAGTAGCGATTTTAAGGATGCTTAATAATCGGGGCAACCAAGCCTTCGATATAATTAATAATTGTCTTAAAGACCCGTTGCAGTCAGTTTTACTTTTAGAGAGCGTCCTTAAGGTCGATGCTTCAAAAGCAGAATCTATTTTAAAGCAATATTTACCTTTTTATGCAGTCAAACAGGTTATGGATATAATTTTTAGCCGTCCTACCAATGCCTGCTTTATTGTAGAATATACGATGTTATCTAAGATGCCGGCGATTTCCTATTTAGGCAATTGGAATTTTTCTAAAATTTATATTGCCCAGAATATAAATCGTTTAGAAAAAGAGAAAATTGTGGAGTATCTTAATAAATTGGGACATCATCCTGAAAAGATTCAGCTTTTTTATCAGGAGGCATTTTTAATTAAGCCCAAGGGTTTAGATGATTGGCTTTCTGATAAATACTATTTTTATAGCGACTTACAGGAAGGTATTTTTAAAGATGAAAAGGTTTATTTTAATAATGGATTTATATACGATCCTAAAGAGAATAAACTTACTTCTAATTTTGGTCAGGTTCCGCGCAGTTTCTTTGTCTTAAAAGAGGATAGATTCGAAGAGATAACTAATAATTCACCCAATGTAAAATTTTCTGTATTTATCATACCTAGCTCTAATGATAAATATTACTGTTTCTTAGCCGACCGTGAAATGTCCGATACTTTATTTGTAAAATTATATTTTTTAAAAGGCAAAGGACTTAAACATTTTATTCCTTTGATTATGGCTGAAGAAGGCAATAATTATATACTGGTATACAATATTGCTTGGTAGAGATGGCTGATTTAGAACTTTCCGTAATTTTACCCTGTTTAAATGAAGAGGAAACCTTAGGTATCTGTATTAAAAAGATAAAAGATGTTTTTCTAAAGGAAAATATCCGGGGAGAAATCATTGTAGTGGATAATGGTTCAACTGACCGCTCAAAAGAGATCGCTTTAAAGGAAGGTGTAAAACTATTGGAAGAAGAAATAAGAGGTTATGGCGCTGCTTATCTAAGAGGTTTAAAAGAGGCGAAGGCTAAATACATTATAATTGGGGATAGCGATGATACCTATGATTTTTACGAGATACCTAAATTTTTAAAAAAATTAAAAGAGGGTTATGATTTTGTCATGGGTTCCCGCTTTAAAGGAAAGATTCAAAAAAAAGCAATGAGTTGGTCTCACCGCTATATCGGCAATCCCATACTTTCGGGGATGTGTCGGTTATTTTTTAAAACAAACCTTTCCGATATTCACTGTGGTATGCGTGCCTTTACCAAAGAGGCTTACGAAAAGATGAATCTTTTAACTACCGGTATGGAATTTGCTACGGAGATGGTAGTATCCGCTCTGATGAACAATCTTAAGATATGCGAGATACCGATAAGTTATTATCCGCGTAAAGGAAAATCTAAACTTATGCCTTTTGCGGATGCCTGGCGGCATATCCGTTTTATGCTGATGTTTTGTCCGGTCTGGCTTTATTTTATTCCTGGTTTTATGGGTTTAGTTTTGAGTTTAGGTCTATTACTTCTCCTTTTAAGAGGACCTTTTTTATTCTTAGGACATTATTGGGATATCCATCTTATGATTTATTTAAGTGTTTTTTCGGTGCTTTTCTATCAGATCCTTAATTTAGGTGTATATGCTCATACCTATGCTTTAAGACAGGGTTTTTTAAAATACGATAAATTTACATTATTTTTTAAAAGACATTTTAATTTGGAAAGAGGGATAATTTTAGGCGGGATTATTTTCTTGGTAGGATTTATTATAAGTTTAGCCATCTTTATAGAATGGCTTTCCAAACATTTCGGTGCATTATATAGAATAAGAGAATCTATCGTGGCGATGACCTTTATGGTTATTGGAATTCAAACCATCTTTTCCTCTTTCTTTATCAGTCTTTTATTTGTAGAGAAGAAATGAGATTATCCGTAGTGATCCCTGTCCATAATGAGGAAAAACTGATAAGAAAAGTAACTGAAGATTTAATTCAAGAATTAGAGCTAAACCAGATCGATTACGAAATTATTTTGGTAAATGATAATTCTACGGATAGCAGTCCTAAAATTTTAGAAGCACTTTCTTGCGAGTACAAAAATATTAAGGTAGTCTCTTCAAAATTTCCTAAAGGTTTTGGTAGGGCAATCAGACAGGGATTAGAACATATAACCGGTGAAGTAGTAGTTATTTTTATGGGAGACGGTTCAGATGAGCCAAAAGATGTAGTAAGGTATTATGAAAAAATAAAAGAAGGTTATGACTGTGTATTTGGTTCACGTTTTATAAGAGGAGCCAAAGTAAAGGATTATCCTTTAATAAAACTTATCTTTAATCGCTTAGGAAATAAATTTATTCAATTTCTTTTTCTTATCCCTTATAATGATGTTTCTAATGCTTTTAAAGCTTACCGTAAAGAAGTGATTGAAGCAGTCCAGCCTTTAGTTTCTCAATATTTTAATATTACCGTGGAGATCCCCTTAAAGGCAATTATCAGAGGTTTTTCCTATACAGTTATTCCGATTAACTGGCAGGGAAGAGAAAGCGGAGTGAGCAAATATCACATAAAAGAACTGATGCGCAAGTATTTTTTCTCTATTCTCTATGTATGGCTGGAGAAGATTTTACTTAAAGAGGAATTAAGAATAAAAAATGAATAATATAAAAATAATAGGCATTATTTTTGTAATCATACTCTTGGGTTTTAGTTTAAGGACATACAATCTTGATTTTCCTTCTATTGGCTATCACAATATGAAGGAAAATGAATACTTAAGTATGGCGCAGGAGATGCTTAATACAGGAGATTTTATTTCCCGCCGGATTTATTTTTACAATGCCTTTGAGGAAGACCCAAAGATGCGGATATACCCTCAGCTACCCTTGGTTACTTATCAGATCTTATTTGTCTGGAGGTTATTAGGAGAGAATCTCTGGTCAGCCAGATTATTTAATGTTCTGTTTGGAATATTAAGTATCTTGATAATTTATCTTATGGGGGTTTTATTATTTGGAGAAAGAAAACCTGCCTTTCTTTCTGCTTTACTTTTGGCAGTAATGCCTCTGGCGGTTTTTTTCTCGCGCAATCTCCAGCCGGAAAGTCCTGCCTTTTTCTTTATGCTTTTGGGAAATTTTTTATTTCTTAAATATATTGTTAGTTTAAATAAAAGGTATTTATTTTGGGCAGGATTTTCTTTTTCTTTAGCTTGGCTTTATAAATTCAGTTTCTTATTTGGAATTTTTCCTTTTATATTCTGTTTTCCTTTTAAGAACATATTAAGAAAAAAAAGTGAATTTTTTAAGACAGCATTTGTTTTATTTTTTTCTTTTTTTATCATCCCATTAACCATTATCTGGTTAAAACATATCGGTCAGTGGGAGTTTCAGGAATTAAATAGGGTAAGGTTTTTTGAGATATTTACTCTTGATTACTGGATAAAGAATGGCAGGATGATCCGTTGGTATCTGATAGGTGAGAATTTTGGCTTAGTATTTATTTCGTTGGCAATTTTGGGAATTTTATTTGCTTTTAATAAGAAACAAAAGACACTTCTTGAATATTATATTATCGGATGGACAGCTACCCTTATTCCTTACAGTATGGTTTTTTCTGATTATATAAATCAACATAATTATTATCAGATGCCTTTTTTAGGATTAATCTGTATTGCGGTTGCTTACGCCATAAAAAATATTTCTAAATTTATGGAGAAGTTATTAAAACGCGATACATTTGTGTATATTAGTTTTATTGTTCTGATTTTAGCAGTTTCCTTTATTAAAGATTCTCTACAAAGGATGTTTGGTACAGTATTTATCGGTCAAGATGTAGCGGGTCAATCTTTAAAAGATTTTACTCAACCTCAAGAGAGGATATTTGTTTGCACTCATCATCAGGGTTATGCTATTGCCCGTTATGCCCAAAGGTATGTGGGTTGGACAGATAATTTGGAAGAATTTAAAAAGAATGAAGACAAATGGAACATAAGATACATCTGTTTTTATCCTGCAGAATTTATTCATCTTTTAGCGCAAAAAAATCCTAGTCTTTTTGAATACATTAAAGATAACTATCATTTTAAGGAAGCAGGCATAACCCAAGAGCCACAGCAGGTCTATTATCTTATCTTAGAAAAAGGTAAAACTTCTGATTCGCAAGATTTCTTAAAGAATCTTTCCGGTAAAATCCAGCTAAGGAATATCTATAAGTTATTTGGAAGGTATATTTTCTTTTATAGTTTAAGACCTTAAAATATATGCAGGAATATCCATTTATTTCTATAATAATTCCCGTAAAGAATGAGGGTGAAATTTTAAAGAGATGTTTAAATTCAATTAAGAATTTAGATTATCCTAAAGAAAAACTTGAAATTATCGTTGCGGATGGGAATTCTTACGATAATACAAAAGAGGTGGCGGAAAGTTTTGGAGCAAAAGTAGTTTTGAATGAAAAAGAAGTAGTAGTTTCTGCAAGAAATGTAGGGTTTAAAGTAGCAGAGGGAGATTTAATTGCTTTTACCGATGCGGATTGTACTTTTTCTAAACTTTGGCTTAAAAATAGCTTAAAGTATTTTCAGGATTATTCAATAGCAGGGGTGGGAGGGCCTACGCTTTTACCAAAAGAAGCAACTGTTTTTGAGAAAGCCATAGATTATTTATTTCAGATAGCAGAACTTTTATCTGCTACTAGCCACCGTAAAAATGTAAACTTATCTAGAGAAACAGAAGACCTACCCGGATGCAATGCTATCTATAGAAAAGATATTTTAGCAAGAGTTATGCCAGTTGAGGAAAGTTTTCTAACCGCTGAAGATGTCTGGATGAATTACTGTATAAGGAAATTAGGATATAAATTTATCTATGCGGGTGATGTATTGGTCTGGCATCACCGGCGCAGTTCTCCAAAAAGATTCTTGCATCAGATATACCGGTTTTCTATTGGAAGACTTCAGGTAGGGAAGAGAAATTCTAATTTACTTTCTATTTGGCATATAATTGTGGGCTCAGGATTTCCTTTTTTAGTGGGTTTTTTCTTTTTTTTCTGGATAACTTTTTTTCTTTTATTTTTATTTTCTTTTTTTAAAAAAAGAACCTTGTTTTTTTTCTTAAATTTTTTGGTCGTAGTTTTCCTTTTTCTTTTTGGCTGGAGTATAGGTTTCTGGCAAGAGTTAATATTCCCTTTAAAAGATATAAAAGGTAGATAATGAAAATTACCTTTTTAATCCCTCCGGTATTAGATAAAACTTACGATGTGGATAGGTGTTTTGGTTGCAACTACGGAATTTATTTTTTGCCACTTTTACCTGTTCTTTATTGCGCTACATTACTGAAAAATAGATACGAGGTAAAAATAATTGATTTTGCTGCTCTAAGGAAGAAAGAGGAGGATTTTATCAATTTTATAGAAGAGGATGATTCAGATATTTATGTATTCTATTCGGTATTTTTAAGTCAGAATACCGACCTTAAAGCAAGGGATTTAATCAGACAAAGAAGAAAAGTAATTTTTGTTTTTTGCGGTCCACAGGCAACTTATCAACCAGAAGCATTTTTAGACAAAGAGGATAGTTTTGCAATAAGAGGAGAGCCGGAATTTATTCTTAAATTATTAATCGAGGCTCTTTATCAAGGAAAAAACTTAAACGATATCCCGGGGATATCTTTTCGAAAAGATAAAGAAATAATCCACAATCCCTCGCAGGGATTTATTGCTAATTTGGATGATTTACCTATCCCTGACCGTAGCCTCCTTGATCATCGACCATATTTTAACCCCAAATTAAAAAAGACACCCCATACCGCTATGCTTACATCGCGCGGATGTTTTGGTAAATGCACTTTTTGTGTACCCAATTCTTTATCTTATGCCAGGGAATTAGAATATAAGAGATATTACGGCATAAAGCCTGCTCCCCGCTTACATTCAGTAGAAAGAGTAATTGAAGAGTTTAACCAGATAAAGAAATTAGGTTTTAAATCAGTTTCGGTTATTGATGATGAATTTGTTTGGGGAAGAGAACGTACGGTAAGGATATGTGAAGGGATAAGAGATTTGGGTCTTGAATGGTCGTGTTTAAGTAGACCGGATATGTTGAATGATGAGATAGTGAAAGCATTAGCAGAGGCAGGTTGTCGTTATGTGGATTTGGGAACAGAATCATTCTGTGATGAAATTTTAAAAGATATTAAAAAAGAGATGAGCGCTGAGGATACGCGCAGAGCGGTAAAGCTTCTCAAAAAATACGGGATAGAGGTTGAGATAAATATTATTTTAGGTGCTTCAGACAAGGAGACAAAAGAGACGATAAGATACACCCTTAAAGAATTAAAAAAACTTAAGCCCGATTATGTTCTATTTAGTATTGCCAATCCTTTCCCCGGAACGGAATTTTATGAGATTGCCAAAAATAGAGGTTGGCTTTATTACGGTGATTATATTCCGGTTGATTCTGCAAAGAATTCTATTATTTCTTATCCGCATCTTTCCAAAAAAGACCTGGAAGGTTTTATCGCTTATGCCTATACAAGTTATTATCTTAGTCCCCATTTCATTTTCAAACAACTCTACCGTATCAGAAATTTTAAAGACTTCTTCAACAAAATTATCACCGCAGTAAGATTCTTTAATAAAAATTTTTTAAAGAAAAATTAAAGATGAAACCTCCTGATTTATTCATAAAAAAGGCATTGGCTATTTATTATAGTAGTATTTTATGCTTTATCTTACATAACCAGCTTTATTTTTTAATAAAGGAGCTAAAGGATTGCGAAAGTATTTTGGATTTAGGTTGTGGCTGGCAATCGCCCCTTTTATATAAACCAGTAAGATTTTCAGTAGGATTAGACCTCTGGTATCCGTATTTGTTGGAAAGCAAAGCAAAAAAGATCCACCGTTATTATGTCCAGGCAGATTTATTAAAAGATATGCCCTTTAAGGAGAATTCCTTTGATGCGGTTTTGCTTTTAAGTGTAATTGAACATTTAGAAAAAGAAAACGGATTATCTTTACTTAATAAGATATACCGTATCGCCAGAAAAAAAATTATTATCATTACACCTAACGGCTATCTTCAACAGATACATAAACCCGACACTCCCTTACAGGCACATCGCTCAGGTTGGGGGGTAGAAGAATTTAGGAAATTAGGATTTAAGGTAATCGGTTTGACAGGCTTTAAGTTTTTTAGAAAAGACTTTCACTGTGAGGATCGCAACGATTATGTTGAGCGTATCCTTTCTACGGTTAGATTTAGTCCGCGTTTCTTTTGGCTCTTAGTGGCAGAATTTTCCCAGATAATTTCTTGGCATTTTCCTCATCTTTCTTTTGAGTTATTCTGCGTAAAATATAAAACAACAGAATCTCATCCCTATCCTTAATTTTCAGTAAAATATAAAAATTTCTATTGACAAAATCCTATATATATGGTATACATCTAAATTATCATAGTTATGATAAGTTCAATATTTTTTAAAAAATATTTATTTTTATAAAATGCCTAAAATAGATAAGACGTACAATCGGCAGAAGATAATTTCTGCTAAAGAGATCGTTAACAAATATGCTATTTCCTATCAATCTGTAAATCATTATACCGATTTAGGACTTCTACCCGTATCTTTTAAAATAAGAAATGTAAGGTTCTACGATAAGGCAGTAGTGGAAAGGAGGTTAAAGAAGATTAAAGAACTGATGAAGGAAGGGTATTCTTTGAGATTGATTCGTAAGCGGCTGATTGGAATTTAATTTAAGTTAAAAGTTATTCTAAAATAATGACTTATTAAAAATGTTTAATATATTTTTAAAAAAAGAGGCTAATACCAAAGCCCAACAGGTAAAAGTTGGGCTTTTTTATTTAATATTTTTTAGACGCAAAAGATGAGCTATTTCAAGGTGTTAGGATTTTCTAAGGAACCATTTTCTACCAGTCCTGATCCGGAATTCTTTTATCTATCAAGGGAGCATGAAACTGCCCTCACTAATATATTGATAGAGATTAGATTAAAGAGAGGACTTTCGGTAATCTTAGGAGATGTAGGGACAGGCAAAACCACCCTTTCGCGCAAACTTATTCAGGAATTAAAGGAAAGAGAAGATCTTATCTTTCATATAATTTTAGACCCTTCTTTTGAAAATGAGGAATTATTTTTGACCTGTCTGATAAGGAATTTTGAAATAGATATCCCCACAAAACAACAACCAAATATCCTGGATTTAAGGGAAGCGATTGAAAAATTTTTATTTCAGAAAGGGGTGACAGAAAATAAAACTATCGTTTTAATTATTGATGAGGCACAGAAACTTAGTGATTCTACTTTGGAGATTTTAAGGGTTCTTTTAAATTATGAGACCAATGAATTTAAGCTCTTACAGTTAGTACTTTTGGGACAGCTTGAGCTTTATTCACATATCGTCGATATCGCTAATTTTTTTGACCGCATAAGTTTTAAGTATGTTTTAAATCCTTTGGATTTTAATGAGACAAAAGAGATGATTGAGTTTAGGATCCGGCAGGCAGGCTATAATGCAAGTATGCAGCTTTTTTTAGATGATGCGATAAAGGAGATTTATGAATACAGTAAAGGTTATCCCCGCAGAATTACCATGCTTTGTCATCAGGCATTAAAGGCATTGGTTTTAAAAAATAAATTTGTGGTGGATAAAGAACTTATTGATGAGATTATTGAGGCGGAGTTGAAATCGGGTTGGCGTAAGAAAGACACCGCCTTATTTAAAAAATAAGATGAGAAGATTGGGGATTTATATTTTTGCTTTTATATTTTTATTTCTCTGGACACTTATACTCTATCAGACAATTAAGATAAATGAATTGTCCAAAAGGCTTATTCAGGTTAATATTCAGAAGAAAAATCTTGAGGATGAGGCAAGACAACTTAAGTTTAGTTATAATTCTTTAAAAGAGGAGGTAGATAATTTAAAGAAGATATTTCTGGTGGAGAAAAATTTAGGTAATACAAATAATAAAGAAAATTCATCTTCAAGGTTTGAAATTATTTGGCCTGCACAGAAATCAGAAGCCAAAGAACCTCAAGGTATAACTCAAGATCCTATCTTACGGATAAAAAGTTATATAAAAGAAAAGGAACAAGAAGCTCTCTCTTTAAAGGATAAATTAGAAAAGGTAAATACTCTGGTAGGGATAAAGGAAAAAGAAAATAACGACTTAAAAAATGAAAATGAGCAGTTAAAAAGTGAATTAAAGAAGTTAAAGGATGAGCGTTTAGATTTAGAGACCCAGATAAATACATTAAAACTGGAAATCACTCAGAAAGAAAATGAAATAAAAAATATTACACAACAGAATTTAAGCCTACAGGATCAGATTAAACAATTAAATTCAGAAGTTTCTAACTTAAACCTTAAATCCCAGTCAGAAAATCAAATTATTACTGAACTTAAGAAAGAACTGACACAGATTAAGGATAACCTTTCGGAGGTTAACCAGCAGAGAGATTCTCTTTCCTCAGAAAATAGCGATCTAAAAAAACAACTTTCTTTCCTAAAAATCCAATACGATAATTTGGCTTCGGAAAAAAATATCTTGGAAAATAAGTTGAAGTCTTTGGAGACAAGTTTAAACAGTAATGCTACCCAAATTGGGAATCTCTCCAGTTTAGTGCAGGAAAAACAGAGCCAGATTTTATCTTTAGAGAATCAAATTAAACTTTTAAATCAAAAAAATGCGGATTTAGAAAAAGAGAGGAATTCTCTTTTAGAGAAGATAAATTCCTATGAGTCCCGTTTTGGTGGCTTAGATAAAGAAAAAGAAAAACTTCAAGAGGAGATATCCTTTTATCAAAAACAGATTCAAGATTTAAAAAAATCCAAAGAAGAATTAGCTTTAGAATTAAGCCAACTTAAGGAAAAATCCAATTTTGATGCAAAAAAGATTAGGGAATTAGAAGAGAAACTTAAAGAATCAGGATATGCCGATGCCTCTACAAAATCTTTAGTGGTTAAATTGAACAATATGTTAAATGAGAAAGATGTAGAGATTTCCAAATTAAAAGATGAAATTCAAAAGCTAAAACAGGGAATTCCACAACCACGCGAGCAGGAATTAAGCGAAACAGATTCTGCGAAATTGAAAGAGAAAATCTCAGCAATGTATAATAGTTTTTCAGAGTTTTTAAAGGAACTTGAACTTTTGACTTGGGATGAGGTGATGGACAAAGAAGAAGTAAGGGGGATGATAAAAAAGATGGAAGACTCCTTAAAAGAGATGGGGTCAGAAGATTTAAGTTTTAAGGAAGGATCGGTTAAGGAGGCTGAAGAGTAGAATATGGCAGCGGAGAGAGAGTTAACCCCGGAGAAGCAGCTTTTACGTTTAATTGAAGAATCAAAAAAAGAATCTATCTCCGTGAATAAAGTAAAAGCATCCCGTCAGGCAAGGGGGATATTCTCTGGGGATGTCTGGCAGGCAAAACTTCTTTTTTTAAAAGAAAAAATTTTACGTAGTAGAAAAGATTTTTCTTCGGTCTATGAATTTGATATAAGATGGATAAATAGGATGTTAGAATTGTCGTTAGTTTTTTTAATCCTTTATCTGGTAAGTAATGTTTTCTATGCATTTAATAATCTAAAAAAAATTCCGATAATCAATCCATCGGTAGCGCAGACTACCTTCAAGCAGATAGATTTTTTAGAAGGTTCGATTTTGAAGAAATCCAGTTCCTATTATGTAGAGAAAGTAGGCCAGAGGGATATATTTAATATAGAGCAAAAAAAATCCGCATCTACTACTGTTGTGCGTCAGGTTACCGAAGCAACACAGGAGGCGGTAAAAAATTTAAAACTGGTGGGAATTTCTTGGTCAGAAAATCCTGATGCGATGATTGAGGATAGTCGTGCGATGCGGACATTTTTTGTAAAAAGAGGTCAGATGTTGGGTGAGTTTAAGGTTAAGGCAATCTATAAGGACAGGGTTATCTTAGAATACAATAACGAAGAGATCGAGTTAAAGTGAAACCAAAATTTTTTTTAATTCTATTATTCTGTTTTGTTTTTTCTTCACTTTTTGCTGAAGAGGAGGTGGCAAAATTTACTTTACGCGAAAAGGAAACTGACAAAGAGGCCTCTTTAGATGAAGGTATGTCTCAGAGGATTTCTTTGGATTTACGCAATATCGATATTATTGATGCCTTGAAGTTTTTGTCTGTAAAATCAGGTTTAAATATCGTTCCTACCAAGAATGTCTCGGGAAGAGTCTCTTTAACGGTAGAAAATGTTCCCGTAAAGGATGTCTTTGATATAATGTTACGCTCTAATAATCTGGCTTATGTGAAGCAGGGTGAAATTTACAATGTGATGACCGAGGGAGAGTACCGCCTGCTTTATGGAAAGAATTTTTCCGATATGCGCAAGGTGATAGTTTTTAGATTAAAATATGCCATACCTGAGCAGGCATTTAATCTTTTGGATGCTTTAAAAAGTGAAGTAGGAAGGCTTCTGGTTGAGCCGGAATCAGGTACAGTAATGCTTATGGATATTCCGGAGAAAATTGAAGAGGCAAAAAAGGCTTTGGAGACATTAGAGGAGAAAAGTACGGTTAAGGTATTTGATTTAAAATACGCGCGGGCAAAGGATGTAGAGGAGCAGTTAAAGAGCCAATTAGATATAAAAAAAGTAGGAACGATTAAGGCAGATGAGCGTAATAATCAGATAATTGTTCAGACATTTCCCGAACGGATGAAGAATATTGAGGAATTGGTAAAAGCTTTAGATAAAAAGACCAAAGAGGTAATGATTGATACCAAGATTATTAAGATTCAACTTTCTGATCAGTTTGATTCAGGAATTGAATGGGAAGGTTTATTAAAGATTGCTCAGAAATACGGTTTTACCTATATGGGTTCATATCCTTTCAGTGCGGTGCAGGCAACTACTGCCAGTTGGCGCTCCAGAGAAAAGGTAGTTTCCGATATGGCTGGTTCAGTAGGAAGTTATCCCTTTAGTGGCACTACCACCAGTTACGTAGGCTCTAAAGTTTCTCCCGGAGAGAAACTTCATATCGGAATAATTAATGGGAAAAGGGATTTTGATGTGGTTTTAAAATATTTACAGACCTTTGGTAAAACCAAGATTTTATCCAATCCTGCCTTAACGGTAGTGAATAATCAGGAGGCGGTTTTACATGTGGGTGAGAGACGCGCCTATGTTACTACCACTACTACTACGGGAACCGCTACTACCACCGTATCCGAGGAGGTCACCTATGTGGATGTAGGGATAAAACTTTCTATTACTCCTATGATAAATGAGGAAGGCTATGTCACGATGAAGATAAAACCGGAGATAAGTTCAGTAATTGATACCATTACTTCTTCCTCAGGTAATACTATTCCTATCCTGGATACCTCTACTGCAGAAACAACGGTAATGGCTAAAGATGGAGCGACCATTCTTTTGGGTGGTTTAGGAAAAGAGGAGAGAGTAGAAAGTTCTCAAGGTATTCCGGGTTTAAGTAAAATACCTTTTTTAGGAGTTCTCTTCCGTAATCAAAGTAAAAAAACCATCCGCTCAGAACTTTTGATTATGCTTACGCCCATTATTATTGAAGGGGACAAACTCATCACCCCTAAGGATAAAGAAAAGGAATTATTTGATATAAAGGCACCCAAGGAGTTTGATATCTTTAGACCAGAAGGAGAAAAAATCCCTACTTTAAAAACTATTTCCGAAAAAGGTATACCCTTAAAGAATTTTAAAGATTATAATGAAGCAATTATCCCCGAAGAAAAACCTAAAGAGACAAAAAGTGTTGTTTTTACTTCTGTAGATAAAAAATTAGAGATAAAGGGATTAAAATCTACTATAACACAAGACAAGAAAGGAGTAGTGTTCAGTGAGGCTGGACCAAAAGAAACAGTTTTGCCCAAGGATTTTCGGCCTTATGGTGCGCAATAGTAAAACAATTTTTATTTTAGGAATTATTTTTTTAATCCGACAGGGATTTTGTCAGGAAATCGATATTGAAAAAGATATAGAGTATCTTTCTCAAGAATACCAAGTAACAAAGGAAGAACTTTCGCTTACCCGTCAGGCATACCAGCGTTTAAAAGAAGAGTACAATAAATTATTAAAAGAATACGAAGAAAAAATCGCCTATTTACAGAAACAGAGGGAAAATTTATTATCAGATAACCAGCAACTTACTTCTGAACTTAACCAACTTAAAACCCAACTTTCCTCTTTAGATGCCCAGCGCACAAGCCTTTTATCTGAAAAAACCCTTTTAGAAACTAACCTCAAAAACCAACAGACCGAAAACCAGAAAAACCTCACTCAACTTCAACAGCTCTCCACCTCTTTACAAGAAAAACAAACCCAAATTTCCTCCTTAGAAAACCAACTTAACCAACTAAGCCAAAGCAAAACCAAATTAGAAAGCCAACTCAAAGAGACCCAGACTCAACTGGCTAAACTTACCGATGAAAAAACTACCCTCTTAAATGAAAAATCCTCTTTAGAAAGTAAACTCAAAACCTTAGAGCAAAACCTAAATCTCTCCAACCAACAGAATGAAGACTTAACTTCCCAAATCAGCGCACTTAATAATCAAATCAAAACCCTAAATGAAAAACTAAATCAATCCGAAAACAACCTAAAATCTGCTCAACAGCAGAATACCCAACTTACTAATGAACTAAATAATTTAAAAACCCAACTTGCCTCCTTAGATGCCCAGCGCGCAAGCCTTTTATCTGAAAAAACCCTTTTAGAAACTAACCTCAAAAACCAACAGACCGAAAACCAGAAAAACCTCACTCAACTTCAACAGCTCTCCACCTCTTTACAAGAAAAACAAACCCAAATTTCCTCCTTAGAAAACCAACTTAACCAACTAAGCCAAAGCAAAACCAAATTAGAAAGCCAACTCAAAGAGACCCAGACTCAACTGGCTAAACTTACCGATGAAAAAACTACCCTCTTAAATGAAAAATCCTCTTTAGAAAGTAAACTCAAAACCTTAGAGCAAAACCTAAATCTCTCCAACCAACAGAATGAAGACTTAACTTCCCAAATCAGCGCACTTAATAATCAAATCAAAACCCTAAATGAAAAACTAAATCAATCCGAAAACAACCTAAAATCTGCTCAACAGCAGAATACCCAACTTACTAATGAACTAAATGAGTTGGAAGCTAAACTTAACTTAATGGAAGCACAGATAAACACATTTAAAGATGAAAAAACTCAACTCTTAGCCCAGATTAGTCAAATCCAAAATCAGATGTTAAATCTGCAAACCGAAAAGAATAATCTTTTAAATGAAAACCAGAAAAATTTAGCCC
>Ga0207433_10002735_pt1 | contig 35358 bp, 20 predicted proteins | sample YelNatPaOPGAMG01_FD_187559 | JGI IMG/M metagenome (GOLD analysis project Ga0207433, IMG submission 187559) | Hot spring thermophilic microbial communities from Obsidian Pool, Yellowstone National Park, USA - OP-RAMG-01 (SPAdes) (version 3) | ecosystem: Environmental > Aquatic > Thermal springs... | reverse complement strand
GTTTTAATAGTTATTATAGGTGTTTTTATTATGATTAGGTTATGGTTAAACTTTTTAGGTGAGATAAACTATTTTAAAGGATTCAAATATTCAAAACGTAACGAATTACAACCCGCACTTTATTATCTTTCAAAAGCAAACAAGTTCCAACGGTACGAAGTTAATAACAATTACGAACTTGCAAACACTTATGCACGTCTTAAAAAGTTAGATGAAGCTATATATTATTACTATGAAGCGTTAGCAAGTAATTGTGGGTATGACGAGATACATTTTAATTTAGCAACAGTGCTTATGCAAAAACAAGATTTTCAACAAGCTAAATTACATTATACTCAATCACTTTTTATAAACCCATTATCAAAAGATGCTTATGCAGCATTAGGAAGTTTGTTTTTAACTAATACTGAAGAAAATTTAGAACCTGCAATAAAACTTTTTGAACAAGCAGTAAAAATTTTTCCTAACGAAAAAGATTTTTATAACAATCTTGGATTTTTGTATATAAAAATTGGACAAGATTATAAAGCGCTTGAGTGTTATCAAAAAGCGTTGCAGATAGATCCAAATTTTGAATATGCAAGACGAAATTATACAATTTTAGCAAAAAAGTTAGGGATAAAAAACGATGTTGTTTCATTCTATAATTTAAGTTTACAACAAATTATAAAAGATGTGGAACAAAAAAATTTTGATGCTGCTGAACAGAAATGTTATAATTTACTTAAAGTTTTCCCAAACGATGTTACTACAAAATTTTATTTAGCAAATATATATTTTTCAAAAGGTTTGTTGGAAGAAGCTGTTAAAATTTATCAACAACTTTTAGAATTACAACCTGATAATTTAAACATAAGATATAATTTAGCAATAGCATTGATAAAACAAAAAAATTTTGATGAAGCAGAACAACATCTTAATTATATACTTTCAAAACAACCTAATAATAATTTGGTTAAAGAACAATTAAACATAATTCAGCAAATGAAAAATTTTTGATAAACATTGACAAACATCTGTGTGTTTTATATAATAATCAAAATTTATTTGGTAATATATATTAGGTTGTTATCTTAATAGTATATTACCGCATCTTAAAATAAGGGAGGTTGCAAAGTTGTAGTGAAAGGGAAGGTAAAATGGTTCAACGAGCGGAAAGGCTTTGGGTTCATAAGTTGTGATGATGGTTCTGGCGATGTGTTTGTCCATTACTCGTCAGTGTTGCAGAAAGGGTTCAAAACGTTAAAAGAAGGTGAAGAAGTTGAGTTTGAAATAATAGACACACAAAAAGGGCCTAAAGCAGTTAATGTGAAACGTTTAAGAAGAGAATAAGATTTAGAAAATAAGAAAAATTTAAATTAGCCAAAAAATGGCTGATAGTTAGTTGGCTATTTTTTGGGCATAAAAACAAATATCCTCGCGGTAATAAATCTTTCCTTAAAATTATTCCTAAAGATAAATTTTTATGTTAAAATATATTTTAGCAAAACTTTTCGGGACAAAGAACGAACGGTATTTACGTTCATTAAGACCTATTATTGAAAAAATAAATTCTTATGAAGAAGAATTTAGTAAACTTTCAGACGAACAATTAAGACAAAAAACTTTTGAATTTAAAGAACGTCTTGCCAAAGGAGAAACTCTTCACGATATCTTACCAGAAGCTTTTGCTTGTGTTAGAGAAGCTTCAAAAAGAACTATTAAACTTAGACATTTTGATGTACAACTAATCGGTGGGATTGTCCTACATCAAGGTAAAATTGCTGAAATGAAAACCGGTGAAGGGAAAACACTTGTTGCTACACTTGCTGCTTATCTTAACGCTTTGGAAGGTAAAGGAGTGCATATTGTTACTGTGAACGACTATCTTGCAAAACGTGACAGGTTTTGGATGGGGCCAATATACGAGTTTTTAGGTCTTACTGTGGGTTATATACAACATGATATGGAACCCGATGAACGACGGAAAATGTATGCTTGTGATATCACATACGTTACAAACAATGAAATAGGTTTTGATTATTTAAGAGATAACATGGTGCTGAGGAAAGAAGATAAAGTATTGCGAGGGTTAAACTATGCAATTGTTGACGAAGTAGATTCTATACTTATAGACGAAGCGAGAACACCGTTAATTATCTCTGGTCCTGCTGAAGAATCTACTGAAAAATATTATGTAGCTAATAGAATTGTGCCAAGATTAAGAATAAGAAAGATTACAGAAGATGAGGAAATTGAAGCAAAATATAAAGGGATTAATATTAAAAAAGGATACGATGCTATTGTTGATGAAAAAAATCATACTGTAGAACTTACTGATGAAGGAATCAAAAAATGCGAGTATCTATTAGGCATAAAAAATCTCTATGACGATCTTACTTCTGACTGGGTACATATAATAACCCAAGCCATACGTGCACATTATTTGTATCATAGAGATGTACATTATGTGGTCAAAGATGGGGAAGTTGTAATAATTGACGAATTTACAGGAAGACTTATGCCAGGCCGTCGTTGGTCTGATGGTCTTCATCAAGCTATTGAAGCAAAAGAAAATCTTCCTATCAAAGAAGAAAACCAAACCTTAGCTACCATAACATTTCAAAATTTGTTTAGATTGTATAAAAAACTTGCTGGTATGACAGGTACTGCTTTGACTTCAGCAGAAGAATTTTGGGGTGTATACAAACTTGATGTTGTAGTTATCCCTACACACAAACCTATGATACGTGTTGACCATCCCGATGTAATATACAGGACAGAAAAAGAAAAATGGGCTGCTATTGTAGCAGACATTGAACAACGTTATCGTAAAGGACAACCTGTGTTGGTTGGTACAAGGTCTATTGAAAAAAATGAGTTACTTTCATCTATGTTACGAAGAAAAGGTATACCTCATCAAGTGCTTAATGCTAAGCACCATGAACGTGAAGCACAAATTATTGCTCAAGCTGGTAGACTTAAAACTGTGACTGTTGCAACAAACATGGCAGGACGTGGTGTTGATATAATTCTTGGTGGTAAACCAGATCCTGAAAACGCTCCTCATTTAATCTGTAGAGATCCTAACTGTAAAGTAGAATTCATACATAATAAAGAATATCATGATGTTGTAAAATTAGGAGGGTTGTATGTTATTGGTACAGAACGACATGAAGCTCGTAGAATAGATGACCAACTTCGTGGTAGAAGTGGACGTCAAGGAGATCCTGGAGAATCAAGATTTTATGTTTCGTTAGAAGATGAACTTATGAGATTATTTGGTGGGATTCGTATGTCTGAGATTATGTTAAAGTTGGGGATGAAAGAAGGTGAAAGTATACAACATCCCTGGATAACAAAATCTATTGAACGTGCACAAAAACGTGTTGAAAGTATGAACTATGAAATAAGAAAACAAGTACTGGAATACGACGATGTGATGAATAAACAAAGAGAGGCAGTGTATTCTTTACGCGATATTATTCTTGAAGGAGCGGATTTACAAGAACGAATAAAACAAATGATTGAAGAATCAATAGATGAGAAAATAGAAATTTATTGTAGTTCAAAATATCCAGAAGAATGGAACTTAGTAGGGTTAAATTTATGGTGTAGCCGTATTTTTGAAACAGAACTTAATTTTACAGAAGATGAAATAAAAACTTTAAACAAAACAAAATTAAAAGAAATTCTTTTAAATATAACAGAAAAAAAATATGAGCAAAGAAAACAAGAACTTACTGAAGAAGTATTTTTTGAACTTCAAAGGTTAGTGTTGCTACATATGTTGGATACTGCTTGGAGGGAACATTTATACGAACTTGATCATTTAAGACGTAGTGTTGGATTAAGAGCATACGGACAAAAAGATCCCTTGATAGAATATAAAAAAGAAAGTTACAATTTGTTTTTAAAAATGCAAGCAAGAATTAGAGAACAAACTGTTGAGTACATATTTAAACTACGTCCTCTGGTGTATTCTCAAAAACAAACTTTACAACCACAAAGTGGTGAACAACAAAATTTGGTAACAAAATCTACACCATCGTCAGTAATAGTTGGTCAAAAACCTCAAAAAATTGGTAAAATAGGACGAAATGATCCTTGTCCATGTGGTAGTGGGAAAAAATATAAAAAATGTTGTGGTAAGAATAAATAGTTTTTTAGAAGTTATAAAGTAGCTAAAAACTTTATATAATGCTAAAATTTGAAAAAATCTATAAAATTTTAGAGAAACAAATTTCTACTAACTATCAGTATTTACTTGCGGTAGCAAGTGGTATTTTTTTATTTTTTTCTTTCCCAAAATTTGGTAATAAAATTTTTGCATGGTTTTCTTTCTTTCCTTTAATATTTTCTGTTCTTTTAATATCTAATCTCAAAAAAGTCATTATATTGAGTTTCATTACAGGTATCATAGGATATTGTGGGATACTGTATTGGATAGTACCTACATTTGTAGTTGCAGGTGAACATTGGATTTTTGGCCTAATCTCAACAGTTTTATTATCCTTATATTGCAGTTTTTATATTGTAGTATTTTGTTTATTTATATATTTTTACAAACAGATAAGTAAGTTAAACATATTTTTTCTTATCAGTTCAGCAAGCCTTTGGGTTATTTTAGAATACATTAGAAGTATTCTATTTACAGGTTTTCCTTGGGCATTGTTGGGATATTCTCAATATGATAACCTTTCTTTGATACAAATTTCAGAATATTTCGGTGTTTATGGAATAAGTTTTGTTGTGATTTTTGTAAATCTTGCTGTTGCTGTTATAATTTTTAATTCTGTCGTTGAAAAACAATCAGTATTACAAATTTTTAAGAATGTTTTTATTTTAGTTTGTTTTTATATTGCCTTGCATATTTATGGTTCAAATGTTTTAAAAACTGTTTGGAAAAATGTTAATAATACTGATAAAGAAACTTATAATGTCATTTTGTTACAAGGTAATATTGACCAATACAAAAAATGGGATCAACAATATAAGTTAGAGATAATGCAAAAATATAGTAATTTAGTTTTGAAAAGTTGCAATAATATTGATGAAAAAAATTATAGTTGCATTTTTATCTGGCCTGAAAGTTCAGTTCCAGGATGGTTGTTTGAAGAAAGATTTTTGTTTGACTGGATTTTAAGTTTAGTAAGATTAACTAATATTAATTTTCGTTCATACCATCTGATTGGTACCGTTCGCATGGGGAAAAGTTATAATGAGTATTACAATTCAGCTGTATTATTTTCTTTTAAGGAAGGAAAAATTAATTTTGATAAAATTTATGATAAAATACATCTTGTACCTTTTGGTGAATATGTACCATTGCGTATGATATTAAAAAAATTTATAAAAACTGTTAACGAACTTGGCGAGTTTACCGCAGGTAAAGATTATACGGTATTTGAAATAGATAAAAACATAAAATTTTCTATTCTAATTTGTTATGAAAGTATTTTTCCAGAACTAACAAGTAGGTTTGTTAGAAAAGGAGCTAATTTTTTAGCTAATATCACCAATGATGCATGGTTTTTAAAAACATCAGCTCCGTATCAACATTTTATATTCAACATTTTTCGTGCAGTAGAAAACAGATGTTTCTTGTTTAGAGCAGCGAATACCGGTATTTCAGCTGTAATTTCTCCTACTGGAGAAGTTTTGAATAAAACAAATCTTTTTGAAGACGCAAGTTTGATAACACAGACAAACTTTTATCATAAGAAAACTTTTTATACAAAATTTGCTGAATGGTTATGGATTTTCTATTTTGTTTTATTTTTATTACCATTGGGGTTACAAATGAAAGAAATAAAAAATAAACTAAAAGTTAAACAACAAAACGAAACTTCAAATTTAAATACAAAACTACCAGTAACTTCTATTCTTTATGTTTGTAGTGGCAATGTTTTTCGCAGTGTTTTTGCAGAAGGATATACAAAACATCTTTTAGCAAAATACAGTGTTGACAATATAGAAGTTAAATCCTGCGGTATTATTGCACAAGAAAGTTTTAAAATACCAAAATGTATGGATAAATTTTTTGAGTTGTATGATATAAAAGAAAAAGATTTATCAACACATATACCAACAAAAATAAATGAAGAACTTTTGAAAACAGCAGATATAATTTTAGTAATGGATAAAACACATCTTGAGTTTATAAAAGAAAATTTTGGTAAATATTTTAGTAAAACATTTTTGTTAAAAGAATACGCTGGGTTTTTTACAAATCCTGAGATTTATGACCCTTTAGGTCAACCTGAAAGTGTCTACCTAAAAACAGTTGAGGAAATAAAACTATGTGTTGAAATTATCCTTAAAAATTTTGTAAAAAATTACAAATAGATATGTAAAGGTGGGTTTTCTAGCACCCGATAGATAAAAAGATTTTTTAAAAATATTAAATAATTTTGTGGTTTTTAAATTTTAAAAATGTATCTAATTTTAATATCAATTTTTTTGTTTGTTTCTAATATCTTTCCTCAACAAAACGGTCCTAATAGTGTATCTTCACTTATTGCAACTTCAGGATTAAGTACAATTTCTGAAGGAGCAATACAACTTTCATGGATATATCCAGGACCTGACTCACTTCCTGAAAACAGTAAATACTACATTCAATACTCAACATTTACAGAAGTTTCATGGTCAACTTCTGTTGCACAAGTTGTTTTTTCTACAGGTCCTGTTTATCTTTATGAGGAACAAGTTTATGTTTTAACAGGACTTGATAATTTTGTTAAATCAAACAATTTAGATAAAGAAACAACATTTTATTTTGTAATCTGGATTTCTTCTGGGACTGATGAAATATTGTCAGAAATATCTAATGTGGCAACAGGATGGATCACATTATGGGAACCATATGTAAGTATTTATGATTTTACACAAGGTTTACATGAAGGCGAAGTTTATCTTCAGTTTGAAGGCGGAGACGACTATGGTTTTTCACCACCAGGAGTGTTATCTGGTTTTTGGTACATACAATATTCTACTGACGAGTTTTTCTTAAACTGGTCAACTGCTGATGCACAAATAAAAATTTCTACACATACATATCCTTCATACCAATGGCCAGCTGGTTTTACTGTGACTGGTTTATCTGGAGGAGTTACATATTATTTCCGTTTATGGGCAGAAGATGATTTAGGATTAGTTTCAGAAATTTCTGACGGAGTTACAGTTTGGGCACAAGTAGATGTTTCACCACCAAAACAGATAACTTCTATTTCTGTTATTTCTTGTGGGTTCAAACATGTAAAACTTTCCTGGATATTTCCATATGAAGATTCATACGAAGATGGTTTTATATACAATACTTTATCTTATATAGGAAGTTATAGTATAAGATATAGAAATGACCAACCTATAACTGATGAAACTTTATGGTCTTCAGCAACAGAAGTTTTTAAATTAACAAATGTTGTAATTTATCCTTTGTTATCATCATCAACTGTTATTACTGGGCTCGTTAACAATACATCATACTATTTTGCAATAAAAGTTGCAGATGAAAAAAATCAGTGGTCTTCAGTTTCTTCAAGTTCACCTTTTGTAAAACCGTTTAACTCGCCACCACAGTGTGTATCTTCGTCAAACCATTTTGTATACGACCCTGTCAGAAACTCAACTGCTACTATTATTTCATCAACAACTGTTATTCTTGACTGGAGTGCTGCGGGGTGGTATGCTGGATATTCAGACGAATTTGACTCAAACTATGGTGATTATGTTTCTTCATATACGATAAAAATTGCAACATATTTAGTAGCAGGCAATCTCGGTATCCCTATCATAAGTTCTTATAGTATTGTAAGAACATCTATTACTATATCAAATCTTTCTGAAGATACTACATATTGGTGGACTTTAAGTGTATACGATTCTGAAAGCGTATCGTCAACAACTGTACCATTTAAGTTTGTTGTTAACTCACAAAATTCACCACCTTTGTTTCCAACAAATCCTTTGATTTCACCAACAACTGTATGGCATACGAAAACGTTTTCTGTAACTTTTGATTGGAAAGACGCGTATGATAACGACCCTTACGATTTTGTTGTAGGATACGAGTTATTTATTTCTACAGACCCAAATTTTTCAGTATATATACGAGCACCTGCAGATGGATTGTTAGCTACATCGTATTTTGTAATGAACCAAGATTCAAACCCAAATTCATCACAACTTTTACCTTTTGAAAACCAAAAGTTGTACTGGTATGTTGTAGCATATGATTCAGGTGCACCATTTGGTTATCCACAAAAATCAACACAAACTCCTGTTGGTTTCTTCTGGATAAACCAAATAGGTGAACCACCAAATGAGTTTGAGGTGTACCCTGTATCTTCACCTGTGATGAGAACTTATATTGTTGGTGATACCACTTATTATATAGTTTCTTCTACACCAATAATTCTATCTTGGCAGTCTACAACTGACCCTGACCCTGATTATTTAGATCCGTATGAAGGAATAAAATATGAGTATATTGACGAATATGTAGTTTTTATATGTTCAGCAACAGTTGGAAATGAACCATGGGCACCGTTTGGTGATCCACGAGCGTTCAACTGGCGTTCAGAAAAAGGCGTTCCATCAGTTTTTACTTCTACATCAATTATAGAACTACCTAGTAGTGTATCTGCAGGTTCTCCTGGTAACACTGTAACATATTTGCCAATTATAGAAAATATGACATATTACTATCGTATCTCAGCACGAGATGCATCTTATTTTGGATATGGTTTTACAAACATTGGTTATGGACAAAAAGAAACTGTTTCTCCTTCAACAGCATCAGTTGCAACGATGTTTATCATAGATTTTACATCAGACCCACCAACAGGATATGATGTAGTATCTCCTACTGGAATAATAAATCCGTCATCTCTTGAAGGACCAATTTTGTTCTCATGGACAAAACCATACGATCCTGACCCGTTTGATTCATTAAAACATTATTTCTTAAACATAACAACTGTTGTTCCAACAACACAAGATGGATGGTACACATTACCATCACCATTATGGAAAATAAACACATGGTTGTCAAATGTTGAAATAACAACAGCGTCAGTGATGTTTACTAATCCAAAATTATCTCCTGGTGTAACTTATTATTGGCAGGTACATTGTTGGGGTAAAAACGAATGGGATTTTGCTATAAACCCGTCAACTTCACAACCATGGTATACAAAACCATACGGGTTTGCATTATCAACAGGAAGTTTTTGTATCTCAAACCAAAAACCATATAAGTTTAACTTAGTATCTCCAGGTACTACAACAGTAGTTGTCCCTGCATCAGGTATAAAAACTTACAGACCTACATTTTATTGGGAACAAGTTTATGATCCGGACAATTACGATCCTGTTGTTTCAAGTTATGTAGTTGTTATAAGTAGTTACCAAAATTTTGTTTACAAATTTGAGTTGTATTCTCCTACAACATATTTAACAATAGATTTTGATTTGAACCCGAGGACAACTTATTATTGGTATGTTAAAGCATATGACAGATTTGGTAACTATCAAACACCATACACTACATTTTATTTTAGGACAGAAAATTTTGCACCTAACGAGTTCAATTTATATTCACCTATAAATGATGATATTGTTCAAACTATAAGACCAACATTTAAATTCTACAACGAAGCAGATCCTGACGGTGATGATATTTACTATACAATCCAGTATTCATCAAATTCTAATTTTGTATATTATGAATCTTCAGGTGAGTTTAAATATCCATCTCAAAAAGGTAGGGTTATTGAGATTTTATCACCGTGGGTTTTTGAAGAAAACAAACAATATTTTTGGCGTGTGATAGCAGAAGACCATTTTGGCGGTATCACAACTTCTACTATACATTCTTTTTGGATAAACAGTATTGAAGAGTTACCAACAAGTTTTGATATAAATATTACTTCAGGTGTTATAACACAACAAAGTATATCATTAACTTGGCAATTGTCAAAAGATAATGATCCAAAAGATTATGTTTCGTATTACAAAATATGTATATCTACTCTTCCAAACTATGTTATTGGAGTTTCTACATATATAGTTGTCTATGGAAGTAATACAACAAGTTATAACTTAGATTTGTCAATTCTTACAGAAAATGCTTTGTATCAATGGTGGGTTGAAGCATATGACATAAAAGGAAACTATACAAAAAGTATTTCTTCATATTCCTTTATTGTAGATTTAACTACTGAAGAACCAGATGATATATTTTTAGTTTCACCAGGGTCAAGTTACACTTTTGTTTCTGTAACCCAACCGTTACAACTTAAATGGACTGCTGCTAACAAAACTGAATGGTGGAAACCTGTAAATTATAAACTTCATTTAGCACCAATAGATTACTTTTTGTATGAAATAATACAAATTTCTTCAGGTCCGTACAAAAATTATACTCAAGCACAGTATGTATACTATTCAACAAATACTTTGAAAGAAAATATAACATATTTCTGGTATGTACAAGCAGAAAATTCAAAAGGACAAAAAATATCTACAGTATATTACTTTTTTGTTGATTCAACAAACGACCCGCCTCAACAATTTAACATTATTTCTCCAGCAGGTACTGTCACTACAAGAAAACCAACTTTTGTGTGGGAACAAACATACGATGTTGATGGTGAAATAGATAAATACGAACTTAAGTTTTCAACTGATAAAAATTTTGCTGTTCCTGTTTCAACAACAGTTGTTTTGTCTAAAGATACTACAAGTTTTACACCATCATATAAACTTTTAATGAATACAACTTATTATTTCAAAATCCGTGCGTATGATAATCGTGGTTTGTGGAAAGAAACTAATGTCAGTCAGTTTTATATTCCATATTTCAAACCTTCGTCAGTTGAAATAATTTCTTCAACAGGTGTTGTTTACCAACGGAAACCTTTACTAAAATGGTATTCTTCAGTACATCCTGAACCAAATTCGTATATAACAAGATATGAAGTTAAGATATATTCGTTGAAAGATAACAAGTTAGTTGAACAAGTTTCAACAACAACTGACTACTATCAACTACAAACAGGTTTACCTCAAGCATTAACTTATTATTTCACAATAACACCTGTTGATGACGAAAATATCTTAGGTAATGTTACAACAGGATATTTCTTTGTTTTCCCTGTTAACATTCCTAAAACTCCACGGATTACAGGATATAATATAGATGTGTCCCAACCTTGGCTGTTTAATATTTATTGGGAGAAAGTTGATAAATATACTGACGGGGAACAAGCAGATGATATTTTAGGTTATAATATATACCGTGCGGAAAGTTATGAGCAACTTTTAGAAAATGTTAATAACAAAAATGTATATAAATTTATACCATCATCTATTACATTTTTATCAGACGGGATTTATTACTCAACATATTATTATTTGATAAAGGTTGTAACAATAGGTGGAGTTGAAAGTGAATCATCTGATATTGTTACATCGTATAATTTAGGATGTAAAATTGTATCAGAACCTGTTGGCAAGATTTTGTTATCAAAAGATGTTGACCAAGAAATATCGTCTTTAGGGTACAAAATATCAATCAGTACACAAAAAGTTGTTGAAGTTGAGCAAGAAAGATTTAATGTGGTAAGTAAATACAACTTGGTTGTAAAGAAAGATGACAGACCGATCCCACAATATAAGTTTAAACAACCTGTTGTAGTTGAAATTTCTTTACCTGAAGATGTGATACAAAACAATCAAAATTTACAACCAAGTATGTTTTATTATAACAATATTGAATACTTGTTTGTAAACTCGCAAGTTGATGTTCAAAAAAAAGTAATATCTTTTAATACAACAAATACTGGTGAATATGTACTACGATTGGTTTATCCAACAAAAGGAGTTGAGATTTTACAAATATATCCTAAAAAAATTTTTACTCCTTTAGAACAAGTGGATAACAAAATACATTTTGTAATAAACAATCCTACTATGTATACACCTGAAGGTGAGATATATGATATAAATTTACGTTATGTAGGGAAAATGAAACTTGAGAACAACGAACTTGTTTGGGATGGAAGATTAGACAATGGCGAACTTGTCCCCAAAGGGATATATATTTATAAAATTAAAGTTGGAGAAAAAGTTTTTACTGGAACAATTATTGTTGCAAAATAATTTTTATGAAAAAAATTAAAATTTTGTTAAAACTATTATTTTTGTTTAACACTTTGTATATTTATAGTGATTATCAGCTTATGTTTGATAATGTTGTAAAAGAAAGAACACAAGAAGCTGTGTTTTTAAATCCAGCAATGTTAGATATTGTGAAATCGCCTGAAGTATGTTTGACATATAATATGTTATATCCAAAATTGACTGATGAGACAAAATTTGTTAACAGCAACATATGTTTTGTAAAAGAATTATACGGTGGTGGGATAGGGTTGGGATATGTTCAGTTTGGTATCAAAGATTGGTATATAAAAGATATGTTCTTTATTTCCTATGGTCATGAGTTAAAACCTTATATAGAAAAATTAAGTTTGGGGTTGAAATTTGTTTATACAAAAGAAGAGTATAGTTTAGATGATTATATAAAACAAAACTCAGTGTTTAAAAGTGGTAATTCTGTTGGCTATTTTTCTTTAAATTTAGCTGCAAAATATAGCTTGGATACAAATAATGTTTTAAGTTTAGTTGTTGAAAATTTGAACCAACCAAATACTGCTATAAACACAACTGATGTTTTACCATTAAAATTAAATTTTGGATATAAATATAAATACAAAAAACTTAATATTATGCCAGAGTTAAAAACAGAATTTTCAGTATTGACTGACTATATTTTTGGGTTAACTACAGAATACGAGTTTTTGTTTTTTAACAACAAAATAAAATTTGTCCCTACATTGTCAATAGAATATGGTAGTAGAGAATATAACAAAATTTTAGCTGGCTTTGAAATAAAAACAGCACAAGTTTCTTTAGTTTATGGATACAGTTTATCACCGACAAGTAAAATTGATACTGGTGGTTCACAATATATTTCTTTAGGATATAAATTTATACCACAACCTGTTGAAGAAGAAAAAGTGTCAAAGAAAGAATATGAAAAGTTACTTTTAGAAAAACAACAGCTTGAACAACAGATTGAACAAATAAGGAAATATGCTGTTATAAAACCTTCTGAAGAAAAACCTAAAGTTGAAGAAGTAAAACCTCAGACAACTACAGAAACAGAACAACCTCAGCAGTTAAAAACAGAAGAAATTTTGTTAAAAAAACTACAAGAACTTGAACAAAAACTTAAAGAAGTTGAAACAAAAAAAGTTGAAGAAAAACCAAAACAACCAGCTGTTGTTTCACCACCAACTACTACAACACCGACTGCTGCTAAACCTGTTAAACGGTATCACACTGTAGTCGTTGGAGATACATTACCGAAACTTGCTGAGAAATACTATGGTGATTCATCACAATGGCGTAAAATTTATGAAGCAAACAAAGATAAAATTATAAGAGGACAGTTAACACCTGGCACTGTGCTTGAGATACCATAATAAATATAATTATGAAAGATTTAGAAAAAATTGCAGAACAAGAGAAACAAAAAATAGGTGCTATCCGTGAACGTATAAGAAAGTTAACTGAAGAAATACAACAAAAGAAAGATGGAACTTCTACACAGATACTTAATATAAAACCGCAGCCTGAGTTGACTTCTGGTATGGTTTCACCCTCAATGTTTTCTGAAATACAAAACATGTTGCTTGACACTATTACAAAAGGGTATGAGACAATTATTCAAGAAAAAGAAAAAATTATCCAAAGATTGCAGAAAGAAATAGATGAAGTTATGGAAAAATATCAGCAGCTTAAATATATCCAAGAACAACAAATTGCGCGTGTTGCATCGTTGTCAGCACAGCAGGATAAGTCATTATTAGATTTGGTAAAAAAAATTGCTGAACTTGAGGCTGAAAATAGGGGACTGAAAAACAAAATTCAGCAGATGGGTACTCAAGCAGAAGAAACCACAAAATTTGTACAACAGGATAAAATACAATGTGTTTTATCTCATTTAAGTTTGGTTTCAGAAGTGATGAGAGAATGTTTGAGATATTTTAGGACACCGGTCGGTATGATACAGGAAGCGTTTGAACTTGTCAAAGAAGATATTAATGGCCACCCAGTAAATAAAAAACTATATGTAATCCAACAAGAAATGTTGAAGATAAGGAATATAATTTCTTCATGTGTAGAACGGTTAAAATTACCTTCATCAGTTAATTTACAAAAAGTCTCATTGAAATCAGTTGCATCATCTGCTGTGTCAAAATTTCAGTCAGAGTTTGTTAATAAAAATATTGAACTTATCCAGGAATTTACACCAGAAGAAATATATGTTGTAGCAGATTTCCAACTCTTAGTTAATTGTGTTTGTGAAGTTTTGGAAAATGCAATAGAATCTTTTTATCCACCGTGTGTAGGTAGTAAAATTATTGTTCGTGTAGGAAAAGAAAATGATAAAGTAGTTTTGGTAGTAGAGGACAATGGTTGTGGTATACCAGAACATCTTTTACCAAAAGTATTTAATTTGTTTTTTACAACAAAGTTTGAACAAGGACATTATGGTATAGGATTGTTTAAAGTAAAATGGTTGCTAACAATGTTTGATGCAAAAATTAGTATAAATTCTGTTGTACATAAAGGAACAATTGTAAAAATAGAATTTCCGTTAGAAGGAAAATAATCTATGGCAAGAGAAGGACTTTCAACAGAAGCTATACGGCATTATTATCGTGGTCGTGTATTTGAAGCAACTGGCGAACTTGATATTGCTATTGAAGAATATAGAAAAGCGATAGAACTTGGTGCTGATTATGCTGATGTACATAATTCATTAGGTAGAGTATTAGCTAAGAAAGGTTTTTTGGAAGAAGCAAGAATAGAGTTTGAAAAAGCCTTACGACTTAACCCGAGATATCTTGAAGCACAAAGAAATCTTAACGAATTGTTGACAAAACTTAGTTTAAGAAAAGAATATAAAGAATTAACACCTACTGTTTCTACTTCACCGTCGCCGTTGCAGCCAACAGTTTCAGTAACAGCTCAACAAATTGAAGAATCTGAACAAAAGTTGTATTATGAGAAATTGTATAAACAAAAGATAATAAAATCTATACTGTTCTATCTTGGTATACCATTAATAATTATGTTTGTTTCTGTTTTGTTTTACAAAAATTTTGTAAGACAACAGAAAGTTCCTATACAAAAAATTTATACTACAAAACTTGAAACAATTTCCTCAATAAACAAGTTTAATAACAAATTGGTTTTAAGTAGTTGGTTATCACAAGAAATTGTGTTTTATAAAATAGATAAAGAAACTTTGTCAATTTTGTCAACATATAAAGTTGATAAAGAAAATATTGTACCAACTTCTGTATGTTTAATTGACGAAACCTTATATATTTTGGATGCATGGAATAAAAAACTGTATAAATATCTTTTGATTAATGGGAAACCTACTGTAGTAAAAGTTTTAGATATTTCTGATACAGAACCACTTACAATTGCTGTATATAAACACTATATTTTAATTTTTGATAACAAAAATTCACAAATTGTTGTATATACAAAAGAGTTGAACAAAATTGTTGAAACAATACCATATTTTGTAAAAGATATAATTTATGTTTCATCGTATAAAAACAATCTTTGGATGTTAGATTCTAATTATGTTTTATACCAACTTAAAGGATATAAAGAAATAAAACAATCGTTCAAACTAAGTTTTGTTATTGGTAAACAAATATCTGCATTTTTTGTAGATGACAAATTTTTATGGTTCTCTTTAGAAGGAACTCCACATTTGTATTGTTACAGTAAAGACATATTTGAATAAATAATAAACAAAAGAATCTAACCTTACCAAAAAAATTTTTACAAATATATGAAACGTATTTTTGTATATTTTTATATATTTTTTGTTATTGAACTAAGTTTCGCTGGTGATAATGCTTTTGATTTACGGACAAATTATCTTGCAAAAAAACTTGTTTCAATATCTTCTTTTTCTGAAACAGAGTTTGAAGAAAAAGATAATATAATAAAAAACCTTACTTTGTTTGAGTATTATATAGATAAAAACGATTTAGAATATGCTAAAGTTTATTACGAATTGTTAAAATCGTGTTATCCAGTGAACCAACTTGTAAATTATAGATTAGGAAAGTATTATTTTAAAGAACAAGATTATGTTCATGCAAAAGAATGTTTTGAACAATGTGTAAAAAATGATTCTCAGTTTCATGAAGCAAGAAAATATTTATCTCAAATTTGTTTCAAAATAAAAGAATATGAACAAGCATTAAAACATTCTCGTGTTATAACTTATTTTAAACCAGATAAAGAAACATTAAAGATTTATGATTGCCTTATAGATTATTTTAGAAATAAAACTAATAACAATGTTGAAAAAAAATTTACAGAAATAGAAAATTTTGAAATAATTTCTAATTCACCACTAATTGATGTCGGTATCTCAACAAAAGATAATGGGACTTTGATGAAAATAGATTGTATAAAATTTTTTGTATCAAACAATTTTGAAGTTTATGATGATAAAAACAAAAAAATACTTTTTTGTGAAGGTGGAGAAAAAAATCTTTGGACTATTGTTTATAGAACAAAATTGGGTAAACTTTGTATTATATCACCATATCTTAACAAAGAAACAAGAATATCTACGAAATATCTGATAATTAAACCTTTGAAAGAAAAAGATACAATTTTTGTTTCAGAATACAAATGGTTTAAAAACAATTTTCCACAGAATAACGAGTATCGTGGAGAACTTGTAGTTAAACATTTAAAAGATCAAATCGTTGTTATAAACAGAGTTAAACTTGATGAATATCTTTATAGTGTTGTAGCAGAAGAAATTGGTAAAGATAAACCTTCAGAAGCACTTAAGACACAAGCTGTTGTTGCAAGAACTGTTGCGTTGTTTCGTAAGAAAACAAAAATGCATAAATACTTTGATATATGTAGAGGTCAACATTGTCAGATCTATAGCGGTGTAAAAAAAGAAGCTAAAGAAACTATAGAAGCAGTAAATTCTACAATAGGTGAAGTTGTTATGAACAACGACAACTTTGTTGATTTATTTTTTCATGCAAACTGTGGTGGGTTAACAAAAAGATATTGGAGAAAAGAAAATTTAATATCTGATATTGTTGAAGAAAATTATAATGGAGACAATACTTATTATTGGTATCTTTCTCCACCAAAACTTTGGTGTGGACCTTCAGAATATGTCCATCCTGGTTTTTCAAGATGGGTTCGTGTTGTTGAAAAAAGTTTGTTAGAAAAATATCTTGATGAAAAATATAAAATTGGTAAATTAAAAGATATACAAATTATTTCTCGTGATGTTAATTTTTATATAGAGAAAATAAAAATTATAGGTAGCAAGAAAAAAGTTGTTTTGTCAAAAGAACATTTGATAAGAAATATAGTTCCATTAGGACCATTAAGATCATCATCTTTTATCCTTGAATATAACAAAAATACTGACGAATTTTATTTTTTTGGAGCAGGGTGGGGACATGGTGTTGGTATGTGCCAAAGTGGTGTATCAAATCTTGCAAAACAAGGGGAAAATTATGTAAATATAATAAAACACTACTATCCTGATGTTGAAATAAAAAAATTATATTGATATTTTTAAATAACTCATAAACACATTAACCTATCCACTCATTAACCCGTACTTGGAGGGGTGCGTGAGTGGTTGAAACGGCTCCGCTCGAAACGGAGTTCTCCCGATAAGGGAGACGGGGGTTCGAATCCCTCCCCCTCCGTTATGTTTGTGTCATAGACTTTTGTCTGTTACGGATTTTTGGAAAGTAATGTAGGATATGTTTTCAAACTTTGACAATTTCTGCTATGTATGTTTCTGTAGCAGAATAGATTCGTGCAAATTTACAGAATATAAAGTATTTTATATTTTGAACTTCTCTGTTTTTCAGTAGCAAAAAATAATAATTTTTTATGTTTTTATCTATACTTAAAAATTAGTACTATCGTAAGGGAGGAAAAGATCTATGAAGAAGATGTGGTTTATTATATTAAGTTTGTTCGTTGATGCATATTTTATAAACCCAGCTGCAATACCAGGAGCGCCTGTTATAAGATTAAACCAAGCCGGTTATCTTCCTGAAGATGATTATAAGACAGCAGTAGTGTCGGGTTTGTCTGGGAATTTTGAAGTAAGAGATTATAACACAAACGAAGTTGTCTATAGTGGCACTTTGACACAACTCGGGACAGATTCTGTTACTGGAGAGACATTATATCTTGCAGACTTTTCTCAATTAAACCGGGAAGGTGTTTATTACATAAAAGTTGGTAACGAAAGTTCATATAAATTTGAAATAAAAAGAGATTTATATAATAAAGTTTTATATTATACATTAAGAGTATATGGTGCAAACAGGTGTGGCCCTTATGATTCTTGGATACATAATCATTGCCATACTAAAGATGGTGTAATAAGAGGAACTGGTAAAGAAGGTACACTTGCTGGTGGTTGGCATGACTGTGGAGACCATGTAAAGTTTGGTCATACAGTGTTTTATGCAGCATGTGCATTATTGTTCGCATACAACGCATGGCCTGATAGGTTTGCAGATGTATATAGTATGAGCTATGATGGAACATACTATAATCCAAAACCTGATGGTATACCAGATGTATTAAACGAAGTAAAAGTTGTGACAGATTATATGTTGAATTTATATGATGCATCAGTAGAAGATGGGTTAATACAACAAAATAGATTGTACTACCAAGTAGGTGATGGTGATGATGATCATACTTGGTGGAACAAACCAGAATATCAGGACAATTTTTCACAATCTCGTGGTGGGCAACCAAGAGAAGCATGGTCTGATATTGGTTCAGACCTTGCAGGAAGGTTCTCAGCAGCGTTAGCAATGATGGCAACTGCATACTATAAGTTTGATATAGAATATGCAAATAGATGTTTAGAAGCAGCAAAAGTTGTGTACACTATAGGTAAAAATTTATATGGTGTTAGTGGTAGAAACACTGGCGGGAAAGGATATTATCAGCCAGATAACAGAGCCGATGACGATATGGCATTAGCAGCAGTTGAACTTTATAAAGCCACTGGTGACCCTTATTATCTTCAAGAAGCACAATACTGGATGGCAAAAGAAAATAAATGGCAATTTTGTTCATATTATGTTTTAAGTTTCCCAAATGTTTTTGCATTTGTTTTATATGATTATTATCCTTATGCATCAACTGTAGACAACGCACCGAGCGAGGTTGATACAAAAATTGTTACTAAGGATGAATGTTTAGAATGGTTAGAACGAGATGTGTTCCAGTCAGCACCTGCAGCTGATATTTATGGCAGGAAATGGGATTATGGTTGGGGAACTTGTAGATATATGATGGGTGTTGCTGCGACTGCATGTATGGCTTATGACTTATCATTAAAAAAAGGTCAACCTAATCCTAATTCATTAAAAGTTGCAAAGGATCAAATGAACTGGGTTCTTGGAAGAAACCAGTTTGGTATGAGTTTTATAATTGGTAATCAACAAGATGGTTGGCTTACAAGATATCCACAACATCCTCACCATAGAGCTGCAAACCCTGATGGTGAAAATGTCCCAGAATTGCCATCTTATCCTGCTACAGAACTTACTGGTGCTACTATTGGTGGTCCTAAATCACATACTGATTTTTCAGATAGATGGGATGATTATGTAGCAACAGAGACAGGTGTTGATTACTGGGCTGGTACTTTGATCACAGCTGCGTATTTTGCAAAACCTGTTTCAGAAATATCAGATACACCACCTACTGTTATGTTTTCAACACCTACTGCTGGTTCGGTTGTTAAAGGAGTTGTAAGTATTAAAGTTTTAGCATCTGATGATAAAGATGTAGCAAAAATTGTGTTGTTTATTAACAACCAAAAAGTTTATGAAGTGCAAAATCAAACTATGCTTACTTATAACTGGGATACAACAAGTTTAGCTAATGGTGTTTATCAACTTAAAGCTGTTGTTTACGATACAACAAACCAAACTGCAGAAAAACAGATCAGTGTTACAGTAGAAAATGTTTCTGGTGGAGGTGATAGTGGGGGTAGTAGTGGAGGAAATGAAGGTAGTCAGCAGACAGATACACCGCCTGTTGTAGTATTTAATAATCTTACCTCAGGGACAACTGTTTCAGGTACAGTAGAAGTTTTAGTAAATGTTAGTGATGACAAAGGAATAACTAATGTAGTATTTTATATCAACAACCAAATTGTTAACACCTATAATTCATCGTTTAGTTATAATCTTGATACAACACAATATCCCAATGGACAACTTAGGTTAAAAGTTATAGCATATGATACTTTGAGTCAATCAACCACACAAGAGGTTTTAGTTTATGTTAACAATGTAGTTGGTGACGAACCACCACAAGTACATATTATTTCACCGCAGAATAATGAGATCGTAAAAGGTATTATTCAAGTAGGATATATTTATAACGATGATAAAAATGTTGTAAAACTTGAGTTGTATATAAACAACAATTATTTAACTGATTTACCTTTATCTGCTACATATTATTTGTTAGACACAAGAATTTTTACTGATAGTAGTTATGTTATAAAAATAATAGCGTATGATGATGTGAACCAGACAGCGATGAGCAGTGTTGTTGTTAACATAGACAATGTTTCAGATGAAGTTAAGGTTAAAGAAGAAAAGAAGAATTTTGTGTTAATAGGAAAAGAGGACTCACTTAACAAAGAGATAGATTTTGAAGAGTATTTCAGTGATATAAAATCAATAGAGATTTTTAATCCTTCGGGTAAGTTAGTAAAAAGTATAGTTTCACAACCGTTTAAAGTTACATATAAATTGTTTCCTAAACCAGGAGTTTATATTTGTAAAATAGAATATAGTACAAAAACTTCTTATTGTACCGTTACATATTTAAAATAAGGAGGAGATTATTTATGAAATATAGAAAACTTGGTAATACTCAACTTGAAGTTTCTTGTATTTGTTACGGCACAGCATTTTGGGGTGGAAGAACTGATATAGAAGAAGCACGGAAAATTTTTTATTATTGTATTGAGCAAGGGATAAATTTCTTTGATACAGCAGAGGTATATGGTTCATATTTAGGTCAAGCAGAAGAGTTCTTAGGTAAATTTTTAAAAGAAAGTAAATTAAGGAACAAACTTATAATTTCTTCTAAAATCCATGGATACAGAGATGGTAGATATCAATCAAGGAAGGAAATTTTAGAATGTATTAACGCTTCATTAAAAAGGTTAAATACAGATTATTTAGATATATACTTTCTTCACTGGCCAGATCCTTTCACCCCTATTGAAGAAGTTTTACAAACAATGGACGAACTTGTAAAATCTGGTAAAACAAGATTTATTGGTATGTCAAACTATCAGTCATGGGAAGTTTATGAAGCAATACAAATATGTAAAGGAAAAAATTTTAATAAACCTTCTGTATTACAAGAAATTTTTAATTTAGTAGATTTTGATGTAAACATAGAAAAATACAATCTTGCAAAAAAATTTAATTTAGGTTATATGGCATATAGTCCTTTAGCATCAGGGTTTCTTACAGGGAAATATAGAAAAGATAAACCTGTCCCAGAGAATACTCGTGGTAGTTTACTTTCAGATTGGGAGAAAAAAAGATGGTTGTTTAGGTTTACAGATTATGGATGGAAAGTTTTAGATAAAGTTGAAGAATTTGCAAAAAAATATAATGCTACAATTTCACAATTTTCGCTTGCAGCAGTTTTGTGTTTTGATGGAGTGTCTTGTGTTATAGATGGTTCAAGAACAGTTGAACAACTTAAAGAAAACATTAAGTTTTTAGATATAACAATAGATAAAGAAGATTTTGAAAAACTTTTGGAACACTGCTATTTTTTAAAGAAAGAATAAGAATAAAATTATGAATGGTGTATTGTAAGTTAAAGAACTTTTTCCTACTATAAAATTTGTAAAGGCCAGATTTCCGTCATAGTGTAATGATTCAAAGAAATTTTGGTAACAATTTTGCAACTTGTTTAAGTTTATCTAAAGGTGTCTGGTAACTCAAAGCAGAGTGTCTTCTTTGATAATTATAACGATACATAAAACCATTAAGTTCTGCAATAAAATCGTTTTTTGAAAGAGAAATAGTTTGAACTCTGATGCATTCATTATACAAAATTTTCCAAAATCTTTCAATTTTCCCATTAGATTGTGACCGATATGGTGGTGTATAACGATGTTTAATATCAAATATCTTAAGCATTGTTTCAAAAAAATGTGTTTGTTTGGATTTCTTAAGAAGTATAAGCAGTAAATTCAGACCCATTATCAGTCATTGTTTCTTTTATTGTAATTCCATGAACAGCAAACCATTTATATGCGTTAGAAAATGTTTTTGTGACTGCTGAACTTTGAATATTATCAATAACTTCAACATAACAAAATTTTGTTCAATTATCTAAAAGACCAAATAGATAATATTTTGTTCTTTTAATAAAAATTGTTTTAGGTAAACAGAAGGTGTCAGTGTGAGAGAGTTTGCCAGGATACATTCTTACATATCTTTTAATTTTTTTATTCGTTTTTCATTTAATATGAATGTCTTTTAAGAGTTCTATAAATTGTTGATACAGGGATGAACCTTATCCCATAAGTAGAGACCGCTGAAAAAGTCTCAAACTTGCGGGATAGACACAGTAAATAATAAAAAAATAAAAAAACACAAAAATCGATGAATAAACAACTTATTTTTGGAAGTATAATTGTTATTTTGTTATGTTTTATTGCAATTTTTGCACCTGTAATTTCGTTTCATAATCCGTATGAGCAAAATTTAAGTTTACGACTAAAACCACCTTCTTTAAAACATCCTTTTGGGACAGATGAATTAGGTAGGGATGTTTTCTCAAGGATGGTTTATGCAACAAGAGTATCTTTATCTGTAGGGTTTATTTCTATTTCTATCGCAGTGATAATTGGTACAATTTTAGGACTTATAAGTGGTTATTATGGTGGTACCGTTGATAATATTATTATGCGTCTTGTTGATATAATGTTGTGTTTCCCAACATTTTTTTTAATTTTGTTAGTTATAGCGTTTGTTAAACCAAATATTTATAATATTATGATAGTAATAGGACTAACTTCTTGGCCTTCACTTACAAGATATGTCCGTGCTGAAGTGTTGAAAATAAAAAATTTAGAGTTTGTTTTATCAGCAAAACTTGCAGGTTTCTCTACTGCTAGGATTTTATTTGTTCATATATTACCTAACGTTTTAGCGCCGGTAGTTGTTACATTTAGTTTAGGTATAGCATCTGCAATTTTGACAGAATCAGCATTGTCGTTTTTAGGTTTAGGTGTTCAACCACCAGAACCTTCCTGGGGTAACATTTTAACTTCTGGTAAAGATTATATTTATATTGCATGGTGGCTTTCTTTGTTCCCAGGTTTGGCAATATTTATTACTGTAGTAGGATTTAATCTTTTAGGAGAAGGTTTAAGAATATATTTAAGTCCTAAAGAAAAACAATAATGGAACAAGATTTGGTTTTGAATATAGAAAATTTAGAGGTAAGTTTTGAGGTAAAGAATATACCATATTTTGTTTTACGTGGGGTAAATTTTGAATTATATACTAAACAAAAAATAGCCATTGTTGGAGAATCAGGTTCAGGAAAAACTACTTTAGCTAATTCAATACTTCTTTTTAATGATAAAAAAATAACAACATATTTTGGTAATATTAATTTTTATCCAATAAAAAAATGTGATGAGTTAACACATCAGGTAATCCCTATAATATTTACAGAAGAAATTGAAAAAGAAAATAGAACTGAATTTGATATTCATACTTTAGATGAAAAATTTATGTCGCATATTCGCGGGTTTCATATCAGTATGATATTTCAAGATCCGTTTACAGCGTTAAATCCTGTGCTCTGTGTCGGAGAACAAGTTGGTGAAGTTATAAAAATTCATAATCAAAAATTGAATAAAAAAGAGATCTATGATAAAGTAATAGAGTTGTTTACTTTAGTTCATCTTCCAGAACCTGAAATTATGTATAAGAAATATCCACATCAACTTTCTGGAGGACAAATACAAAGAATATGCATAGCAACAGCTATTGCAAACCGTCCTGAGATACTTATAGCTGATGAACCAACAACAGCGTTAGATGCGTCGTTAAAAGAATCTATTTTATCATTGTTATCAGAAATGACAGAAAAGTTTGATACATCTTTAATTTTAATTACTCATGATATTAGCATTATAAAAAACTATGTTGATTATATTTACATACTTTATGCAGGGGAAGTTTTAGAATCAGGTCCTACAAAACAAATTTTTTATAATCCGTTACATCCGTATACACAATTTTTGTTTTCTTGTTATGTAGATAAAACAAAGAAAGGACAAAAATTACCGTCTATACCATACGAGATTCCTAATTTGTCAGACCAAGATTTTATTTTTGAAAAATGTATATTTTTAAATAGGTGTCAGAAAAAAATTAAAAGATGTGAAGAAGAGAAACCAGAGGTTTATTCTGTTAAAGGACAAAAAGTAAAATGTTTTTTGTATGAAAGATAAAAATGAATCAATTTTGTTAGAAGTTAGAAATGTAACCAAATCTTATTCAATTTATTCTACTTTGTTTCAGGTAGAAATTGCGAAAAAACCAGTGCTTAGGAACATATCATTTTCGTTGGAATATAATACTTCGTTAGGTATTTTAGGACCAAGTGGGTGTGGAAAGACAACATTGGTAAAAATTATCTCAAAGATAGAACAGCCAGATTCTGGCGAGGTGTTACTTGAAGGGAAAAGTATAAATAGTTATTCAAAAGAAGAGTTTGCGACAAAAATACAAATGTTATTTCAAAATCCGTATGCGATGTTAAATCCCAAGTTGTCAATTGGATTTTTATTAAAAGAAAGGGTGAAACAAAATTTTGTTTTAACTGGACAAAAAGTAGATAATCAGATAATATATTCAAGAATAAACGAACTTTTAGAAATTGCAAGGTTGCCAAAAAACATACTTAATATGTATCCACATCAATTATCTGGCGGACAAAGACAAAGGGTTGCAATACTTATGGTATTATCTTTGTATCCAAAACTTGTGATTTTAGATGAACCACTTTCTGCATTAGATATTTCGTTACAAGCACAGATGTTAAACTTTTTTTCAGAACTTAAAGAAAAATTTAAGTTTTCGTATTTATTTATCACACATGATAAAAATTTAGCAGAGTATTTTTGTGATAAAATTTTATATATGTATGAAGATGGACGATATGAATTACAATAAATTAATCGAAGTTTTAAAAGATATTAATCAAAATTTTGAAACAGGATATGTTGTTGGCGGTATTTTAAGAGATATTATGATGGCCAAAAAAATACCTGATTCAGCAGAGCTTGATATAGACCTACTTTTGTATCCTCTTGATATTTCTTTGTTTAAAAAAATTATGCAAAAATACAAAATGCCGTTTGTTGTGTTAGACGAAGAAAATAAAATTTATAGAAGTGTGATAAAAACTGAAGAATATGTGATAAATTTAGATTTTTCTACATATGAAAAGTTTGAAGATGATATTTTACGACGAGATTTCACAATAAACACTTTATGTTTGAAACTTGGAGATTTTATTAAATATTTAGTTGATAGAAAATTAGATATTATTACAAAAAATTTAATTGATCACACTGGGCTTGCTATTAAAGATATTAAAAACAAAACATTGCGTGTAGTAAGCAAACACAGTTTTGAATCTGACCCGTTACGGATTTTGAGATTAGCAAGATTTATGTGTTTAGGATTTAAACCTGAGAAAAAAACAGAATTGTTAGCAGTAAAAAATAAAAAACTTTTATCAAAAGTTGCTAAAGAAAGAGTAAGTTATGAACTTAAAAAAATCTTTAATTCAGTTTCTTACAATGTTTTAGAATGGATGGATAAATATAAGATTATAGATGAGATTATCCCTGAGATAAAAATTTTAAAAATCAAAGGTAAAAATACACAGTTTAAAAAGTTTTATTTTCATAAAGAAGGGTTATGGCAACATATAAAACTTGCATATAAAAGTATAGAAGATGTGTTATTAAATTTAAAAAAATTTTTCCCAAAATATGTTCAACAAATAAAATCTGTAGTTTATGGTAAAGAATATATTTTGAAATACATTATTTTATTTCATGATATAGGTAAACCGTTTGTTGTAACTAAAGAAGGCAATAGAGTAAGGTTTTTCCATCATGAAAAAAAATCATCTGAAATTGCAGAAAAATCGTTGCAAAAACTTAAACTATCAAATAAGGAAATACAAATAATAGTAAATGTTATAACTCATCATATGAGGTTAGGAAGTTTGTATAATAATAAAGAAAATCTTACTGAACGAGCATACCTAAGATTATTCCGTGATTTAGATCAAAACTTAGTTTACCTTATATTATTTTCTTTAGCAGACAGGCTTTCTTACGAAGTTATACCTATTAGCATAAGGAAAAAATATATAAAAAACTTATCTTCAATAAATGAATTTGTAAAGTTTGAGAATATAATATTACAAAAATATAACGAATATATTGAAAAAAGTAAATTACCACGGTTGTTGACTGGATATGATGTGATGAGATTGTTTAAAATTCCGGAAGGTCCTTTGGTTGGTAAAATTTTAAACTATGTCTATGAACTACAATTGTTAGGTAAAGTTGTAACGAAACAACAAGCAATTAATGTTGCAAAGGAATATTTTAAAACATTGAAAAATATGTGAGTTTTTTATATTTCCATTTTATGAATACAAAGACAATTATTTATCCGGGCAGTTTTGACCCACCAACTAACGGACATTTAGATTTAATTGTTCGTGCAAGCAAGATCTTTGATAAAGTTATTGTTTTAGTTGTTCAAAATATTAATAAAAAACCCTTCTTTTCTATTGATGAACGAGTAGTAATGTTAAAGCTAATTATTAAAAATAGAAAGTTAAAAAATGTTTTTGTTGATCAATATAGAGGTTTGTTAGTAGATTATCTTAAGGAAAAAAAAATAAATTTAATTTTGCGTGGATTAAGAGCAGTGTCTGATTTTGATTACGAGTTTCAAATGGTTTTAACTAATCGCAAAATGTATCCTAAAACAGAGATAATTTATCTTATGCCTGATTATAAGTGGGTATATTTATCTTCGAGTTTGGTAAAAGAAATAGTAATGTATAAAGGTGATGTATCGAAGTTTGTGCCAAAAGAAGTTTTAAAATTTATCAAAAATAAATATTAAGAACATGGAAGTTGTTTCTCCACATAGAAAATTAGGTGAACTACTTGTTTCATTAGGGATAATAACTCAACAACAACTTCAACAATCTTTAGAACAACAGAAAAAAACTGGTCAAAAATTAGGTGAGATTCTTATAGAATTAGGTTTTGTAAACGAAGAACTTCTGTTTGCTATACTTGCCAAACAGTTTAATATTCCATATGTTTCAGTTTCAGAATATGGTGAGATACCACAAAATGTTTTGTCTTTAGTTCCTGAACGTATTGTTAAAACTTTTCAGTTGATCCCAATAGACTTTGATAAAAATACAAATACTTTAACAATAGCAATGTCAGACCCGTTAGATCTTTATGCTATTGATACTTTAAAAGAAATAACAAAGTGTAATATAAAAGTAGTAGTAAGTAGAAAAAAAGAAATTTTAGAAGCAATAAATAAATATTATGAAAAAAAAGAGTCAGTTGAAGAAATAGAGAAAAAAATAGAATCAGAATTTGATATTGGTGAAGCAAAAGTTGTTGAAGAACAAGAAATAACCGAACTTAAAGTAGAAACAGATGCAGCTCCTGTAGTAAAAGCAGTAAATTATATTATTGAACAAGCATTAGCTAATAAAGCTTCTGATATACTTATAGAACCGCAAGAAAAACAAGTAAGGATAAGATATAAAATTGATGGAATTTTTCATGATCAAAAACCTTTGCCAAAAAAGTTGTTACAATCAATTGTTGCAAGGATTAAAGTTATGGGAAAAATGGATATTACTGAACGAAGAAGACCACAGGATGGAAGAATAAGAATTTTGTATAATAGTAGACCTGTTAATTTACGAATCTCAGTAATACCTACAGCTCATGGTGAGAAAGTTTGTATACGTTTGATAGACGCTCAAGCTTTAACTTTACCTCTAACAGAGTTAGGATTTGAAGAAGAACAATTACAACTTTTTGAACGAGCTATAAAACAACCTTATGGTATGATACTTGTTACAGGACCAACAGGTTCTGGTAAAACTACAACTTTGTATTCAGCATTAAATGTGTTAAACACGCCAGATGTTAATATAATGACAGTAGAAGATCCTGTTGAAGCTGTGATTTATGGTATAAACCAAGTTAATGTTAACGAAAAGGTAGGATTAACATTTGCAGCAGCGTTACGAGCTTTTCTTCGTCAAGATCCGGATATAATCATGGTTGGGGAAATAAGAGATATAGAAACAATTGAAATCGCAATAAATGCAGCTCTTACCGGACATTTAGTTTTTTCAACATTGCACACAAACGATGCACCTTCTGCAATAACACGACTTATAAACATGGGTGTGGAACCGTATCTTATAGCTTCAACTTTGACTTTGGTGATTTCACAAAAACTTGTAAGAAAAATATGTAATAACTGTCGTAGACAATATGTAGTGCCGTTACAACAGTTAATTCCTTTAGGTGTGACACCTGAGATGGTGAAAAACCAGCAAGAAGTAGTTATTTACCGTGGTGAAGGATGTAATAAATGTCAAGGTGGATATAAAGGAAGGACAGGTATTTTTGAAGTTTTGGATTGTAATGAGAGTATTAAAGAACTTATATTAAAGAAGGCAACACATTTTGAAATAAAACAAGTTGCAAGACAAAATGGTATGACAACATTGAGAGAAGCAGCGTTGAAGAAAATGTTGGCCGGTATCACTACAGTGGAAGAAGTTATTAAAAACACGTTTGCTGATGAGATTCAGGAATAGAAAAAAGTAGAAAAGCGAGAAATTGAAAAGGGTTCAGAGTTGTGTAGTTTGTGGTTATATTTTTGACATTAATAGTTTTTATAAAGAGAATTTTCTATGAAATTAGGTGAAATGTTAGTTTCAGCGGGTATTGTTACTCAACAACAAATTGAAGAAGCATTGGTTTTACAAAAACAAACTGGACAAAAATTAGGTAATATCCTTGTCAATCTTGGGTATATTACGGAAGATGTGTTATTATCATTTTTAGCTCGTCAACAAGGACTTGAATTTGTGTATCTTTCAGAAATGGAGATTGATGAGTCTGTAATAAATATGTTGCCAAGAATATTTATTGAGAAAAATAATGTTTTCCCAGTTAAATATGACAAAAAAACAAATACGTTAACAGTAGCGATACCAGATCCGGTTAATGTTTTTATATTAGATAACATAAAAATTTCAACTGGACTAAATATAAAACCAGTTGTTGCTTCACCTAACGAAATAAAAGAAATGATAAGAAGATATCTGTTAAAAGAAGAAACTGCTGAAGTTGAAAAAGCAGTAAGCGAACTTGAAAGTAAAGAAACAACTATTGAAGTTGAACAAATTACTGAAGAAAAAGGTGCTGCTGAAAAACTTGCAGAAGAAGAACCTATTATAAAACTTACAAATAATATTATTATAACAGCTGTACGGAAAAAAGCCTCTGATATACATTTAGAACCGTTTGAAAAAAAATGTAGGTTACGATACAGAATAGATGGCGTGACACATGAAGAAACTTTTTTTCCACATCATGTATATGATGCTGTAATTGCAAGAATAAAAATTATGTCAAAACTTGATGTAACAGAAAAACAAAAACCTCAAGATGGTAGGATAAAAATGATAATAGATAATAGAGAAATAGATTTTCGTGTATCAATACTACCCGTAGTGTATGGTGAAAAAGCAGTGTTAAGAATACTTGATTCTACAGCTTTATGTTTAGATTTAAGTAAGTTAGGTTTTGAACCTGACAGTCTTGAACTTTTTATGAAAGCTATAAGACTACCTTTCGGACTTATATTGATTACAGGACCTACTGGTTCTGGGAAGTCAACTACTTTATATTCTGCATTAGCTACTTTAAATCGTCCTGAAGTTAATATTATGACTATAGAAGATCCTGTGGAATATTTACTGCCAGGAATTACACAAGTTAATGTGAATCCTGAAGTAGGATTAACTTTTGCAACAGGGTTAAGAGCATTTCTTCGTCAAGCGCCGGATATAATTTTAGTAGGCGAGATACGAGATACTGAAACTGCTAAAATTGCTATTCAAGCAGCGTTAACAGGGCAACTTGTGTTTTCAACATTACATACGAACGATGCACCATCTGCTGTGACGAGATTACAAAATATGGGAATAGACTCGTTTTTAATATCCTCTACCTTGACACTTGTTGTAGCACAAAGGTTAGTACGTAAAATTTGTCCAAATTGTAAACAAGCGTATCAAGTGCCAGTAGAAAAATTATATCCATTAGGTGTAACTGACGAGATGGTACAAGGACAAAAAGTTGTTACTTTATACAAAGGTGTAGGATGTGATAAATGTAATGGTGGATATAAAGGAAGAATAGGAGTGTATGAAGTTATGGAAGTTAACGATGAAATAAGAGAACTTATCTTACGTAATGCTCCTGATATAGAAATAAAAAGAGTTGCGATTAAAAATGGTATGAGAACTTTACGACAGTCAGCATTGATTAAAATGCTTTCTGGGATTACAACTATAGAAGAAGTACTTCGTGTAACTGTGAGTGAAGAAGTTTCTGAAGAATAAGCGTAAGAAAGACGGCACTTAAGTGCCGTCTACTTTCTTGTTTTTTCTTGATGTAGTTATAGGAGGGACTTCCCAGTCCTGACTAATTATCATAGTTTGAAAAATTTGGTTTACAAAGTTTTTAAAAACAAATACAATTTTTTCTATGGGGGGATGCAATGGAACAAGTACTTACGATAGAAAACCTGTTGTTCTTAATGAAAGAAAAAAATGCTTCTGACTTACATTTAACTGCGTGGTTACCACCAATGTTACGTATTGATGGTAAACTTGTCCCTACTCCTTATGGTAAACTTACACCTGATTTATGTCAAAAATTAGTGTATTCAGTATTAACAGATAAACAAAAAGAAAAATTTGAAACAACAAACGAACTCGATGTTTCTTTTGGAGTAAAAGATGTTGGGAGAATAAGAATGAATGTTTTTCGTCAACGTGGGACTGTTGCAGCAGCATTGAGAGCAATACCGTCAACACCGCCATCTTTTGAAGAACTAAGATTGCCAAAGATTGTATACAACCTTGTGGATTTACCTCGTGGTCTTGTTTTAGTTACAGGACCAACAGGTTCAGGTAAAACAACAACTTTGGCTTCTATGATAAATTATATTAATGAACACAGGGATGGACATATTATAACAATAGAAGATCCTATTGAGTATGTTTTTCATCATAAAAATTGTATAATAAACCAACGTGAAGTTGGAACTGATACAGAAAGTTTTGCAACTGCGTTGAAGTATGTGTTGAGAGAAGATCCTGATATAATACTTGTTGGCGAGATGAGAGATTTAGAAACAATACAGGCAGCTTTAACCATTGCAGAAACTGGACATTTAGTTTTTGCAACATTACATACACCTGATGCTGTATCGTCTATAAACCGTATAATAGATGTTTTCCCACCACATCAACAACAACAGGTTAGGATCCAACTATCATTTGTGTTACAAGCAGTGTTAGCACAACAGTTGTTATTACATGCTTCGGGTAAAGGAAGAGTGTTAGCATGCGAAGTTTTAGTTGCGACACCTGCTGTAAGAAATTTGATTCGTGAAGGTAAACCTGAACAAATTTATACTTTAATGCAAACCGGTGCAAAGTTTGGTATGCAGACAATGAACCAAGCGTTAGCTGAATTGTATCAAAAACGGTTAGTAACTTATGATGAAGCAATGTCATATTCACCTGACCCCGAAGAACTTAAAAAGTTAATACAGAAAACTGTGTATTGAAAAACGATCTTGTAGGAGAAAAAACTTATGACTGCAATAAAATATGAACTAAATCTTTACGATTATATAAGAATTTTGAAACGAAGGAAATTTGTGTTTTTAACTGGGATAATAGCCGGATTATTGTTTAGTATAATTTATACTAATCTTCAAACACCAATTTACCAAGCTTATGCTGTAGTGAAAATAGAACCGTCATTGATAATCCCAGGTGTTTCAACAGAGATGCTTGGGTGGGATATGTTAAACGCTGTTAATACAGAAGTCAAAGTGATAAATTCTGCGATTATAGCTGAGCGTACTGCTAAAAAATTAGGATTAATAACTGACGGGACTCCGAAAGATGTAGCTTCTGCGATTATAAGTTCTATACAAAGTAAAATACAAGCAGAACGTATTTCAGATTCAAACCTTGTGAAAATCATAGCTACATCGTCAAACAAAGATGAAGTAGCAAAGTTAGCAAATACCACTGCAGAAGTATATATTGAAAAAGGTATAGAGGATAGGACACGTCGTGCAAAAGAATTAAGAGAGTTTATAGAGAAACAACTTGCTGATGCTGAACAAAATTTGAGGATGTCTGAAGAAAAGTTAAGAAAATTTACTGAAGAAACAAAAACAACTGGTGTGGGGGGACAACTTGCAATAGAACTTCTGACACTTCAAGCAAAACGTGAGGAATTATTAAAAATATATACTGAGAAACATCCTGATGTTGTTGCAATAAACCAAAAAATAAAGTTTATTGAAGAACAACTTACAAAATTGCCAAAAGAAGAACTTGAATATGCACGTCTTACACGCGAAGTTAAACTTAATGAGGAACTTTATACTTTGTTAGCAAAAAGATACAAAGAAGCACAAATTTCTGAAGCTGACCGTGTACAAACTGCAACAATTGTAACACCTGCAAAACCGCCAAGTTCACCTGTTAAACCGAATCGTATAACAAACTTGTCTTTAGGAGGGGTTATAGGTTTTATACTTGGGATAATTTTTGCGTTTATTGTAGAACATCTTGATACTTCTATCGCTACGATAGAAGAAGTAGAGACATACCTTGGTTTGCCAGTATTAGGTGTTATACCTCATATTGAAGATAAAACAAAGAAACGACGTAAATTTTTGTTTTTAAAAATAAAAGATGAAATATCCGATATTAAAGACAAATTAGTTATTTATCATTCAGCAAAATCGCCATATGTAGAAACCTATCATACATTGAGAACAAATATAAAATTTTCTCAGGAACATATAGAAACACGTGGTATCGTTTTGTTTACATCAGCAGGGATTGGTGAAGGGAAAACATTAACTTCAGTAAATTTTGCTTTATCTTCAGCACTTGCTGGAATAAAAACTGTATATATAGAATTTGATTTAAGAAGGCCTTTAGTACATAGATGGTTTGGTATAAATCGTGTGCCTGGTATTACTGATTATATATTGGGAAGAAAAATGTATGAAGAAATTGCTCATACAACAACTGATTTTTTGTTAGGCGGAATTGAAGTTGAACGAATAATAGCAACACCTGGACTTGAAAATTTTGTTTTTATTCCTTGTGGTAACATACCACCAAACCCTGTAGATTTATTATCTTCACCTAAGACGTTTGAAGTTTTATCAGAATTAAAAGAAAAATTTGAGTTAGTTGTAATTGACACACCACCTGTTTTACTTTTTGCTGATGCTTTAATACTTTCAAAATATGCAACTTATGTTATTTTAGTATACCGTGTAGGACGAATCGCACGTGGTGCACTAAAACGTGCAAAAGATTTGCTTGTAAGTATAAAAGCGAACCTTGTAGGTGTTGTTTTGAACGATATTCGTGCAGAAGAAATGGAACCAAGATACGGATATTACTATGCATATAAGTATTATACAAAAGAGAAATAAACTTTATCACTGAATTTTTGAATTGTAGGGGCAAGTTGGGTTAAAGATATAATTTATGTCTCAGATACAAAAAATAACTGTTGTTTTTTTGACTATATTTTTTACATATTTTATAACAAGATTTGTTCTCCAAAAACCATCTCTTATCACAATAGCAATAATTCTTGCAGTAGGAATCTTAGCAATATCTTTTTTCTCACCATATACAGGACTCACCTTTTTAGTTTTTTCAATGTTGCTTTCACCAGAACTTAAAGTTGCTGGTGTTCCAGGAAGAGATGTCGTTGTCCGTATAGATGATTTACTTATTTTTGCAGTATTTTTTGGTTGGTTTGCAAGGTCTGTGTTTTCAAAAAAGATAGAACTTGTTTTGACAGAAGTTTTAACGCCAATGTTTTTTTATACATTGGTATGTATAATATCAACATATTTTGGTATTACTTCAGGTATTGTAAACTTTAAAAAAGCATTTTTTTATATACTTAAATACACAGAATATTTCATAATTTATTTTTTAACGACACAAATTGTTCAAACAAGACAACAACTAAGAAATCTTATTATAGCATTTTTATTAACATCTGTGATAGTAAATATTTATGGAATTTCTCTTATAGGTAAAGTGCCAAGAATTTATGCACCGTTTGACGCACCAGGTGCTGAAGCAACATTAACTGGAGGCGAGGTAGGTGCTGGTGAAGCAAATACTTATGGGGGTTATCTAATTATTGTTATTTCTCTACTCATAAGTTTGTTCTGTTATTCGGAATTTTCAACAACAAATTTTTTGTATTTATTTTTGATAATATTTTCTTTAATACCTTTAGCATATACAAAATCACGCTCAAGCTATTTTGGTTTCGTACCCATGGTGCTAACAATTATCTTTTTAACCGAGAAAAAAAGAACATTAATTTTAAGTGGACTTTTACTACTTTTTGCTTTATCACCTATTGTGTTTCCTTCAGCAACAGCTACTGTTGTTGAAAGGATCAAGGAAACATTTGCAGGACCTTCATGGTCTGAAGAAGAAGCAGTAATTTTAGGATTTAAAGTTAAAGAACTTTCTGCATTAGCAAGAGTAAAATCTTGGAAAAAAGCATTTTTTGAATTTATACCTCAAAGACCAATTTTTGGTTTCGGTGTTACAGGTGTAGGCCTTGTTGATACACAGATCCCACTAATAATAGGAGAAACTGGTCTTTTAGGACTTGTTACATTTTTATGGCTTTTATTTTCAGTATTCAAAAGTTCTATATTTGTTTTTAAA
>Ga0207433_10002716_pt1 | contig 35523 bp, 32 predicted proteins | sample YelNatPaOPGAMG01_FD_187559 | JGI IMG/M metagenome (GOLD analysis project Ga0207433, IMG submission 187559) | Hot spring thermophilic microbial communities from Obsidian Pool, Yellowstone National Park, USA - OP-RAMG-01 (SPAdes) (version 3) | ecosystem: Environmental > Aquatic > Thermal springs... | reverse complement strand
GGGGTATGACCGCATGCTCAAGTCCAACACCGCCAAACGAAGAACACACTCGCTGTTTCGGCAAGGATGCATGCTCTACGAGTTGATCCCAACGATGCCAGAGACCCGGCTACGTCCGCTCATCGAAAGCTTCGCCGCCCTGTTGGCCGAACAGCCCGTGTTCGCTCATGTCTTCGGGCCACTTTGAATATGAGGGGAGTCGTGAGAGGCACACCTCCTTGACCCCGCCTGCGTTCCCGGCGGTCACATCCGCAGGTCGGCGCCGAGGAATGGCCTTTCAGTCTCGCCACGGAATACTTCCGGGAAGACACGTTGGGCACGCTCGGTGAGGGGACCGCGCGCTGACCCATCAAATTCCGCAATCAAAGCCGCCGAAAACCCGTCGCTTTGCGTGCACAGGCTCAGACGCGCAATCAGAGGTCATTTGCACGCGATTTCATAGTCGCGTTCGAAATCGGCTGTTGTCCTCACCGCATAGCGCGGCGGCATGAACGGCGGCTTGCTGCCTGCGAACAGGATGCCGGTGGTGAAGCCGTCATCGGCAGCGAAGCGCGTCAATGCCTCCGCCGGGAGGGTGGCGGGGGCTGCATCGGACGCGTGCACCGCCTGTTTCCAAGCCCGCTGTTCGGCGCGGAAGGTGACGCAGGGGCTCAGCACGTGGATGACTGAGAATCCGGGATGGGTGATGCCGGCGGCGATCAGGCGCGCCAGCTCGTTGGGGTTGCCGGCGAAGCCGCGGGCGAAGAAATTCACCCCGGCGGCGAGCGCAAGCAGCAGCGGCGCGACCGGCGAGATGCCGGTGCCTTCGGGCGTGAGCTTGCTTTCGCACCAATCGGGCGCGGTGGTCGGCGAGGCTTGGCCCTTGGTCATGCCATAGACCTGATTATCCATCAGAATATACGTCATATCGACATTGCGCCGGCAGGCATGGAGGAAGTGATTGCCGCCGATCGAGAGGCCATCGCCGTCACCGCCGGCGGCGATCACCGTGAGATCGGGTCGTGCGAGCTTGACGCCAGCGGCGAGCGCCAGCGCCCGGCCATGGACGCCATGGAAGCCATAGACGCTGGTATAAGCTGGCAAGCGCGACGAGCAGCCGATGCCGGAAATCAGCGCGACGCTCTCGCGCGGGCGGGCGAGTTCGGCGCAGGCCTTGGCAAGCGCGGTCAGCACCGAATAATCGCCGCAACCCGGACACCAGATCGGTTTGATATCCGATTTGAAGTCTTGCGCCGTCAAATTCGGCGCGGTCGCAACCGCGATGTCTGGCATGAGCGTCACTCCCACTTGGCGAGACAGGCAAGGATGTCGGCGGGACGGATGGGCAGAGGCCCGGGCCGGCTGATCACCGCGACCTCGGCCGGCAAGTCATAATTGGCGCGTAGGAATTTGTGGAATTGCCGACCGTGGCTCTGCTCGACGACGAGCAGCCGGCGTACGCCGACCAGTGCTGCCGCCAGGCGCGCCGGCTGGGCCGGCAACAAGAGGCGGAGCGAGATCAGCCGGACCGCGCGGCCGGCGCCCCGCGCCCGCCGCACAGCTTCACGTGCCGGGCCGGTCGCCGAGCCCCAGGTGAGAAGCGCAATCTCGTCTCCGTCCGTCCCCTCGCGATCCGCCCACGCCTCACCGTAATCGAAGATCGCCAATTTTCGCGCCCGCTTGTCGAGTTGGGCGTGATGATCGCTGGCCTGCGCCGAGGGCGCCCCGCGCGGTGTGTGTTCCAGCCCGTCGGCGACATAGCTGGTGCCCAGCGTGCCAGGAACCGCCATCGGCGAGACCCCGCTCGCGGTCAAGGCGTAGCGTTGATAGCCGCCCCCCTCCCCCGCCGTCGCGACCAGCCGGCCGGGGAGGGTCGGCGGCACCGGCGGCGGTGCGATGACGGCGCGGGACTGGCCCAGCGCCTGATCCGAGAGCACGATCGCCGGGGTTTGCAAGGTTTCCGCCAGGGCCACTGCCCATTGCGTCGTGAACGCGCAGTCGCCGATGCTGTTTGGCGCCAGCACCAGGTGCGGCGCATCGCCATGCAGGCCGTGCACCGCGATGTCGAGGTCGCTTTGCTCGGATTTGGTCGGAATGCCGGTGGACGGCCCGCCCCGCATGACATCGACGACGACGAGCGGCGTTTCCGAGGCGACGGCGAGGCCGAGCGCCTCGATCATCAGCGAGAGCCCCGGGCCGGAGGTCGCGGTCAGCGCCGGCGTGCCCGCGAAGGAAGCGCCGATCACCATGTTGATGGCGGCGAGTTCGTCCTCCGCCTGGACCAGCATCCCGCCGGTTTTGGCCAGCGCCGGCGCCATCCATTCCAGCACCTCGGTTGCCGGGGTGATCGGATAGGCGGCAACGAAGCCGATACCGCCCTTGAGCGCGCCGAGGCCGGTCGCCTGATTGCCGCTGATATTCCAGCGCGCGCCCGCCACCGCCGGCGGCGCGGCGAGGCGGCGCAGCGGCGGCAGGCCGGCGGCGGCCTTCACGCCCAGCGCCAAGGCGCTCGCGCTGGCCGCCAGCACTGCGTCGCCCTTACGGCCGAGCTGGCGCGCCAGCACATCGGTGACCAGCGCCGCGGGCAGACCGATCGCAGCGGCGACAGCGCCGAGCGCGACCATGTTGGTCCGCCCCCCTGGCACCGCGCGGGCCAGCTTTTTCATCTCCAGCGCGACAACATGCGCACCGCTCTCGCGGATCGCCGTCGGCACCTCGCCCTCGTCCGGATCGCAGATCACGAGGCTCGTCGCGGCGAGCGGCAATTCGGCGGCGAACCGGCTGAAATTCGCCCAGTCCAGAGCAACCAGAAGGTCGAAATGATCGTCGAGGGAGGAGACCGGCGCGGTCGTTATGCGAAGCAGCGCCGCCGCCTCGCCCCCGCGGATCTGCGCTCCCATGGTACGGGTCATCAACCCGAAGAAGCCGGCTTTGGCAGCGACATCAAGCAAGATCTCGCCGGCCCGCATTGCCCCCGCGCCACCTGAGCCAATCAGCGCCAGCGAGACCGCGCCGGCAGCGGTCTGGCCCATGGCGGGCGACTGAAGCCAGGCGTCGTCGGCCGGCTCGGAAGGGTCCTCGATTATTTCCCTGATGCGATCTCGTTCCACGGCACGTCTCCCGACAGATCATTTATCAGGTATTTCCGCACCTGATGGCATTTATAGTCCGTGATCGTGCGCTATGCGTGCAACTCCTGATATTTCGCGAGCAAGGCCTCGCGCCCCTCGCGAAAATCCGGGTTGTCCTCAATGCAATCGGCCGGGCAGACCAGCCGGCATTGCGGCTCGTCTTCGGCGCCGACGCATTCCGTGCAGCGCAGCGGATCGATGGTATAGATCGGCTCGGCCATCGCGATCGCCTCGTTCGGGCAAACCGGCCGGCAGGCATCGCAACTCGTGCAATTCTCGGTGATCAGCAGGGCCATGATGTTCTCCCTCGTGCCGCCCCGTCAGGCGGCCTTCTCCAATGCTTCCTCACGGGCCAGCTTCTCGTGGCGGAACGCCCCCCAAAGCGCCGCCCCGATCGCGCCGGCATAGATGGAATCGGGATGATTGCGCACCGGCCACTGCACTTTTTCCTGGCGCATGGCCTCCTGCATGGCGGCGACCAGCCCTTCGTCATGGGCGAGGCCACCGGTCATCAGCACGACGCCATCGACGCTGCCGATGGTCTTGATCAGCTTCGCCAGCCGGTCGGCCATCGAGGAATGGATGCCGCGCAGGATATTAGCGGCGCTGATGCCGCGCGAGACCATGTTGATCACGTCGGTCTCGGCGAGCACGGCGCAGATGCCGCTCACCTTCTCCGGACTGGTGCCCTGTTTCGAGAGCGCGCCGATCTCGTCCTGGGCGATGCCGAGATAGCGCGAGATGTTTTCCAGGAACTGCCCGGAGCCGGAGGCGCACTGGCTGGTCATTTTGTAGCTCAGCACCTTGCCGCGCCCATCCATGCGGATGGCGCGGCCGTGCAGCGCACCGACATCGAGCGCGCCGCGCGCCTCTGGGTCGAGATAGATCGCCCCACGCGCATGCGTCGTCATCGAGTAGAAATGCCCGGTATGGAAGCTGAGCGACTCGCCTTCCCCGGTGGTGGCGACATAGTCGAGATCGCCATGCCGCATCCCGAGTTCTTCAAGTGCTGTATGATAGGTCTCGGTGGCGAGCTGGTAGGGGTCGCGTTGGCGCACCCGATCGACGCGCTTGACAAGACAGTTTGTCGCTGCGCCGTCGGTCTCGAAAATGACGGTCTTGACGGCGCCGGTGCCGACATCGATGCCCGCGGTTCTGGTCATTGCATTTCCTCCGTCAATTGGCCACGGCGCGGCGCGCGAAGGCGGCGGCGCCAAGTGCCCCGGTGTAGATCGAATCGGGGTTGATGTTGATGACGACATCGCCGTAGTTCGCGATGATGAGCTGGCGCAGTTCTTTTACCGCTGCCTCGTTCTTGGCCACCCCGCCGGTGAAAGTGAACTGGTCACGCACGCCCCCTGAGCGGGAAATGATCGACATGGCGCGCAGGATGATGGCGCGGTGCAGGCCGGCGATGATGTCTTCGCGCTTTTCGCCAAGTGCCAGGCGGTCGCGCAGCTCGGCGCCGGCAAACACCGTGCAGGTGGAATTGATGCGCACGCTGCGGGTCGCCTGCATCGCCAGCGGCCCGAGTTCGTGCACTCCCATGTTCATCTCGTCGGCGATGTAGCCGAGATAGCGCCCGCACCCGGCGGCGCAGCGGTCGTTCATCTGAAAGTTCTCGACAATGCCCTGGTCATCGACCTGGATCGCCTTGGTATCCTGACCGCCAATATCGAGCACGGTACGCGTGCCGGGGTACATCATGTGCGCGCCAAGCCCGTGGCAGAGAATTTCCGAACGGATATGCTCCTTCGAAAATGGCAAGGTCACCCGGCCATAGCCGGTCCCGACCACCGCAACCTCCTCGGCCGGGATATCGAGTGCTGCGCGCACTGGGTCGGATACTTCCGCGACCAGATCGGCGAGTTCCGGGGACATATCGATCAGCCGTTCGAGCGCGCGCAACAGCTTGTCCTTGATCTCTCCGCTCGGCGGGCGATTTTCCACCTCGATGATCGCCTTGTCGTAGAGATTGAGCAGCAGGTCATAGGATAAATTGGCAGCCTTCGCCGTCTCCTGGCCGACCGCCATAAAGCGCGAGCCGGCAAGATCGCGGAAGAAGTCGGACTTGCGGCGCGCATCGCGCGCGAACAACGTCGGCGCGTCGGCCCGCAGTGCCACGAAGATCAGGCGGATGGCCTCCGCGATCGCCGCCTCGCGGCCCTTGAAGCGGTCGCTCTTGGCCTTGTCGAGGCAGGTTTCCTCCAGATCGTCGAGTTGCTCGACGAACTGGCCCAGGCGGAAGCTGCGTTCAAGCGATCCAAGAAAATCCTCAAGCCTGCTCTCGGCCGCCACCACGGAGGCCAGGCCGCGCTGGAGCAGGGTGAACCGGGCCGCGAGCAGGGCCTCGTATTTCGCCACCTTGCAAGCGGTGTCGTAGTTGGCGCGGGAATTGGTGATCCCACGGCCGAGGACATCCATATTCTCGTCGAGCACGACCGCCTTGGTGGTGGTCGAGCCGAGATCGATGCCAATGAAAGCGCGCATGTCCGTCGCCCCCGCCTAGGCCGCGCGCGCGGGGACGGATTTGCCCCCGCCGCGCCGCTGATCGACCATTTGGAAGTAGCTCTCCAGCCGGTTCTTGATGTTGGCCGGCGAGAAGTAGCGCGGATCGACCAGGTCGCTCTCGATGAAGGCGCTAGGCTTGCCGGTTCGCCGCTCGATCTCCCGCAGCACCAGCAACTGGCCGGCGGAGAAGCTGTTGCAGCTCTTGATCGAGTTGATTAGCAGTCCGTCCGCCTGGTACTCCTCCATATACTGCTCGATCAGGTCGATGCGCGAGGGCAGGTTGCGGTTGGTGTAGCAACCGAGGCAGTACTCGGCGAGGCTCTCCAGCGGGTGGTCGGGATCGTGACGGAACCCCTGGTCGTAGAGGCCGCCCACCTTGGTATAGGTGCTGGCGACGACGACGGCGCCGTCCTCGTAGAACATCTTCCAGAAGTCGCGGAAGCTGGTCCAGTTCGGCGGGCCTTCCACCACCAGCCGGTAACGCTCGGCCGGCATATCACCCGCGGGTGTCACCGGCCCCTGGCCGGCGGCCAACCGCTCGGCGATTTCGGCGCGCAGCAGCTGATAGTAGAGCGTGGCATCCTCGGTACCGCGGAACGCGGTGAAGATCGGGCCGATGTAGTAGACGCCCCCGAAATAGGCGTCGATCGGCGAGGGCCGCGCCTTGGCCGATTCCAGCACCCAGACGAAATCTTCCTCGGCGCGGGCCGAGCGCGCCAGATTTTCGCGCAGCCGGTCGATGTCAAACTTCACCCCGCTGACCCGCTCAAGCTTGGGGATCACCTCCTCGCGCAACTGCTTCACCACGTAGGAGATCATGTTTTTGCTGATCCGCCCGTCCCCCTGATAGGGGACATGCAGCATGGCGGTCTCGCATTTATAGTGCTCGCGCAGCAGTTCGAACCACTTCATGAAGGTGAAGCAGCCGGTATAGGAGAGCAGCAGCAGATCGGGGTCTGGCAGCTTCTGCCCGTCGGGACCGATATTGCCCTTGGCGATCATCCCGAGATCGGCCTTCACATAGGTGCAGACATCCTCGGAATGGCCACGCTTTTCGGCCTCCATGATGTAGCCACCGGTCTTTTTGCGCAGGCCGTTCTGGATCGCGTTGATCTCGGGCAGATTGTTGAGCATGTCAAAGCACATGATCAATTCGTTCAGATTGCCCGGCACGAAGGTGGCCGCGACCTTGCGGCCATCCGCCACGGCGGTTTCCAGCTTGCGGTAGTTGCCGGCGATCATCTCCTTCTGCTTAAGCATCGAAGTATCCTTGATCACGGCAGCGGGGGTGACGGTCATGGGGTGCTCCACAGCTTGATCGAATCAGCGAAGGTGCCAGCCTGCTCGCGGATCGGCTGCATCTGGCCGGAGTTCTCGGCGTATTTGAAGGCGATAAACGGGATGTCGTGGGCGGCGAGCACGCGTTGCAACATTGGCCGTTCCAGGAGCGCTGGATCGCAGAAGCTCGGCGAGGCGAAGATGACGCCCTCAGCCCGGGTGCGTTTCACTGCCGCCACCAGATAGAGGCCTTTCTGCGCCAGGTCGGGTTCGTATTTCGCCGATGTGTTGGCGGAATTGTGCAAATAGGCCTCGGCCAGATTGGCCACTGGGTCGCCGTCGAGCGAAACATCCGATTGTTCCCAGCGGTTCACCAGCATGAAATCGTCATCGACGATGTAGCAGCCGGAAAGCTCGATCGACTTGATCAGATTGAGCGGCGGCTGTTCGCAGAACGCGCCAGTGACAACAACGCGCGAATTATCCCGCCGCGGCCGGTCCGCTGCCGCCGCTGCGTCGAGATACTCGCGCAGCATGCGGCTATGTTCCTCGACCGCCAGGACCATACCGGCGCGCATCAGGAGATAGACCTCGGCCGAGGGCGCCTTCCACGGCTGACGCGCGCGGAAGGCATAAACTTCGCGCACCAGGGCGCGATTTTCGTTGTAGAGCGCGATCGAAGCGCGGATTGCCGCGTCCGTCACCGCGTGCCCGCTGGCCTCGGCCAGCATCTCGCGCAGTTCGGTCAATTCGTGGATGTAGAACGTGCCGCCCACGCCGTCGCTAAAATTCTGCGGCACGTCGAAATAGCGGCTTTTTACCTTCGGGAACATGATTTTCCACATACCCGAGAGGTTGCGGATCACGTCGCAGATCGAGGGGAACAGCATCGCATCGACGAAATCGAGCCGGTTGGTGACGCCGAGTTCGATGGTCGAGCGCGGGATGCGGCAGATATAGCTTTGATAATAGGCGTCGCCCTGGATGACCTCGAGCTGTTCACCGCCGCCCAGAACACCAAGCGGCAGCCCGCCGGCGGCGTGGATCAGTTCGCGCGGCACATAGAAAGGCATATAGCCGACGACGATACGCCCCGGGACGGCGGCTTTCCATTCCCGCGCGTAGGTGAAATTGAGGTCGTCGAATAGCGCCTGGCAACGGGCGATGATTTCAGTCACGGTGGTACTCATGTCTATCGGTGCTCCCAACGAGGGGCGCGCTTTCCGAGAAAAGCCTGCAGGCCCGCCAGCGCATCTCGGGTCCGCATCAGATCGTCGAGGTAGAGTGTTTCAAGCTCTGCCAGCCGTACCCGCGCGCGCGCGACGAGATCGCTGCGCGCCGCCGCCATCGCGCAGCGGAGCGCGGCGGCGCTTTTATCGGCGAGGTGGGTTGCGAACCATTGTTCGGCGGCTGCTTCCGGGTCCGCCACCACTGCCTGGATCAGGCCGGCGGCACGTGCTTCCTCGGCACCGAGGCTGCGCCCGGACAGCAAGATGTCCTCCGCCGCCGGCTGGCCGATGCGTTCGGGCAGCAGGCAGGACGCGGCCGGGGCGAAGACGCCGAGCCTGATCTCGGGCTGGCCGAACATCGCCTCGGGGGCGGCGAAGATGCGCGTGCCGGCGAGCGTGAGCTCGAGGGCGCCGCCCAGGCACTGGCCGCGCACCGCGAACAGCACCGGCACCGGGGCGGCGAGCAGGCGCAACAGCAGCGCGTGGAAGCCACGCAGCATGGCGGCGCAGGCGTCGGGCAGGTGTTCCTCGACGCTGGCGCCGAAGCTGAAATGCGGCCCCTCGGCGTCGATCAACACGGCAAGCAGCGCGCCCTGGCCGAGTTCCGCCGAGAGCGCGGCGTCCAGCGCGGCGAGCATGGCGGCGTCCAGGATATTGGCCTTGGGCCGCGCCAGCCGCAGCCGCAGCAACGCCTCGCCGTGGCTGCGCCAGACGCGGAGCGGGGCGGCGCTCATCGTCAGCCACCCGCGCGGGGGATCAGGCTTTCGACCAGTTCCTCCGTCCACGGCGCGCCTTGCGCGAGAGCCCGGCGCAGCGCCACGAAATCGATTTCACGATGGTCTCGCGGGCCTTCGTGGAAGGCGCGGAAGCCGGTGCGCGCCTCGGCCAGCATGTTGAGCGCGAGCCAGGCCCGCGAGTCTTCCTTGTTACGGTTCCACGTCTCGATTTTCGGCTTGCGCAGTTCTTCCAGGCTTTTTGTCAGGCATTCCGGGAAGGTCAGCAGCAGCTTGCCGCAAAGTGCTTCCACCTTCTGGTCGAGCAGCGACAGATCGACGACCCCGCGCGCCAGCATGCGCTTGCCTTCGGCCAGCGCCTCGCCGGTTTTGGGTTCGCCGAGCGCGAAGCGGCCCCATTCGTCGAGCAGCCGATCGGTGATCACCAGCGGGTTCGCGACGAACTGTCCATCGACTTTCAGCGCCGGGGCGATGTCGTGCAGCATTCCCATGCGGTATGCCTTGTGCGCCGACCAGTGCTCGCAAAGCGTGCCGGATTCCATCGCGCGCTCCATGCCGATCATCAGCGGCAGGAAATCGGTCGCGCCGCCAATCGCCGCCGAGCCGTGCTTGGGACCAGCCTGGCCGAGGCGCGCGAGGTCCTGGGCGATGGAGAAATCGCAGGCCATGCCGATTTCCTGGCCGCCGCCGATGCGCATGCCGTTGATGCGGCAAACCACGGGCTTGTCGCAGCCCAGGATGGCGGAGACCATGTCGTTGAACAGCCGCATGTATTGCCGGTATTCCTGCGGATTGCCGGCGTAGTATTCGGCGTATTCGGCGGTGTTGCCGCCGGTGCAGAAGGCGCGATCGCCGCTGCCGGTGAACACCACGGCAACCACGTCGCGCGCAACGGAGGCGGCGCGGAAGGCCAGGATGACGCCCTTGACCATCGCCGTGGTGTAGGAATTGAGCTGGCTCGGATTGTCCAGAATGATCCAACTGTTATAGAGCCCGGCTACAACCGTACCGTCCGGCAATTTCGCCGGACGCTTCTCGACCCGGAGGCCGGGAAACGAGAGATCGGCAACCAGCGTGTGCTCCACCAGGGTGGCGGGGCGGGTGCGTTCGGCGACAGCGAGCGGGGATTGCGGCATCGGGCGGTTTTCCTCTCTGTCAAGCGGCGGGAACGAGGATGGCGCGGCGCTTCAGCGTGTGCGCGTGCGCGGCGGCAAACACGGCGTTGATGTCGTCCAACGGATGCTGTTCGACGAAGGGTTTGAGTTGCACCTTGCCGTCGAGCACGAGATCGAGCGCGGCGGGATAAAGCTCAGGCGGGCAGCCCCAGTTGCCGAGCGCGCGAGCGTCGAAGGCCATCAGGTTGGAGAGGCGCAGCTCGATCCGCTCCATGGTGAAGCCGACCACGGCGAGCGTCGCGCCGGGCACCAGCAGGCTCCAGGCGGTGCGTTGGCCGGCGGCGGTGCCGGAGCATTCGAAGATCGTCCACTCAGTCTGCCGCAGCCCGCGCGTCGTGGCGAATTCCGCGATCGCCGGCTTCAGCGCGCGGGCATCGAGGGTGCGCGCATCGAGCGTCAGCGCGGCGCCGTGCCGGCCGATTTCGGCGAGTTTGTCGGTATCAATATCGATCGCCACCACCGTGGCGCCGAAGGCATGGGCGATCTGCGCGGCATAGCCGCCGACACCGCCGATACCGATCACGATCGCGAGGCTTCCCGGCCCCACGCCGGCGCGGTGCACCGCTTGGTAGGGCGTCGTCACGGCGTCCGCCACCACCGAGACGTCGGCGAGGGTTAACCCGGCGGCTTCGAGGCGGGCGGGATCGACCGGGCAAAGGCCCCGCCCAGGCACCCGGATATGGCTGGCGAAGCCGCCGTCGATATCGTTGCCTGGCATCTTCTGGGCGCGGCAGATGGTGGCGAGGCCGCGCCGGCAAAGATCGCAGACCCCGCAGGGCAGCACGGCGGGAACGATGACGGACTGGCCGAGCCAGCGCTCCGCGCCGGTCCCGGCGGCGACCACGCGGCCGCTGATTTCGTGGCCGAGGGTAAGCGGGAGCGGGTGGTTGGTGCGAACCCCGTCATAGAGATAGCCGAGATCGGTGTGACAAACGCCGCAGCCGGCAACCGCGACGACCACTTCCCCAGCGCTCGGAGGGAAAGGCGCGAAATCGCGGCGGACGAACGGCGCGGCTGGTGCCGTCATGATCCATTGGGTGGCCGCTTCCGCCATGGTCGCTCCTCCGTGCCGCTATTAGCGTATTACAGTGCTTGAATACTAAAAAAGGGCCGGTGTTCCGTTTGCCCCTGATCGTTGGGGCGCGCTTTGATCTAGATCAATGCGTCAAGGGTTTTTCAGGTGATGCTTCATCCTACCGTTTTGGCCAATAAATAGGTAAAGCGGTATGTCTTTCTGTAAATTAGGCGCCAAAGGCGGCCCAACGCCCCCTGGCTGGAGGATCGTGCATGAAAACCACCCTGCGCCCCGGCCTTTCGCGCACCGAATCCCATCTCGTCGATCTTCCTCGCACGATCGATTTCATGGGCCCGGATTTGCGCATCTATGCCACCCCCGAATTGCTGCGCGACATCGAGTTCACCAGCCGCAATCTGCTGCTGGAGCACTGTGATCCCGGCGAGGACTCGGTCGGCGTCGGGGTCGCGTTCGACCACACCGCCGCCACGCCCCTCGGCATGGCGGTGCGCATCACCGCGACCGTCGCCGCGGTCGAGGGGCGGCGGATCGTCCTGGATGTCGTCGCGCACGACGCAATGGAGGAGATCGCCCGCGGCCAGCACACCCGCTTCATCGTCGAGATGGCGAAAGCGAAGCAGCGACTGGCGGCCAAGCTCGCCAAGGCCGCGGCCGGATGAGCCCGCCCCGCCATCCACCGGGGCCACGGAAGACCGGGGTCACGGGAGGCACTGATGTATGAGATCCGCATCCACGGCCGTGGCGGACAGGGCGCGGTGCTGGCCTCCGCCATCCTCGCCCAGGCCTTCGTCGATGAAGGCAGGTTCGCCGTCGCCATCCCGAGTTTTGGCTTCGAGCGGCGCGGCGCCCCGGTCTCGGCCTGCCTGCGCATGGACGCCCGGGAAATTCGCGCGCTCACCAACATCTATTACCCCGACTGCGTGATCTGCGTCGATCCCACCCTGCCGCGCATGGTCGATATCTTCGCCGGGATCAAACCTGGCGGCACGCTAGTACAGGCAAGCGGCAAGAGCGCCGCGGCGATCGACCACCCGGCTGACCTTGCCACCCTCGGCCTCTGCGACGCGATGGGGATCGCGCTCGCGATTTTCGGCCGGCCGATCACCAACTCGATCATGCTCGGCGCCTTCGCTCGCACCACCGGGCTGGTCTCGCTGGCCGCCCTGATCGGAGCGCTGGAAGCCGCGGAGTTCCGCGACGCCGGGCTGGAGCAAAACCGCCGCGCCCTCGAGCGCGGTTACGCCAAAACCGAGGTGGTGGCTCTCGCCCCCGAGTTCGTCGCACCGGCGTTCGTGTCATGAGCCGCCCGCGCGCCGATATGTCCGGCGTCCCGGACGATCTCTGCCCGGTGGCGACCGTGCCGAGCCCGATGCTGGCCGGGGACTGGCGGGCGATGCGCCCGGTGGTCGCACGCGAGCGCTGCGTGAAATGCGCGATCTGCTGGCTCTATTGCCCGGTGCAATGCGTGGTCGAGAAGGCCACCTGGTTCGACATCGACCTCGCCGCCTGCAAGGGCTGCGGCATCTGTGCCCAGGAATGTCCGCATCGCGCCATCCGCATGCTTGAGGAGGCCGGCGCATGAACAATATGCCGAACAATATATCGCGGATCGCGGTCTGCGATGGCAATGAGGCCGCCGCCTGGGGGGTGAAACTGTCGCGCCCCGACGTGGTCGCGGTCTATCCCATCACGCCGCAATCCTCGCTGGTCGAATACCTGTCGAAATTCATCGCCGACGGTGAACTCGACGCCGAGTTGATGAATGTCGAGGGCGAGCACAGCGTGCTGTCGGCGCTCCAGGGTGCCTGCCTTGCCGGCGCGCGCACCTATACCGCGACCTCCGGACCCGGCCTTGCCTTCATGTTCGAGCCCTATGTCCGCACCCCCGGCCTGCGCCTGCCGATGGTCGCCTCCCTGGTCAATCGCGACATGCTCAGCCCGCAATGCGTCTGGGGCGGCCAGCAGGACGTGATGACCGTGCGCGATGCCGGCTGGATCCACATGTTCTGTGAATCCGCCCAGGAAGTGCTCGATACGGTGATCATGGCCTACCGCATCGCCGAACATCCCGAGGTGATGCTGCCGGTCAACGTCAACCACGACGGCAACTACCTCTCCTACGGGGTGAGCCGGGTCGAAATCCCGAGCCAGCCAGTGGTCGATGCGTTCCTTGGCGACAAAAACGTCAATTGGCACGCCGCCCTCGATCCCGACCGGCCGATGGCGGTCGATCCGCTGACTGGCGGCGCGGACGCCGAGGGCGCGGCGCGGTTCGCAGCCTATCGCCAGAGTCTTTGCCGCGGCATGCAAAACGCTCTCGCGGTGATCACCGACGTCCACGCCGAGTGGGAATGCGCGTCGGGCCGCGCCTTTGCGCCGCTGGTCGAGGAATATCGCCTTGAGGACGCCGAGATCGCGCTGGTGACGATCGGCAGCATGAGTGGCGCCGCCAAGGACGCCGTCGATGCCGCTCGCGAGGCGGGCATCGCCGCCGGCGTGATCCGCATCAAGACTTTCCGCCCGTTCCCGGTGGAAGCCCTGGCACGGGCGGCGGGGAAGGTGCGGGCGCTCGGCGTGGTCGATCGCGCGGTCTCCTACGGCTGGAACTGCGGCCCGGTGTGCCAGGAAGTGCTGGGCGCGTTGTATCGCACCGGCCGCGCCATCCCGGTGCTGTCGTTCATCGGCGGGCTGGCCGGCGCGGACCTGACTGGGGCGCATTTCACCCGCGCGATCGAAGCCACCCGCCAGGCGCTCGCCACCCCGCCAGAGACACTGGCGCCGGCGCCCGTGTGGCTCAACGCGCGCGAGGAAGGAATGCCGCGATGAACGCGAGCGATTACCTGATTGTCGGCAGCTCGCACGCCGCGCTGGAAGCGCTGGCGGCGATCCGGCTGGCCGACCCAAGCGGCTCGCTGACGGTGCTGACGCGCGACCGCCACCTGCCCTATTCGCCGACCCTGCTGCCTTATGTGGTTTCCGGCCGCTCCGACCCGGCCAAGGCGACGTTGCGTGACGCGGCGTTCTTTGCGCGCCAGCACATCCGTTTCGAGACCGAGGCCGGGGTGGCCGCGGTTTATCCCGGGGCGCACGAACTCGCGCTGGAAGACGGCACGCGCTGGCACTATGGCAAGCTGCTGCTGGCCACCGGCGCGACGCCCGCGGTGCCGCCGATCGCCGGGCTTGAGGCCGTGCCATTTCATCGCCTGCGCACGCTCGACGACAGCCTGGCGCTCCGCGCGGCGATCGGGACGGCGCGCCGCGCCGTGGTGCTGGGCGCCGGGCTGATCGGCATGCACGCGGCGGAAAATCTCACCGCGGCGGGCGTCGCCGTCACCGTGGTGGAGCCGCGCGATCAGGTGCTGCCGAGCTATTTTGATCCCGAGGCGGCCGAGCATATCGCTCGCGGTTTCACAGCGCACGGGGTTGTCTTCCGCACCGGCCATTCCGCGGTCGCGATTGCGCCCGCCGGCGCGGGTTTCCGCCTGACGCTCGACGACGGCGCGGTGCTGGACGCCGATCTGCTGCTGGTGGCGACCGGCGTGCGGGCCGAGCTCGGCTATCTCGCCGGCTCCGGCATAGCGACCGGTCGCGGCATTCTGGTCGATGCCGGGATGCGCACCAGCGCGCCCGAAATCTGGGCCGCCGGAGATGTCGCCGAAGCGCCGGCCTTTCCCGGCCCCGCCACGGCGCTCGCCGGGATCCTGCCCGAAGCCGTTCTCCAGGGCCGCACCGCCGGGATGGCGATGGCGGGCGAGGCGGCGCCGCCCTATCGCGGCAGCGTGCCGCGCAACACCTATTGTTTCTTCGGCCAGTCGGCGATCTCAGTCGGCACCGGCATCACGGGCGCGCCACCCGCCGGCGCGGAGCTGGTCACGCGGCGCGATCCCGCCGCCGGAACCTACTGGCGCATCGCGCTGCAAGACGACCGCCTGCTCGGCATCGCCGCCGTGAACCTGCCGCTCGATGCCGGCATCCTCTGCGAGTTGATCCTGCGGCAGGTCGATCTCGCGCCGGTGAAGCCATCGTTTCTCGACCAGCCATGCGCGACCGGGCGAATGCTGATGTCGCGGCTTTGGCGCTAGGCGGAAGGAGCACGGCGATGGGCATGAGCTACAACACGATCGCCTTCCGCGCCGAGCTGTGCGACGGCTGCGGGGACTGCATGACCGCCTGTGCCGAGGCGAAATCAGGAACGCGGGATCTCGCGCAGGCGCGACTGCACATTTTTCCCGCGGATGAACCCGGCGCGCCGCCGGACCTCGCGCTCTGCCGCCAGTGCGGCACCCCCGATTGCGTGACCCACTGCCCGGCCGGGGCGCTGGAAAAGAACCCGGACAGCGGCGTGATCGCGTGGGATCAGGAACGCTGCGTCACCTGCCTGCTCTGCACCGCCGGCTGCGCCTATGGCGGCATCACCTATGAGGCCGCGGTCGGCCATGTGGCGAAATGCGATACCTGCGACGGCGATCCCGCCTGCGTGCGGGCCTGTCCGACCGGAGCGCTCGGCTGGCGTACCGTCGCCGAACTCTACAACCGAGAGGGCACGCGCGAGGATCTGTTCGTGCCCGGCCTCGCGGCCTGCCAGGGCTGTCATTCGGAACTGCTGATCCGCCACACGCTGCGCCATGTCGGACCAGAGGTGGTGGTGGCGGCGCCGCCGGGCTGCATCCCCGGCATGGGCACCGTCGGCTATAATGGCCGCACCGGCGCCAAGGTGCCGATTTTCCACCCGCTGCTGACCAACACCGCCGCCATGCTGGCCGGCGTGCAGCGCCAGTTTCGCCGCCAGGGCCGCACGGTGACGGCGCTCGCCCTGGCCGGCGACGGCGGCACCGCGGATGCCGGCTTCCAGTCACTGTCGGGGGCCGCCTCGCGCAACGATCCGATTCTCTATGTCTGCGTCGATAACGAAGGCTACATGAATACCGGCATGCAGGCCTCCGGCAGCACGCCGCAGGGCTCGTGGACCTCCACAACTCCCGTGGGACCGGCGCTGCACGGCAAGGTGGAGGAAGCGAAGAACTTGCCGCTGGTAATGGTGATGCACAATTGCGCCTACGTCGCCACCGCCTCCACCGCCTTTCTGGAAGATTATTACGCCAAGCTGGAGAAGGCGATCGCGGCATCCCGCAGCGGTTTCGCCTATCTGCATGTCTATGCGCCCTGCCCCACCGGCTGGCGCTTCCCCTCGGCGATGACGACCGAGGTGGCCCGGCTCGGGGTGGAGACGAATTTCAACCCGCTCTGGGAGTTCACGCCCGCCACCGGGGTGCGCTTCACCCGCCCGGTGGACCGGGCGCGTCCGCTGGCGGAATATCTCGCCGGGATCGGTAAATACCGGCATCTGTCGGCGACTGAAATCGCCGCGATCCAGGCCAAGGTCGAGGAACGGCTGGCTGCCCTTACCCGCTTCGCCGCCGCCGCGCCGCCCGCGCCCGCGGCGCCCACCGTGATCGCTGCAAGAGCGGCGCCGGAATACCGTTTCCAGCCCGAGATCGAAACGATGTCGCGCGACGCGCTCGCCGCCTTGCAGCTTGAGCGGCTGCGCGCGGTGCTGCGGCGGACCTATGACCGCGTCGCCCCGTACCGGGCGAAATGCCAGGCGGCCGGGGTGCGGCCGGAAGATCTGCATCACCTCGACGATCTGAGCGCCTTCCCCTTCTCGCTCAAGACCGATCTGCGCGACGCTTATCCGTTCGGCCTGTTCGCCGTACCGCGCGAGCAGGTGCTGCGGCTGCACGCCTCCTCGGGCACTACCGGCCGGCCGACCGTGGTCGGCTACACCCACAATGATCTCGCCATCTGGGCCGAGCTGGTGGCGCGCGGCCTCGCCGCTGCCGGCGCGCGGCCGGGCGATGTGATCCACAACGCCTATGGCTACGGCTTGTTCACCGGCGGCCTCGGCCTCCATGCCGGCGCCGAGCGTCTTGGCGCCACCGTGGTACCAGCCTCCGGCGGCGGCACCGAGCGGCAGGTCGTGCTGCTGCGCGATTTCGCCGCCGACGTGCTGTGCGCCACCCCCTCCTACGCGCTCAACCTCGCCGAGGTGGCGGAGCGGGAGGGGGTCGATCTGCGCGGGGCCAGGCTGCGGCTCGGCCTATTCGGCGCCGAGCCCTGGTCGGACGGCATGCGTGCCGAACTTGAGGCCCGGCTCGGGATCGTCGCCCGTGATGTCTATGGTTTATCGGAAGTGCTGGGGCCGGGGGTCGCCGTCGAGTGTGAGGCCGGCGCCGGGCTCCATGGCTGGGAAGATCATTTCCTATTCGAGACCGTTGATCCTGATACCGGTGCGCGCCTGCCGGACGGCGCGGCGGGGGAGCTGGTCATCACCACGCTGACCAAGGAAGCCCTGCCGATGATCCGCTACCGCACGCGCGACATCTCCCGCTTGGATTTCGCGCCCTGCGCCTGCGGACGGACCCATGCGCGGATCATGCGCATCACCGGGCGCAGCGATGACATGCTGATCATCCGCGGCGTCAACGTCTATCCGACGCAGGTGGAGGCGGCGCTGGTCGATCTGCCGGGCGCCAGCCCGCATTACCTGCTGGTGGTCGCGCATACCGGCACGATGGATACGCTGACCGTGGAGCTGGAGGCCGATCCGCTGCGCGAGGCCGCCAGCTACCCCAGCCTCGCGCGCGAGGCGGCGCACCGGATCAAGTCGCTGATCGGCATCAGCGCGGCGATCGTGGTGCGCGAGCCAGGCGCGCTGCCGCGCTCGCTGGGCAAGGCCGTGCGCGTGCGCGACCTACGGCCGAAAAGTTGAGGGAGGGAGCGATGTCCACGCCAGCCGCCCGTGAAATCCGCAATGTTCCGAGCTACTGCTACAATTGCGTCGCCGGCCCCGACCTGATGACGGTGCGGGTGGAAAACGGCGTCGCCACCCGTATCGAGCCCTGCCATGCAGCGGCGACCATCCATCCCGGCCTCGGTCGGGTCTGCGTCAAGGCGTTCGGCCTGGTGCAGAAAACCTACAATCCGCACCGCGTGCTGGCGCCGATGAAACGGACCAACCCGCGCAAGGGACGCGACGAGGATCCGGGTTTCGTCGCGATCTCCTGGGACGAGGCGCTCGACACCATCGCCGCGCGGCTGCGCGATATCCGCGCGCGCGGGCTGCTGGATGACGCCGGCCTGCCGCGCGTCGCCGCCACGTTCGGCCACGGCGGCACGCCGCAGAGCTACATGGGCACTTTTCCTGCCTTCCTCTCGGCCTGGGGGGCGATCGACTACAGCTTCGGCTCCGGCCAGGGCGTCAAATGCGTCCATTCCGAGCATCTCTATGGCGAGTTCTGGCATCGCGGCTTCACCGTCGCCGCCGATACCGTGCATACGCGCTATATCATCTCCTGCGGCACCAATGTCGAGGTTTCGGGCGGCGTCTGTGCCGTGCGGCGGCACGCCGATGCGCGCATTCGCGGCGTCAAGCGGGTGCAGGTCGAGCCCCATCTCTCACCCACCGGGGCCTGCTCGGCCGAATGGGTGCCGATCAAGCCGAAGACCGATCCCGCATTCCTGCTCGCGCTGGTGCACGCGCTGTTGTTCGAACACGAACGCCGCGCGCTCGATCTGCCGTTTCTCCGCGAACGCACGGCCTCACCCTATCTGATCGGCCCCGATGGCTATTATCTTCGTGATCCCACCAGCTTCAAGCCGCTCCTCTGGGACGAGGCGACGGGCGCCCCGGTGCCGTTCGATACGCCCGGTGCGCGGCCCGCCCTGGAGGGGCGTTTCACAATCGCCGAAGCCGTCACGCGTGGCCCCGACGACGAAGTCCGCCCGCAGCACAACGTCGCCGCCCGCACCGCCTTCACCGCGATGGCCGACGCCGTGCAAGGTTACACCCCCGACTGGGCGGGGGGCATCTGCGATATCCCGGCCGAAACCATCCGCCGCATCGCCGCCGAGTTCCTGGAAAACGCCTGTATCGGCGAAACCATCGAGATCGATGGCGAGACGCTGCCGTTCCGGCCAGTGGCGGTGACGCTCGGCAAGACCGTCAACAACGGCTGGGGCGCCTATGAGTGTTGCTGGGCGCGCACCATGCTGGCAACCCTGGTGGGTGCGCTGGAAGTGCCAGGCGGCACGCTGGGCACGACGGTGCGGCTCAACCGGCCGCATGAGAACCGGCTGAAAAGTGTCCAGCCCGGCGAAGACGGCTTCATGGTCGCGCATTTCAATTCCACCGGGCGCAAGGATTGGCTGGCCGTGCCGAGCGGGCGCAATGCGCATCGCACGCTGGTACCAATCGTCGGCAATTCGCCCTGGGCGCAGGCGCTGGGGCCGACCCATCTCGCCTGGATGTTCTCCAGCGACGCCCCCAAGGAATGGCCGGCGCCGCCGCTGCCGGAGATCTGGTTTGCCTTTCGCACCAATCCCGCCATTTCGTTCTGGGATACCGCGGAGATCGGCCGCGCGATGGCGCGCATGCCGTTCATCGTCGCCTTCGCCTACACCTTCGATGAAACCAACCACATGGCCGATATCCTGCTACCGGATGCGACTGATCTGGAAAGCACCCAGCTCATTCGCGTCGGCGGCACCAAGTTCGTCGAGCAGCACTGGGCCCATCATGGCGTGGCGCTGCGTGCCCCGGCCGTCGCGCCGCAGGGCGAGGCGCGCGACTTCACCTGGATCTCGACCGAGCTTGCCCGCCGCGCCGGCCTGCTCGAGCGCTACAACGCCGCGCTCAACCGCGGCGCAGCTGGCGCGGCCCTCAAGGGCGAGGGCTATGATTTCAGCCTCGCCCCCGAGCAGGCGCACGATGTCGATACGATCTGGAACGCCGTCTGCCAGGCCGCCACCGCCGAGCTTAGCCACGGCGCCGAGGTCCACGACCTCGACTGGTTCAAACGGAATGGTCACTACGTGGTGCCGTTCAAGCGCGAGGACTGGTATCTCTATCCCACCATGGTCCGGCTCGGACTGCGCTTCGAGCTGCCCTACCAGGAACGGCTGCTGCGGGTCGGCGTCGAACTCGGCCGGCGGCTGCACGAACAGGGCATCCACTGGTGGGACCACCAGCTCGACGAATACGTCGCGATCCCGCAATGGCATGACGTGCCGGAACGCTGGGTGCAGTCGATCCGGGACATGGGCGGCGATCCCGACGACTACCCGCTCTGGGGCATCACCACCAAGGTGATGCCCTATACCACCGGCAACAATGCCGGCATCCCGCTGATGCACGAGGTCAGCGCCAACCTGCGCAACCACGGCGCTGTCGTGATCAACGCGACCACCGCCGCCAGCCTCGGCATCGCCACCGGGGATTGGGTGGAGGTCCGCTCCCCGATCGGCGCGACCAGGGGCCGTGCCGCCGTGGTGCAGGGGTGCCGGCCGGATACGGTGGTGATCCCCGGCCAGTTCGAGCATTGGAAAACCCCGTTCGCCAAGGATCTGGCCTTTCCCTCGCTCAATACGGTGGTGCCGCTATCGCTCGCATTGACCGACGCCACCGGGTCGGGTGCCGACGTGGTGCGGGTCGCACTGCGCAAGGTCGCGGCGCCGGCCGAGGCAGGTGCGGCATGACCCGCTATGTGATGGTCGCCGATCTTAGGCGCTGCGTCGGCTGCCAGACCTGCACCGCGGCGTGCAAGGAAGGCAACGCGACGCCGCCCGGCGTGCAGTGGCGCCGTGTACTCGATCTGGAGGCCGGCACCTACCCCGACGTTAATCGGGTGTTCGTCCCGGTCGGGTGCCAGCACTGCGCCAACCCGCCCTGCATGGAAGTCTGTCCGTCCACCGCCACCGGGCAGCGGGCGGACGGCATCGTCACCATCGACTACGATCTTTGCATCGGTTGCAGCTATTGCATCATGGCCTGCCCGTATGACGCGCGCAGCCTGGTCGATCGGACGGAGTACGCCTTCGGCGAGGCCGCGACCGCGGCGGAGGCGGCACGCGCCGATCGCCGGACGATCGGGGTGGCCACCAAATGCACCTTCTGCGCCGGGCGCATCGACGCCGGCACGGCGCGTGGCCTGGTGCCGGGCCAGGATCCCGAAGCGACGCCGCTCTGCGTCAACAGTTGCATCTCCGGCGCGCTCAGCTTCGGCGACATCGAAGACCCGACCGGGCCGATCGCCACCTTGCTCGCGGAAAACCAATGGTTCCGCATGCACGAAAGCGAGGGCACCGAGCCCGGTTTCTATTACATCTGGGACAAGGGAAAGCTATGAGCCAGTCCATGGCCTCCCGGCGCCAGCGCTATTGGGATTTACGCGCCGCGGGGAATTTCATCGGCGGCGGCACCGGCGCGGGGCTGATCATCACCGCGGCCTTGGCGGCAGCGATGGGCGCGCCGTTCCGCCTCGCTTTGGCGCTCGGCCTCGGCTTCGTCGCGGCCGGCCTCTCGCTGGTGTGGCTGGAGATCGGCAAGCCTTGGCGCGCGCTGAACGTATTCTTTCACCCGCGCACCTCGTGGATGACGCGGGAGGGGATCGTCGCCGGCGGGCTGGTGCCGCTCGGTCTATTCGCGGTCGCCACCGGCAGTACGGCGGCGGCGATCGTCGTGGCGCTGCTGGCGGCGGGATTCCTGTTCTGCCAGGCGCGCATCCTGCGCGCGGCGCGGGGGATTCCGGCCTGGCGGCAGGCGGAAATCGTGCCGCTGATCCTCGCCACCGGCCTCGCCGAGGGCAGCGGGGTGTATCTGATCGCCGGTGCGCACAGCCTCCGCTGGCTCGCCTTCGCGCTGCTCGCCGGGCTGCTGCGGGAAGCGGCGTGGCTTGCGTATCGCGCCGGCCTCGCCGGCACGGCGGCTGCCGCGCGGAGCCTGGCGGTGTTCGACGCAGCGCCGGCCCGGCTCGCGCGCGGGGCGCAACTGGCCGGCCTGGGGCTGATCGCGCTCGCGCTTGCCACCGGCGCCCTCGGCGTCACCTTCCCCGGCGTCACTCCCTGGGGCGCTGCCGTCCTGGCTTGGGCGGGCGGGGCACTGGCGGCGCTGGCAGGCTGGGGCGTGAAGGCGCTGCTGATCGCCCGCGCGGCTTTCACCCGCACCGCGGCAATCCCGATGGTGCCGACAAGGGGCGGCGGGGGAAGCCGTGCGCGGCAAACCTCACAGCCCTGAGGTGTGGTCGCCGGGTGCGATCGCCGGTTTAGCGTCGTTGCCGCGCGCTCTGGCGCGCCGGCGGCTGGGACGGCGTCACGGCCCAGGGGCGGCGGCCGATCAGCTTCAGCATGGTCGAGAGGCTGATCGAGCGCAGGGTCGCCACCGTCTGCGCATCCAGCTCCGCCAGCACAAACCGCAGCCCCGCGGCAATGTCCTGGCCGGCGACGAGCGGCGTGGCGGCGTCGGTCTCGGCGCCGATCTCCTCGAACAGGCGGATCACGTCCATCAGGGTCAGCCGCTTGGCATTCCCGGCGAACCGGTAGCCGCCGCCGACGCCGCGCACCGCTTCGACCAGCCCGGCGCGGCCGAGATCGCGCAGCACCTTGGCCAGGTGATGCGCGGAAATCCCATATTTGTCGGCGATCTCGACGACGGTGAGCTGACGCGCCGGATTGGCGGCAAGCTCCAGCACCGCGTAGAGCGCGAAGGCGGTGGCTTTCTGCAGCCTCATGGGTTGGCGGCCAGGCCGAGAGCCATAAACGCCGCTTGGTCAATCAAGGCGCATCTCCAGTTGGATGAAAGGTCCAGCGGTCATGCCCTGGCTGCGGAAGAAGGCATGGATCACGGTGTCGTCGCGCGCCAGCATGGTGCGGACCCGATCGACGCCGGCGGCGCGGAAGCTCTCGCAGACCGCGTCGAACAGCCGGCTGCCGAGGCCCTGCACGCGCCGCGCCGCACGCACCTGCACCGCGAAAATCCAGCCACAGGGCGGCGAGCCGAACTCCCAGGCGCGCACCTCACCGACGATAAACCCCTCGATGCGACCAGCCGCCTCGGCGACCAAAAAACTGCCCAGCTCGCGCCGCGCCGCGCCGTAGCGCCCGAACACCTCGCGCCAGTACTCGGGCTTGCGAAGGCCGGTGACAGCCTCGTCCAGCGCGATCACGCCCGGCATGTCGGCCGCCGTGGCACGCCGGATGCCGACCGGCTCGGCCGGCTCCGATCGCTGCGCCTTGGCCATCCGTTACCCCTCTTCCACGCCCAGCCCAGTTTTAACGCCAAGTCTGGGCCGCGGCCCCCTTAATTGCGCATTGAAGCACTGTTTTGCCTCGCTGCCCAGACCATCGCGCCGCTTTCGTCACGCCGGCGGCGCAGGAGAACGAGATGCAGGATCACACCGTCATCATCGCGCCGGCAGCGACCGACCAAGGCCTGCGCTTCCCGCCCCGCTTCAACCTCGCGATGGCCTTCATCGATCGCCATCTGGCCGAAGGCCGCGGCGGCAAGATCGCGATCCGCACCGCGACCGAGGAGGTAAGCTACGCCGCGCTCGCCGAGCGCGTGGCGCGCGCGGGCAACGCGCTGCTCGGCCTCGGCATCCCGCGTGGCGCGCGGCTCCTGATGGCGGTGCTCGACGAGCCGGCGTTTTTCTATCTGTTCTGGGGCGCGATCAAGGCCGGCATCGTGCCGGTGCCGCTCAACACGCTGCTGCGCGCCGCCGACTACGCCTACATGATCGACGATTCCGCCTGCGCCGGCCTCGCCTTCTCGCCGGAACTGAGGGCCGAGATCGAACCCGCCCTGGCTCTGGCGCGGCACCGCCCGCCAGCCGTGCTGCCGACGGAGGGCGGGGATGGAAGCCTCGCGGCGCTGATGGATGCGGCCCCTGCCGCGCTCGATCCGGCGCCGACGGGGCCGGAGGATGATGGCTACTGGCTCTATTCCTCCGGCTCGACCGGCCGGCCGAAGGGCGCGGTGCATCGCCAGCGCGACCTTCTGGTGAGTAGCCAGCGCTATGGCGTGGAGACGCTCGGGGCGCGGGAGGACGACGTCTTCTTCTCCGCGGCCAAGCTGTTCTTCGCCTATGGCCTCGGCAACGCGCTGGGCTTCCCGCTCTGGGTTGGCGGTACCACCGTGCTGATGCCAGAGCGGCCGACCCCGGAGAGCACCTTCGCCGCGATCGCCCGCTTCCGCCCGACCCTGTTCTTCGGTGTGCCCACGCTTTATGCGCGCCAGATCGCCGAGTTCGCGGCGTTACGCCCGGATCTCGGCTCGTTGCGCTATTGCGTCTCGGCCGGCGAGGCGCTGCCGGCGCATCTGCTGGAGGCCTGGCGCGGGCTCACCGGGATCGACATTCTCGACGGTATCGGCTCGACCGAAGTGGCGCACATGTACATTTCGAACCGGCCAGGTGACGTGACACCCGGCACCAGCGGACGGCCGGTGCCGGGCTATACGCTGAAAGTGGTCGATGAGCGCGGCGTCGAACTGCCGCCCGGCATCCCGGGCCGACTGCTGCTGCAAGGCGCCTCGATCGCCCGCTGCTACTGGCGCAATCCGAAGCCGATCGTGGTCGATGGCTGGTTCGATACCGGCGACACCTATCGTGCCGACCCTGACGGCACCTACACCTACTGCGGGCGCAGCGACGACATGCTGAAAGTCGGCGGCATCTGGTGCTCGCCGGTGGAGATCGAGGCGGCGCTGGTCGAGCATCCCGAAGTGCTGGAAGCCGCCGTGGTCGGCCGCGAGGATGCCGACGGGCTGGTCAAGCCCGAGGCCTGGGTCGTACCCCGCCAGCCCGACCAGACAGAATCGGACGAGATCGCGGCGGCACTCGTGCGCCACTGCAAGACGCGGCTCGCGCCCTACAAATATCCGCGCTGGGTGCATCTCGTGCCCGACCTGCCCAAAACCGCGACCGGCAAGATCCAGCGCTTCATGCTGCGCCAGCACCCGCCGCTTGCCGCCGGGTCCGATTTTGGCCGGATAGGCGCGATGCGATGAGCGGGGCCGCGCTGCCGATCCCGCGTCCCATCGCGTTGATCTGGATCAAGGTATCGCCCAATGTGCCGGACGTAAAAGACGCATAGGAATGCGTATTTAAGGCCGGCGCCCCCGGCGCAGGAGGATGCGGATGCAACCAGACCGGCACGCCCCACCACCATCGCTCTCCCGCTCGCGCATCCGCGCCTTCCGTCTCAACGGCCGTGCCCACGCCGCCCTCGTCGCCGATCATGTCCTGTTGCTCGACTATCTGCGCGATGGGCTTGGCCTCACCGGCACCAAACGCGGTTGCGATGGCGGCGAATGCGGCGCCTGCACCGTGCTGATCGACGGCCGACCGCGGCTCGCCTGCCTGACCCGCGCGGGGGAATGCGCCGGCCATCAGGTGGAAACCATCGAGGGTCTCGCGGATGGCGGACGCATGAGCCCATTGCAACGCGCCTTTCACGAACGTCTCGGCACCCAGTGCGGCTATTGCACACCCGGCATGATCATGGCGGCCGAGGGACTGTTGCGCCGCAATCCCGATCCCGACGAGGCGGCGATCCGCGCCGCGCTGGCGGGAAATATCTGCCGCTGCACCGGCTACGTGAAAATCATCGAGGCGGTGCAAAGCGCGGCGGGAAGCGCGCGATGACCGCGCGGCGCAACGCATGGGATGTGGTGGGCCAACCCACCCCGCTGATCGACGGCATCGAGAAAGTGACCGGCAAGGCACAATACACCGCCGATCTGCCAGCACCCGGCGCGCTCGTCGGGAGCATCCTGCGCAGTCCGTTCAGCCACGCCCGCATTCTCCGCATCGACACCAGCGCCGCCCGCGCCCTGCCCGGCGTGCGCGCCGTGATCACCGGCGAAGACTGCGCCTTCACCTATGGCGTTTTGCCGATCGCCATGAACGAATATCCGCTGGCACGCGCGATCGTGCGCTATCGCGGCGAGCCGCTGGCAGCGGTCGCGGCGGTGGATGAAGCCAGCGCAGCGGCGGCACTGCGGCTGATCCGTCTCGAGGTCGAGGAACTGCCCGCTTACTACACCGCGCATGCCGCGCGCGCGCCGGACGCCATCCCGCTGCACGCGGATAAACCGGGCAATATCGAGCGTGCCGTGCATCACCGCTTCGGCGATGTCGAGGCCGGCTTCGCCGAGGCCGATCTGGTGAGCGAACGGGTCTATCGTTGCGCCGAGGTCGCGCACGCCCAGATGGAACTCAACGCCGCGTTCGCCGAATACGATCCCGCCCGTGATCACCTGACCCTTCGGAGCACGACCCAGGTGCCCTATTACGTGCATCTGATGCTGGCGCGCTGCCTTGCGATGGACATGAGCCGGATCCGCGTGGTGAAGCCCTTCGTCGGCGGCGGCTTCGGCGCGCGGGTGGAGACGCTCAATTTCGAAATCATCGCGGCCCTGCTCGCTCGCGCCGCCGGCGGCGCGGTCAGGTTACAGCTCTCGCGGGAGGAAACCTTCCTCACCCATCGCGGCCGTCCCGAGACCGAGGTGCGGCTGAAACTCGGCATGACCCGCGCCGGTCGGCTGACTGCCTGCGCCTGCGAGGTGGTGCAGCGCGGCGGCGCCTATGCCGGCTATGGGGTCATCACCATCCTCTATGCTGGCGCGCTGCTCCACGGGCTCTACGACATTCCCGCGATCGCCTATGACGGCTTCAGGGTCTATGCCAACCTGCCGCCCTGCGGGGCGATGCGCGGGCATGGCTCCGTCGATGTGCGCTTTGCCTTCGAATCCCTGCTCGATGCCATGGCGGCGGAAGCCGGGCTTGACCCGTTCGCGGTGCGGCGTGCCAATCTGCTGGCCGCGCCGAGCGAAACCCAGAACGGCTTGCGCATCGAAAGCTACGGCCTTGGCGAGTGTCTCGATTGGGTCGAGCGGGCGAGCTCCTGGGGCGAGCGGCGCGGCCGGCTCGGGCCGGGGCGTGGCCTCGGCATGGCCTGCTCGCATTATGTGAGCGGCGCCGCCAAGCCGATCCACTGGACCGGCGAGCCGCATGCCGTTGTCCATCTCCGGCTGGATTTCGACGGCAGCATCACGCTGCTGACGGGCGCCGCCGATATCGGGCAAGGGTCGAGCACGGTGATGGCCCAGGCCGCGGCCGAAGTGCTCGGCATTCGCCTCGATCGGGTGCGGGTGGTGGCCGCCGACAGCCTGCTGACGCCCAAGGACAACGGCTCCTATTCCTCGCGCGTGACGTTCATGGTGGGCAACGCCACGATCGATGCCGCCCGGGCGCTGCGGGCACGGCTGGTCGCCGCGGCGGCGGAGCGGCTCGGCGCGCCAGAAGAGGCGATCGCGTGCGAACACGAGACCTTCCACGTCGCGGGCGAGGACGGCCGGGAGATGGCTTTCGCCGAGGTCGCGCGGGCGGCACTTGCACGTGACGGCGGGGCGATCACGGCCAAGGGCAGCTTCACCTGCCCGGTCGCGTTCCAAGGCGGCAAGCATAAAGGGGGCGCGGTCGGCGCCACCATGGGTTTCAGCTACGCCGCCCAGGTGGTGGAAGCCGCGGTCGATATCGATACCGGCATGGTCACGGTGGAAAAGGTCTGGGTGGCGCAGGATTGCGGCTTCGCCATCAACCCGCTCGCCGTCGAGGGCCAGATCCAGGGCGCGGTGTGGATGGGGATGGGCCAGGCGATCGGCGAGGAGACCCGCTACGAGCACGGGCTTGCCGTTCATGCGAGCTTCCTCGACTACCGGGTACCAACCATCCTCGATTCGCCGCCGATCGCGGTGCATATCGTCGAGAGCATCGACCCGAATGGGCCGTTTGGCGCCAAGGAGGCGAGCGAGGGTGCGCTCGCCGGCTTCCTGCCGGCGCTCACCAACGCCATCGCCGATGCCATCGGCCTCCGGCCCGACGAACTGCCGGTCACGCCTGATCGGCTGCTGGAGGCGCTCGCCAAGCGCCGGCGGGAACGGCGGCTGGCCCGCGCGCTGGAGGGGGTGGCGTGATGTCGGTCCTGCCGGAATTCCATGTCCTGGCACCGCGTTCGGTTGCAGCCGCAATCGCCGCTGGGCGGCAACCCGCGACCCGTTTTGTCGCCGGAGGCACCGATCTCATGGCCAATCTGCGCCACGGCATCGGCGCGCCCGCGACACTGATCGACTTGCGCGGCATTCGCGCGCTGCGCGGGATTGTTGCCGGACCGCTTGGGCTCTCGCTCGGCGCGGCGGTCACGCTGGCCGAACTCGTCGGACATGCACGGGTGGCGAAAGACTATCCCGCGCTCGCGCAGGCGGCGGCGGCGGTCGGCGGACCGGCGCATCGCGAGGCCGGCACCGTGGGCGGCAATCTCTGCCTCGATACCCGCTGCGTGTTCTACAACCGCGGCGACTGGTGGCGGGAGGCCAATGGCTACTGTCTGAAATACCAGGGAAACACCTGCCACGTCGCGCCAACCGGCAGGCGCTGCCACGCCGCCTTCAGCGGCGATCTCGCCCCGGCGCTGCTGGTCCATGGTGCCGAGGTGGAGATTGCCGGGCCCGAGGGGCAACGCCGCATGCCGCTCGGTGAACTCTATGCGGAGGATGGCGCGGCGCATTTGCGCCTCGCCGCCGGCGAGTTCTTGGTGCGTGTTCTGCTGCCCCCCGAGCCCTGGCCGGCGGCCTATGCCAAGGCACGGGCGCGGGGCGCGATCGATTTTCCCCTGGCCGGCGTCGCTGTCGCCTTGAGCGTGGGCGCACACGGTGTGGCGGGGCTGCGCGTGGCGCTCACCGGCACCAACGCCCGCCCCTTCCTGCTCGCCGGCACCGAGGCGCTGCTCGGCGCCAGGGTGGACGCCGGCTGGTGCGCCGAACTCGGCAAGCTGGTGCAAAAACAGGTCTCGCCGATGCGCACCACCCTGCTCGCCGCGCAGTATCGCCGTCGCGCCGCGAGCGCGCTGGCCGAACGTCTGGCCATCACACTGGCCGACGCCACAGCGGCGTCGGCGCGCGATGGACAGGAGATGGTAAGGCAGGCGGAATGATGGAGACCCATGTCGCGAGGGCGTTGCACGACGAACATCAGGCCACCCTGGCGCTGCTGGCGCGTCTGGAGGCGCTGCTCGGCCAGCATGGTCCAGCCGTGGTCCCCGATGCCGCGGCGGCGCCGGTCGCGACGTTGCTGCGCGCCCTCGCACGCGCCGTCGCGCTGGAGATCGGGCCGCATTTCGCGTTCGAGGAAATCCATCTGTTCCCGCTGCTCGCTGACTCCGGGGCGGCGGAAATGGTGGCGCTGCTCAGCGCGGAACACGCCGCAATAATTCCTTATACGAAACGACTTGCCGAACTCGCGCGCCAGGGGCAGCTAGCGGGCTTTGACGCCGTTTCCTGGGCGGCGTTCCACGCCGCCGGCGCGGCGCTCGCCGGGTCGTTGGCGGCACATGTGGAGAAGGAGGAGATGGGCCTGCTGCCGGCGCTCGACGCATTGCTCGATGCCGAGACGGACGGTCGGCTCGCGCTGGAACTCGCGGCGCTGCGCTAAGCGCGGGGCACCACGTTACGTGAAGGGACAGAACATGGCGGGCAACGCAATAATGGCCGATACCGAGGCTAACCCGGCGGACGGGCTGCGCGTTCGCTCGCTCGAAGGCAGCGATCTTGATGCCGTCGTCACGCTCGATCAGACATTGTCCGGGCACAGTCGGCACGACTTTTTCGCCCGCCGCCTCGATCACGCGGCGCGCGACAGAGCAGCCTTCGCGGCCTTTGCCGCGGAGCGCCACGGGCGCCTCGCCGGCTTCGTCTTAGCGCGTATCTACGAAGGGGAATTCGGCGCCACCGCGAGCGAGGCCGCGCTCGATGCGATCGGCGTCGATCGCGCAAGCGGGCACGGCGTCGGTCGCGTGCTCCTCAACCACCTGGCCACTCATCTCAGCACGCGCGGGATCGGCGAACTCGCGACCCAGGTCGAATGGACGGATCACGTTCTGATCGGCTTCTTCGCCCGCGGCGGCTTCGTCCTGGCGCCCCGCATTGTGCTGGAGCGCGCGAGCGGCGATCCGCTCCCGGCCCTCCGCGTGCCGGTGGCGCATGCCGCGGCGGGAGCGAATGAAACGGGGACGGACGAAATCGACTACGGCCGCGCGCCGGGCGAGGATTTCCAATCTCTCGCGCATGATCGTTTCCCCGTGCGTTCCATGACGCGGGACGATCTCGAAGCGGTTGTCGCCCTCGACCAGCGCATCACCGGGCGACGCCGCCCGGCCTATTACGCCCGCAAGCTGGATGAAGCCTTCGACCTGTCGGCGGTACGGATGTCGCTGGTGGCCGAGATCGACCGGCAGCCGGCCGGCTTCGTCATGGCGCGGGTGGATTTCGGCGAGTTCGGACACACCGAGCCGGAGGCGGTGATGGACACGATCGGCGTCGATCCGCGGTATGGCCATAAGGGCGTGGCGGCGGCGCTGCTGTCGCAGCTCGTGGCCAATCTCGGGGCGCTGCGCTGCGAGGCGCTGCGCACCGAAGTGAGTTGGAACCATTTCGGCCTGTTGAGTTTCCTCGACCGGATGGGATTCCGCCCGCACCGGCGGCTTGCCTTGCGGCTCGCCCTAGGCTGATCCGGCGCCAGCCGCCGCGTCGGGTTCGGGTGGTGTCCGCGCACCCACTTCCGGCACGCCGCGGGGGGAAGCGGCGGCAAAATGGTCGAGAATTTCCTGGGTTGCCGCAAGCAGCGTTGCCGAATTTTGCCGCGGATACGGGGGAAAGCTGATAATGATGTCCCCACCCCGGCCGCACGCGCCGCGCGCGATGATCGCGCCGTTGACATCCTGCACCACATAGCTCGCCTCCCGAGCGGGATTCTGGCGTTTGGCGGTTGCGGCCACCAGGCGGCGAACCACGGCGGCCGGAGAGATCGGCTCCATGCCGCGGTCTCGCAGTTCTTTCTGTTCGTGGGCCAGCGCTTCGGCCATCGCCATGATTCGCTGGCGCTTGAACGGGGCGCGGAGCATTGGGGCGAGTATCGCGGCATGGCGGATGCCGATAACATGCGGGGAAACAAAGGCCGCGATGATCTCGGGCGGCAGACGCGCCAGTACGAGGTAGCGGCTGAGCCAGCTCTTTGACACATTCAGCCGCTCCACCATGCGCTGCTGGCTGCCGCCGTAATAACGCTCGATGGCCCGCGCGTAATCGACGGCGCGTTCGTAATCTGAAAGATCCTTGCGGTTGCGGTTTTCGAGGTCGGACAGCCGAAAGGCTTCCTCGTCGGTGAGCTCGCGGGGCTCGATCAGGAAGCGAAATTCGGGGTAGGCGTGGGCGCGCAGCCACGAGATGCTCCAATGCCGCCGCGCGCCACAGATCACTTCGAAGTCATGCGCCGGATCATCGCTGACGCGCCGCACGATAGCCGGCACTTCTTGGCGGCCTTGCGCCTTCAGGCTTTCGATGAGATCGCCGCAGGCGGTCTCAGTGAGCGCCGCATAGTCACGGTTATGGCCCGACCAGATGCGGCAACGAGCCGGGTCAACCCATTCCTGTACCCGCGTCACCACTGCGCCGGCGGCGAGCGCGCCGAGCCGATTTTCGCGGGCGCCGAGGATGCCGGTACGCGGCGGCAGGCGGGCAGGCGTGTCCTGCGACTCATCTTTGCCGATCAGGTCGGCGAAGCCTCTATTGCCTCTGACCATGTCGTTTTTCCTTATTTATAACAATGGCTTGTGCTCGAGTTGCACATGTGCAACCGCTCACAGGATACCTTCCTCGCGCAGACGTTCGGCGTGGCTCGGCCAGGTCAGCCGGACGACGGTCTCGATCTCAAGATTGGCGGCATTGAGATAGGTCATGCAGCGTTGATAGGTCTCGCGCGAGGTCACCGGCTGCTCCAGCTCGTAGACCGTCATCAGCCGGGCGCTGGCATTATCGATTTCGGCGGAATCCTTCAGCACGGTGCGCAGCAGCGTCTCGCCAAAGAGATTGCGCATCAGGCCGAGTAATTCCCGCTGCATCGATTTCTGCTCATCGGCGCGCGTGGCGAGAAAGCGCATCCAGCGGAGATCAATCGGCAAGCCGCGCTCCTCCAGCGCGCCGATGGTCTCATAAAGCATGGCGAGGAACGACGTGGTTGAGGTGAAATCGACCACGGTTGGCGGGATCGGCACGAGCAGTGCGTTCGCCGCGCGCATCACCGAGAGCGACAGCGTGCCGAGTGCCGGTGGCGGATCGAGGATGATCACGTCGAAATGCGCAGCGATAGAGGCGATTCCTTCAGCCAATCGGTTGAGCAGCGCCGGTTCATGGCGCGCGATGCGGGCGGCCAATTCGTATTCCGCAGAGTAGAGCTTGAGATTGGCCGGCACCAGGAAGAGCCCGTCCCAATGCGTCGGCCGCACCACCCCGGCGAGACTGCTGATCTCGGCGTTGCGGATGAAGGGATAGAGTGTATCGTCTTCAGCAATATCGAGATCGGGCACATAGCCAAACATGGTGGTCGCTGAGCCCTGGCTGTCGCAGTCGATGAGGCAGACGCGATAGCCCTTGATGGCGAGATATTGCGCGAGATGGGTGGCAACGGTCGATTTACCAACGCCGCCCTTGAAGTTTTGCACGGCAATGACCGCGGCGAGATCCTCGGGCGCCCGCCAGGGGCGCGTGCCAAACACCGCGCGCATCTGATTGATCTCGGCCAGCGTATAGCCGATGCGCCGGCCAGACTCGGTGCGCGCGACCGTCGGCAAGCGTCCATCCTTTTCGGCCTCGCGAATCGCTGCCGCAGTGCGGCCGACTAATTGCGCGGTCCGCGAGATCGAAAAACGCGGTGCCTGCCGCGTCGCCGCTTCCCCGCCGCCGCGCTGGCGCAGCAGGCCCAGAACATCGAGCGAGCGGCTGTAGAGTCCAGAAATCAAGCGCGTGGTCGCCGAACCCGTCAAAAGAATTCTCCCGATCACTCTTTGGACTAGCGCTTAGCACAAGTTTTGCCTTTAACCAACAATTTGTGAAAATATTTGAATTATACCAAGAAAACCGAAAGACCTGCCGCCTGGCATATCTCAAGGCAGAAGGGCGCGCAGGCGCTGGGGTAGTGGCCAGAGCTGATCGATGTTGAAGCCAATATCGACGGAATAGATTTCTTGCTCGCGCCCGGCCTGGCTTGCCAGAAAAGCGGCGATCGTCGGGGCGAGCGGAGGCGCGCCGAGGCTGAAATCGGTGACGTTTTCACGCACCATATTCGTAAAAATATCAAGCAAGGCGAAATATTCTGAATCCGTGCCGCGCTGCCACGCCCCCGCTTGCTCATCGCTCCAAGGCATCGCGCGGGTTTTCGCAAGCCGCGCCAGGCCGAGGTCGCGATCGCACCAGCGTAGATGAATGAGATAGAGCGCTTCGAAACATATCGGAGCATCTGCGCAGTGAAATCCCGGCGTCCAGGCAACCGGCCGGCGAATGAGAACCGGCTTGCATAGCGCCCCGGTGAATCGCACCCAGCGCCGCTGTGCGCCGAGCGGGGCGGCAAGGTCAATCGGGGCCTCTTCGGACAAATGATGCAGATTGAGCCCAACCGCGGTGATCACTTCGGCGCGGGCCTGAGCACACAGTTCGCCGAGATCGGCGTACAGGCGCGGATCGGGCAGCAAGATCTCGTCGACATCGGTGTAGAGCACCCAGTCGTAATATTCGAGCAGGCCGCCACAGAGGCGCGAGACGAAGCGGGCGCGCCGCGCATCGTCATGCGGCGAGCGTGGCAGGTAGAGCCGATGAGCCGGGGCCAGCGCCGCAGTACTCCCATCATCGGAGCCATGATCGATGACGTAGCAATGCTCTGGGCCGAGGAGACCGCCGTAGTGACGCAGCCAGACCGGCAGAAAATCAGCCTCATTATAAACCATGGTAACGGCGGCGAGCCGTGGTTTCATACCCGTGATCCTTCGGCATCAAGATCGCGAATGATCACTCCGCCAGGATCGGCCGGCAAGAATTATGCAACCTTTTGGTTTATTGATCGCAGGTTTCTCGTCCATGCCCTGCGATCATCATGGTGAAAGCGCCGTGATGCCGGCAAGAAGAAGGGGGGTGAACGTTCGCCACGATGAAGGAATAACAACCCCTTGGCGCAAAACTCTATATCTGCCGTTGATTTTGTTGTGGGCGACGCGCGTTCTGATGTCTTGCTGATGGCTGGTACCTAACGAAGTAGGAGAGCCGGGCGAGGTAGAAGAAATGGCAGGTCGATGGGGATGGCCCAACCCGGCTCCGTTTCATGCCACAATGCCACAAAAAGGCCCTGAAGCTGATCACCGTCCAAGGAGCGGCGGCGCGGGGGCCCTCGTAGAACCCGATATCGTGAACGGGCCCGGTTCAGTTGAGGAATGCGGTGAAGGCGCTGGGCTGTACTATACTGCCGCTGGACTGCCGCTGGAAAAACCTTTCCCGGAGGGAGCATGACATGCGCATCATCACCTTGGAGGAGCACTTCGCGATCCCCGCGATGGTCGCCCGGATCGACCCCGCCTTGATTGCGCGGCGCGGATTTCCCATGCGCGAGGCGACCCCGCAATTCATGCATGTCCAGGAAGCCCTTGCCGAGCTTGGCGCGCAGCGCCTTGCCGATATGGACGCATCAGGCATTACCCTGCAGGTGCTTTCCGTCTCGGGCCCTGGCGCTGATCTGCTGCCTGCCGGCGAGGGCGTCGCCTTCGCGCGGGATTACAACGACGCGCTGGCGGCAACGGTTGCGCGCCACCCTGAACGCTTCGCCGGCTTCGCTCATTTGCCGATGACCACGCCGGTGGAGGCGGCCAAGGAGCTGGAACGTGCGGTGCAACGGCTTGGTTTCCATGGCGCGCTGATCAACGGCACGACGGAGGGGCGGTTTCTCGATGATCCGCGGTTCGCGCCCATCCTCGCCGCGGCCGAGACGCTCGCCGTGCCGATCTACCTCCATCCCGGCCTGCCACCCGCGCCGATCCGCGAGGCTTACTACCAGGGGATACCGGAAGAGGCCGGGTTCCTGCTCGGCGGCCCAGGCTGGGGGTGGCATGCGGAGACGGCGCTCCATGTGCTGCGCCTTGTGCTTTCCGGCACGCTCGACCGCCATCCCCGGCTGCAACTCATCATTGGACATCTCGGCGAGGGTCTGCCCGCGATGCTTGCCCGCTGCGATCAGGTTTTCGGTCACTTCGCCGCGCAGAATCTACGACGCAAGGTGAGCGAGGCAATTCTCGCGCAGGTGCATCTGACCACCAGCGGCTTTTTCTCCCTGGCCCCGTTCCTGGCGGCGCTGCTGACTTTTGGCGTGGAGCGGCTAATGTTTTCCGTTGACTATCCCTATAGCGGCAATGAAGCGGGGCGGAAATTTCTCAATCTCCTGCCGGTCGCGCCGGCTGATGGGGAACGCATCGCTCACGGCAATGCCGACCGGCTGCTGCGGCTCTCTCACTGAGAGTTTGGAAAAGAATGCCCTCGCGCCCGGAAATCGACAGAAAAAAGCCAATGTCTCCAGAGGGCATTCTTGTTCAAGTTCGATTGATTTTCAGGCTCTGAGCCGGCTACGGGATTCACGCATTTGGCTGAGCTGCGATGATGAAGCCTGTGGCCATGGCAGCGAAGCGTGCCCATCCTGCGCGCATGGTTTTGGGTCCTGGCGGCTTGTAGTAGCAATTCCATCCGCCGAG
>Ga0207433_10002708_pt1 | contig 35574 bp, 30 predicted proteins | sample YelNatPaOPGAMG01_FD_187559 | JGI IMG/M metagenome (GOLD analysis project Ga0207433, IMG submission 187559) | Hot spring thermophilic microbial communities from Obsidian Pool, Yellowstone National Park, USA - OP-RAMG-01 (SPAdes) (version 3) | ecosystem: Environmental > Aquatic > Thermal springs... | reverse complement strand
TTTTTCCCCCCCCCCCCCCCCCCACACGAATAGAAATAGAAGTAAATAAGATTTTTTCTTTTCTTCAAGAAACATTCACTTTGCCAATTTTTAATATACTTTTTTTAGAAAAAAAATTATGAAAAATGATAAAAAGAAACTAAATGATTTAAAGAATAACAAAATTGCCGATTCAAAAGATTTGTTAAATACCCTTCAAAGTACAACCTCCCCTCTTAATTCTTTCAAAGAGATAATTAATACTAAACTTAAGAATAAAAAAATAAGCAAAGATAAAAATATTTTAGAGAATTTAGCTAAAATAAACTTTCTTTTAACTCAGATAAATCAGTTGGCTTCTCAAATAAATGATGAGATAATTTTTCTTAAAACAGTATGTGAAGTTATAAGAACATACTTGGATATAAAACTTGTTTTTATTGGAACTATAAATTTAAATAAAGAAATAGATTTTATTGCAATATCTGGTATTACTGAAATCCTAAAAGGAATAAAAATTTCTGTTGGTTTAGAACTTCCTCATAGACAAGATACTGCGAAGATTTATGGAGAGGAAGTCTTCAATTTTACATCTTTTGTAAATAGTTTAATAAAAACTTCATGTGCGGAGAGATTTAAAAAATATAATCTTTCTTCAATGTTCACCCTACCTATTTTCAGAAATGGAAAAATATGGGGAATACTTTCCCTATATCATTCAGTAAGTGGTTTTTTTGAAGACGATGAGTTGTTAAGAGAGATTTTGAAGACAATTTCTTCTAATATAAACTATGGTTTAGAACATATAGAACTTGCTAATAAAGAAAGGGAATTAACACAATTAAAAGATGCACTTTTAAACAATGCAAACGTTGGAATAGTAATGCTCAAGTATCCAGAAAGAGTTATACTTGATGCGAATCGAACTTTTGCTATTATGTTGGGTTTCGAAGAGAAAAGAGAAATTCTTGGATCAAAAATAAGAGAATTTTATCCTGACGATGAAACTTTTGAGAGGGTTAAAAAATTTACTGAGGACATAATTTTTCAGGGTAAGAGTGTAGTATTAAGAAACATTCGGTTTGTCCGTAGGGATAAAACAAGTATTTATGTTGATCTTTCGGGCGTTTTAACTAAAGTTCAGGATGGATCGTATTATGTAATTTGGACTGTTATAGATGTTACAGAGAGAGATAAATTAAGTGAAGAACTAAAATATCAAGAGAGTTTTGACCCACTAACAGGATTGCCAAATAGAATGATGTTAGAACGTGAGCTTGAAAAAGCATTTTTAAGAGCGAAAAGATCCAGCTGGCTTATGGCTATTGCTATAATTAATCTTGATTGCTTTAGAATGATTAATGAAAAATTTGGTTATACTGCGGGAAACGAAGTGCTAAAAACTGTAGCTAAAAGATTACAAGAATCTCTTAGAAAGACTGATTTTATATCAAGGTTTAGTCCTGTAGGCGACGAGTTTGCAATAATATTTGAAAATTTTCAAGATAAAGAAAAGCTTTATATAGTATTCAAAAAAATAGAAAGAGTTATTCTTGAACCTATTGCGTTGAAAGATAATTCTGTTGTTAACATTTTGGGTATTAGTATGGGTGTTTGTATTTATCCACATGTACAATTTGATAACTATAGTGAAATGATTCGCTTTGCTTTGCAAGCACTTTATGATAGCAAGAAACACAAACACGATAGGGCTAACTTTTGGACTATATATGGCGAGAGTATTTCAAAAAAAGAAAATCATTTTCAAATTTTATTAAAGCAAGAAAAGGTTATGGTTTACTATCAGCCTATTTATGATAATCAGACATCAAGCATAGTAGGCGTAGAAGCTCTTGCAAGGTTGCTTGATAAAGATGGGACTATACTTACACCTGACAAATTTTTATTAAAATTTACACATGAAGATCTTTTAGAATTAACTCGCCAAGTATTAACTATTGCTCTTAAAGATATTAAGGAATTAGAAAAAGATGGCCATTCTTTAACAGTTTCTGTGAATATTGAGCCAGGTTTTGTATCAGAAAACTTTGTAGAAATCGTGAAGGATATCATACAAAAAAGTAATTTAGAGCCATCAAAGATATTTTTTGAGATACTTGAAAGGACGGAATTCACACAATTAGAAAAAGCAATAGAATATCTTATGAGGTTGAAGAATATAGGAGTTCAACTTGCACTTGACGATGTAGGTAGTGCTTATTCGTCACTGTTAAGGATAAAAAAATTACCTATCGATAAAATAAAATTAGATCAAGAATTTATTCGTGGATTGGAAAAAAATCCTCAAGACCTTCACTTTGTAGAATCCATCTTTGGCTTAGCAAGGGCAAAGGGTATATATTTTGTTGTAGAGGGCGTAGAAACTCCGGATATATTTGATGCCTTAACTGAGATGGGAGTTCCATTGCTTCAAGGTTTTGCTATTGCAAAGCCTATACCAATAGAGATGTTAAAAGAATACTTAATATCAGGACAATTTAGATTCAAATCCTTAAAGAGTTTGTTGGGTATATATTCCAGGCAGTTAGTTCAGCATGGAATATTAGAAAGATCAATCTATTTTGGTTCACATATTAAAGACATCTTATGTTTTACAAATTTCAAGAGTAGTCAAATTTACATCGATATGATAAATATGGGTATATCTGAAAATAGTTTGATATTTAAATACTACGAAGAATATTATCGTGCTATAAACAATATTAAAGAAAATCCAAGTGAAGATAAGTGGAAGAATATAAAAGAGATTGAGAGTAATTTAGAAAGATCTATAATTGAAGAATATTATAAAAAGAAAAACAAATAAAATAATACCTACCTCGCTCACCGCATTGGTAAACTAGGTAGGTATTGAGCATGGACAAAAAGCTGATAAAAGAAATTTACGCAACTCTAGATTTTAGAACCTCCTTATGCGTTTATGGTTTCTAAAGTTGGTACTGTTTGTGAGGGATATCTATTGATAATTACTGGTATTGTAGCTTTTTTTATGACCTTTTCAGAGACTGAGCACATAAACAGCTTGCACACTGGTGAAAGAGCTCTGCTTCCAAGAGCTATGAAATCAACCTTTTCTTCTTTTGCAATTCTCAAGATTTCTGTAGGAGGATCACCTATTAGAATTCTTTCTTTTACCAGGGTTCCTTTTGTGTCGAAATTCCTCAAACACTTGTCGAATATTATTTCACCATCTAACTGAGCAAGTGCCATTAGTTGATCGTCTGTAATATCTTCATATGAAATAAAAGGCATCCTCTTTTCTACGAATACTAAAATTACTTCGGAATTTTCTTCTTGGCTTGCAAAGTTGATTGCCCATCTGGCAACATCTTGAGAATCTTTTGAATCATTTACCCCTACTAAGATCTTCATCCTACCCTCCTTTGTAACTTTATTTTGTACTAAATAAACTTACAACTTTTCTAGATTCTAATTTTATAATAACACTATTAAAAACTTTTTTTTATAATATTTTTTTATGGATTAATAAATATTAAGATTAAACTAGTTTATTATATTTAAATTATTTTAAATCTTATAAAAATTTTGATTTTAGGTTTATAATATTCCAAATACCATACCTAAATTTGGGGAGGCAATATAGTTGGGTTTATATCCTTTTGAAACAATAGAGAAAAAATGGCAAAACGTTTGGAGAGAAAGAAAGGCTTTTAAAACGGATGATAAACAAGGGAGCAAAAAGATGTATATACTTGAGATGTTCCCTTACCCATCTGGAAATTTGCACATGGGTCACGTTAGAAATTATACCATTGGTGATGTGATAGCACGATATTACAGGATGAAATCATATAATGTGCTTCATCCAATGGGATGGGATGCATTTGGAATGCCTGCTGAAAATGCGGCGATAAAATATGGAGTGCACCCATATGAGTGGACCATAAAGAATATTGCAAACATGAAAAGACAGCTTAACTCTTTAGGTATAAGTTATGACTGGGATAGAGAAATAGCCACATGTCTTCCAGATTACTATAAGTGGAATCAATGGCTTTTTCTTCAATTTTATAAAAAGGGTTTGGTTTATAAGGGAAAATCTAAAGTTAATTGGTGTCCAGAATGTAAAACTGTCCTTGCAAATGAACAAGCTGAAGAGGGAAGATGTTGGCGATGCAAAAGTGAAGTTGAATTGAAAGAATTGGAACAATGGTTTTTTAAGATTACAGATTATGCTGAAGAGCTTTCTAAAGATTTGGAATTACTAGATGGTTGGCCTCAAAAAGTAAAGGTAATGCAGCGAAATTGGATAGGTTTATCTGAAGGCGTGATGATAAAATTTAAATTAAGCGAAAAAGTAAGGGGCTATAAAGAAGATTACATAGAAGTATTTACCACTCGTGCGGATACTTTAGGGGGAGCAACCTTTCTTGTAGTTTCAGCTGAGCATCCTATAGTAAAAAATATTTTAGAAAATAACAAAAATGATGAATTGAGAGAGTTTATTAGAGAATACGAAAGAGAGAAGGTACAAAACAGGTTTACAGTAGGCATAACTGATAAAAAGGGTGTTGACCTTGGAATTTATGTTATAAATCCCCTTACAAATGAAAAAATTCGGGTGTATACATCAAATTACGTACTTATGGGTTATGGAACTGGTGCTGTAATGGGGGTACCAGCTCATGATTCGAGGGATTTTGATTTTGCAAGAGAAAAAAATCTACCAATAAGATATGTGATTAAGCCTGAAGATGATGCCTCGTACAACACGGATAAGGCATATGAAGAGGAAGGAATTGTAATAAACTCACCTCATATCTCAGGACTTAAAAGTTCTGATGCGAAAAAGAAAATTGTAGAGATGTTTCAAGAAAAACAAATTGCAAGATTTGCAAAGCAAATAAGGCTAAGAGATTGGCTTATATCTAGGCAAAGATATTGGGGAACACCTATACCAGTTGTTTATTGCGAAAAATGTGGAGTAGTTCCTTTGAGGGAAGAAGATTTGCCTGTAATTTTGCCAACAAATGTTGAGTTTACTGGAACTGGAGGTTCTCCTTTATCTAATATTGATGATTTTATAAAAGTAAAATGTCCAGTCTGTGGTTCTGATGCCAGAAGAGAGACTGACACAATGGATACATTTGTTGATTCTTCTTGGTATTATCTTAGATTTTGTGATCCAAAGAACGATACTCAACCATTTTCTTTAGAAAAGGCTAAATTTTGGATGAGTGTTGATCAGTACATTGGTGGAGTAGAGCATGCAGTTTTGCACCTTCTATATTCAAGATTCTTTGTAAAGGTATTGCGCGATTTGGGTCTTTTAAACGTTGATGAACCCTTTTCGAATCTTTTGACACAAGGTATGGTTTTAAAAGATGGAGAAAAGATGTCAAAGTCTAAAGGTAATATTGTTGATCCTGAAGAAATAATCTCAACGTATGGTGCTGATACTGCAAGAATATTTATTCTCTTTGCTGCTCCTCCAGAAAAAGACCTTGAATGGAGCGATCAGGGAGTGGAGGGTGCCCATCGTTTCTTGACAAGAGTATGGAAACTGTTTAATGAAAATTTTGAATATATAAAAGATGTTGATTCTTCTGTTGGATCAGATTTAAATGAAGATGAAATCTATATTTATAAAAAATTAAATAAAACTTTACTGAAAGCCAGTAATGATATCGAAAATAAGTTTCACTTTAATACTTCTATTGCCGCTTTGATGGAATTTACGAATGAATTTTCTTATTCTCTTAGGAATAAAAAAATTAGACCTGAAATAGTAAAGAAAATATTTGAAACATTTACAATAATTCTTTCTGTTTTTGCGCCTCATATATCAGAAGAAATATGGTCAAGAATGGGGCACGAAGAACTTATATGTTTTCAGAGTTGGCCAGAAGTTGATCCTAATTATCTTGAAGACGATATATGTACAATAGCAATACAAGTTAATGGAAAATTAAGAGATAAGATTATGGTTGAAAAGGATCAGGAGGAAGAAGTTATAGAAGACAAAGTAATGTCGAGTTTAAGAGTTAAAAAATTTATAGAGGGAAAGAAGATTTTGAAAAAGATTTATGTGAAAAATAAAATTTTTAATATAGTGGTCAAGTAAACTTATGACATGAAAGAAAAACTTCCATTAGTATTATCACTATTTTTTATTGCTTTTGTTATAGCTTTTTGGAGTTTTAGTAATAGCACAAATAATTCAGCGAACGATATTGTTGATTCAAAAGATAAACAAGCAAACCAATATAGTGATAAAAGCAAAGGTAGTAGAGTAAAAATCAAAACTACAACAGCAGAAAGAAATATAGTTGTTCACATAAAGGGAGCCATAAAAAATCCAGGCGATTATGAAATTCCTTATGGTTCAACAGTTCAGGACTTAATAGTTATTGCTGGAGGATGTTTGGAAGGCGCTGATACCTCTACTTTAGCCTTAAATAAAACCTTAAAACCTAATCAAACGATAAAAGTACCTTTATCCAATTCAAGATTAGTTCAGGATAATATTGTCAACGTAAATCTCGCATCGTTAGAAGAACTTGATTCGTTGCCTGGCATTGGTAAGATAACTGCAGAAAAGATTATCAACGAGAGAAACAAATCAAAGTTTCAAGATTTAGAAGATTTTAAACAACGATTAAACTTTTCAAATTCAAAAATTGAGCAATTAAAAGGACTTATAACCTTTTGATTTGGCGTTATCCTCTAATTTTACCCACGTTGTCATTTTGTGCAGGAATATTTCTTTACTATAATTATTCAAATTTTGCACTTTTTATATATTTTTTTACTGCTTTGTTCTTCTTTTTAATCTCTTTTGATGTAAAGAGGTTCAAATTTTATATGCTGATAGGTTTAATCTCGCTAATACTACTATTTAGTGGTTTATTAATTTCATATTGTAAGGATTTATCCAGGTTTAATTATAAAAATTTTTTCTTTTCTGCTTCAGTAATTAATCAGAAAAACAACATTTTAAAGGTTATCTTGTACACTCCCGAACCATTTGCTTTAAAAATTGAAAGGGTAATATCTAGAGAAAAAACAAATTTTCAGCAAGGAGATAATATATTATTTGATGGTGAACCAATTAAGAATTCTTTAATTATTGCAAATAAAATTGAAAAAACGGGTTCAAACAACACATTCTTTTTTAAAAGATATATTGAAGATTCTATTAAAAAGAATATGACAGAAAAATCAGGCAATATTTTTGGTGCGATGTTATATGGAGACGATCTTTTTCAGCCATCTAAAGAAATTTATAATGCGTTTAATCGCACTGGCCTTTTACACATACTTGTAGTATCTGGTGCTCAGGTATCAATGATATTTTCTACGCTTTTTTACTTTTTAAAGAGAATGTCAATAAATCCCATTATATCTTTTTTTATTATATTTTCTTTAACGCTGCTATTCTGTGTAAATGTAGGCCTTGACCCACCAGTTATGAGAGCTGGCTGTTTAATACTATTAATTGCACTTGCAGAGCTATTTAGACTTAACTATTCAACATTCAACCTAACTTTGTTTGTATTAATATTACTTCTTTTATTTGAACCATATTCTCTTTTTGATATTAGTTTTCAACTAACGTTTTTGTGTATCTTTGCAATGTTTTTTGCAAGTGAAATAAGAAATAGACTAAAAATTAATAATTATTTAATTGAACTATTTTTGCTTTCATTTTCTGTGTTTATTTTTCTTTTTCCTCCAATAGTGAATTACTTTAGTAACATCTCTTTTTTGGCCTTAGTTACAAACATATTTATAACTCCATTTTTGGAAATATTTTTGCTTTTTGGTTTTTTGCTAAGTTTTCTTATGATTATTGCAGGTGGTTTTTCTCAATATATTGGTCAATTTATAACACATATAACTGATTTTATTGTATATGTAATAAACGGATGGTCACTGCTTCCACTATCTTCAGTTTTTTCTGCAAAAATACCTATTTTTTGTGTATACCTTTATTATTTGGTTTTATTTTTGATAATTTTTAATAAATATAATTCTCTCATATTTTATCTTTTTGTAGTATTCTTAATTTTTTCGTTGTTGTTTTTAAAGAGTGATGATATAAAAGTTTATAATGATAAAAAAGGAACAATCTTAAAATCGAGTGAGGGAAGTTTTGAGTTTTATAAACAAACTAATGGTTGTTTAGTAAAAACTCAAAATGGTAAGTTTTTTATTCCAGCCAACCAATTTTTTAAACCTTTGAAAGATGTTATTGTGTTTTGTGATAAAGAAGTAGTTAGAATCTATCATGATTATAAATTAATTTATCCAGACTCATATACTTATGAATAAAGAGGTAAAAAATGAAGAAAGTTGAAGAAAGATACAAAATTGATTTAAAACTTAAAAATTTATTCGTAGGAAATCTTTCCATGTGGCATGACTATTTGGGAAAATACTTTAGAGAAGAGAAGATAAATGTTGTGGAAGTAAACAGTATAGAAGAGCTCAAAGATAATTTTGGTTCTTTTTCATTATTTGGAGTAGAGTGTGTATACTTTAAGACTTTTGAAATTACAAAGGAAAATGCTAAATTAATTCTTGAATTAAATGCCTCTGAAGACAAAAGGTTGTTTATCGTTTGTGAAAAAATTAATGCAATGACTTTAAAAAGTCTTGAGAATAAGGGAATTAAAATTTTCAAGGAGGATTTTAATTTTGTAATTATTGCTTTTGAGAATTTTTTTGAAAAATATAAATTTAATCTTGATAAAAGACTGGTTAAAGAAATTTATAATACATACGAAAAAAATTATGAATGGACTAAAAATGAACTTTTAAAGGTGTTTTTAGGTTCTAGTTCCTCATTGTTTGAATCAAAAAAAATATGGGATATTTCTAAACTATTTTTTGAAGGTAAAAATGTTAAAGATCTCTCTTTATTTAACATAAAATCAGATGATGTTTTTGTTTTAATAGAGGTTTTAAAAAGGGATCTGCTTTTTGCTTATTTTAATATTAGCTATCGTAATTTTCTAAGATTAGATCAAGATAAAATTTGGCAAATGAAACACGCTATAAATACAAAACTTCATCCAAAAAAAATCAGTCAAGTTCTCTTAAGAATTTTAAAAACAGAAGGGCAGCTGAAATCTGGCCTTCTGTCCACTGAAGATTCTTTACAGCTTATACTTAAGACTCTTTTTTCTGATTCAGGAAATCATTTAATTTGATTTGAAGCTGAGATTTTTTTCTTGAAGCTTTGTTTTTAGAAAAAATATTTTTCTTAGCCAGCCTATCAACTAGGCTAACTGCTTTTTTGAAAAGCTCAATGGCTTTTTCTTTTTGTTCTAAAGCTGTTTCGCTAAGAATAAATTTTTCAAAATTTTTAATACTAGTTTTGGTAGCTGATTTTAATGACTGATTATGTTGTTTTTTTCTTAAGCTTTTTCTTAAAGCTCTAGCTGCTGTTCTTGTAACGGGCATATAATTCCTCCATTTTTTGTTTTTCTATAAATTTTTGACGAAAGTAAATTATAACATGTTATTCAAAGTCTGTCTTGTATATGATATCATTCCTTATGTAACTTTGAAAGGAGGGTTTTTGTTGAACTTTAAAGAATCAATTAAGCTAATTAAAAGGGGAACGGAAGAGATTATACCTATTGAAGACCTTGAAAAAAAGATTAGATCTGGTAGAAAGTTAAACATCAAATTGGGAATTGATCCTACAGCACCTGATTTGCACCTAGGCCACACTGTTGTCCTTAGAAAGTTAAAAAATTTTCAGGATTTGGGACACAACGTAATATTAATTATTGGCGACTTTACAGCCTTAATAGGAGATCCAACTGGTAAGTCGAAGACTAGACCATCACTTAGTGCTGAAGAAATTAAAAAGAATGCAGAAACCTATAAAGCTCAAGCCTTTAAGATTTTAGATGAGAAGAAAACCGTTATAAAATATAATTCTGAGTGGTTATCCAAGATTAGTTTAGAAGAGTTAATAAAAATTAGCGCAAAATTTACTGTTGCAAGGATTCTGGAGAGGGAAACGTTTTCAGAAAGACTAAAAGCGAATGAACCTATTAGTCTTCACGAAATTTTGTATCCATTGTTACAAGCATATGATTCTGTGGCTATCAATGCTGATGTAGAACTTGGTGGAACTGATCAAACTTTTAATCTCCTGATAGGTAGAGACCTGATGGAAAAAATGGGGATGGAGCCACAAGTATGTTTGACGATGCCAATTATTGCTGGGCTTGATGGAAAACAGAAAATGAGCAAAAGTCTTGGGAATTACGTTGGAATTTCAGAGGATCCAAAAGAAATATTTGGAAAACTTATGTCAATACCTGATGAACTCTTAAGACAATATCTTATTTTGCTTACAGATTTTACTGAGGAAGAGATTTCTAAGTTTTTTGAAAAGTATAGTAATCCAAAAGAAATAAAAAAGATCCTGGCTTTTGAAATCACAAAGAAATATACCTCAGAAGAGGACGCGTTAAAAGCAAAAGAAAATTTTGAAGCAGCCTTTGAGAGAAGAGATTTTCCTAATGATGCTCCCGAATATCAATGGCCGTATGAAAATGAAAATGAAATTTGGTTGCCAAAACTTTTAGTCGATCTCGGATTGTTAAAAAGTACAAGCGAAGGAAAAAGGCTTATTTCTCAGGGTGCTATAGAGATTAATGATGAAGTTATAACAGATGAAAGGTTTATAGTTAAGAAGGGAAGGTTTAAATTAAAAGTAGGGAGAAAAATTTTTGCAAGGGTCTATTAGATGATAAATGTAATAATTGAATTAATAAATGACAGGTGTATGCCAGAAAGAAAAACTGAAGGTAGCAGCGGATATGATATAAAAGCGTATATTGACAAACCTCTTGAACTTTCGAAGGGGGAGATAAAGTTAATCCCAACTGGCTTTAAAGTTCAGATTCCAACAGGATATGAGGCTCAGATAAGATCTAGAAGCGGTTTAGCTTTAAAGGGTATTTTTGTATTAAATAGTCCTGGAACAATAGATTCTGATTATAGGGGTGAAATAAAAGTAATTTTAATTAATTTGGGTGACAGAAACTTTACTATAAATCCCTATGATAGAATTGCTCAAATGGTTTTTCAAAAGGTATGCGAGGTAAAATTTGTTTTTTCTAATTTGAATGAAACTGAAAGAAATGAAAAGGGGTTTGGTCATACAGGAGTTTGAAATTTTTGTTATAATTTATTAGAGTTTCTAGCTTTGTATTGAAAATTTTCTTGTTTTTTGGAGGTGTAAACATTTCTGGTCATTCTAAATGGGCTAATATTAAGCATAAGAAATCCAAAGAAGATGCAATTAGAGGGCGGATTTTTACAAAACTTGCCAGAGAGTTAACGGTAGCCGCAAGAACTGGTGGTGGTAATCCTGAAGCCAACCCAAGGTTAAGAATAGCAATTGAAAAGGCAAAAAGTGTAAATATGCCTTCTGATAATATTAAAAGGGCGATTCAAAAAGGCACAGGAGAACTTAATGACGGTACAAATTATGAAGAATTATTGTATGAGGGTTATGGACCACTAGGCGTTGCTGTTTTAATGCAAGTTACTACTGATAATAAAAATAGAACTGCTCCTGAACTCAGAAAGATATTTTCAAAATACGGTGGAAGTATGGCCGAAGCTGGAGCTGTTGCCTGGATGTTTTCAAGAAAGGGCGAGATTATTATAGAAGGTGAAAACGAGGAAAAGATTATGGAATTGGCTATAGAAGAGGATCTATCAATTGATGATGTAGAACAAAGTGATGGAGAAACAAAGATAACTACCGAGCCAGAAAATCTCTATCAAGTTCAAAACAAACTTAAGAGTCATAACTTTAATATAACTAGCTGTGAATTGGTTATGGTGCCTTCAACATACGTTCAAATTAATAATATTTCTGATGCAAAAAAGGTTCTGAACTTTTTAGAACAATTAGAAGATCACGACGATGTACAAAATGTTTACTCTAATTTTGATATTCCAGACGAAATTATGAAAGAGGTAGAAAAAGAAAGTTAATTAAAATGATTATTTTAGGAGTTGATCCTGGAGTAGCTGATATAGGATATGCTATTGTAAAAAGGGAAGAGAAAGTTAATTTAGAGGATTGTGGCTTGATTCAACTTTACAACTGCAGTCAGGACGAAAGACTATGTAAAATATTTGAAGAGTTAAATTTTATTGTTGATAAATATAATCCTGATGTGTGTTCAATAGAAAAGCTTTTTTACTTTAAAAATCAAAAGACTGTTATGGACGTATCTGAAGGTAGAGGAATAATAAAGTTGGTTTTAAATAAAAGAAATATCAAATACAAGGAGTATACCCCAAAAGAAGTTAAGCGTTTGATATCTGGAAATGGACTTGCAAATAAGGCTCAAGTCAGAAGATCGGTAGAATACATTTTAGGGCAAAATTTTAGCAACCTAAGGGATGACGTGACTGACGCGATTGCGTTGGCACTTGTATATTCGGATAATGATAGCATATATAGTAGGTAATTTGATTGGATTTATTGAAAATGGTATAATTGTCGAAAATAACGGTTTAGGGTATTTAATTAAACTTCCGCCCTATCTTTATGAGAAAAATAAAAATAAAAAGGGTGATATTGTAGAACTTTACATAAGTCATCAATTCATCGCAGAGACCCAACAACTTTTTGGTTTTGAGTCAATCTCAGATCTTGAAAGCTTTCAAAAGCTCTTAAAAATTCATGGAGTTGGCGTGAAACTTGCGTTGCAAATTATATCTTCGTTCAAAACCAATCCAACCTTGATTCTTGATTTGAAGAATGATCGTATAAATTCCTTGAAATCAATTCCTGGAGTAGGTGAAAAAACCGCTAGAAGAATATTTGAAGAGTTAAAGGGGTGCTTCCCAGAATTTTCTGAGATAAAGTTCGACGATAAAGCAAAATTGGCTGTTGATGCACTGGTTACTTTGGGCGTTACATTCCAAAGAGCTAAAGAGGTTGTAATTGATACACTAAAGGAAATACAGGATTTGAGTTCTGTTAAAAGTGAAGATATTATTACTATTGCTATTCAAAAAATAAGATGAATATATTAAGACCAAAGTCATTTGATGAATATATTGGGCAGAAAAATATAAAAAGACTTTTAAAAATTTCTGTAGATGCTGCAAAGAAAAGAAACGAGATGCTAGATCATATATTGCTTTCTGGTCCTCCTGGTCTTGGAAAAACTACTCTTGCTTCAATACTTGCATATGAGATGGGAAAGAACTTTAAATTTGCAATAGCATCAGCGTTGCAGAAGCCAATAGATCTTGTCGGGCTTCTAACTTCAATTGATAAAGAAGGCTCTGTTATATTTATTGACGAAATTCATAGACTACCGAAAAACTTAGAAGAAATCTTGTATATTTCAATGGAAGATTATATTGTAGACATCAGCGTTTCAAAGGGTGTTGGGGCACAAAGCATTAGATTGAATTTGCCTCCTTTTACGCTGATTTGTGCAACTACAAAACCTGGCTTGCTCTCTTCGCCTCTTATTGATAGATTTGGAATTCATGGATATTTTGAATTTTATCAAATCGATGAATTAACAGCTATTATCAAAAGATCTGCTCAGTTTCTTAATTTAGAAATTGATGATGATGCCTGTGAATTTTTGGCTAAAAGGTCAAGATTTACTCCAAGAGTAGCTAATAAACTTTTAAGAAGAGTTAGAGATTACGTTCAGGTTAATAAAATCAAAGTAATAAATTTAGAAGCTGCAAAGAAGTCTCTAGAAATTATAAATATTGACGATTTAGGGCTTAATGATCTTGATAGGAAGTATCTACGCGCTCTAAAGGATGTTTTTAAAAATGGGCCTGCGGGTATAGATAATATTTCTCAGTTTCTAGGTGAAAGTCCTGAAACAATTGAAGATCTTTGTGAGCCATATCTTTTAAAGATTGATTTTATCCAACGAACCCCGAGAGGCAGAGTACTAACTGAAAACGCACTAAACTATTTGGAAAGTTATAATTATGAAAAATCTTTTTGATCTGGACAGGACAATTTGTTTAATTGACGCACATTCTGTTATATATAGAGCATATTATGCTATACCTGAGTTAAACTCTTCAACAGGTGTACCCACAAATGCACTTTATGGCTTTATTAATATCCTATTAAAGTTAATAAAAGAAGAGGATCCTTATTCCATATTTGTGGCATTTGACTCTCCTGAAAAAACCTTTAGACATGAAAGTTTTAAAGAGTATAAAGCATCAAGACCAAAGATGCCAGAATCACTTGTCTCCCAAATCTTTTTAATTAAAAATTTTTTAAAACTTATGAATATTCAGTTTTACGAGATACCTGGATACGAAAGCGATGATATAGTAGCTAGCATGATGAAGCAAATTTTAAAAAAAGATTTTGACATTTTAATATTAACAGGTGATTTTGACCTGCTTCAGCTTGTCAGTGAAAGAGTAAAGGTACTGATTATGAAGAAAGGTATTAGTGATGTAGAGAAATATGATTTAAACAAATTTATAGAAAAATTTGAGATTAAACCATATCAAATTGCTGATATGAAAGCATTGTCGGGTGACTCCTCTGATGAGATTCCAGGTGTTAAGGGGATAGGGAAAAAAACAGCTATTGAGATATTGAAACAATTTGATACTGTAGAAACGCTATTACAAAATATTGATCGGCTGAAGAATAAGAAATATAAAGAATTGATCTATGAAAACAAAGATAAAATCCTTTTTTACAAATCTATAACTCTACTTGATACAGATATTTCAATAGAAATTGATATTAAGGAAAAGCCATGGGAGAATCTTACTGAGGATCAAAAGGTATCTCTTAAAAAATTTCTTGAATCATTGGATCTAAAAAGTATTCTAAAAAAGCTTTTTAATTAAGAATTTTTAAAAAATTATTACAATTTTACTTGATTATTTTTTTGCAAAAGGTTATTATTAATACTAATATAAAACTTATGCAGAGAGGGTATGTATGGAATGTACCATAAGAATATGTGGTGAAGCGGGTCAAGGTATTCAAACTACAGGGGAGGGATTCGCAAGGCTTTTTAGCTCTTTGGGATACAACGTATATTCTTTTCAGGATTATGAATCCAGAATAAGAGGAGGGCATAACTTTTACCAGGTAAGCTTCAGCACTGAAGAGATATACGCTCCAAGAAAATACATAGATTTAATAATTACTTTTGACAAAAAGGGATTGGAATATAAAAACTTACTCCGTGAGGGGGGCATTGTAGTCTATGATGCTGATTCTTTAAAACATTATGAATCAGACAAAAGATTTATAAATTGTCCTTTCAGAGAGATACTAAAGGGCGAGGGACTTAAAAATATATTTGAAAATGTAGTATCTTTTGCACTGGTATCAAATATATTTTCTATTGATAGAAAATATGTCTATAAAGTTATCCGAGATATTTTCTCTGATAAATCGGAAGATATAATAGAACAAAATATAAAGGTAATAGATATTGGATATAACTTTGATATAAAAAAGAAAATAGATTTACCATCTGTAAGTAATAATAGTAAAATTTTGCTTGATGGAGTAAAAGGAATTGGTATTGGAGCTATCGGATCAGGCTGCAAATTTTATTCAGCATATCCTATGACTCCTTCTACAGGGGTTTTTCAATATATTGGTGCAAACGCAGAAAAGTTTAATATTGTAGTTGAGCAGGCTGAGGATGAAATAAGCGCTATAAACATGGCTCTTGGAGCATCATTTGCAGGAGTTAGAGCTATGACTGGAACTTCGGGCGGTGGTTTTGCACTAATGAACGAAGCCCTATCTCTTGCAGGAATGACAGAAACGCCCATAGTAATTCTCCTATCTCAACGTCCAGGCCCTGCAACAGGTTTTCCGACAAGAACTGAACAGGGTGAATTACTTTATGCCATAAATGCAGGGCATGGAGAATTTGCAAGAGTTGTATTTGCTCCCGGGGACCCTCTTGAATGTGCTCTTCTTACAAATAAGGCATTTGACATTGCTGAAAAATATCAAGTACCCGCTATTATTTTGACGGATCAACATCTGGTAGATTCTTTGTACTCTTACGAAAGGGATCTAAAAATAGAACTAAAAAATCACGATTATAGACTTAGATCGGTTGAATTTGAAAACTATCCAAACTATAAAAGACACAAATTTTTAGATTTTACTAAAAATATACCTTTGTGTCCTTTAGCTGTTCCTGGAGATAGCAGGCAGTTAGTATTTACAGATAGCGATGAGCATGACGAAGATGGTCATATAACTGAAGATGGCGAAGTTAGAAAGAAACAACTCGAAAGAAGATACTTTTGGAAAATTGAAAACATAAGAAAAGAGATATCCCCTCCCATAATTTATGGCGATAAAAATTCAAAGATAGTATTGGTTGGTTTTGGATCAAATCTTGGGATTCTTAAAGAAATAGTTAACAACAAGAGATTATCAATATGTGCCATACATTATTGCGAGATTTTTCCACCCCCTCTACGTGAAAATTCTGAAGAAGCGCTAAATATCTTGTTTAACGCTTACAAAACAATATGTATTGAAAACAATGCTTCTGGACAGTTTCAAAGATTTCTTGAATCAGAATATAATTTTAAATTTTCCAGTAATATCAGAAAATTTGATGGTAGGCCTTTTAATTATGACGAGGTTTTGGAGGGTATTTATGCAATCATATAGGGATTTTGATAACGGTATAATTCCTGCTTGGTGTCCTGGATGTGGAAATTTTGGTATTTTAGAGGCGTTTAAAAAAGCACTTTTCGAGTTAAATATTGAACCACACGAGATTATATTAGTCTCAGGAATAGGTCAATCAAGCAAATTGCCGCATTATCTAAAATGTAATGGTTTTAATGGTTTACATGGAAGGTCATTACCTGTAGCCACGGGAATTAGTGTAGCTAATCATAAACAAAAGGTAATAATTTTCGGAGGAGATGGGGATACATATGGAGAAGGTGGCAATCACCTTTTACACGCCTTTAGAAGAAATCCGAACATAACACTCTTTGTTCATAACAATGGAGTATACGGTCTTACAAAAGGCCAGGCATCCCCTACAACAGAATTTGGCAGACACACAAAAGCCCAGCCTTTTGGAGCTCTTTCTGAGCCTCTAAATCCCCTAGCACTTGCAATTGCTATGGATTGTTCATTTGTAGCAAGGAGTTTTTCTGGAAATCTAGAACACCTAAAAAACATTATGAAGATGGCTATAATGCACGAAGGGTTTGCACTTGTGGATATACTTCAAATATGCGTAAGTTTTAATAAAGTTAATAATTTTGAATGGTATAAGAATAGAGTATATGAATTTAAAGCCGAATACGATCTTACTGATAAATTAAGAGCTTTTGAAAAATCACAAGAATTTGGTGATAGGATTCCTCTTGGCGTATTTTATTCAAAACCCAGATCTACTTTTGAAAGAAATATACCTGTAATAAAAGAGAACACTCTAGTTTCCTTACAAAATTTTCCAGATATAGAATCTTTAATATGCTAAAATTTGATTTCTTTATTCAAGTTCACCTTACAGAGAGGTGTAATCTACGCTGTAAGCACTGTTATCAAGAAAATCAGACATCTGAGTTAAGCTTGGAAGAATGGAAAAAGTTTTTTGTATATTGTAAAGAACTTATTGGCGAATGGCAGGCTCAATACGATATTGAAATTCCCCTTCTAATAAAACTTACAGGTGGTGAACCTTTTTTAAGAGAAGACTTTTTTGATATTGTAGAGTTTTTAAACGAAAATGATATTGAACCATATATCCTTACTAATGGTACTCTTATTGATGAAAATATGATTGCAAAGTTAAAAGAATTAAAGTTTAACGGATTCCAAATAAGCATTGAAGGAAATAAGATTACTCATGATGGTATAAGAGGAGAGGGCACTTTCACTAAGGTTAAAGAAGCTGTTAGACTTTTGAGGCGTGAAAACTTTAAAGTATTTTTAAAAACTACCATATCAAGACTTAATTACAAAAATTTAGATGATTTAATTGATATTGCAAAAGATTGGGAAGTTGATGGTTTAGGATTCTCAAGGTTGGTTCCTATTGGCAAAGGCTCAGTTTTGCAAGACAATATGCTTTCAAGTTCAGAATTAAAAGATTTCTATTTAAATTTGAAATCAAAAAATATTGCTTCATTTGATTTGTTGGTGGAGGATCCTCTAGGGGTTAGCGTGCTTGATAGTGAATTCAAAGATAAGATTAATACAGTCGGGGGTTGTTCGGCTGGTTTTTCAAGCATAACAGTCATGTCTGATGGAACTATTGTTCCTTGCAGAAGAATGCCAATTCCCTTGGGAAACATACTGACAGATGACTTAAGGGAAATCTGGTCTGATAATGAAATATTACTATCTCTTAGAGTTAAAAACGTATATAAAAACGGCTGTAATAATTGTCTATATTGGAACATATGCCGAGGATGTAGGGCAATAGCTTACTCTTTATCAAAAGAGAGAGATGGTTGGCTTGACAAAGATCCTCAGTGTTTTTTAACTGAGTCTTTGATAGAATATAAGACTAAAGAAGGAGGTGATAAAGGTGAAGAAAGAGTTTGATAAGAAGATCCTTGAAAAGGAGGCAGACTTCTGGAATAAGATTAAGGACAATCTTAAGAAAGGTTCTGGAAAGGTCTGCCGTAAGTGAAAAAGCTGATAGAAGATCGTTCAGCTGTCAGTTTGGCAGCTAATATGGTTATTCCATTTACAATTCAAATACACATTACTGAAAGGTGTAATCTGAATTGTAGGCACTGTTACCAAGAAAATGAACTTACTGAAGAAATGAACCTTAAAGAAATTAAAGACTACACGCAAGAAATATTAGAGGTAGTAAACGATTGGGCAGATAAGTCTAAAATTACTTTTCTGCCCAATGTAAATTTATTAGGGGGAGAGGTTTTTGTAAGAAAGGATTGGGAGAGTATTTTAGATTTCTTATCAAAAAATAAAATAGATTACTATATTTTAACAAATGCTACTTTAATAGATAAAGAAATTGCAAAGAAGCTGAAAGCTTTTCATGTATCTGGAGTACAAGTTAGTCTAGATGGTCCTGAAAAAATCCATGACTATATTAGAGGTAAAGGTTCTTTTAGGAAAGCCGTTATCGGTATAAATAACCTTATAAAAAATGAAATTGACGTAACTTTGAATACAACAATTTCAAAAATTAATTATAGATTTTTTGAAGATCTATTTGAAATTGCCAAATCTTTACAAGTAAGTGGGCTAGTCTTCTCAAGATTGGTCCCTACTGGACATTCACAAAATAGTAAGGATTTAATATTAAGTAAAGATGAATTAAGAACAGTTTATAATTTTGTTAAAGAAAAAAATAAGAATTCAACTTTTAAAATTAACACAGGCGATCCGATTGCTTCTCTATATATTGATTGTGAAACGTTTTATGGTTTTGGCGGTTGTGCAGCAGGTTTTGCTGGTATAACAGTTTTAAGCGATGCAACACTTGTTCCTTGTAGGAGATTGAAGATTCCAATTGGAAATTTGAAAAGAGACTCTTTTAGAGAAATATGGTCAAACTCTAAGGTATTAAATAAACTTAGAGACCAAAAAAATTATTTCGGAAAATGCAAAGGGTGTTCTGAATTTATGAAATGTAGAGGATGCAGGGCGGTAAGCTTTGCTTTATCGACAAGACAAGAAGATAAATATCTTGATGAAGATCCTCAGTGTATTTTTTTTTGATTAAAATTTCTCAAATATATTTGGTTTAAACATTGCTACATATATAAAGAATATTGAAAACAAAGTACTAATAATTCTCACATAAAGATTAAAGGGAAATGAGTATGCTACTATCAATAATATGGCTACTGTGAACAACATAATAGCTCTGATTAATTTAGGCAAAATTATCTCCTTTAAAATATGATAATAGTTTCTATTTACTAATTTTAACATTAAACGTATAAAATTAAAATAAAGCTTTAAAAAAGGGAGTGGTAAGATGGGAATTATTGATGAAAGGATCAAAAATTCTTTAAAAGAAAGCTTTGCAATACTAAATGAGAAGGTAAATATAAAAGTCTTGCTTCCAGAAACTAAAGATCAATTTTACGATTATGCAAAGGAGATATTTGAAGTATTACCTGAATTATCTGATAAGATTTCAGTTCAATTTATATCAAAAAGCGATATGCCATCGAATATTATTGACGATGATGTGAGGTGTCCAATTATTATATTTGACGATAAAAAATTAGATGCAATTTTCGTTGGTACGCCTATCGGAGAAGAGGCTCACACATTGGTTAATGCGATTCTTGTCATATCTGGATCCAAACAATTTTTGTCTGAGAAAGATATATCCTTAATTAAGGACATCAAAAAAGAGACAATTGTAGAAGTATACGTCAGTCCTACCTGCCCATATTGTCCACAACAGGCTATTATAGCCATTAACGCAAGTATGGTCAACAAGAATATTAAAACAAGAATAGTAGAAATATTTGAAAATAAAGATATTGCCCAAAAAAAAGCTATTAGGTCAGTACCAGTGACATTTGTTGATAAAGAACAGGTAGCAGTTGGCCTTCAATCAAATGAAGAATTTGTTCTATCCTTGATAGGTAAAGATGTTCAAGAGCTTCTGTTTAGCAGTAAAAAAAAGATAAAAGAATTTGATTTAACCATAGTAGGAGCTGGGCCTGCAGGTCTATCTGCTGCTATATATGCTAAAAGATCAGGTCTTTCTGTAGGAATTTTTGAAAGAGAAATGGTTGGTGGTCAAGTATTAACAACCCCACAAGTAGAAAATTATCCAGGATTTACTAGTATTTCAGGCAAATCATTAGTTGACATTCTAACACAACATGCTTTGAATTATGTGGAAATTAATATTGGAGAAGAGGTAAAAAAAGTAAGAAAGATAGATGACTATTTTGAGATAGTCACATCTGATGACCTCTACAAGTCAAAGGCGGTATTAATAGCAAGCGGTGCATCAAAGAAAAAATTAAACGTTTTAGGAGAAAACTATTTTTATGGAAAAGGAATAAGTTATTGTGCGCTTTGTGATGGATATTTTTATAAAGGGAAAAAGGTTTTTGTTGTGGGAGGAGGAAACACAGCGCTTACTGATGCGATATATCTAAAAAACATTGGTTCAGATGTAACGCTCATTCACAGAAGAGATACGTTGAGAGCTGAAAAATATTTACAGGATTCTTTTTTCAAACTTGGTATAGAAGTAATATGGAATAGTGAAGTAAAAGAAATTATAGGAAAAGAATCTGTAGAGTTTATTAAAATTATAAATAGAGTAACGGGTGAAGAGCAAACCATTGAGCTGGACGGGCTTTTTGTAGCAATTGGATATGAGCCAAACAACTTACTTGCTAAAGATTTGGGAGTTCAGCTAGATGAAGAAGGTTATATAAAGGTCGATAGAAATATGAGAACCAATATTCAAAGAGTATATGCGGCAGGCGATATAGCTGGAGGAGAGAAACAAATTGTTGTCGCAGTTGCAAGAGGAGCTATAGCTGCAACCTCTGCTTTTGAAGACTTGTTATCACCTTATTGGATTAAAAAATAAACATTAAAAATTAATTTTTTTTGATCTCATAATTTTTTATATTTTATAAAATAATTTAATTTGCTATCTATATGATATCTATTGTAAAATAAATAGTTCAATAATTTTTTAGAGGAGGTTTTCATGATACCTGCTTTGGAACATATACCATCTGGATGTGCAGCAGCGGGAATCATGAATCAGTCAGGTGTCTGCATATCTGGCGATGCAATTCTTGACATGATGTCAGTTATGCACTCCAGGTCAAATGGTTTAGGTGGCGGCTTTGCTGCTTATGGTATTTACCCGGAAATTCCAAATTATTATTGTTTGCACATTATGTTTGATACCGAATCAGCAAAAAGAGAGGTAGATTCCTTAATTGAAGAAAACTTTATAACAGAGCGTGAGGAAAAAATTCCTACAAGAACTATTGAGGAAATTAAAGACCCTCCTCTTTTGTGGAGGTATTTTGTTCTTCCAAAACCAGATAAGTTGATAGCTAAAGATATGGAATCTGATGATTTTGTTGTAAAGTTGGTAATGCTTATAAATACAAGAATTCCAGGTTCTTACGTAAATTCTTCAGGGAAAAATATGGGTGTTTTTAAAGGGGTAGGCTATCCTGAAGATATTGGTCGCTTTTTTATGTTAGAAAAATATAACGCGTATATTTGGACTGCACACGGAAGATTTCCTACAAACACTCCAGGTTGGTGGGCAGGAGCTCATCCTTTTTCTATTCTTGATTGGACGGTAGTTCACAACGGAGAAATTTCTTCATATGGGATCAATAAAAGATTTTTGGAAACATATGGCTACAAATGTGTACTTCTAACTGATACCGAAGTAATAGCATATACTTTTGATTTATTAGTTAGAAAGCACGGTTTACCTTTAGATATCGCATGTAACGTTGTAGCAGCTAAGTTTTGGAAGGATATAGAACTTATGTCAGAAGAAGAAAAGAAACTTCATACAGCATTGAGGATGACTTATGGGAACCTACTTTTGAATGGTCCATTTGCAATTATTGTTGCTACTAATAATTACATGATGGGTTTAAATGACAGAATTAAGTTAAGACCTTTAGTTTATGGTAAAAAAGGTGATTTTTCATATTTAGCTAGTGAAGAGTCAGCTATTAGGAAGGTAGAAAGTAATCTTGAAGACGTTTATTCCCTTATAGCTGGTGAACCTTTGAAAGTAGAGGTAAAGAAAGATGTCTGTGCTTGATAGGCTTCTTCCTGAATTTTTTGTGAAAGTAGATAAAGAGCTTTGTATAAAGTGCGGACAATGTGTAATGAACTGTGGTTTTTCGGCCTTACTTCAAGATAAGAACAAGAACGTAAAACCGGTTCATGAAAAATGTGTGGCCTGTCAAAGATGTATGTATGTTTGCCCTACAAAAGCTATACAGGTAAGTAAATTTCCTGGTACTCAAAAGCATAATGATTATTGGAAACCAGAATATATAAATAATATAAAAAAGCAGGCTAATAGTGGTGGAATACTTCTTACAGCCGCAGGGAATGACAAACAATATCCTATAATTTTCGACAGATTATTATTAGACGCTTGTCAAGTTACCAATCCATCAATTGACCCTCTTAGAGAGCCAATGGAAACAATAAGTTATCTTGGTGAAAAACCTGTTAATATATTTATTGAATTCAAGGATAATAAGTATATTTTGAAAAATAACCTAAAGCCAAATGTAAAACTTAATTCTCCAATCATATTTGCTGCTATGTCATATGGGGCAATATCATTAAATGCTCACAAAGCTCTTGCACGGGCTGCAAAGGAATGTGGCATTTTAATGAATACTGGCGAAGGTGGTTTGCACAAAGATCTTTATGAATATGCAGATAATATTATTGTTCAAGTAGCTTCGGGTAGATTTGGTGTAACTCCTGAATATCTTAAGAGGTCTGCTGCAATTGAGATTAAAATAGGGCAAGGAGCTAAACCTGGAATTGGAGGACATTTGCCTGGATACAAAGTAGACGATGAAATTTCTTTTACCAGAATGATTCCAAAAGGTACAGATGCTCTGTCTCCTGCTCCTCATCACGATATTTATTCAATTGAAGACCTAGCTCAGCTGATTGCTTCTTTAAAGGAAGCAACTGATTATTCAAAACCTGTAGGAGTTAAAATTGCTGCAGTTCATAATGTTGCAGCAATTGCATCAGGGGTTGCAAGAGCCGATGCAGATTATATTGTAATTGACGGTTTTAGGGGCGGCACAGGTGCAGCTCCTAAAATGATAAGAGATCATATTGGAATACCAATAGAGCTTGCAATTGCAGCTGTTGATGATAGACTAAGAAAGGAAAAGATTAGAAATAAAGTTTCCATAGTAGCTGCGGGTGGCATAAGGCATGCTGCGGATATGGCTAAAGCGCTAGCTCTGGGCGCAGATTTTGTTACTATTGGAACCGCTGCACTAATAGCCATTGGTTGTACCCTTTGTCAAAAATGCTATACAGGAAATTGTTCATGGGGAATTGCTACTCAAAGACCTGATCTAGTTAGTAGACTTGACCCAGATGAAGCTTCTAAAAAACTTGTTAATTTAATAAAGGGTTGGAGCTTAGAATTAAAGGAAATAATGGGCGCATTGGGAATTAATGCGATAGAAAGCTTAGTTGGGAATAGAGAAAGACTAAGGGCACTTGAACTTTCAAGTGAAACTTTGGAAGTTCTTGGCGTAAAGCCTGCCGGGAGGTAAATGGTAGATATGATTACTGTAGATGCTTTAAATATGGATTCTAAACAGTTGAATAGAAAAATTAAAGAGTTAGTTTCACAAGGACAAAAAGAAATTAATATTATAAACGTTCTTGGACAAAGATTTATTGGAAATGGAATACAAGACAATAGTTTAAAAATTACTATACATGGAGTTGCTGGAAACGATTTAGGAATGTTTATGGAAGGTGTCAGTATTGAGCTTTTTGGAAATGCACAGGATGGAGTGGGAAATACATTAAATGGTGGAACAATAAGTGTACATGGAAATGCAGGAGATGTTGTTGGTTATGCTGCCAGAGGTGGAAAAATTTTTATTGAAAAGAATGTTGGCTACAGAGTTGGAATTCACATGAAAGAATTTGAAAATAATGTGCCTGTGATAGTTGTAGGAGGAAGTGCTGGAAGTTTTTTGGGAGAGTATATGGCAGGTGGCATTTTGGTAATTTTAAATATAAACTCGCCTAAAATAATGAAAGCTGATGCAATTGGTACTGGTATGCACGGAGGGAAAATTTATATACGCGGTGATGTAGATATAAACAATATAGGCAAAGAAGTTGTGATTCTTGATATTGATGACAATGATTATAAAATTTTAAAAAATATTTTAAAAGAATTTGGCAACAAGTTTAACTTTAATGCTGTAGAACTTTTGAAAGATAAGTTTATTAAACTTAAGGCAATATCTCATAGACCTTATGGAAATCTTTATGCATATTAGCATCAAATTCGATAATATTTTGAATATGATATATAATATGCTTTTTTAACTTTTAATCTATGTTAGATAGAACTCCTCCATACAATTTGGAAGCTGAGCAAGCATTATTAGGATCTATGCTCCTAAGCAGAGAAGCGATTGCAATTTGTGCTGAAACTATCAAGCCTGAATATTTCTATAAAACTGCTCACAAACATATATATTCTTCTATTATTGAACTTTTTGATAAGGGTGATCCTGTAGATATAGTAACTTTATCTGAGAAGTTATCTACAAAAAATCTATTAGACGAAATAGGTGGTCCTGGCTATTTAGCCGATTTGGTTTCAAACTTATTAACGCCTGCAAACGTACAATATTACGCAAAATTAATTGAAGAAGCTGCACTATTCAGAAAACTTATAGAGGTTGGTACAGAAATTGTAGAAATTGGTTTTTCTAAGGAAAACATTGAAGATGCTCTTGATAGAGCAGAAAGGTTAGTTTTTGAAATAGCACAAAAAAGATCTAGAAAGGGATTTGTTCGTATTTCAGATGCCCTTACTTCTACCTTTGAAATGATTGACAAATCTTTTCAAAAAAAATCTGGAATAACCGGAGAACCTAGTGGCTTTAAAGATTTGGACTTTCTAACAGCAGGATTTCAACCTTCGGATTTGATTGTTATTGCTGCAAGACCGTCAATGGGTAAAACTGCCTTTTGTCTAAACCTTGCACGATATTTATCTGGACAGCCAGGAAAAGCAGTTGGAATCTTCTCCCTCGAAATGTCAAAAGAACAATTAGCCCAAAGATTGATTTGTGCTGAAAGTATGATTGATATACATAACCTTAGGACTGGAAATATTCAAGATCATGAATGGCCTAAACTTACAAGGGCCTTATCAAAGCTTTCTGAGTGCAACCTTTATATTGATGATACTCCTAATATTTCTATGCTTGAAATGAGAGCAAAATCAAGAAAATTAAAAAGCGAAACTCCTTTATCTTTGTTAATAGTAGATTATTTACAACTTATGCAAGGAAAAAAAAGTGAAAATAGAGTTCAAGAAGTTGCTGAAATTGCTAGATCGCTTAAAGCATTAGCTAGAGAAATAGAAGTTCCCATAATTGCACTTTCACAATTATCTAGGGCTGTTGAGAGTAGAACCGAAAAGAGACCAGTTTTGTCTGATTTAAGAGAATCTGGTGAAATTGAACAGATTGCTGATGTAGTTGCATTTATATATAGAGACGAGTATTACAACCCAAAATCAGAAAAGAAGAGAATAGCAGAAATAATTATTGCTAAACAAAGGAATGGACCACTTGGTAAAGTAGAGCTTGTATTCTTAAAAGAACAAGCAAAATTTGTAAATAAAGATGATTTTTATAGTAGCGAGTAAAATTTTGGAGGTGTAGTTTAATGCCAGGGATTGTTATTGTTGGAGCACAATGGGGAGATGAAGGCAAAGGCAAGATTACCGATTGGCTTGCACAAAGAATGAATCTAATTGTGAGATATCAGGGAGGAGATAACGCAGGTCATACTGTGGTGGTTGACGATAAAGAGTATAAATTCCACAATATACCTTCAGGAATTTTATATCCTGATAAAAAATGTATAATCGGTAACGGTGCTGTTTTAAATCTATGGATGTTATACAAAGAAGTTGAAAGTTTAAAAGAAAGAGGTCATGAATGTAAAAATCTTTTTATTAGCACAAGAACTCACTTAATTTTGCCCTTCCATCCAATTATAGATAGATGGAAGGATCAAACTCCAAATGGTAAGGTGATTGGAACCACAGGTAGAGGAATTGGTCCAACATATATGGATAAATATGGAAGAGTTGGTATTAGAATGGGAGATCTTTATTGTTCTGAATCTGATTTAAAGGATTTGTTATACAAATCCTATGAAGAAAAGGTGAAGCTTTACGGTAAATTTGTTGATCTAAGTTCGGTAAACGTTAATTCAATTTTCAATGAACTGCTTAAATTCAAAGAATACTTTGCTGATCACGTGATAGATTCAGTTTATGAAATAAACGATGCCTTAAAGAATGGCCAAAAGGTATTGTTTGAGGGGGCTCAGGGAACTCTACTTGATCTGGATCATGGAACGTATCCATTTGTAACATCCTCACATCCAACTGCTGGAGGAGCCTGTATGGGTGCTGGGGTAGGACCAAAGTATATAAATAGCATTATTGGTATAGCGAAGGCTTACACTACGAGAGTAGGAGAAGGCCCTTTTCCAACTGAGCTATTTGATGATATTGGTGAAAAAATAAGACAGAGAGGTCATGAATTTGGTACTACTACTGGTCGACCTAGAAGAACTGGATGGCTTGATGCTGTAGTTTTACACTATAGTTCAATTGTTAATTCACTAGATGGTTTTGCACTTACAAAATTAGATGTCTTAGATGATCTTGATACCTTAAAGATTGCTTACGCATATAAATTGAAATCAGGTAAAGTTGTAGATAAGATGCCATCTTGTATGTCTGATTTGTACAATGTTGAATTGTTGTATGAAGAATTACCAGGATGGAAGACTGATACAACTAATGTTAAAAAATTTGAAGATTTGCCGGAAAATGCTTTAAGATACATTAAAAAGATTGAAGAACTATCTAAAACGCCTGTATTATTCGTAAGTATAGGTGCTAAAAGATCTCAAACACTAATAGCTGATGATTCAATTTTAAAAAAGTTAGGAATTTGAAATAATTTAAAGCAAGTTCCCCATGAAAAAAGTATTAATTAGAAAAATGATTCTTAAAAAAAGAGAAGATCTTAGTTTAGATCTTCAAAAATCAATGAGTCAGGCTATTTGCTCGAAAATTATAAAGAGTTTGTTTTATTTAGAAGCAAATAGTTTAATGTTGTACTCTTCTATAAGAGGTGAGGTTGATTTAAAGGCACTATACATAGATGCCTTGAAAAGACATAAAAGCGTCTTTTTGCCAACGATATCTTTTAAAAGTTTAAAAATTGATCCTGTTCAGTGCTTTATAGATACAATATGGGAAAAGGGACCTTATGGCATCTTAGAACCTTTATATAAGCCAAATAGAATTAAAATGGTAGATTTTGACTTGGTTTTTGTTCCGGGGGTAGCCTTCGATCGTAACTTTAATAGAATAGGTTTTGGCAAGGGGTTCTATGATAATTTTTTAAAAAGATTACCTAAAACTACCTTAAAGATTGGCGTAGCATTTAATATGCAGATAGTTGAAGATATTAGCTCAGATCCATGGGATATTAAAATGGATATGATAGTTACTGAAAAGGGTTTTCTTTGCCGTGAAGAATCATGAAAGAGCTTGACACAATATTGTTACTAAGAAAGACAGAAAGCACTCAAGATGTATCAAAAAATTGGATTAGAAAGTATGGTTTTTCTCCGGTTATAGTTGCATCGGAACAAACTAAAGGGAGAGGACAGAGGAATTCATTGTGGCAATCTAATAAAGGTGGGTTATGGTTCTCGGTATCTTTAGAGAATTTTTCTACTTTTAAAGATACTTTAATTCCTCTTATGTGTTCATATTCTGTAATAAAAACCTTAGAAAAGTTAGCTTTAAAACCACTCATTAAATGGCCAAACGATGTTATTATATTTCAAAAGAAAGTTGCCGGTATTCTTGTGGAAAAGTTTATCTTTAACAGAATAGTATATTATATTTGTGGGTTTGGAATAAATGTCAATAATGAAATTAATATCGAGAATATTAGTTATCCTGCAACTAATCTAAAATCAATTCTCAATAAAGAAATAAATATTAATTTGCTTTTATTTAATATTCTAGAAGTTTTTGAAAATATTTTAGAAAATTTTTCTGATACGCTTTTTAGTATGGTGTTAGAAGAGATAAATGGTAAACTTTTTTTGAAAAATCAATTTATAAATATTAAAAAACAAAATGAGCTTATTTATAATGCAATTTTGGACTCGATCGGCTCTTCGGGAGAATTAATTTATATTTTGAACGGAGAATATCATTCTTTATTCTCTGGAAGGATCATTTTCTAATATGAGGTGTAAAAATGTTTTATAAAAGCACTAGGGGATTTAACGAAAAACTTTTAGCTTCGAAAACAATTTTAGAAGGAATATCAAAGGATGGTGGGCTTTTTGTACCCGAACAAATACCTGTAATTAGTATGGAAGAAATTTTAAATTTAAACAGTTATCAAGATACTGCTTTTTTAGTATTAAAAAATTTTTTAACTGATTATACTGATGAGGATCTTAAATTTTCTATAGAAAAAGCATATAATGCTAGCAAATTTGATGATAAGAGAATCACCCCAATTTTTAACTTTGATAATAATTGTTTAATCACTGAATTATGGCATGGTCCAACTTCTGCGTTTAAAGATATTGCTCTTCAAATTATGCCAATTTTATTATCTATTGCTAGAGATAAAAATAAGGTAAAAAATGAAATAGTTATATTAGTTGCCACTTCTGGTGATACTGGAAAGGCAGCTCTTGAAGGATACAAAGATGTAAAGGGTACTAAAATAATAGTTTTTTTCCCGCATAACGGCGTAAGTGAAATTCAAAGGTTACAGATGGTTACTCAAGAAGGATCTAATACGTTTTCTTATGCAGTTAAAGGGAATTTTGATGACGTTCAGAATAACGTAAAAGCAATATTTAATGATAGAACTTTAAATAATATTCTTATAGAACATGGATTTGAGTTATCTTCAGCTAACTCTATAAACTGGGGAAGACTTGTTCCCCAAATTGTATATTACTTTTATTCATATATTCAAGGCTTACAAAAGGGTTTGTTTAAAAACGGAACTAGAGTTAACTTTGTAGTTCCTACAGGTAACTTTGGAAATATTTTAGCTGGTTATTATGCAAAAAAAATTGGTTTACCAATTAAAAAGCTTATTTGTGCTTCTAATAGCAACAATGTACTTACGGATTTTATTAACACTGGAGTTTACAATAAAAAAAGAAGGTTTTATAAAACGATCTCACCCTCTATGGATATTCTGATATCAAGTAATTTAGAGAGACTTTTATATGATTTATCTGGTGGTGACTCAGATTATGTTGCAAGTCTGATGAACCAATTGAAAGAAGATGGAATGTATAGAGTTGATTTAAGGATACATAAAAAAATAAAAGATTTATTTTGGGCTGATTGGGCTGATGATGATATTACAAGAAGACAAATTTATAAAGACTACACAGAAAAAAACTACCTCCTAGATACACACACTGCAGTTGCTAGAGCTGTTTATTTTAAATATATTGATCAAACTTCAGACGATACTTATACTTTTATTTTATCAACTGCCAATCCTTATAAATTTTCAGTAAGCATTTACGAAGCTTTGTTCGGTAAACCAAATCACTACAAAAGTGAATTTGATTTAATGTTTGAAATTGAAGAGAAAACTAAAGTTCCAATACCAGAGCAGTTAAGATCTCTTAAAGAAAAGAGTATAATTCATAAAGGTATAATAGATAAAGAACTTATGAGCGATATAATATTAAAAACCTTGAATATAAAATCATAATTTTCTGGTATAATAAAACTTTAACGCCAACGTAGCTCAGCTGGCAGAGCAACTGATTCGTAATCAGTAGGTCGGCGGTTCAAATCCGCCCGTTGGCTCCAGTAAGTTTAGTAAATTACTTAAATGCAAATTTTCATTTTAGATTGCATTTTACGCAATTTTTGCCATCAGCTTTTGCTTTATAAAGTAACATATCGACTCTTTTAGTTATTGAGTCTATATCATCATTTTGTTGATAATCTGTAACCCCGAAGCTTGCAGTAATAGAGCATGCTATTCCAAAAATATTTAGTTTAGATATTTCGTTATTTAGCTCGATAGCTTTTTTGTAAGCAAATTGCGAATTTGTATTTGTAAGAAGTATCATAAACTCCTCTCCACCCCACCTAGCTATAAAATCAGTTTTCCTTATTCTTTTCTTTACAAGTTCAACTACATTAATAAGAACCTTATCCCCTATTGAGTGTCCATATGTATCGTTTACATTCTTAAAGTTGTCAATATCAAACATTATTAGAGAAAATGGTATTTTATTTCTTTTAGTTCTCTCTATTTCTTCTTCGAGTCTTTGTTCAAAATATCTTCTGTTGTAAGATGATGTCAAAGAATCCATGATAGAAAGAAGTCGATAGTTCTCTTCACTCTGTCGAAGCTTCTTCTCGAGCATCTTTCTTTCGGTAATGTCTTGAACTGTCCAGATAGAAGTTTTTTCGTTTTCATCTAATACATTCGCAGTAACTTCACAGATTATCTTTTTGCCGTCAGCTCTCTTTTGAGCTAATTCAAGCGCTTCTATTCGTTTATTTCGAAAGAGTTCATCATATATTGTTCCAATTCGATCATATTCATCTTGATCAAAAAATAATATTTTTGTAGGCTTTCCTGTTAAAGAGTCAGTATTTTCGTAACCAAAAATTTGGGCAAATTTAGAATTCACCTGTACAAATTTTCTATCCCTTACAAGAGCAATGCCAATCAGAGCGTTATCAATAATATTTTTTCTAATTTCTGAGATTTCTTTCTCTCTCTTTCTAAGATCTAATTTGTCAAGGCCTAATGAGATATCTTTTGAAAGTTCTTCTAAAAGTTTTTTTAAATCTTCATTAAATACATTCTCGCTGCCGTGATAAACAGAAAGATTCGCCCATATTTCTTTATTTCTAAAGATAGGAATAGTAGCACTTGATTTTATTCCAAACTTTGATGCAGCTTCTTTCCATGGATAATTAAAAGATTGTTTAATAAACGATTGACTATATGTAGGTTTCTTTTCTCTCCAAGTTCTGCCAGATAAACCTTGACCTTCAGGAATATTTGGGTTGGCAGAGATAAAGATGGAATTGGCATAGTCTGTTTCACCACTTGAAGCTAAAATCCTAAAAACATCATTTTCATTAGGCCGTGCAATAAAAGCAAGCTTTAAATGGCCATATTTAACTGCAATATCACAAATTGATTGTAGCAGTGTTGATTCATCTTCTACATTTAGTAATAATTGGTTTACTTGAGAGAGTAAGGATCTGAAATCTATAATTCTCCTAAGATTCATCTCTCTACTTTTAAGGAATACTAATAAAAATATATTTAATATTACTGTCAAAATTAAAATGATAATTTCTAAAGGCCATCTTTCAAAAGATGAGTTTATATAATTTTGCCATACTAAGCTTTCTGGATAGTAAACTTTTATCTCGAATGGATATTCTGGAACATTTACAGATAGCCTGTAATTTTCTGGTGTTTTTGAAGTATCAATAATAAAAAAGCCATCCTTAAGCGTTCCTATCTTTTCATTATTTCTATTATCTATTACTACGAAATTGAAATTAGAATTTTTTATATCGCTGGAGAACAGATTATTTATAAAATAAGCCGTTCGGACATAATAAATTGGTTTGCCTGAAGAATTTTTTACGGTATATCTTTCGTTTATTACCTCAGTATTAAAAAAACCTATATGAACCAATCCTAACTGATAGTCAGGATTGTCTTTAAGGGGAATAAAATTGACTTCTGGAACGAATTTTTTACTTGGAAGGGTAGTCCAAAGAACCTGACCATTACTAGAAAATATGCTAAAGGCAGGTGTCTCAGGATAAAATTGTATAAGGTATTTTATAAAATCAGATATTTTTTCGTCAATTAACTGAGTAGATTGGTTTTTGCTTAACAATAAATCTCCTATGAATTTAAGAGTATTAAACTTTGCATCCAATCTGGTGGATATCTGATTTGCATAGCTAGATGCCAAAATTCTTGCATCGTTATCAAGAAATAATTTTGAATTATAAAATTCTGTATATTCGTTGTTTATTATCCAAAAAATAACAAAGATTATAGGTAAAAACAATACAATATTTCGAATAATCTTATTCTTTAGCAAATTTTTTAAAAAACCTGAAATCAATTTAAACAAGTTTTTATATATACTCCTAAAAAAATTATATATATCATATTTTAATTATAATTTTAATTATAAATTAATCGAAAAGAATATTACAAATAAAAGTATTTAATAAAAGTTTATTTCTAAAGGTTGTATTATATAAAAAGATTTAGTTAGGAGGAGGAAAAATGAAAAAGGTAGTAATTGTGGCAACTGGTGGTACAATTGCAATGAAAAAGGATAAAAGTGGTAAATCAATTCCAGCTGTTTCTGGCGAAGAGCTCCTTGATAGCGTCCCAGGAATTAGAGAAATTGCAGATTTTGAAGTTGTAAATTTTAGTAATTTTGCAAGCTGTAATATGAAACCAGAAAATTTATTAAAGCTTGCCAATAAAGTTAAAGATATTTTTATAAATAAAGATATAAGTGGGATAATTATCACTCATGGAACAGATACCATTGAGGATAGCGCTTTCTTTCTGGAATTAACTATTCGTGATTCAAGGCCAATAATTTTTACAGCCGCTCAAAGAGATGCGTCTGAATTTGATTCAGATGGTCCAAGAAATATAAGAAATGCTGCAAGAATAGCTGTCGATGAACGTGCAAAAAATAGAGGAGTTATGGTTTCATTAAATGAAAAGATATTTAGTGCGCTATATGTTAATAAGAAACATACAAGTAATGTTGAAACTTTTAGTTCAGGAGACATGGGGATAATTGGTTATGCTGATATAGATAGGTTGTTGTTCTATAATAGCCAAAAATCAAAGTTTAAATTTGATATTCCAGATAATTTTCCTACAGTTATTCCAATTTTGGCCTATACTGGAATGGACTCAAGTATTGTTGAGTTTTGCATCAATAATGGTGCTAAAGGCATTGTAATTGAAGCTTTCGGAAGAGGTAACGTGCCACCTGAATTAGAGGATGGAATAATTATGGCAATAGAGCGACAAATTCCTGTAGTTATAACTTCAAGATGCCACAGTGGAAGAGTTTTACCGGTTTATTCATATAAAGGAGGTTCAAGCAGATTAAAGGATTTTGGTTGTATTTTTTCTGAGGGTATTTCTACTGCAAAATCGCGTTTATTGTTGGGGCTTGCATTAACAAAAACAAATAGCTGTTCAAAGATTCAAAAAATTTTTAATAGTATTATTTCTTAATTTATTTTATGATAAAAATATTTTATTAAATTTTATAGTAGTATGCTTTATAATATTAAATATGAAGTAAAAAAGGGGGCATTTATGTACAACAGACTAGACTCTTTATGCAGTATTTTTGATTATGTAGTAGAGATGAGAAGATACTTTCATATGAACCCTGAGTTAGGGCTGGAAGAATTTAATACTCAGGCAAAAATAATTTCTGAATTAAAAAGTTTCGGGTTAAAACCTAAAAAAATTGGCAATACGGGCGTAGTTTGTAACATTGATGGCAAGGGTTCTAAAAGAATTGCAATAAGAGCTGATATAGATGCTTTACCTATAGACGATGCCATTGATAAACCTTATAAATCAAGAAAACCCAATGTGTGCCATGCATGCGGGCATGATGGTCATACTGCAATTCTTTTGGGCGTTGCTAAATTTTTTTCAGAAAACATTGATCTATTAGAAGGCAGTATTAGACTAATATTTCAGCCAAATGAAGAAAAGGTTCCTATTGGTGGAGCCAAAACTCTAATTAACGAAGGTGTTTTGGATGGTGTAGACGCTATCATTGGAGCTCATTTGTGGCAGCCAATTGAATGTGGCAAGATAGGAATTAGTTATGATAGACTTATGGCCTGCGCAGATGAGTTTACTATAAATATTAGTGGACGTGGAGGCCATGGTTCAATGCCTCATCAAACTGTGGATCCAATAATAACAGGAGCTCAGATTATTTTAGCCCTTAAAATGATCACTTCTACAAGTATAGATCCTCTAGAAAATTCAGTTTTGTCAATTGGACTTTTCAACGCTGGTTCTGCATTTAACATAATTCCCGATAAATCTGTCATCAAAGGTACAGTAAGAACCTTTTCACAAGAAGTGAGAGAGACAATATTCAGACGTATAAAAGAAATCTGTGAAGGTATATGCACATCAAATGGAGCAAAATTTACTATGGAGCCTATTTTTGGTTATCCATCATTAATAAATCACAAGAGCATTGTAAAAGTGATTGAAAGTAGTGCAAGTGAGGTTATAGGCGAAGAAAACGTATTACATATAAAGCCTGTGATGGGAGCTGAAGATTTCTCATATTACTTACAAGAAATAAAGGGCGCATTCTTCTTTATAGGTGCTGGAAACGTTGACAAAGGTATAGTTTATCCTCACCATCATCCTAAGTTTGATATAGATGAAGATGCCTTGTTGGTTGGCTTGAAGGTGATTATCGCTTCTGCGATTAACCTTTTTAAATAATAAATTTAGGGGGTAAGACAGTATGAAAGCTTTAAAAATTATTTTAACGCTTGTCCCGTTTGTCTGGACGATTTTTATGATCCCTTTTGTGAACACAGTAAAACCTATTGTGTTAGGTCTTCCATTTTTAGCCTTTTGGCTAGTAGCAGGTATTTTTGTGGCCTTTGTATGTCTTAGTATTATCTACAAAATTGATAC
>Ga0207433_10002702_pt1 | contig 35626 bp, 28 predicted proteins | sample YelNatPaOPGAMG01_FD_187559 | JGI IMG/M metagenome (GOLD analysis project Ga0207433, IMG submission 187559) | Hot spring thermophilic microbial communities from Obsidian Pool, Yellowstone National Park, USA - OP-RAMG-01 (SPAdes) (version 3) | ecosystem: Environmental > Aquatic > Thermal springs... | reverse complement strand
AGATTACATCCGTGTTACCCGTACTACGCCTTTGATCATTTCGAGTTTCTTGATTAACGATGTCAATTGTGCGACGTCATTTACCATGACCGAAATAGTTCCTTCAAAGAAGGTTTCATGTGAATTGACGCTGATGGAGCGCAACTGGACGTTTTTTTCTTTGGATAATACGGAGGTGATATTGTTGACGATGCCGATGTCGTCATTGCCAATGATTTGCAAGGTTGCCAGGTCAAATTTCCCCGATTTGCCACTCCATTTTACTTCAATAATGCGGTATCCGAATCGTTCCTTGAGTTGTTGTGCGTTCGGACAATTGGTTCGGTGAATCTTGATCCCTCCCGTGACGGAAACAAACCCGAAGACCGGATCGCCAAAAATTGGATTGCAGCATTTTGCGAAAGCATATTGCACATTGCGGACATCATTGCCAATGATCAGCACGTCATTTTCGGCGGTAATCTTTTCCAGATCGGTTTGTTTGGTGAAATGTTCCACACTTCGAATGGTGTTCATTTCTGCTTCGTCCATAACGTGCTTGTTCATCTCTTGCAGTTCGTCGCAAAGCTCCACTACATCGAGTTGATTGAACGAAATGGCTTGATAAAATTCCGACACGAATTTAAAACCGTGTTTACGGGCTAAGACCGTGATTTGGGATTCGTCGAACTCTATTTTTCGGTTTTTCATTCGGCGTTGCAACGCTTCTCTCCCCAGATCGGCTTCTTTGTTTTCTTGTTCTTTGACGGATTGTTTGATTTTAGCTCGTGCTTTGGAAGTAACGGCTATGTTGAGCCAATCACGTTTGGGCGTTTGATTGGGCGATGTCAGAATTTCAATTTGATCGCCGTTGCGCAGCACATAGCGAATGGGAACATTGCGTCCGGCTATCCGTGCTCCCACGCAGCGACTTCCCAAACTGGTATGAATGGCAAATGCAAAATCAAGCACGGTGGCTCCTTTTTTCAGTTTAAACAGATCGCCGTTGGGAGTAAAGACAAAGACATCGTCATCGTAGAGGTTGAGTTTGAAGGTGTCCACCGCTTCTGTGGCATTCAATTCGGGATTTTCAAGAATGGTGCGAATATTTTTCAACCATTGATCCATGGTGTCCGATTCGCTTTGGATGCCTTTGTATTTCCAGTGTGCCGCCACTCCCTTTTCGGCAATTTCGTCCATCCGTCGCGTGCGGATTTGTACTTCTACCCAGCGTCCTTGGGGTCCCATGACGGTGATGTGCAACGATTCATAACCGTTGGATTTCGGAATGGAGAGCCAATCGCGCAACCGTTTTGGATTGGGCATATACATGTCGGTGACAATGGAGTACACCTGCCAGCAGGCCAATTTTTCTGCTTCGATGGAAGTGTCCAGAATGATGCGAATGGCAAACAAATCGTAAATGGACTCAAATGAAGTGTTTTGTTTCTTCATTTTGTTCCAGATGGAATGAATGGATTTGGTGCGTCCTTTGATTTCAAAATTAAAACCGGCCTGTTCAATGCGTTTTTTGACAGGCTCAATGAACGATTGAATGTATGCTTCGCGCGATCGCTTGGTTTCGTTCAGTTTGCGGGCAATGTCATAATAGACTTCAGGATGTTCATATTTCAGGGTTAAATCCTCCATCTCCGTTTTGATGGCATAGAGTCCCAATCGATGAGCCAAAGGCGCATAGAGATGGGCCACTTCGTACACTACTTTGGCTTGAAGCTCTTCGTCCAGCAGTTTGAGATGACGCATCATATCGAGCCGATCGGCAATCATGATGAGAATAACTCGAATGTCTTCGGCAAAGGCCAACAATAATCGTCTGAAATTTTCACTGTCAATGGCAATGTTGCGTTCGTACAAGCTGTGTGCACGATATAATCCTTTCACAATGACGGCTACCGATTCGCCAAACTGTTTTTCAATGGTTTCAACGGGATAATCACCGGAGAGAACACTGTCATACAAAATGGTGCCCAATACCGACGACCGTCCCAGCATGAACTCATTGACCAATAACTTGACGATGCGTAAATTACGCATCAAAGTTCGATACGAACCTTCTCCGGGATGTTTTCTAAACCCTTCAATGACCCACGTGCGCAGTATTTTCACCTCCTCGGCTTTGAGTTTAGAGGAGACACTTCGCAAGACGTCACGATAGAGCGTGAGGATCTCTTGTCGTTTCAATTCGTTCCATTGCCACGTCGTATTCATAAGGAAAGTTGAATGATGAAATCGTTGGTTGCCGCGTTGGCGTTATGTGCAATGCCTTTCAGCGTATCACGGAAATGAGGCTGCTCATGGCGTTTTCGTTTTCTCCGAGGGCGGTTATGAATCCCGATTGAACAGATACGTATTGGCTTGACGCGTCGGAGTTAACAAAATGTCGTTAATGTTTACATGAGGCGGACGGGTAACGATAAATTCGACCGCATCAGCAATATCTTCTGCATTCAAAGGCACGATTCCTTTGTAAACGGCATCTGCTTTCTCCTGATCACCATGGTAACGAACCAATGAGAATTCTGTTTCGGCAGCGCCCGGCGAAATAGAACTTACTTTGATGTTTTCTTTCAGCAAATCAATTCGCATCCCTTTGGTAAGGGCATTCACGGCATGTTTGGTGGCGCAATAGACATTTCCCGTTGGATAAACTTCAACGCCGGCAATGGAAGAGATGTTGATGATGTGGCCTCCTTTACGCTTGATCATCAACGGAATGACATAGCGACTGATGTAGAGCAGTCCTTTCACATTGGTGTCAATCATCCGTTCCCAGTCCTCGAAATCGCCATCTTGAATCGGGGTTGTTCCCGCTGCCAAACCGGCATTGTTGATCAGTAAGTGAATGTTTTGCCAACGTTCAGACAAAGAATCGACGTTTTGTTGACAGGCATTTCGATCGCGCACATCGAAACAAAGGGATAATACTTCTACACCGTAGTGCGACTCAATGTCATTCTTGGCTGCTTTCAATCGGTCGCAACGTCTTCCTGTGATGATAAGATCATATTCTAACGAGGCCAGCCGATGGGCAATGGCTAATCCGAATCCGGAAGTGGCTCCGGTGATAAATGCTATTTTGGTACTCATAGTCAATGAGGTTTAATGGTGTTGCGTTAAGATAATGATGTGCCTGAATAGTGATTCAACGGCAGGTAACAAAGATACAACTTTGATGCTTCTTTTGTCAATACATCTAAATTAAACATGTCGGACGATTCGGTTATGTCCTTTAGTTCTCCGTTTTTGAATTTGATTTTAATGCCTTCTTCATCGGGGGCATACGTTTCGTTGGACACCTTCTCTTCAGCCCAGAAATAACGAGCTTCATGAGCTGAAACATGAAAGAATTCCCTGTAACGCTGTTCCAATGCTGCCCGATCCGCATCATTCATCGGTTGTGGTAAGATGGAAATCTTGAACAGACGTCGATTGATAAAGGCATCGCTCAATGTTGCCAATACGGGATCGGTATCCGTCATCCACACTTTAATGGCCGAAACAATGTCGCTGTCATCCAACGCGGCATAATGGTTCAAAACGTCAGGCGAGCGATAAAAATCTTCTTTTTGGATGGGTTGATTCAAAAAGAACCGAAGGGAAGGAGACCCGAAGAGATCATCTCCTTGCAGAGCCAATTCTTTAGCTCGCATCAGAATGTGAATAAGTAATTGTTCGGCCGCAATGGAAGTCTTGTGCAAATAGACTTGCCAATACATCAACCGCCGTGCCAGTAAAAATTTTTCAATAGAATAAACGCCTTTTTCTTGAATCACCAATCTACCTTCGTGCAAATCGAGCATGCGGATGATTTGAGCCGAACCGATCGATCCTTCTGTGACGCCGGCATAAAAACTGTCCCGTCGCAGATAGTCCAATCGATCCATGTCCAATTGTCCCGAAATCAATTGATGAAGAAAATATTTAGGATAGCTTCCTTTGAAAATAGAGATGGCCATCGGCAGGCAGGCGCCCATTTCACGGCTTATTTCTTCCATCATCAAGGTGGATATTTCTTCGTGTGAAATGCCCGATACAAGGCTGTTTTCCAAGACGTGCGAGAAAGGCGCATGCCCGATGTCGTGCATTAAGATCGCTGCCAAGGCGGCTTCTTCTTCATCCGGACGAATCTCAGCGCCCATCCATCGTAATTGCCGGATGGCTTCTCCCATTAGATACATGGCCCCCAATGAGTGTTGAAAGCGCGTATGTTGTGTTCCGGGATAGACAAAGGAAGAGAGTCCCAATTGTTTGATGCGTGTCAATCGTTGCATGTAGGGATGCTGAATGATGTCGTACAACGTTTCGGTCGGAATGGAAATAAACCCGAAAACCGGATCGTTGATGATTTTACGTTTTTTTGTCTGCATGATAATCCCTTGTTAATTGGTTGATGTCCGGATCTCCTCGCGCGACGCTATGTATCCTCGCCATCGTTCAAGCAGCCGTTGCATATCTTCGGGTAATTCACTGTCAAAATAGAGCATTTCGCCTGTCCGTGGATGCACAAATCCTAAGGTTTTGGCATGCAACGCTTGACGGGGACAAATTTCAAAACAATGATGCACAAATTGTTTGTATTTGGCAAAAGGCGTTCCTCTCAAAATTTCATGACCTCCGTAACGTTCGTCGTTGAACAGCGGATGACCAATGTATTTCATGTGGGCGCGGATTTGATGCGTTCTGCCTGTTTCGAGACGACATTCTACCAGCGAAACATACCCTAATGACTCTAAAACACGATAGTGAGTCACGGCTGTTTTTCCGTGTTCTCCTTCAGGATAAACGGTCATGACCAGTCGATCTTTCAAACTTCGTCCGATATGTCCTTCGATGGTGCCTTCGGATGGATCGGGGACGCCCCACAAAAGCGCCTGATAAAGGCGTTTAGTCGTTTTGAAGAAAAACTGTTCCGCTAATTTGGTTTTGGCATGCTCATTTTTGGCAATTACCAGCAATCCGGAAGTGTCTTTGTCAATGCGATGCACCAGCCCCAGTCGCGGGTCGTTGACATTGAATGAGGGATCGTCTTTGAAGTAAAAAGCTAACGCATTGAGCAGCGTGCCATGATAATTGCCATGGCCGGGATGTACCACCAGACCGGCCGGTTTGTTGATCACCATCAGATCGGCATCCTCAAAAACAATGTGGAGAGGGATTGGTTCCGGTGTGATGATCACTTCGTGAGGCGGATAGGTCATGACAATGGTGATCACCTCGCCGGGTTTGACCCGATAATTGGCTTTTACCTCTTGTCCATTGACCAACACTGCTCCGGCAGCGGCTGCTTCTTGAATGCGGTTGCGCGAAACGTGCTGAATGCGATCAAACAAAAATTTGTCGATGCGCAACGGAGTTTGTCCCCGATCGACTACAAAACGAAAATGCTCAAAGAGTTCTTGTTCGCCTGTTTCGTCATTGAGCTCCATTGCATCTTCCGTCTCGTTTTCCAACCATGACATCATTGTAAGGCGTTTTTTACGTTCTTTCAGAAGAATTTCTCAATGTCTTTTTTCTTTTTTGTTTTCAGCTCTTTTGTGTTTTTGATGGAGTCTGTTTTCGAGGTGTTGAGTTGGTTTCTGGTTAACCAAATGGTGACGGCATTTCCGGCAGGAATGGAATCGCCGGCAGCCGGCAGTTGTTTGTAAACGACAAAATTTGCTTTGTCTTCATCAGATGTTGGCTGTTCGCTGAAATTGATGGCGCCAAGTGTCAGCATATCATTATTAATGAGCGAAGTGGCTTCTTGTAAGTTCATATTGGTCAGGTCAGGCATTGCAAGCATTCCGTCAGCAGGTAGCGCTTTGCGCCCAACCACTAAGGTGACCATGCTGCCTGCCGGTATGGCTTGTCCTGGTGCCAAAATTCTTCCTTGATATTTCAAATCCTTGACTAAGTTGCTGAACTCGGAAGGTACATATTCCACGTTGACTACATGCAATCCCATGTTTTCAAGCAACGCTTGGGCTGGACGCAACGAAAGATCGCGCACATCGGGAATTGGAACCCCCGGCGGAGTTCGTGCATTGATGGTGATATAGACATCGCGGTAACTTTTTACAAACGAACCCGGCGTGGGCTGTTGTTCTACGATGATTCCCGGTCTTTTGTCAGGTTGAAATACCGAATCGACAATCTGGTAGTGCAACTCTTCATTGCCCAACAGCGTAGAAGCGTCATTCAGTGACAACCCGACTAAATTGGGGACTTGCAGCGCTTCTCCATGATGGGTGTACACGTTAAGCCATAAAAGCGTCAACAAAAAAAGTACGATCAAAAGAGAAAAGGCCAGAAAAAGATTTTTTAGCAAAATGTTATGCGTAAAATAATGTAAAAATCGAGAAAATTCTTTTTTATCCATGTTGTTGCGACAAAGAATGAGGAATGAATTCTGCATACAAAAGTAACCATTTTTTCGGACTTATGTTGGTTTATTTAAATTTGAAATTTATTGCGTATGTTTGTAATCTGTTTGTGATCATCGAATCATCTTGTTGGCTGCCTCTCGGGTGAATGCTTTGCAGCGATGAATTGCATGAGAGGATCTCTTTTTTCGCTCAAAAGCATTGGTTTGCTACTTAGGTGATTACCATTTAATCTTTTATTCTTTGACCACAAGCATGATTTGTTCTGCCGACTTAGCCAATGCCAAAAGGCAAAGTGATGTCGGTTTCTGATCATGAGCTTCATGGAATAACCTTTTTATCTAACTTTCAATTTATTTAAACCATGCGTCGATTTGCTGTCATTGTTGCCGGAGGAAAAGGGGTTCGGATGAATTCGCCTGTTCTGAAACAATTTATTGAATTAAAAGGAAAACCGATTTTAATGAGATCCATTGAGGCTTTTGCCCAATTCGATCCCAACATTGCCTTGTTTGTGGTGATACCGGCTGATCAATTTAAAACTTGGTACAATTTGTGTGACTCCTATCAATTTACCATCCCGCATCATCTGGTGGAAGGGGGCAATACTCGTTATGAATCGGTTTCGCATGCGCTTGATCTGATTCGTCAGGAAGGTGTTATTGCCGTGCATGATGGAGTGCGTCCATTAGTAAGCAGCGATTTACTCCGGCGATGTTTTGAAACAGCCGAAAAAATGGGATCAGCCATCCCGTCTCGCCCTATTGTGGAGTCGCTTCGACAGCAGACTTCACACGGAAAAACCATTGGGGTGGATCGTAATGACTATGTCACCGTTCAAACACCTCAGGTGTTTCATTCCATTATTTTGAAAACAGCCTATCGCCAAGCGGAACCAAACAATTATTCCGACGACGCTTCGTTAGTCGATGGTTTCGGAATTGCCATCAATCTGGTGGAGGGCGAACGTCGAAACATTAAAATTACTGATCCGATTGATTTGAAAGTGGCTGAATGGGTCTTGTCCGATGATGAACAAAAGCTCAAATGAATGATTTCAGTGTGCTTCATTTGTTTGTTGGGCTGAGTGAATAGGATCTCACAAATCTGATTTTTCAACCATGGTTGACCTCAACTCAGAAGATATTCAGTTTATTCCCGGGATTGGTCCGAAACGTGCCGAACTGTTGCGCCTTGAGCTAAAAATCCAAACAGTCGAAGATCTTCTTTATTACTTTCCATATAAATACATTGATCGAAGTCGCTTTTACACCATTGCAGAAATTGAAAGCGATGCAGGTTTTGTGCAGTTGAAAGGGAAAATCATTCGTTTTGATCAACAGGGAAGCGGGAGGCAACAACGTCTTACGGCTCGGTTTGTTGATGAAACCGGAAGCATTGAGTTGATTTGGTTTCAAGGCATTCAATACGTTCGAAAACAATTAAAAACGGACACACTTTATGTCGTGTTTGGTAAACCAACCCTTTTTAACGGCCGTTTTTCGATCGCACATCCCGACATGGAACCATTGGATCAAAATACCTTACAAGCCAGTCTTGTTCTTCAAGGTTATTACGGCACAACGGAAAAAATGAAGTCAAATTTTCTGAATTCGAAGATGATTCAGAAAATCATGTTTACCTTGCTTCATTCTTTGTCTTCCCCCATTCCCGAAACATTGCCGGCCTATTTGATTCAACAATATCATTTAATGCCTTTGCATGAAGCAATCACTACCATGCACTTTCCTTTGAACCATCATCGGCTGGCAAAAGCGCGTCAGCGACTGAAGTTTGAAGAACTGTTTTACATTCAGCTTTCTTTGTTGCGCTTGGCAAAGCAGCGGGCTGTTCACTCCAAAGGCTATGTTTTTGAACATGTCGGAAAGGTTTTTAATGCGTTTTTTTATCACTATCTACCTTTTGAATTAACCTCGGCGCAAAAAAAAGTCATTCGTGAAATTCGAGCCGATGTAGGAAGTGGCCATCAAATGAATCGTTTGCTTCAGGGCGATGTGGGCAGTGGAAAAACGCTCGTAGCGCTTATGGTGATGTTGATGGCCGTGGACAATGGATTTCAGGCTTGTTTGATGGCTCCGACAGAGATTCTGGCAACGCAACATTTTCAAACCATTACCCGTTTTTTGAAGGACATGGAGGTTTCTGTGGGCTTACTCACCGGATCAACCCGAAAATCAGAGCGGGTGCGTCTGCATGAACAACTTCGAAGCGGCCAATTGAACCTACTGATCGGAACCCATGCGCTGCTCGAAGATGAGGTTCGGTTTGCCAACGTCGGACTGGTGGTCATTGACGAGCAACATCGGTTTGGCGTTGCTCAACGCGCCAAAATGTGGAACAAAAACGAACAGGCACCTCACATTTTGGTCATGACGGCAACTCCTATTCCGCGCACTTTAGCGATGACGCTTTACGGAGATTTGGATGTGTCGGTCATTGATGAATTGCCTCCGGGTCGAAAAGTCATTCAAACCCTTCATTATTACGAACAAAAACGTTCTTTGGTTCACCGTTTTATTGAAAAAGAAATAGCCTCGGGAAGACAAGTTTATGTTGTGTATCCCTTGATTGAAGAGTCCGAAAACATGGATTTTCAAAATCTTACCGACGGTTTCAATGCCATGAAGGAGCGTTTTCCTGCTTTTGAAGTCGGCATGGTTCATGGCAAAATGAGTTCGGCGGAAAAAGAGGATGCTATGAATCGATTTCTTACAGGCCAAACAAACATTCTGGTAGCCACCACGGTCATTGAAGTCGGAGTTAATGTACCGAACGCTTCGGTGATGATCATCGAAAGTGCGCATCGTTTTGGTCTGAGTCAGTTGCATCAATTGCGCGGAAGGGTAGGGCGCGGAAGCGATCAATCATACTGCATTTTGCTGACTCCTTTTGAGTTGAGCAAAGAAACCCGTAAACGCATGGAAATCATGACGCAAACCAATGATGGTTTTGAAATTGCCGAAGCTGATTTGAAGTTGCGCGGCCCGGGCGATTTGGAAGGAACACAACAAAGCGGCATCCCATTTGCCTTGCGCGTAGCCGATTTAGCTAAAGATCAACAAATGCTCCAATTTGCCCGCACCGTTGCCCAAAATATTTTGGAAGAAGATCCTATGCTGAACCGTCCTGAACATGCTATTTTAAAACAACAACTCCAAAAAAAGCAAAAAGAAACAGTGGATTGGAAAAAAATCAGCTAAAAAAACACATAAAAATTTGGTTGTATCATTTTTTCTTTCTTACTTTGACATTAAATTGATTTTTACACACACAACAAATTATGCAGAGAACGCTTATATTATTGAAACCGAGCACAATAGAAAGAGGATTAGTAGGAGAACTTATTACAAGACTTGAGAAAAAAGGGTTGCTTATCGTTGGCTTAAAAATGATTCAGTTATCTGATACGTTAATTGAAGAGCATTATGCTCATTTAGTTCAAAAACCTTTTTTCCCTATTTTGAAAGAAGCCATGCAAAAAACACCTGTCATAGCCATGTGTGTGAAAGGAAAAGAAGCCGTTCGGCTGGTGAGAGAAATGGCCGGACCAACTAACGGGAGAAATGCTGCTCCAGGAACCATTCGTGGCGATTACAGCATCAGCTCCATGAAAAACTTGATCCATGCATCCGATTCTTTGGCAAATGCCCAAATCGAGATCAACCGATTTTTTAAACCTGAAGAGTTACACGAGTACACAACGGTTTTAGCTACTGCCTTGTATGCTCCTGACGAACTAAACTAATGACCAAAAACACCCGATAAGTATGAAAAAAGTAATTTTTCTGTCTTTTATTTGGCTTTTTTTCTGCGGATTCGCGCAGCATTCTGAAGCGAAAAGACGGATCACATCCCACCATCATGCAAAACAGACAAAGCCACGTGAATTGGCTGCTGTGGATGACGTTCAGCGTCAAATTAATGCCTTGAACTCATTAATGTTGCAAAAAATGCAACAGGAAGAAGACCCTAACGCTACGGAAGATGACTCAAACATTCCTGCCAGCGGCATCTATGAGTCATGGACCAACAGCCGTATCAATCCTTATCACATGCCTGTTTCCAAATTGCCTGATTCTGTCAGGGTGGACGTAAGCCAGTTTGTGCCTCCCGTTGAATCATGGATTACTTCTCATTTCGGGTGGAGAAGTCGTTTTCATCGCATGCACTATGGGACTGATTTGAAGTTGAACATCGGCGACCCGGTTCGTTGTGCTTTTGACGGCAAAGTGCGGATTACGGGTTATGAAGCGGGTGGTTATGGAAATTATGTCGTTGTACGGCACGATAACGGACTGGAAACCGTCTATGGTCATTTGTCAAAAATCATGGTGCATGAAGATCAAGTGTTAAAAGCCGGTGATGTCCTTGGTTTAGGTGGTAGTACCGGCCGATCAACCGGCCCGCACTTACATTTCGAAGTACGATATTTGGGGAACGCCATTAATCCTGAAAAAATATTTGATTTTGCCGACGGAACACCATGGCATGATACCTATGAAATTACCAAAACCGGATCGTTTGATTATGAATATGCTTCTCATTACAAACCATCTAATCATTTCAAAAAAGGGTTAGCTCGTGCAAATCGTCATAAAAGAACGTCACGACGTTGATGATTGACGACGGCATATCACTTTCTTAAATTACCATAACGGCTTGAACTCCATTGGATCAAGTCGTTTTTTTTGCCAAAAAGGAAAAAACACACTGCTTTTGAAAAGCTTGTCAGTAGATGATGTGTTGAATCAAAAAAAAGTGTATCTTTGCATCGCCTTTCGAGAAAAGGCCAGTTAGGCATTTATAATCAATTAAATCAACATTCAATGGCAACAAAAATCAGATTACAACGACATGGGCGCAAGGGATATGCCTATTATCACATTGTCGTAGCAGACAGTCGCGCACCACGTGACGGTAAGTTTATTGAACGAATCGGATCTTACAATCCAAACACCAATCCGGCCACCATTGATCTCAATTTTGATCGGGCATTGTACTGGATCAACACAGGAGCTCAACCCACCGACACCACCCGCAACATTCTTTCCGACGAAGGCGTGTTGTTGATGAAACATTTGCAAGGAGGGGTTAAAAAAGGCGCTTTTGATGAAGCTGAAGCTCAAAAACGTTTTCAGGCATGGAAATCAGCACGTATAGCTTCCATCAATGCGGTAAAAGAAAAAACTGTGGCCGAGAGCAAAGAAATGGCAAAAAAACGCCACGAAGAAGAAGCTGCTAAAAATCAAGCAAAAGCTGCTGCTTTAGCAAAAAAACAGGCTGAAGAATCGGCTGCATTGGCTGCCAAAGCTGTTGAAGCTGCTCAGGAAGCCGCCGCCGCAGAAACCACACCTCCTGTTGCGGAATAATCTACGAATCTCTACTTTGTTATTCATAAAGCCATCTTTCAATGCATTGAAAGGTGGTTTTTTGGTTTTGCCTCGTTTATTCTTTCCCTTCATTGTTGGTGGTGAACAAAAAAAACACTACCTTTGAATCACCATTTTGATTTTTCCATATCGGATTTACCTGTTTCTGTTTGTGAACGCACAAACAAAATTCCTTTCAACTTATGCTTACTACCGATCAGCAGTACGATGCGGTAATCAAAGAATGCCGCGACATTTTTTCCAAGAAATTAATGGATTATGGTTGTTCATGGCGCATTTTGCGCCCTTCTTCCGTCACCGATCAGATTTTTATCAAAGCAGCCCGCATCCGCACGATTGAAACAAAAAAAGAAGCATTGATTGAAGAGACGGTGCGCAATGAATGGATTGCGATCGTAAACTACGGAATCATCGGACTCATTCAGTTGGACAAAGGATATAGTGAAGAATCGGACATGACGGCACACGAAGCGTTAGCCTGTTATGATCGGTATGTTTTGCAGGCTAAGACGTTGATGATGGCAAAAAATCATGATTACGACGAAGCTTGGCGTTTGATGCGTATTGAATCTTATACCGATTTAATATTGATGAAGTTACATCGAACTAAACAAATTGAAAATAACAGCGGTCATACCTTGATTTCTGAAGGAATTGACGCTAACTATTACGATATGATCAATTATGCCGTTTTTGCATTGATCAAACTGACATTTGAAAACGAACCTCAATCTTTTTCATAACATCATTCAATGAATGCTTTGTTGACAACGCTATTTAAAGTGGCACGTTGGGTTTTGGGTGCTGTCTTTGTCTTTTCGGCTGTCGTCAAGTTAATTGATCCGCTGGGAACTGCTTACAAATTTCAGGATTATTTTGATGTCCTGAATATAACTTCCCTATCGGCTTATGCTTTATTTTTTTCTGTTGCATGGTCGGTTGTAGAATTACTTATCGGAATTAATTTACTGACGGGCATTCGTTTGAAAGCAACACTGATTGTGGCTGCGCTTTTTATGGCAGTGGTCACTCCGTTAACTGCCTGGATTGCCATAGCCAATCCGGTGAGCGACTGCGGTTGTTTTGGTGATGCTCTCGTCATCGGAAATTGGACTACCTTTTATAAAAACATTGCCTTGTCATTGTTACTCGTGTTGCTGTTTTTTCTCTATCGACATCATGCTCCACGACTTGACCCAAAAACGGAATTGATTTTAATGGCTTATACGTTGTTGAGTGCGTTGATTTTTGCGCATCTCAACTATTATTATCTGCCGATGATCGATTTTCGTCCTTATCGGATTGGGACGTATTTGCCCGATAAAATGGTCATTCCGCATGGCGCTTCCTCCAACGAATATAGCACGACATTTATTTTAGAAAAAAACGGAGTGAGAAAAACCTTCTCGCTTTCCAATTATCCTGATTCAACCTGGACTTTTGTCGCTCAGCGCTCTGTCTTGGTCAAAAAAGGCTTTACGCCTGCCATTCAGAATTTTGCTCTTCACGATGAACAAATGAATGATTTGACAGACAGTCTGCTACATCTGAAGCATTATCTTTTTCTGGTCATTGCTGACCATTTGAACGACATGGAAACAAATCATCTGAACGCATTGAAGTCGTTACAGGCGTATGCTCAAGGGTATCAATATGGATTTTATCTGTTGACAGGATCGGCTGAAGAGGATGCATCCGCATTTTTAAAGAAGGTGGAATGGCAGGTTCCTGTGCTGTATGCCGATCCGATCACTTTGAAGACGATGATTCGATCAAATCCCGGATTGATGTTGCTTTATAACGGTACTGTGATCAACAAATGGTCTAATGCGGAACTGCCAATGTTCAGAAAATCTTTAAATCAAAATATATTGCTTGAGATGCCTTCCATTCCGAGATATTGGGAAGCGATCGGTTTTATGTTAATGTACATTTTGTTGTTTTGGGTCATTCGTTTCCGGCTCAGCAACAAGAAGAAAAAATCAAACACATCTATAAATCGTTTTTATCACACCACTAATTATTCAATCAAATGAGAAAGAACATTGTAGCAGGGAACTGGAAAATGAATAAAACCCTGCAGGAAGGCGTTGCCTTGGCCACTGAGATTGCAAATGCATTGAAGAATAAACCATTGTCATGTGAGGTGATTTTGGGGACACCTTTTATTCACCTGGCAGCGGTGGCTTCCATCGTTGATCAGACGGGAATTCATGTAGCGGCTCAGAACTGTGCCGACAAGGCTTCAGGCGCATACACCGGAGAAGTGAGCGCTGCGATGGTGAAATCTACCGCCGCTGATTATGTGATCCTCGGACATTCAGAACGTAGAGAGTACTATCATGAAACCAGTGATATTCTGAATCGTAAAGTTGCTTTGGCTTTGGAAAATGGTTTGAAACCCATTTATTGCTGTGGAGAAGCCTTGGAGGTGCGAAATGCAAATCAACAAAATGATTTTGTGCAAAAACAACTTGAAGAAACCATTTTCAATCTTAGTGCAGAAGAATTCAAACAAATCGTTATTGCTTATGAACCCATTTGGGCTATCGGAACGGGTGTGACAGCTTCGACCGCACAAGCTCAAGAAATGTTGGCTTTTATCCGTGGTTTGATTGCAGATAAATATGGACGTGAAATGGCTGACAACACCTCCATTCTGTATGGTGGCAGTTGCAATGCAGCCAATGCACCCGAGCTGTTTGCGCAACCTGATATTGACGGAGGCCTTATTGGGGGTGCTTCTTTGAAAGCTGCTGATTTTATTGCGATTGCTCAATCTTTTTGAGCTGAATGAAATTGGGTTTAATCTCTTTTTAGGGAGCGACTTTGACAGTTTGCTCCCTTTTTTAATAACATGGCTTCTTCCATGACGGCATTTCCATACCAAATGAATCCCACCAAAAGGAGCAATGATCTTTCAAAATTCTTATCTTTACCTGTGATTTAGGGGAACGTTACTTTATGATTACAAAACAGGAATTATTAGGTCAATTGAATGAAAGTCAACGCGAAGCCGTAATGTATAACGACGGACCTTCGTTGGTCATTGCCGGTGCAGGATCAGGCAAAACGCGCGTTTTGACTTTTAAAATTGCCTATTTGTTGTTGGATGGATACGCTCCTTCCACTATTTTAGCTTTGACTTTCACCAACAAGGCAGCTCGAGAAATGAAAACCCGCATTGCCGATTTGGTTGGTGCTAACTACGCAAAATACCTTTGGATGGGCACGTTCCATTCCATTTTTTCTCGCATGTTGCGTGCTGAAGCAGCTAAAATTGGTTTTACTTCCAATTTTACCATTTATGACAGCTCCGATTCACGAAGTGTGTTGAAGGCTATTTTGAAATCGATGAATCTGGATGATAAAGTTTATAAACCGGCGATGATTCAACAACGCATCTCTTTTGCCAAGAATAATTTGATTTCGGCATCTGCTTATGAATCGTTTACGCAATTGATGATGGAAGATAAAGCCATGCGTATCCCGCTGTTCAGTCAGATTTTTTACACGTATGCTACTCAGTGTCATCAGGCTAATGCCATGGATTTTGACGATTTGTTGCTTTTTACCAATGTTCTTTTACGTGATTTCCCCGAAGTGCTTGAAAATTATCGTCAGCGGTTTCAGTTTATTCTGGTCGATGAGTATCAAGATACGAATTTGGCACAACATGCCATCATCAAGCGATTGTCCGAAGTACATAGGCATATTGCCGTGGTAGGCGATGATGCGCAAAGCATCTATTCGTTTCGTGGTGCAAATATTGACAATATTCTTCAGTTTAGAAATCAATTTCCTGAATGCAAGTTGTTTAAACTTGAACAAAACTATCGTTCCACCAAAAATATTGTTGCGGCAGCGAACAGTCTGATCCAAAAAAACATGGGACAAATTCCCAAAAATGTCTTTTCCGAAAATGACAAAGGCTCTCCTCTTCAAATCATTTCAGCCATTACAGATCAGGAAGAAGGATTTTTGGTGGCCGATAAAATTGCTTATTTGCATTATTCCGAACATCATTCTTACAGCGATTGTGCCATTCTTTATCGTACCAACGCACAATCGAGAAATTTGGAAGAGGCGTTGAGGAAACGGAATATTCCCTATCGAATTTATGGTGGGCTTTCGTTTTACCAACGAAAAGAAATTCGCGATGTGTTAGCGTATTTCAGATTGATCATTAATCCTTTCGATGACGAAGCGTTGAAACGTTGCATCAATTATCCGACACGAGGAATTGGCGAAACAACCATGCAGAAAATTGCGGATGTAGCTTATCAATATCATGTTTCCTTATGGAATGTCATCGGAAATTTGTCATCGTATCCGGTGCCTCTCAATAAACCCACGGCACAACGGTTAACAGCGTTTCATCAACTCATTCAAGGGTTGTCCGATGAATTGACCACGCTCAATGCTTATGACATGGCGATGCAAATTATAAAGTCCGTTGGAATTCAGGATGAGATGAATTCGGATTATTTGGCCGAAACGATCAATCGGCGTGAAAATATTCAGGAATTACTCAACGGGATTCATCTGTTTTGTGAAAAAAAGGTGGAAGAAGGCGATGGTGACATTCGATTAAACGACTTTTTGGCAGAGGTTTCGTTGATGACAGATCAAGACATAGATCAGGAAATGGAGGCAGAAAAGGTGACCATGATGACCGTCCATGCTGCCAAAGGATTAGAGTTTCGTGACATCTTTGTGGTGGGAATGGAAGAAGAATTGTTTCCTTCGGCTTATGTAACCGGTGAGCGCGAGTTGGAAGAAGAACGTCGATTGTTTTATGTTGCTATCACCAGGGCTCAGGAACAGTGTTTTATCTCGTTTGCACGAAGTCGATTTCGGAACGGGCAGTTAAATTTCACCAATCCAAGCCGATTTCTCAGCGATATTGATCAGGAATTAATCGAAATGCCTATGCCGATCCATTCATCCAACGGATCAAATTTCTCCGGAAGAAGCCGTGTTGTCGATGACGCTTTCTCTTCTAAGTCGTCATTTTCGAAGCCTTCCCCAACGACGTCATCGTCATATGGCACTGCATCATGGAAGAAAATTCCGTCGAAACCCATCTCGGAGCAAGTCGAATCACCTCGTTCGCAATCATCCGGAGGAGGCTTTACGGTTGGTGATAAAGTAGTTCACGACAAATTTGGCATTGGGATCGTGCAGTCATTGGAAAAAATGGATGACCATTGGAAAGCAACGGTCGATTTCAATGACAACGGAGTAAAAATTCTGTTGTTAAAATACGCGAAACTAAAACGAATCGATTAGCCGACTAAAGAAAACGCCATCCCAGCGATAAATAGACGGCATGGCCGCTGTTGGAGTTATGAAATGATTGATTGTCAATCATGAAAGTGGCTGCCGGAGAATAATAATGACAATAATCCACGTTAATGCTCACCGCCAGGATATCAAAACCTGCACCAAACTGCCATCCCCAGTTGCCGCTTTTTATTTGCTGGTTAAATTCATTGCTCAGAGAAGTGACATTGGAAAAGGGTTTGAACGATGAATTCAAATTAACGATAAATCGAGGCCCTGTTGTCAGGTGAAAATTGATGACACGCAGATCAATTAATTTATATCCGAAGAGTACCGGTATTTCTAATGTGTGTGATTGGTAGGTACTGCTTAGCAATTGGTTGTTGATTAAAAGAGATTGCGATGAGCTTTTGAAATCAAAAAGAAATTCCGGTTGTAAGTAATAACTGCTCACTCCTAATTGTGCCCATCCTCCGATTTGAAAGCCGTTTGCAGAGCCTAATTTCATTCCTTCCACGATGTTGTTGCCCACGCTGATGGTTTTTGTTTGGCTGTAACCGGACGTGTTTTCATATCCCGCTTTCACTCCAAGGTGAAACGTTTGTGCATTCAGCAACATTCCCTGAACGATAAGGATTCCTACAATGAATAATTTTTTCATCTTGATATCGTTTTATTTAATGAATGATAATGATTCTGTTATAAAAAAAGCAAGTAGGCCGTACGTCTTCATTTTTGTGTGATGAAACGACTTTAACTCATTTCATTATCAAATATAACAATCAAAATCATGGTTGATTCTATATTGTTATAATTTAACTAAATATAAAAATTATTTTGATCGCTCATTTACTTCGTGTTGCAGATAAAATTGCGGATAGTTGAATATTCCCACTGTTGTTTGACGGCGTATTTGATTAATTTTTCGAGGCGATTTAGTAGATTCATGCCGGTATGGTAGCGAATATAGCGCGGAATACCAAATCGTTGGTCGTCCAATGCGACAAATTCCCAAGGATGAAAATAGATCAAGGCGTAGGTATCGTGTTTGATGGTTTGATGCAGCAGGTAACGATAGAATGGCCACGGGAAAAGATGAAACGAAAGCCAAAAAAGCGGAATGCGAAGATGAGGTGTTACGGAAGCGGGGATTTCCCAAATGTCATTATGTTTGAACAACGTACGGGGTTCTTTGCGGTTGTTGTAATGACCCGGCAAGTAAGTAGGATGAAGCGAGGAATCGTACCAATAAGCTGATTTTACAAGCCTTGCTTTATCTATCGGTTGCATGCGGGGCATTCTAAATCCCACGACGTCAACAGATGTAATTTCTTCCAGTACTTTTTTGGACGATTCGATGTCAGTTTCCGAGAAGGTGGAATGGGAATATCCATGAGATGCTACTTCATGACCGTTGGCTATCATTTGTTTAATCAGGTCAGGGGCCATTTGTGCAAAACGTGCCGTACAAAAAAAAGTGGCTTTGACATGGTACATTTCCAATAGCGATAAAATGCGTTTCGTTCCTTCAACGGAAGGAGCCAATTGCTCGTCAAAAGTCAATGATTTCCCATATTCTAACGGTGTGTCAAATTCTTCAATATCGAAGCTGAGTAAAAGTTTCATGTGCGGTATGCTATTCTGACAAAATGAATGGATCGTGTTATCTTTATCAACGCGAAGTGTCGATGGGAAGGTTTGTTTTTTGAATGAGATAGAGCGGTCGGTGCTTCACTTGCGTGTAGGTCTTTCCGATGTAAAGTCCGATCATTCCCAAAACCGTGAGTTGAAGGCCGCCAAAAAATACAATCGTTACTAACAGAGATGCCCAAATAAAGACGATGTGATGGCGGGGTTGAAAACTGTAAATAACAAAAGGAATGGAAAGAACGGCTAACAATGACAATGTCAATCCTAAATAGATGGCAGCGTACAACGGGCGTATGCTCATCGAGGTGATGCCGCTGACAGCGAAGACAATCATTTTCCTCAACGAATATTTGGTTTTCCCTTTCAGTCGTTTGGCCGGTTCATAATCAATGCCGATTTGGCTAAATCCCATCCAACGAACTAATCCGCGTATAAACAGATCGCGTTCTTCAAGTTGTGAAAAAATATCGACCACACGGCGATCCATCAGGCGAAAATCAGCTGCACCGTGATCAAGATTTACTTCGGCAAGCCAATTAAACATTCTATAATAGGCATTTCCTGTTTTACGTTTCACAAATGAAGCATTTTGGTTGTCGGCACGTCGGGTGTAAACGATGTCGTAGCCCTCTTCCCACTTTTCAATCAATGCTTTCAGAAGATGAGGCGGATGTTGCAAGTCAGCATCCATGGTGATCACAGCGTCTCCTTCGGCATGATCAATGCCTGCTTTCAAGGCATTTTGATGTCCAAAATTACGCGATAGCGAAAGATAAAAAAGATGTGGATCATCCTGCGCTATTTTCTCCAGCACGGTTAATGTTCCGTCTGAACTTCCGTCATCCACAATCAAAATGCGATAGTGATATCGATCTTTAGGAAATTGTTCATGGATCGCTTTGACTAATGGAAGGATATTTTCTTCCTCGTTATATGCCGGTACGACAATGGATATGGTTTTCATAGATGGAAGGATTAGATGGATTACCTTTTCTTTTTACCGAATGAGTTTGTTGCTGCTTGGCAAAAAATATGTTTTTTTGACCAGATTAGTGACTCAACCCGTTGTTGTTTCATATTTTTTGCTTTGTTTCTTGCTGCTTTCCAAAACGATGGCCATCCATGCAATGGCACAAGGAATTGACAAAAGAGCATAAGGAAACATAATGTGATCTCTCACGTAGGCCGGAAATAGATCGGAAGGGGTCATGCTGGTGAATAGAAATACCAGCAGTAGGATAGTCCATTGATGCCATTGATACGGACGTGGTTGAATGGCAAACCAAATGGCTGTTCCGACTACTCCAATTAAAAAAGTGTTTGGCTCCGTTCCGGTGCTGAATAAAACAGTGAAGAGCAATACCGAAGCCAACGTTAAGAGTTGAAATCCTGTTTGTCGATAGCGTGAAATGCGGGTGTAGGGAATCAAAAAGAGGATCATACCAATGGCAATCATCGGCATGTTTGACCATTCCAAATGACCGGTGGTTTTACGTATCATCCCCATGATGGACATATCCTGCATGAACGAGAAGGTGTTTTCGCTGTTTTTCAGAAGCAGTTCATGTCCCCATGCCATGTATTGATTGACAATGTAGGTCGGTGATGAAATCAGCATGGGTAAGAGAAACAATAGAATACTCCAAACCACCAGCCAACCGATCAAACGAAGTTTATGCCGTGAAAAGAAGAAAAATGCCAGGCCGACAATGCCATACAGTTTGACCAATGTCCCAATGACAATGAACAGCGCAGCCCAAATATCTTTTTCTTTGCGGATGCTGACAAACGACAAAATGATTAATCCTGCAATGGCAATGTTAAATTGAACATTGGTAAGCGAAGTGAATAATGAGTTGAGCGAAAACCAGTAAATGAGCGCATGTTGCCATGATTTGAGCGGTAATTGGCGAATGGCAATGAAAAGAATCAAGGTCAATCCTAATTCCCACAACGGAATTCCAAGCCAATCGGGAAGTAAGGCAAAAGGAGCAATAATCAGGCTGAACAACGGCCCGTAATTGTTCACGTCGTGATACAGTTGAGGATGTGGTGCAAAGATGGATGTTTGCTCCAGCACATGCCAGAATACATATTTATAAATCTTGTAATTGTTGTGAATGCCTGTGGTTAATAATCGTTCAATTGGGACAAATAAGGCAACGCTCATCCATACACCGAATAGCAGGCGATAATCCTTCCATCCTTTTGCTTGAACGATTTTCAATAGCGTCGTTTTCATTTCGGCGGTTTTAAATAATGGAGTCTCTCTCATTCCAGTGATGAAAAATCCTTGCTCTTGCGGCTACCTTTTGAAATCAATTTCCTGCGAAGCTGCTTATGATTCTACAACCCATTTCATGGCATTTGATCGGAGTTACAGGCTTTCGGACTATTCCCAAAAACACGTTTCTCGTTTTCTGTCAACATGAATGACAGCACAAATGTAATGATTCTCCTTTAACTAAGCAGTTAATTTTCTGTTAAATTCATGAAGGATTACAGCTAACTTTCTTAATAATAATTCCTTGAGAATTTTCATCGAATGATTATAAGCATAAAAATGTTAAATAATATAAAGATACTTGCAAATAGGTTTTTGACATACTAATTTTGTATGCAAATACTCACTTATATTATGGCACGAAAAAAAACAGAAATCAGGAAGGAAGAGATTAAAGATGCCGTGTTGGATATTATTTTCAATGAAGGACTTAAACATCTTTCCACTAAAAATTTGGCAAACCACATCGGTTTGAGTGAAGGCGCTATTTTTCGTCATTTTGCCACGAAACAAGACATTCTCTTGTCTATTTTGCAAGATGTGCAAAGCGGATTAGTGAGCGAGTTACGAGAAATCACGGTTGCTCCTTTGTCTCCAGAATTAAGATTGGAGAAATTCTTGTGTGCGACGGTGCATTATCTTACTGAAAAAAAAGGAGTTACTATGCTTTTGTTTTCGGAAGCCATGCATGCCAACGATTCTGAGTTGAAAAAAAACTTGCAACAAATTTTCAATATGCAGCGTAATTTAGTGAGTAAGATTTTGCTTGACGGTATTGCAATGGGCATTTGGAATGATCAGATCAATGTCGATCGTGTTTCTATGATCTATTTAGGCATTCCCGTGACCTTGAATATTGAGTTAATGCTCAATGGAGGATTATTTTATCAGAACGACTTTTGCCGTCAAATGTTAGATCTTTTCGCAAAAATGCTAAAAAAATAGCATAAGCTTTTTATTCTAAGATAAATAAGTAAATGCTCACATGTAAAAAAAGATGAAAAATTGGTTTTTAATTGGTTGTTTGATGCTTTCGTTCGTTTCTGCTCATGCGCAGAAAGATAGTACAAAAGTTAAATTTGATCTTGATTTGCGGGAGCGATTCGAGTCGTGGAACGGCATGAATGCCAAAAATTACGGCAATTCAGCCCCCGGCGCTATTGGAAAGTTGGATGACAACATGGATCTTCAACGTGTCATAACCGGTGTTACGTACAAACCGACATCCGCTTGGGAAATGGGCTTGCACCTGCAAGATTCGCGTGCTTTTGGTTGGTCGTTACGCAATAGCCTCTATCCTAATTTGTTCAAGATTCATGCGCCTGGGCAATTGTCTCCCTCTTATACCATGAATCCGAATGAGGCGTTTTTTCAGATTTATGATGCGTATGTTGAATATAAACATATCTTCCATTATCTATCGGTGAAAGCTGGTCGTCAAAAAATATTTTATGGTGACAATCACTTGTTTGGACCGGGTGACTGGGGAAACACAGGGCGTTGGACGTGGGATGCCGTGAAGTTATCGTATCAACGTGGCGAAAATTTTGTCGATCTTTTTGGCGGGGGAACCATTATTCATGATCCGACGTATGTGACACTTCCCTTTGAGAATACTGAATTTTGGGGCGGTGGAATGTATGCGCATTATCATTGGAAAAAGGTGATGAACGTGGAGCCGTTTTATGCCCTGAAAATGGAAGGCTCGGCGCCTTATATTCGCGATCAACATTTTGACCGCAACTGGCTTGGCGTTCGTGCATTCAACAATAACTTTCACCACATCGTGTTTGATGGGACCTATGTCAGGGAGTTTGGATCGGAAGAGGGGAAACCCATTGATGCGTACGGATACTTTGCGAAATTGGGATATCAATTTGCTTTTGTGCCGGCTAAACCGATCTTGACGTTGCGTGAAAGCTATGCTTCGGGTGGCAATAGTGCAGAAGGAACGGTACACACATTTGATCCGGCGTATGGTGCCGGTGATAAATATTACGGGTGGATGAATATCACCTCATGGACCAATCTGGACGATCGGGAAATTGTGCTCGAGTTGTTTCCGGTGAAACACATGTGGGTGGAAACGAAATACAATCGTTTTTATATGCCCGAATCGAATGTCACCTTGTTGAACACCATGAAGTTGCTATCGGGAGATCACTATTTCGGAAGCGAGTTCGATATTTTTGTTCGCTATCAAGTGCTTACACACTGGCAGTTAACCACGATGTTCGGCTGTTTTAATCCTGGCAATTTGCAACCCATTGACGGACAAGCTCCGAAGAATGCCACGTCGTTTGCTTTGCAAGTGTTGTTCACGATTTAATCTGAAAAATAATTGAAATATAACTTATTAACGCTATAAAAAGTATGATTTACGCATTGGTTTTTTTATTAATTAGCGCTGCTTCGTTTATTTTTGCCATGTTGGGTTTGGGCGGAGGATCCGTTTATGTGCCGGTACTCACCTGGTTTGGGTTTGGTTTGAAAGAGGTGGCCATTCCGCTTGGATTGTTACTCAACGGATTGAATACCTTGTTTGCCATGATTCCCTTTGCCCGTAAGAGATTGATCGATTGGAAAGGTGGTGCTGTGATGGCTGTATCGGCGATGGTCGGCTCGCCTTTAGGCGCTTTTTTTACCAAAGATGTAGATGCCAATGTGTTGAAGCTGTTATTTGCTGCCATGGTCATTATCATTGCAGTTCGTACACTGATGGTTGCCAATAAAGTCGAAGCCGACACGATGATGTCGCTCAAGAAACGGTCAATCATCGGTTTGTTTGTTGGCTTGTTTGCCGGATTTATCGGAGGCCTTTTAGGAGTTGGTGGCGGCTTCATCATTGCTCCTATTTTGATGTGGATGGGTTATAAAGCTAAACAGGCTGCAGCAACAACAGCTTATGTGGTCACTTTTTCGTCTTTCTCGGGTTATTTAGGCCATGCGGCACAGGGTCATTTGAACGTGTTGTTGACCGTTATATTGATTGTTGCCGTCATTATCGGTTCGCAATTTGGAGCACATTATATGTCAGGAAAAGCAAAATCAAATCAGGTAAAATTGATCTATGCCATTGTTTTATTGCTTATTGCTGTCCAACTTATTTATAGCGCAATATCTAAAATGTAAAAAAAACGTTGGTAAAATGAACGTAATTCACGGGATAACTTGTGACGTAGCTGATGAAATGATTGACTGTGTATGCGTTGTCGGATCATTTTAATAACGGAAGATAAGAGGACGTTAAGACATAAGAACCAAAAAAAATAAAATAAATTTCCAATGAAAGTATTAGCAATTTATGGAAGTCCAAGAAAAAATGGGAACACGGCCTTGATGATGAATGAAGCATTGTCTGCTTTTCCATCCGAAGCAGAGATTCATAGCGTTTTTTTAGGCGACTTAACCTTTTCGGCTTGCGGGTCATGCCGCGAATGTAAAACAACAGGCTATTGTGTTGTCAATGATGACATGCAAAAAATTTATAAGGAGATGCTTTGGGCAGAAATTATTTTGATTGGCAGTCCGAGCCAATTTTCCGATGTCAGTGCGGATGTTAAAAAACTAATGGAACGCACGTGGTGGATGAAAGGAGACCTGCGTAATAAAATCGGAGGCTATGTCATTACCGGCCGACGATACATTGAAAGTACGATCAATACACTGCATGCGTTTTTTCTCCGTCATCGTATGATTTTGGGTGGTAGTGGGGCTTTAGGGTACACGTTCACAGAAATGGGAACGCTCGAATATGATCCGTTGGCATTGAGAGATGCTAAAAGCACAGGGCTCCGATTAGTCGAATTGTATCATTTGATCTATCACTAATTTTTTATACAGCTAAATCGACTACGATAAAAATAGTTTGAGTTCAGTGAAATAAAATAAAAAGAAGAAGATTGAGAAACAAATAAATACCTGATAATAAGTATTATGAATCTTTCCCTTAGCCAAAAAAAATAAAAATAGAACGTCATGAGTAGTAAGTGAAAAATGTGAAATAATTTATTGCCATTTTTAGTTAAAAAACAAATAGAAACTCCTATCTTTTTGAAGAATTTTTTTATTTCCTACCCATAGATAGTTAAATAAATTTTTTATGCACGCGTTTTCTTTCGTAAACCTTATATTTGCTTTTCAGATCAAGTCGCATGGCTTTTTGCATCTGATTTTTTAGTTGATGTAAGTGAACGCTGAAAAAAGCAAAAGAGGAAAAGAAAGCAATATAGATTAATCAATTAAAAAAGAAAAGATTATGGGAACAATTAAGCAGGTTATTTTTAAGGAAGCGGTAAATCAAGTCATTTCGAACAAGACGATCCGCAACGTTGCTGTAAAACAATTGGATAAATATTTGTATAACAGCATCATGAACTTAGGTTCAGAACAATTACATCAAGAAAAATTAGATCAGTTTGCATTTGCAAGCGGTGTGTTGCATCAGGCAAGAAAAAATTTGGATCGAAATTTCATCAAACCGGATGTAATGAAAAAGATGGCTCAAGTTTTCGTGGGCGATAGCTATAACCCTGATCGTTATGCAACGCTCAATGGAGCAAAAGAGGCCTTTAAGCAAAAACATGGGGAATATCCTCCCACTTTTTTGGTTTTATCGCCGGGTAAGGGATGTAATTTGCATTGCATTGGTTGTTATGCATCGGCTGATTCAGCTATTGCAGAAAAACTTGATTTTGAGACGACAAGACGAATTGTACGTGAAAATCATGACTTGTTTGGGAGTCGTTTTATGACGATCAGCGGCGGTGAACCTTTCATGTACAAAGCTGACGGCAAAACCTTGTTGGATATTTTTGAAGAATTCAATGATACATTCTTTTTGGTTTACACCAACGGGACACTCATCAATGAAGCCATGGCCGAAAAATTAGCCAAGTTGGGCAATGTAACTCCGGCTATTTCTGTGGAAGGATGGGAATCACAAACGGATGGACGTCGCGGAAAGGGAGTTTATCAGAAAATTCTGAAAGCCATGGAAAATTTGCGTAATGCAGGGGTACCATTCGGTATTTCGGTTACATCGACCAGTCAGAATTTTGATGTCTTGATGCAAGATGATTTTTACGATTATTTCTTCAACGAACAAGGAATATCCTACATGTGGCAATTCCAACTGATGCCTATTGGAAGAGGGAAAGATGTTGTCGATTTGATGGTTAAACCGCAACAACGGGTTGAATTGTTTAAAAAATGGTCGAACCTGTTGCATGAGAAAAAATATCCGATTGCAGACTTTTGGAATTCCGGTTCACTCTCAAGCGGTTGTATTGCTTATGGACGCTTCGGAGGCTATTTCTACATCGATTGGAATGGCAATGTGATGCCTTGCGTATTTGTTCCGTATCATGTGGATAATATTAAAGATGTCTATGCAAGCGGTAAAGATTTGGGCGATGCCATTCAGTCCAAAATGTTCAAGAACGGTAGAGCTTGGCAAAATAAATATCGTTTTGAAGATCCCGCAAATCGTGGCAACGGCATGATGCCGTGTTCGATTCGTGATCATTACGAGAACTTTAAATACAACATTCTCACACCCGATGTCAAAGGCGAAGACGAAGAAGCAGAAGCCGTTTTGCACGATGCTCAGTATGAAGCCATGATGAAAGAGTTTGATGATGAACTCAACAGACTGACTGAAAAAATGTTTGAAGAACAATATTTGAAGTCTGAACCAAAGACTACGGTTGAAAAAAAGTAGTCAATTCATTATTCCGGTCAAGGGCTTGCTAAAAAAGCCCTTGACCATCTTTTTCAAAAGACACAAGCGCCCTTTTCCTTCCTCATTTTTGGTCTATTTTGAAAACGAATGGTGCATTTATTTTGCATTTTGATTGAAATCAGAATAAATGTCTTATGACCACGATTCTTTGTTGTTTTTTGAAATGTGAAAAATAGTTTAATTTAAGGAAGTAGTCGTTTAAAATAAATCAAATTATCAATTTTCGACAACTCATTTTCTTTTCGTTCATCTTCGTTATGTAGGTTTTGAATAGCTGTTTATGTCGTTTGATTTTGGAACGATCTTTATCCGACCCATGAATGAAGGGTCAAAATGACAAGCAAGTGGGTGTGAACGAAAATTTTTTTTGGAGTGAAAAATATTGGATCACGTGAAGTGACAGGCGATAGATAACGGACGAAGTAAAGAGCGGATTCATTTTAATTATAAACAATTATGAACGAGAAATTTGATGTCATCGTGATCGGTGGCGGTCCCGGCGGAACACCGGCAGCATTGCAGTTAGCTGCAAGCGGAAAAAAAGTGTTATTGGTGGAAGAATCAGGAAAGTTAGGAGGAGCTTGTCTGTTTGTCGGTTGCATTCCTTCCAAAATCATCAAACATAGTGCTGATGAATATTTTGAGATGGGTGTTTTTGACAAAGTAGATGCCAAAACAGTCAAAACCACGCGTCAGGAAATTTGGGTGAAGATTCAACAAAAGATGGATCAAATTTTGAATGGTCGATCTAATGCAGCCATACAACAGGTGAATCAAATGCCGATGACCTTTATTGCAGGGAAAGTACGTTTTGTTTCCAATAAAGAAGTCGAAATTAATCAACATCATTTTTGGTTTGACAAGGCAATTATTGCAACGGGCGCCCATTCCTTTGTCCCACCGTTCAAAGGAGATGGTGTTTCAGAAGTATTGACCAGCGAAGTGTTGTTCCGTCAGCCTTCTCTGCCTGATTCGATGACCATCATTGGAGGCGGTCCCATCGGGATCGAATTGGCTCAAATGTTGAATAAATTGCATGTTAAATGTTCGGTGATCGAAATGATGCCGAGTTTACTTTCAGGCATTGTTGAACCGGAATTTGCGGCGCAACTGACCAAAAAACTGCAGGAGTCGGGGATTGACGTTTTTGTCAATGCGAAAGTGGAAGAAATCAATAAGAACGGGGCAGGTTACGAAACTGTTTTTGTCGATTCGGAAGGAAAATCCAATCGGACGAACGCTGACAAAGTGTTGGTTGTCACCGGCAAAATTCCGACACTGGAAGGCCTCAACCTTGAAGCCACCACGATTCGTTTTGATCGCCACGGCATTATGGTCGATGAGTTTATGGAAACTTCCGTGAGGGGTATTTATGCTACCGGCGATGTGGTAGCCGGCACACCTAAGTTTGCTCATACCGCTACCTATGAATCGCACATTGTGGCTGCCAACATTTTACACGATAATATCAGTAAAGCTTGTTTTACTAAAAATTCTTGGGTGTTGTTTTCTGATCCTGAATTGGCTTCGGCAGGGATGACGGAAGCAGAAGCCGTGAAAGCCGGATTTGATGTCATGACCGGAACGTACGATTATGCTATCGATGCAATGGCTCAAATCAGCGGCGATACTTACGGCCGTTTAAAATTCATTGTTAATCGGCATAATCAGGAAATTCTCGGTGTTCATATTTTCCTCAATGGCGCTGCTTCGTTAAGCGGTGAGGCCACTTTGATTGTTTCAAAAAGAATGACATTGACTGAGGTGGCACGTGCTGTGCATTCGCATCCAACTTTTACCGAAGCATTCGGGTTTTTAGCATTGAAAATGCTTTCTGACTATAAATTTCAAAATGCAGAGATAGATCGCGGATAAATCGTCAGATCACTGTATATCATTAATAAGTAATGTTTTATTGTTTAATTTAAATAACATGATTATGAAAAAAGGTTTGTTTTTAATGGTAGCTTTTATGGCTTCACTCTTTTTGATGAGTGCGCAAAACGCTTCAGAATCGAAGAATTCTGCCAAGAGCGATGAATCGACTTTTATGTTGGGCGCTTTTGGTGGGTTGAATATTCCTAATTTAACAGGCGGCGGAGGAAATCCGTTAAGTGAAGGATGGTCGTCGCGTCAAGGCGGTGCTTATGGTGTGACGCTCGATTGGAATACAGGGAGACATTTTGGATGGCGTGCCGATGTGCTTTATTCGAGCGAAGGCGGTCAACGGAATGGAATGCAGGCTTTGGCTGCTTCATCTTTCAATCCTCAAGCTCCTGCTAATACGTATTTGTATGCAAACTACAACAATAAATCTGAGCTGAATTATTTGGAAGTTCCCATCATGGCCAAATATTCCTTGTTTTTGAGTAAATCGTCCAAAATATATATCGATTTTGGTCCCTATGTTGGTTTCTTGTTGAATGCAAAACAAATAACAGGTGGATCAAGCATTGTGTACGCTGACGCAGCAGGAACAATGCCTGTCACAGTAAATCCTCAAACCGGTCAAGCTTATCCTGTTCCTTTTGATGCCAATACGGACATCACCAATCAAATCAATACCATCAACTTTGGGTTGACAGGCGGTATCGGTTTTTCGCAAGGAGTGGGTTTTGGTGCCGTATTTTTAGATTTTCGCGGTGCGTATGGGTTGACGACTATTCAAAAATACTCGCAAAACGGTACCAGCCATACGGGTAACTTGTGTATCTCATTAGGTTATTCGATTCCGTTGTAATTTAAGCATTTATGCAATTAGTTAACTATTTTGAAAAGAAGCGAATAGGATTCATTGTTTTGTTTTTCTCGTTCGCTTCTTTTTTACTGTTTTCTCAATCGGCATTTGATCGCCAAGCGGCAGTTTTTCACAAAAAAGCCATTATGATTTGTTCTTTGGTGAAACAGCCGACTCCCAATGCGCAACAAGTGGATGCGTTGGTGGCCGATGCCGACACAACATTGAACAGGCTGGCAGCAACGTATCAATATAATCCGCCGACCGAATACGCATCTGATCCGTTATGGTCAAGCTATTTCAACGATTGGGCTGACAATATGATATTGGTAAAGACTTTTGTCGATAAGCGTAATTATCCGCTGGTTGCAAAGTATTGTAACACCTTTTGCCGCATCTTTGTCCGTATGCATCAAAACAATGATCGGGTAGATTTAACGGATCGATTGTTTATGCTCAATTTGGAATTGAAGTCGGGGACTGAAATGGCGAATGCAGGTCAGATCACTATGGCACAAAAGAAATTGTCGAGCATTGAGACTGTCTTGTCACAAATTCAAGACATCATCAAAGAGAGTAACAACAAGCAGTTGCAACAATTTTTCATCCCGATTGATACAGCAACGAGAAATTGGATCAAAGCGATTCACGATAAAAACCAAGTATGGGCAAAAACGGTCTATGGTACCTTTTCATCCGATTTTGGCAAACTCTTTTTGTCCAGTCTATAAGAAATTTTATAAAGAAGAATGTGTTGAGAGTTATTCATTTTAATCAATAAGACGCGTATGCCAAAAAAGATGTTGATTTTTTTATTGTTCCCTTTTATGTTGCATGCACAGCAACCGGTGCAACATATCAGTCAGTTGTTTGATTCATTGAAAACACATCCGCAAACCAAAGCGGATTTGATTACAATGCAACAAGCAAAAGCCGCGCGCACGCAGGTTTATAGCAAACTACTGCCAACCATCGACGGCTTCGGGCGTTACGATTACGCCTCGAATCCTTCACCGATGTTGCCGTTACCGCTCAACGATCTGTTTGCGTTGAAAGCCGATCCTTCGAAACCGCAACCTTACAGCCAAAACATTTATCGGGTTGGGGCTGTGGTGTCGATGCCTATTTTTGTCATGTCGCTCTATTCAACAGCGGCCATGGCAAGCAAAATGTATCAGTCAGCGAAAGCCAAAGCTCAAATCGATTTGTTGAAAAACGAAGCGATGTTGGTGAGTCTCAATGCCAATTTGCAATACATTCAATCGTTGGAACAGGCGTTGGAGGGCAAACGAAAATCGCTGGAAAAAACCAAAGAGTTTGTGGTGATCGAAGTCAATAACGGACGCGCACCGGGTGCTGCTTTGTTGCAAATCAACAATGCGTTGGATGATGTGTCGGTGATGATCAATGATCTGGAAGTACAAAAGCAAGAGGTGATTGCCACCATCGCTTCTTACACGGGAGTCACCATGACTCAACCGGTGCCGATGGAACAAGTGGGCAATTATCAGCCAGGCGACATGAAAGCGTTGGAACCACTCACTCGAAAAATGGAAGCCGACCGATTGGCTTTTCATGCCGAGTGGCAAAAACTGCTTCCGTCCATTGTGGCACAAGGAAGCTACAGCGACAACTTTGCCAAAGCCTACAACAACAATGAATCCATTCACAATGATTACACCACCGTCGGAGTCGTGGTGAAAGTGCCCATTTTGGAAGCTGATCAATATGCTCAAATTCGGCGAAGTCATTTGGAAGCCAAAGCCACAGAGAATCAGTTGGATCAAACACGGTTGGAGCTCACTGCTCAAGCAGCGCAGTTGCAGAAAGACTGGATGTTGCTCGATGGTTCCGTGCAACTTTACACGCACAGTGTGAAAGACAAACAACAATTGGTTGACATTGCACGTAAAAGCTATGAATTGGATCAAATGACCATGACTGACTATTTGAAATATGAAGATGACCTGACGTTAGAACAAGCAAATTTATTTAAAAGCGAAGCCAAAAGATGGCAAACGCTGGTACAACTTGCCGTAATTTATGGAAATAATATAGAGGAGATTGTAAAATGACACGAAAACAAATCATTCAATTATCCATCGTCATTCTAATTGTGATCGGTGGAATCGTTGCGATACGGAAAGCTGTCGTCAAAGACCGTTCGTTGCCTGTTGCAAAAACGTACGATATCACCGTATCCACTATCAAGCCGCAAGTGACGGATGTGACCTTAAAACTCCCGTATCTTGCTATCACGCAAAATGATCAGGATGTGGCGCTTGCATCAAAGATTGCAGCCCGCGTTGAGTTTGTGGTAACCAGTGGCACCATGGTTCGAAAAGGACAAGTGGTGGCTCGGTTAGATAATACCACTGTCGAAGCCAGTCGCAAAAGCGTCATCTCTCAATTGGCCTCAGCCAACACGGCGCTTAAAAATCTTCAGGCTACTCACAAACGCACGTTGGAATTGTTAGCCGTGAAAGGGGCTTCCATTGAGCAATCAGAACGTGAAGAGAGCAGCCTTGCAGCACTTGAAGCCCAAGTGGAATCGTTGAAACAAAATTTGAACGATGTGAACAACACCATGACGTATGCCACCATTGCTTCTCCGGTGGATGGTGTTGTGTCGAAGAACATCCTCAATGTAGGCGATATGGCGATGCCCGGACAACCGGTGATCAGTGTGAGTGCCGCAAAAGATTTTTATCTCATGGTGTATGTGCCTTCCAACGTCAAAGTCTATGGCGTAGAAGTAAATGATAAACCTTACAATGCTGTTCCTTTAAACACCACCATGAATGGATTAGCTGCCTATAAAGTGAAGGTGGATGTTCCCGGTATGACAACGGGCGAAAAGGTGGAAGTCAATGTGATTGTGTACAAGGGAAAAGGTATTGAATTGCCATTTGATGCCATTCTCAATCGCGATGGCGTAAGTTATGTCTTAGTTAAAAACGGAGACAAAGCCGATCCTGTGAAAGTAAACCTAATTCAAAGTGGGGAAGAAGGGGCTGTGATAAGTAATACGGAATTGCAAGGCAAAGAATTGGTAGTGGCTAAGCAAGATATTTTGTTGAATTTACTTACCGGAGCAACATTAAAAGCAAAGGGGGAATAAATTATGTTTGATTATTTCTATAAAAGGCCTTATACTCTTTATTCTTTAATCACCGCATTTTTCATTGTGGGGTTGATCGCATTGATTACACTTCCCAAGAATTTGTTCCCTGACTCAACGCCTCCGGAAGTGGTGGTGATCACTCAAATTCCGGGTGCGACTGCACAAGTGGCGGCGAATACGGTTTCAAAACCCATTGAACAAGAAATTGCTCGCCTGGGATTGGTAACAGACGTAAGTTCGGTGAATGTGGCAAACTTTTCGATTGTTAAAGCTGAATTTTCATACAAGAAGGGCTTGGATGCTGCGGCTGTTGATGTATCGAATGCACTGTCCATTGCGAAAGCAAATTTACCTGCCGGCGTTAACCCTGCCATTTATACCGTTGGTGATTTTACGCTACCGGTGGATGTCATTGCATTGTCGCCTAAAGACAGTTCTATGACATTAGGAGACATTCGCAAGATTGCCGATAGTTACATTAAGCCTTATTTGTTGAGTTTAGGATTTGGCAATGTGGAGGTGTTTGGCGGCTATCAAACCTCGATTAATGTCGAAGTGGATCCCTATAAAGCAAAGTCATACAATGTTGACTTTCAAACCGTATCCCAAGCCATTCAGACATTGAATCATGATATGCCGATTGGGTTTATGAAAGGGGAAAACAACTTCTACACGCTGACATTCTATGGGGAGAAAGATGAAGTGGAACGGTTGAAACAAATCACGGTTTTGCCTAATGTTCGATTATCTGATATTGCCACGATCAGTTGGGGCTATGATAAACGGATGAGCGGTTACATGGGAAATGGGAAACCATCCATTGCATTAGCCATCGAACGTGCGCCGGGTGGCAGCGTTCTTGATGTCAGTAATGCAGCGCGTGCCGCTATGGCAAAGTTAGAAAAACAATATCCGGCTATTCAATTTCAAATAACGGATACGCAGCGTGATTTGATTCAACTATCGAACGATAATATGTTGGTGGCACTTCGAGATGCCATTTTCTATACATTGATCGTTATTCTTTTCTTTTTGGGCAATTTCAAAGCTATTATTGCAGCGGCTATTACCATTCCGATGGTATTTTTCTCCACGATAGCACTTATTTGGCTCACAGGCGGCAGTCTCAACATTGTCATTTATACCGCCATTATATTGGCTCTTGGGATGTTGACCGATAATGCGGTGGTGGTGCTGGAAAATATAGAACGGCACCTCACAGAATTGAAAGAAGATTTGCAAACGGCTATTCAAAAAGGGACTAAAGAAGTGATTGGCCCGATTTGGTCAGGCACGTTGGCTACCATTGCCATTGTATTCCCGTTGATGTTTGTGGGCGGATTTCCTCAAAAGATTTTCCAACCACTGATTTTCACGTTGATTATCGCTTTGTTAGTCTCTTTCTTCTTGTCTATCACGTTTATTCCAAAATTGTTGGAGGTGCTCTACAAAAATGGGGTGCGGAAGTCGAAGGTGGAATTATGGTTTGACAAAGTGTACAACAATTCAGTAGGCCGACTGATCGAACCTTATGTGAGTGTGATACGTTATTCGAATACCAAAAATAAGCTCTGGCGACGGATGTTGTTGTCCGTTGGTGTGTTGATTGTATTGTTATTTAGCTTTAAAACCATCATGCCAATTATTGGGCGCGATGCCATGCCACCTATGGATACGGGTATTATCAAAGCACAAGTGAAATTCAGTTCCAATGAAACCGTGAATAGTGCAGAGGCTAAATTGCAACCTTTCTTGGATTGGCTTCAAAAACAACCTTGGGTAGTAAGAAGCTCCGTTGCATTGGGAAATGAGAAAGATGTGATGAGTTTGGGTAGCGGAAACCTTCCTTCAGAAGCTACGTTGACCATTGATTGTGTCGATCGTTTCCATCGTAAACAAACGGTTTGGCAATTGGAGAATACCATTCGCGATAAATTGGCCACATTAGATGGAGTGAAGGAAAATGATGTATTTGACTTTGGCGCTACGGCCTTATCAACCATTAAAGCACCGTTGGATGTACGTCTGGAGTCTCCGTTCCTGGATGGTTTGCCATCGAAAGCGCTGCAAGTACAACAAGCCTTGCGGGATGTACGTGGTCTGACTTCATTATCAACCAGTTGGAATAAAGACTTCACTGAGATTGTGCTCAATATTGATGAAAACAAGGCTTTAAGTTATGGGGTTACGCCCTATCAAATTGCGATGCAAATTCCTGTCAGAGGGCAGATTGTGGGATTGAATGCCGATTTGCAATCGCTTACGGAACAACCGTTGCGACTTTATCTGAAAGGGAAATTTGGATCTGATATTCAGACGATTCGTCTTTTACCAATCAATACGCCGATGGGAGAAGTTCCTTTGGCCCAGTTGGCAACGGTTTCAACGAATTTGACTTATGCTAAGATTGAGCGTGACCAATTGATGTATAGTGTTGATGTCAATGGATATCGTTCAGTTCGTCCGGTAAGTAAAATTACAGCCGATGCCGAACAAGCGCTAAAAAATGTCAAAACGGATGCGGATGTTCAAATCTCGCAACAAGGAGATGTGGTACAAATTAATGACAGTACATCACGAATGTTGAAAGCCATTGGTTTTGGTGTCATCATTCTGATCATGGTGTTGATTTCGATCTATCGCTCTGTGAAGATGTCGTTCATCATGATCGCCGTGTTGCCATTGTCGTTGATCGGAGCTGCTTGGGGCATGTTGTTATTCGGTAAACCAAGCTGTTTGCCAAGCCTATTGGGAATTTTGCTCCTTTTTGGAATCATTATAAAGAATGCGGTCTTGCTCATCGACTTCTATCAGAAATACAAGGACGGTGGAGAATCGCCTTACGACAGCGCGGTGGAAAGTGTACGCATTCGTTTCCGTCCGGTTATGATGACAGCGTTTGGTACGATTGCCGGTATGATTCCTATCGCTCTGCAACAGGCTGTTGGCTTGGAACGCTTGAGTCCATTGGCCGATGTTGCCATTGGCGGTTTGTTGATCGGTACGTTGTTGACCTTGATTTATGTTCC
>Ga0207433_10002695_pt1 | contig 35715 bp, 27 predicted proteins | sample YelNatPaOPGAMG01_FD_187559 | JGI IMG/M metagenome (GOLD analysis project Ga0207433, IMG submission 187559) | Hot spring thermophilic microbial communities from Obsidian Pool, Yellowstone National Park, USA - OP-RAMG-01 (SPAdes) (version 3) | ecosystem: Environmental > Aquatic > Thermal springs... | reverse complement strand
TCACTCGCTCGACTGTGTGATGATCCCGCCGCCGACGACGACGTCGTCGCGGTAGAAGACCGCCGACTGCCCTGGGGCAACGCCCACGAACGGCTGCGCGAGCGTGAGGCGGGCGCGATCGGCGGCGAGGCGCCGCAGGCGGCGCACGCCGATCGCGCCCGCCTTGTAGCGCAGTTGCACCTGCAGGCCGGCCTCCACTCCGACCTCTTGGCCGATCTGCAGAAGAGCGCCTGACGGCGTCGCCAAGCCGCGATCCTGCAGGTCACGGATCTCGACCGAGACGGTGGCCAACTCGGCGCGCGGCCCCACGACGACCTCGTTCGTCGCCGCTCGCCGCTCGAGAACGTACAGGGGCTGGTCAGCCGATACACCGAGCCCGCGACGCTGTCCGACCGTGTAGCGCCACTGTCCTTGGTGAGTACCGAGTCGATGCCCCGCACGAGTGACGATGTCGCCCGGCTCATGCCGAGCGCCGCGGGCAGCCAAGAAGTCGCGGTAGTCCCGCGGCGCAAAGCAGACCTCCTGGCTCTCGGGGCGGTTCGCGACTGGCAAGGCCGCTTGCGCGGCGAGGGCCCGCACTTCGTCCTTGCGCAGCTCGCCCAAGGGCAAGAGAAGGTGCCGCAGAGTGGCCGGCTGCACACGCCAGAGCATGTACGACTGATCCTTGGCACGATCACGTCCGCGAGCGATGAAGGGGCCCTCCTGGGCCTGGTCCAAGCCCGCCCCGTCCTCCCTTCCGGCAGCCTCAGCACGACCGCCACCGCGCGCCTCGTCGGCCACGTACGGCCGCCCATCGCGGCTCACGAGGCGCGCGTAGTGCCCCGTGGCGATGTAGCCAAGACCCAATCGGTCGGCCAGCCGTAGGAGGTGCTCCAGGCGCTGCGGGTTGCACAGGACGCACGGGTTGGGCGTTTCCCCGGCCTCGTAGCCGCGCACGAAGGAGTGCACGACACTCTCCGTAAAAGCTGCCCGAGCATCGTCGACCGAGTGCGGCACCCTCAGAGCCCGAGCACACGACCGCGCTGCGTCCACCGCGGCGGACGAGCAGCAGCTGCGCTCGTCATCGCTTGCCCAGAGGTTGAGCGTCGTCGTATGCACGGAAAAGCCACGTTGCGCCAAGAGCAGCGCCGCCACTGCGCTATCCACGCCACCACTCAAACCCACCAGAACGCCTCTCCCGGCGCCCCTGGCGCCCCTAGCTTTCTGGCTACTCAGCCCGCGCCGCGTCGAGTAGTCCTCCAGCGCCAGCTGGAGCGCATCGGTAGCGAAATGGGAGCAGTGCGCCTTGTGGGCCGGCAAGCCGCCGAGCGCCTCCGCCACGTCAGCGGCAGAGATATGAGCAGCCTCCTCGACCGTCTTCCCTCTCGCCAGCACCGTGACAACACTCGCCGCAGCCACTGCCGCGCCACAGCCGAAGGCCTTGAACTTCACGTCGGCCAAACGGTCGTCGGCGGCGACCTTCACTGTGATACGAATGACGTCTCCGCACGCGGAGTTACCCATCTGGCCCACACCGTCCGCTGCGGCAACTTCACCGACGTTGCGCGGGCGAGCCACGTGATCCATGACAAGCTCGGTATACACCGGTCGTTCCTTAGCACACCTGACGCGCCACGCGCCACCCCGTTCGTTGGCCGCCGTCTTGTTGTGAAACTCACTGCCCCGCAGGCGCCCCGGCCTGCCCGCGACGCGGCTTCCCTCCATCTGCCGTGGCGCCCCGACCAGTAGATGCAGGCCGAGAACAGGTGTCGTTCCTGCCACGCACCCCTCACTCCTTAGGCGTCAGAGGGCTCATCGCCCGGAGCTGACGCACGATCCCGGGAAACACGGTCAGGAAGCGGTCGACCTCCTCTTCGGTGTTCTCCCGGCCTAGCGTGAGGCGCAGACTGCTCTGCGCGTCTTCAGCTGCCAACCCGAGCGCGAGCAGAACGTGGGAGGGCTCTGGGGAGCTAGCCGCGCAGGCGGAGCCACTCGAGGCGGCAATGCCCTTGAAGTCAAGCTGCAACACCATCGACTCACCCTCGACGAAGCGCACAGCGAAACACGCGTTGCCGGGTAACCGCCGCTCGCGGTCGCCGAGAAGGATCACGTCGTCGACCGCAGCCAGCACGCCGTCGATCAGGCGGTCGCGCAGCGCTGTGAGGCGAGGTTGCTGCTCCGCCATCTCCTCGGTAGCAATCGTGAGAGCCAGTCCAAGGCCAACGATGCCCGGCACATTCTCGGTGCTGGAGCGCAGACCTCCCTCCTGGCCACCGCCGTGCAAGTGGGCTCGCAAACGCATCCCCGATCGCACGTATAGGGCACCGACACCCTTCGGGCCGTAGAGCTTATGAGCGGAGAGCGAGAGCAGGTCGACACCCAGTTCGTCGACGTCGACTGGCATTGAGCCCACAGCCTGCACGGCGTCGCTGTGAAAGGGCACGCCGTGCTCATGGGCGATCCGCGCCAGTTCACCAACGGGCTGGATCGTGCCCACGACGTTGTTCGCCATCATGATCGAGACCAGCTTCGTTTCGGGCAGGAAAGCCGCCTCGTAGGCCTCTCTGTCGATGAACCCGCGGTCGTCGACGGGTACGTAGGTGACCGCCCAGCCGAGGCGTTCCAGAAAACGCAGCGACTCCAGCACTGCCGGATGCTCGATGGCGCTACTCACCACGTGGCCGGGTCCGCGCTCCTGCAGGAAACCGAGAATCGCCAAGTTATCGGACTCGGTGCCTCCACTCGTAAAGATGATCTCTTGCTCCTCGGCACCCAGCGCGGCAGCCACCTGGCCACGCGCCGCCGCCACAGCCGCTTGCGCTTCGCGCCCCAAGGCATGCAGCTCGGACGGGTTGCCGTACCGCTCACTGAAGTACGGCAGCATCGCCGCCACAACGCGCGGATCAGTCGCCGTGGTCGCCGCGTGATCGAAGTAGATAGTCATCGCCGCAGCATTACCTCCACTGGAGAAACCTCATGGAAAACCGAGCGAACAAGTCGGGAATTATCATACCGGCGGGAGCGAGACTGTCAAACACCCCGCATCCGCCCCAGTGCAGCCAGCCTCCTGCCACCCCCGGGCCAGTCACCGGCGCTGGCCGACGCGCCAAGCGAGCCACTCGTCCGTCTCAGACGCGCACGTACGGCAGCCGGTGTTGCACGGTGCTGAACCGCGAAGCAGGCGTTGACCCTCGGGGACGCCAAAAGAGTAGCGCGAAAACCCTGGGGGCCTTACGAGAGACACGTGTGAGGGTGCCGCCGGCGCCTTCGGCGCCGGCGGCACCCTCATTTACGCTTGGTTCCGCTGCAATGTGACGATGCTACAGTGCGATGCGATGGCGATGCGATACGACTAGCTGCGCACCGCGTTGGCGACGACTTGCTCCATGACCTTCTCGTCGATCCAACCGGTGTACATCTGGTAGACACTGCCGTCGCCGCTAATCACAGCTAGGGCCGGCGGGGCCGAGATCTGCAACTGGCTGAGCACATCACCCAGCTCACCCACCGTATGCGCCTCGAAGTCGAAGAATGACGCTTGCGCAGCGTACTTCGCCTTCACCTTCTCGAAGCTCGCCAACATCTCCTGGTCGTCCGCTGCGCCCTTGACGTAGATCAGCAGGATGACGCCACGGTTCTGCTTCAGCGGCTTAGCGATGAAGGCCGGCGTGCCGTTGGCGCCCTCGTTGACTTTGATGGTCAACGGCGCCATACCGGTGATGCCGAAGCTTCCCGCCGTGTTGTAGGCCTTGTTGTAGGTCTCGGGGTAGGACGCGGGAGTCGTCGACGACTGCGCCCACACGAGCGTGATGGTGAAGAGGCCCATGATGAGGAGGCCCCCCAGGCAGATCAGCGCCGCCTTCGTGAGGAAGGACTTGTACTCGGCCAGCGTTTTCATCTGCGCCTCCAAGAAAAAGGCTCCACCTTGCCGTGTTTGCTGTTGTATTGAACCTGACTCTGCAGGTGGGGGCCCTCTCACTGGTCCACGGACCTGGTGAAGCCGGACTCCCTAGGCTTAAGTGTTGGCTCAAATAAGCCCAGCAAATCACGAACAAGGTCGAGCTACCGTCATATTACGTGAAGCGGTGAGCTCCCGGCAACTATGTCGGCAACGACGGCAAAAGCTTGAGTAACTCTGCTCCCGAGCACGAGGAGACGACACGAGACACCCGCTCACACACCACCGAGACCCTCGCCCGCTTTGGTCCTTGTCGGCGAGCATGACACACCACCTGGTGGACGGTGGCTCGCAGCGGAGAGGCTTTCGCGCACGTGGGGTCTCACCCCTGAGGCGGGCTCAAGCAAGGGGCCGGCCCACGCAAAGGGTAGCCTCAGCTCAAGCGCAGACGCAGCTCGCGGAGCTGCTCGGGCGCTACACGCGCCGGGGCGCCGGTCATGGGATCGGCTCCCGAAGCCGTCTTCGGAAAGGCGATCACCTCGCGGATCGAGCTCTCGCCGGCCAGCAGCATGACGATGCGGTCGAGGCCTAAACCAATGCCGCCGTGCGGCGGAGCGCCATACTCCAGCGCCTCCAGGAACCAACCGAACGACTCCTCGATGCGGGCTTCGTCGTAGCCGAGTGCCCGCAAGACGGCGCGCTGCACGTCGGCCTTGTGATTCCGCAACGATCCCGAGCCGAGTTCAACTCCGTTCAAGACAAGGTCGTATTGAGCGCCGCGCACGCGGAGCGGGTCCGATTCCAGTAGTGGCAGCGTCTCGTCCGTTGGCAAGCTAAATGGGTTATGACCGTAGGTGAGTGATCCCGTCTCCTTGTCCAGCTCGAAGAGCGGGAACTCGATGACCCACGTAAAGGCCCACTGTCGTGACGGGCGCAGCGCCAACAGCTCAATCAACGCCGCGCGCAGGGCGCCCATCACCTCGGCGGCGGCCGGCGCCGCATCGGCGGCGAACACGATCAGGTCGCCCGCATGCGCATGCGTGTGCTCGACCAGGCTCCGTTGCTCGTCTTCGCTGAGGAACTTGACGATCGGGCCGCGCAACGAGCCAGCCTCCTCAACGTACACGTAGGCCATCCCCCTCGCCCCGTGTGCCTTGGCAAGATCGGTCAACGCATCGATCTGCGCCCGCGAGAGGGCGGCCCCGCCCGGCGCGCACAGGGCGCGCACGACACCGCCGCTACTTACAGCGCCGCGGAAAACCTGGAACGAACTGCTGCGGAAGACGTCCGACAGGTCGACGACCTCCAAGTCATAGCGCAAGTCAGGTTTGTCGCTGCCGTAGCGCAGTAAGGCCTCGTCGTAGGTGAGGACCGGCAAGGGAAGTTCCAGGGGCGGCTGCCCAGCGGCCTGCACGATCGCGTTCATCAACCCCTCCAGCACCTGCCGAATCTCGGGCGCCGTCATGAACGACATCTCGGCGTCGATCTGCGTGTGCTCGGGTTGACGATCAGCGCGTAGGTCCTCATCACGGAAACACCGCGCGATCTGGTAGTAACGCTCCACGCCCGCCACCATGAGGATCTGCTTGAACATCTGGGGCGACTGTGGCAGGGCATAGAAGCTGCCCGGCTGCAGGCGCGCGGGCACCAAGAAGTCGCGCGCGCCTTCCGGCGAGGACTTGGTCAAGTTGGGCGTCTCGATCTCCAGAAAACGCTCACCGTTGAGATAGGTGCGCGTCGCTTGGACGATGCGGTGACGCAACTCGAGGTTGCGCAGCATCGGCGGCCGGCGCAAGTCGAGGTAGCGGTACTTCAAGCGAAGCGTCTCGTCGACCTCAGGCCCTTCGCCCATCTCGATGGCGAATGGCGGCGTGCGCGCCGCGTTGAGCACACTCGCCTCCCGCACCTGTACCTCGATCTCGCCCGTCGCTAACGATGGGTTCACCGTCTCGGGAGCCCGCGCCACGACCTCGCCACTCACCTCGATGACGAATTCGGCCCGCAGTGTCTCGGCCAAGCGGTGCGCCGCTGCCGACACGACTGGGTTGAACACGAGTTGCACCAAACCGCTGCGCTCGCGCAGGTCGACAAAGATCAAGTTGCCGTGGTCCCGGCGACGCGCCACCCAGCCCGCCAGCGTCACCTGACGGCCAACATCGCCGCGCCGTAGGTCTCCCCCGTAGCAGGTACGTCCCACGATCAGTCCTCGCTCACGGTCTCACCTGAGAGAAGCTCGAGGATGCGCTCGGCAATCCGGTCGGCCGGCACGTCCTCCTCGGCGCCGCTGCGCAGATCGCGCACGCGCACCACATCGGCCGCCAGATCTTCCCGCCCGACGAACACGGCCACGCGCGCGCCCTGCCGAGCTGCCTGCCGCAGTTGTCCCTTGACGCTGCGTCGCGCCTGATCGAGGTCGGCGCCTGGGAAGCCCGGGCCGCGCAGCCGCTGAGCCAGCATGAAGGCGGCGCTGCGCGCCGCCTCAGTCACACTGACTACGTACACGGGTGGACCGCCGGCGAGACCGTCCTCGGCCGTGCGCGCCAACGCCAAGCGCTCAAGCCCGCACCCGAAGCCGACCCCCGGCGTCGGTGGGCCACCAAGCTGCTCGACAAGGTAGTCGTAGCGGCCGCCGCCCCCGACGGTGCTCTGGGCGAAGCCGAGCTTGTCCGACTGAAACTCGAAGGTGGTGCGCGTGTAGTAGTCGAGGCCACGCACCAACGCAAAGTCGACCTGGGGGTCCAAGCCGGTTTGGCGGAGCAGGTCAACCACCGTCGTGAAGTGCTCCCGACAGCCGGAGCAGAGGTGGTCGACGATGTGAGGCGCTCCCGCCATCACCACGCGGCAGCCAGGCTCCTTGCAGTCGAACGTACGCAGCGGGTTGAGTTGCGTGCGCAGGCGACACTCGTCGCAGAGCTCGGCCGCGTGCGCCTCCAGGTAGGTGCGCAAGAGGGCCACGTAGGCTGGGCGGCACTCGCGGTCGCCCATGCTGTTGATCGCCAATCGCACATCGGTCACGCCCACCTCGGCCAGGATCTGGCCCAACATGGCGATCACCTCGGCGTCGACCGTGGGCTCGGCGGAACCCATGGCCTCGGCACCGATCTGGTAGTGCTCGCGGTAGCGCCCCGCCTGCGGCCGCTCGTAGCGAAACATGGGAGCGTAGTACCACACCTTGACTGGCTGCGGCAGCTTGTGCATGCCGTGCTCGATGTAGGCGCGCGCCACGGGCGCCGTGCCCTCCGGCCGCAAGGTCAGTAAACGCCCGCCCTTATCGGCAAAGGTGTACATCTCCTTGCGCACGATGTCGGTCGCCTCGCCCACGCCGCGCTCGAAGAGCTCGGTCTCTTCGAACTCCGGCGTGACGATGTGTCGATATCCGTAGGCAGTGAACACACGCGCTGCAGTGGCGACGATAGCGTCGCGCGTCGCCGCGGCATCGGGCAGGAGATCGTAGGTTCCTTTCGGCGCTCGCGCAGGACTCATGGGCATCGCTCTCGTATCTCGGCGAAGGTTCGCGTTGTCGCAGGGGCGAAGGCAAACATATGGCTCACCGGCACTGACCTACGGTTCTCGCGCCGCAACAAGGCACGGCTCTCACCAGCAGGCACGGCTCTCACCAGCGATGTCCGGGGTCGTAGCGCAGCGGCGCCAAAAACGGGTTCAGGGCCAACTCCCGCCCGAGCGAGGTGTCCGGGCCATGCCCGCAGTGGACAGCCGTGTCGGCCGGAAAGCGCCGCACCAGCTCGGCGACGGAGTTGAGGAGCTCCTCGGAGGACCCACCGGGCAGGTCGGTGCGTCCCACACTACCTTGGAACAGCAGGTCACCACAGAACAGATGGCCAGGCAGAGCGTACGTGTAGGAGCCCGGGGAATGGCCCGGTGTCGGGATGGCGGTCAGCGCCACCACGAGGTCAAGCTCCGTCTCTCCAGTAAGGGGGATGGGGTCGCTCACCGGTTCCACCGCATAGCCAGCCATCTCGCTGAGACCCGAGGCGGAGAGCAAGGGCGCGTCGGCAGCGCCCACGTAGACCGCCAGGGAGAACTGCCGCTGCAGCGCCGCAACGGCGCCGAAGTGATCGAAGTGGCCATGCGTGAGCAGGATTGCTGTGGGACGGGCCTGCAGCTCGTCGAGAGCCGCGACGACCTGATCGGCCTCGTCGCCCGGATCGATTACCACAGCCTCGCCGTGGTCGGCGATGAGAAAGCAGTTGGCGCCCAGTGGGCCCAAAGTGAGAGCAGCAATGTCGGGCACGTCTGTACCTACCAGGGGTCGCTTACAAACGATCTAGGAGCCTATCAGAGCGCCGGTCGGTGCGTCGAGCCCGCGACGTTTAGCTCGAAACCACCCTATAGGCATCGTACACGGTGCTAATCGACTTGATGTTGGCCAGCACATTGTCGAGCTGGCGCACATCGCCAATCTCGAGCGTGAAGCGGTCGCGCACGACTCCGTCGGGCAACGTCTGGCAGGACGCGCCGAGGATATTGACGCCCGAGTCGGAGAGCGTGCGCGAGATGTCCTCCAGCAGATGGCTGCGATCGATCGCCTCGACCTGCACCTCCACGGTGAAGGCCACGGCACCGAGACCTTCCCAACTCACCGGCGTAAAGCGCTCTGGGTTCTTGGCCAGCGCTTTGGCGTTCTTGCAATCAGCGCGGTGGATCGTCACGCCTTTGCCCAGGGAGATGTAGCCGACGATCTCGTCGCCTGGAATCGGCTTGCAGCACTTCGCCATGCGCACGACGACGTCGCGCAAGCCATCGACTGAGATGCCGTACTCACTCGACACGGCGGTGCTCTGCGCATGGGCCTCCGCAGGGGCCGTCGGCAACATGTCGACCTGAGGTGCCGCCGCCTTGACCGTGCCCGTACGCTGGAGGACCTTGTTCGTCACCGTCTTGACCGGTAAGCGCCCCGAACCGAGGGCAACGTAGAGGTCTTCGGCCTTCTGGAAACCCGTCTCCTTGACGATCTGCAGGAACTCGGGGCTAGAGAGCACTTTCTGCGCCGGCACGCCAATACGGCGCAATGTCTCTTGCAGCAGGTCGCGACCTGAGTGCTCGGCGTCGCTGCGCTCCTCGCGACGGAAGAACTGGCGGATCTTCTGCCTTGCCCTCGGCGTCGTGGCGATGCCCAGCCAGTCGCGCGAGGGCCCGCGACTCGACTTCGAGGTGATGATCTCGACGATATCGCCCGAGCGCAGACGGTGGTGGAGCGGCACGATGCGGCCGTTCACCTTGGCACCGACGCAGTGGCTACCGACGTCGGTATGCACGGCGTAGGCGAAATCGAGCGGCGTTGAGCCGGCCGGCAAGCTCTTGACCTCGCCCTTCGGCGTGAACACGAAGACCTCATCCTCGAAGAGGTCGATCTTGAGCGTGTCCATGAACTCGCGCGGATCGCCCGTCTCTGACTGCCACTCCATCATCTGCCGCAGCCACGTGAGCTTATCGGTGCCGTTACCCTTCTCCTTGTAGAGCCAGTGCGCGGCGATACCGTACTCGCTCGTTTGGTGCATCTCGAAGGTGCGGATCTGGATCTCCAGCGGTTTGCCCCCCGGCCCAATCACGGTCGTGTGCAGCGATTGGTACATGTTGAACTTGGGCATGGCGATGTAGTCCTTGAAGCGCCCCGGGATGGGCTTCCACAGGGAGTGGATGACGCCGATCGCTCCGTAGCAGTCTTTGACCGTGTCGACGAGCACGCGCAGCCCCGTGAGGTCGAAGATCTCGTTGAACTCCTTACCGCGGCGGCTCATCTTCACGTAGATCGAGTAGAAGTGCTTGGCGCGGCCGCTGATCTCCGAGCGGATACCGACCTTGGCCAGCTCCTCCTCGAGGAACTTGGCCGCCTGCTCGACGTACTCCTCGCGGTCGGCACGCCGTTGGGCGACCATCTGCTGGATCTCCGCGTAGCGCCGCGGGTGCAGCGAAGCGAACGCCAAATCTTCGAGCTGCCACTTGACCGAGTTGATGCCCAGTCGATGCGCCAAGGGGGCGTAGATCTCAAGGGTCTCCTTGGCCTTCTGGATCTGCTTCTGGCGGCCCAGGTAACCGAGCGTGCGCATGTTGTGCAGGCGGTCGGCGAGCTTGATGAGGATGACGCGGATGTCGGACGCCATGGCGACGATCATCTTGCGATAGTTCTCAGCCTGCTCCTCTTCGCGCGAGGTGAAGCTCATCTTGGTCAACTTGGTGACGCCGTCGACGAGGCCGGCGATCTCGCTGCCGAACTCGCGTTCGATGACCTCGATGCTCACTCCAGTGTCCTCGACTACGTCGTGGAGCAAGGCGGCCGCGATCGTAGTCGAGTCAAGCCCCAGCTCGGCGCAGATCTTGGCCGTCCCCACCGGATGGTAGATGAACGCCTCACCGCTCTTGCGACTCTGGCTGGAGTGCAGGTGGTAGGCGAGGGCAAAGGCGCGCGTGATCAGCTCGCGATCGGGCATGGGGTTGCGCTGCTCGATGACCTGGAACAGGTCATCGAGCAGCGCCTTGGCCTCCGGCGTGAGGTCGGCGGCTAAGGTTGCGCTGTCTGGCAGCGCCGCAGGTACTGGTTTATGGGTTGTCGGTGCCATAGTCGGAACGTCGGTGCACTCGTGATATCGGCTTTACCTGCAACGGGCACAAGTAGGTTCTTGCCCGCCGTGGGAGCCAACAAACCGGCCTCCACAAGTGTGCGCCAGGCTGCAACGAGGGCCGGAATCTTGTACAGGAGGCGCTCGCTCCCGATGAGCTTACGGGCTAGATCGTCACTGAGGCAGCCCGTCGCGGCGTCGGCGGAACCTGCTGCGGCGTCTTTGAGAGTCGCGTACAAGCGGCGCGCCACACGGCGCACATCGTACTCACTGGCCGCAACCTTACGGGCAAAGTCTACTTCAGTCGGCCCCCAAAGGAAATGGAGACGCGCGCCGTTCTGGGCGGCGGCGCGGACGGAGTCGAGCGCCGCCGCCCAGAACGGCGGATCGATGAACACGATGTGCGCGAAAGCCCCCGTCAGCTCCGGGAAGAGCGCCGCGGTCACGCTGGAGGCCATCACGACGCGCGGCCCGTCAGCGGCAGCGAGGTGAGGAACACGCACCGGTGCACAGGCGCCGCTCACGTACGCGGCGGTGAGACCAAGCGCCTCGAGGGGCAAGTCGCGCGTGAGGAGCGGCCGCCGACGGCCCACGTCGGCAACCAAGACCAGCACCCGCTCACCGCTGGCCGCCAGCGAGGTGAGCGTCGAGATGATCGGGCGGCCGCGGCGGTCGATGACCGCCGCGGCCGCCCGATCATCTCCTGCCCGGCTCGACTTCCCCTCCCCACGGCCCAGCAACGGAGCCAGGTCGAGCTCAGCGATGAGCCGCCAGAACGTGTCTCCGTCGAGCAGATCCGGGCACCTGCTCGAACAGGTGCTCGCGCACAGATCGTCCCGCTGCCAATCGTCGACGCGGTAGAGGCCCCTCACCTCGACTTGGCCGCTGACAACGCCGTTGTAGGCGTTCTTGGTGAGCACGAGGGGCACGTCGAAGCGAGCACCATCGGCGAGCTCCTCCAGGCCGTCGGCATTGAAACGAATCGCCGAGCAACTGGCCCCGTCGGCACAGATGCTGGCGCGCACGTGCTTGCCGTTGCGCGTACGTTGGGCCGAGCGAATCTCGGCGCCGTGCACGAGCAACGTCACCGGCGGATTGCCGAGCCCGTGCGGATCGAAGCGCTCGAGCTCGTCGGCGAGCGCCAAGGTGAGTTCGTCGCCGCAGACGATCGCGTCGACATCCTGACGGCGTACCAAGTCCTCGGGCCGCAAGCGAGCGGCCGCGTAAGCAGTGAACGCCTCGCGGAAGGCCGGCACCGCCGAGCGCGGCATTCGCAAACCACACGCTGCGCGGTGCCCGCCGAACGAGTGCAGGGGCGCTGAACAGGCGGTGACCGCCGCCAGCAGGTCGAACCCGGGAATGCTCCGCCCTGAGCCTGAGGCCATGCCATCGCTCTCGCTCAACAGGATAGCCGGACGGTTCACCTTCTCGGCTAAGCGCGCGGCGACGATACCGACCACGCCCTCGTGCCAGTCCGGCGAGCTCAGTACCAGACCAGCCGGCGGCGGATCGGGAATCATCGCCAGCGCTTCTGTAACGATGCTGGCCTCGATATCCTGCCGGGCGATGTTGAGCTCGTTCAGCTTGAGTGCCAGGGGCAAGGCCGTGGCTCGGTCGGGAGCTGAGAGGAGTTCGACAGCGAGGCTGGCGTCGTCGAGGCGCCCAGCGGCGTTCAGCCGCGGGCCGAGACGGTAGCCGAGCGTCGCCGCGCTCACGTCGGCAGGCGCCGTTCCCGTGACCTCGAGCAGCGCCGCCAATCCGGGCCGCGGCGAGCTTTGCAGGCGGCCCAAACCCATCTTGACGAGGAGGCGATTCTCGTCGAGGAGCGGCATCACATCGGCGACCGTGCCCACGGCCACGACGTCGGTGTACGGCCGCAGTGCTAATGGCAACTCGACCTTCTCGCCGCGGGGCTCCTCGAGCAGCGCATGCGCCAGTTTCAGCGCCACGCCGACGCCGGCCAGATGCGGGAAGGGATAGCCCCCTAGGCGCGGGTTGACGAGGATACAGGCAGGCAGATCGCCTTTCGGTTCATGGTGATCGGTGACGACGACGTCCATGCCGAGGGCCTGCGCCCGCTCGACCTCAGTCACTGCTGTCACACCGCAGTCGACCGTGATCAGCAGTCGCACGCCCTCCTCGGCAAAGGCCTCCACGGCCGCCAGCGATACCCCGTAGCCGTCGCGCAAACGGTTTGGTACCCACCACACGACACGTGCGCCCAGCTCGCGCAGCACCTCAGTGAGCAGGAAAGTGGCCGTGATGCCGTCGGCGTCGTAGTCGCCGTGCACACCGATCACGTCTCCGCGCGCCAGAGCGCGATCGATGGCTGCCCGCGCCTCGGCGATGCCCGGCAGGAGGTACGGGCTATGGAACAGAAAGTCGGGAGAGAGGAAAGCGTGCGCCGCGGCTTCGCTGACGAAGCCGCGGCGCACGAGGACTTCGGCCGTCACCCGGCTCACACCGAGCCGCTCAGCTAACCGCTCTGCGACACTCAGGTCGACCGGGGCAATCTGCCAGGAAGAGGACGTCGCGATCATTGGCTTACTGTAACGTTTCGCCGGGACGGACAGCGCCTCCTTCGCCCTCGGCACTTGGTTGCTCACCGCCGGCCGGGGTTGAGCCATGTACGCCCGCCGCTTGGTTGTGCAGATGCCTCTCCCACAGTCTGCCGCCAACGTAGACCAAGACGATGAAGGCAACCCAGTAGAGCGCCGCCGCAAAGACGTGGCCGCTCACGCCGGTACGGCGGACGACCACGCCACCCAGGAGGATGATGAGGGCTCCGCACGGCGGCAACGCCGCCGCCAAGATCACCGCGGCGCGCTGCCGGCCGACCTCATAGGCAAGGATGCCCGCAGCCAGCCACGACACAGCCTGTGTCGCATCGACGGCCAGCGTTGCTACGGCAGTATCGCGCGGTGCACCCAGTGCGATCACACCAGCCAGGACGGCAAAAGCGAGGAGCGCTCCGATCCCCTCCGCCATGAGCCCGACCAGCGTGCCCACGACGAGCCACGCGGCCGAGTCAGGACGCGTCGCTTGCCGCGCCGACACCGGCTGGTGGGCCATCGTCACTCGTTGACGCTGAGGCGGCGCTGGCTGCGGCGGCGGGCTGACCCGCCGCCGCAGCCAGCGCCGCCTCAGCGTCGCGCAGACGCGAGTAGGTCCGATCGAGTTCCTGCTCAAGTTTACGGCGCACGCGCCGCGCCCGCGCCCGTTCGACCACCACGGCCGAAAGCGTGATCACAACGATCAGCGCCGCGAGAAGCGCAGTGAGGAGCAAGACCGACACGTGGTGCCATGTACCGACGATGTAGTGGAGGTCGACGGCGTGGCTATTATTGGCCACGCCGAGAAGGATCAGGGCCAGCGCAACGACCAGTAGCACAATGAGGATGTTCTTCACAGCTCCCCGCTTCCTGCACCGACGACGAGCGCCGACCACCACAGCGACGCCTACTCGGAGGCGAGTATAGCAAGCGCCGCCGCTCCCCTAAACCCACCGGTCGCCGGCAGCCCGTCGAGCGCCGAGGTCGATCTTCACCCGTTCAGCGACGGATTCAGCCCCAGACCGGGCGCAAGCCTGACGCCGATCTCAGTGCAGGATCTCAATCTTGGCGCCAGCGCGCACGTCCTTCACCCACGCGGCGAGCGCCCGTTCGCGCAGCTGAGTGGTGAGCTGGCTTTGCAACTCCTTGCTCACGACGGAAAAGCTCAGCACACTGGCGGGGCGCCGCCCAAGCAGCTTCACGATGTACACGCCGCCAGGCACACTCACCGGCCGACTAATCGCGCCCGGCTTCATCGCCGCTACCGCGTGCGCCAGCGGCGTCGGCAGTGAGCTGACGATTATCCATCCCAGTTGGCCGCCGTTGTCCTTGCTCTCGACGTCTTGACTGAACTGCCGGGCCGTCGCAGCGAAGCTCTGACCTTCGCCTAGCCGCGTCAAGACGCTGCGCGCCATCGCCTGGTTACGCACGACAATGGCCGCTAGCCGCACGGCCGCCGGCTGGCGGAACTGAGCCAGGTTGTGCGTGTAGTAAGCCAGCGCTTGCGCCCGCGTGGCTTTGGTGGCGCCGAACATGGCGTCCTCCACCTTCTCACCCGTCAAGACGACGGCAATGCGCTTGCTCAACCCCGCACGATCGAGCCCGACGCTCTTCAGCGCCGAGTCGAGAGCTGCCGCCCCACCTGCCTGTTGCTCGACCAAGCGCAAGCGCGCCGCGATTTCGGCCGGCGTCACGGTCAGCTTGAGACGGACCGCCTGTTGCCGCACGAGCTCCTCATCGATGAGCGTGTTCAAGAGCTGCTGGTCAGTTTGCTTCTGCTGTGTGAAGGCGGCGCCCTTGCGCTCCAGATCGAGCTGACTACGATAGATCGGCTGTCCGTCGACCCGGGCGATCACTTTGTCGGCCGAAGCAGCCTGGCCACAGCCAACTGTCGCCACCGCCATGAGAACGATCACAATGCAGCCCACCGCCACCGCCAGAGCGGGCCACGCCCTTGGGCGAGTGGAATGACCCCGTTCCGCGTGAACTGGATCCCCCCTGCGTCGAGGTGGTGTCGCGCTCATAATCCTCCTCCCGACAACGAGCTGCGTCAGTCAGTGATTATGTCGCAGGAAGCGTGGCCTGGTCGGCCGCATACCGCGTCGGGAAGTGGCAAGCCACCACGTGGTTGGCGCCAGCGTCGCCGCCCGTGCTCTGCAGCTCGGGCATCACTTTCGTGCACGGATCCGGCTGCATCCGCGGACAACGCGGATGAAACACACAACCACTCGGCGGCTTCGCCGGACTGGGTACGTCACCCTCAAGGATGATGCGCCGCCGCGTGCGTTCGGTCTTGGGATCGGGGATTGGCACCGCCGAGAGCAGGGCCTCCGTGTAAGGATGCTGCGGACGCGAGTACATGAGTGCGCTGTCAGCGACCTCGACGATCTTCCCCAGATACATAACCGCGACGCGGTCGGAGATGTGCTTCACGACGGAGAGATCGTGGGCGATGAAGAGGTACGTCAGCTTGAGGTCCTTCTGCAGGTCCTCGAGCAGGTTGATCATCTGCGCTTGGATCGAGACGTCCAGGGCACTCACGGGCTCGTCACAAACGATCAGCCGCGGGTTGAGTGCTAGCGCGCGCGCCAGACCAATCCGCTGACGCTGCCCGCCAGAGAACTCATGTGGGTAACGCTCGGCATGTTCGGCGGTGAGCCCCACAATCTCAAGCAACTCCCCTACGCGGCGCTTTCGCTCAGCCTCGGTCCCAATGCCGTGAATGCGCAGCGGCTCAGCGATGATGTTCTTCACCCGCATGCGCGGATTGAGTGACGCATAGGGATCCTGAAACACGATCTGCATATCGCGCCGCAGACGCTGTATCTGCGCCCGCGGAGCCCTGATGACATCGACGCCAGCGAAAGTCACCGAGCCAGCCGTCGCTGGCAGCAGACGCAACACCACCCGCCCAGTCGTCGACTTGCCGCAGCCGCTCTCGCCGACCAGACCGAGCGTCTCGCCCTCTTCGATCGCGAAGGAGACCCCGTCAACGGCATACACCTGACCCGTCGTCCGCTTGAGGATCCCCGTCTTGATGGGGAAATGCTTCTTCAGATCGTGAACTTCGAGGAGAGGACTCATGCCACCCGTGCCGCGAAACGAGGTAGATTGGCGCGAATCTCGAGTCGCTCGTCGAGCGGAATCCAGCAGTTCACGCCATGCTCAGGCCCGACGATCTCGGTCTCCGGGAAAGCGCCCCGGCAGACCTCGCGCTCGTACGGACAGCGCCCCGAGAAGGGGCAGCCGGGGGGCAGCAGCAGCAAGTTCGGTGGCTGCCCTTTGATTGGCGTGAGCCGCTGTTTCTTGGATTCGTCGAGGCGCGGCAGCGAGCCGAGAAGGCCCCACGTGTAGGGCTGGTGTGGGTTGTAGTACACCTCATCGACCGGCCCGTACTCGATCGTGCGTCCACCGTACATCACCATGACGCGGTCGGCCATCTGCGCCACCACACCTAAGTCGTGCGTAATCATGATCACGCCGGACTGGTACTGTGCCTGCATCTCGCGAATGACGTCCATGATTTGTGCCTGGATCGTCACGTCGAGCGCCGTCGTTGGCTCGTCGGCGATCAAGATGTCGGGATTGCACGAGATCGCCATGGCGATCATGGCACGCTGGCGCATGCCGCCCGAGTACTCGAAGGGATACTCGTTCACCCGCCGCTCGGCATCGGGAATACCGACCTTCGCGAGCAACGCCGTAGCCATCTGCCAAGCCTCGCGCTTGCTCTTGCCTTGGTGGACCTGAATCGTCTCAGCGATCTGATCGCCGATCTTGAACACGGGGTTGAGACTCGTCATCGGGTCCTGGAAGATCATGGCGATGTCGTTGCCGCGCACGTGACGCATCTCTTCTTCCTTCAAGGCGAGCAGATCGCGGCCTTTCAGCGTGATCTCGCCGGCGACGATCTTGCCTGGCGGGTCGGGAACGAGCCGCATCACCGACAGGGCAGCGACCGTCTTGCCAGAGCCAGACTCACCGACGATACCGAGCGTCTCGCCGCGCGCCAGGCTAAAGCTCACGCCGTTCACGGCCCGCACAACGCCAGCGTGCGTGAAGAAGTGGGTGCTTAAATCCTTGACATCGAGGAGTCTCTCAGCCACCGCTATTCCTTGAGCTTGGGGTCGGTCGCGTCACGCAAGCCGTTGCCAAACGAGATGAAGCCGAAGACGGTAAGTACCAGAGCCACGCTGGGGAACAGCTCCATCCACCAGCGGCCGGCGAAGAAGTAACTCAAGTAGTCGCTGATCATGCTGCCCCACGAGGCGTTGGGCGGCTGGATCCCGATGCCCAAGAAGCTCAGGGCGGCCTCGGTAACGATTGCGCCGCCGATGCCCATGGCAATGGCGACGTACACCGGCGCCATGCTGTTGGGCAGCACATGGCGGAAGATGATGCGCAAATCGCTGGCGCCTTGAGCGCGCGCCGCCTCGATGTACTCCATGGTCTTAATGCTTAGCACCGTGCCCCGCACGAGGCGGGCATAGGTCGCCCAACTCAAGATGCCGATAGCGATGAACACGTTACGAAAACCTGGCCCGAGAACCGTCATGATGAGCAGTACGAAGAGAATGTAAGGATAGGCAAAGAAGATGTCGGCCAAGCGCATGATGACGCTGTCGATGGCACCGCCGTAGTAGCCGGAAACCGGCCCCAGTGCCAGCCCAATCGTGAGCGCGATGGCCACGGCGATAATGCCAATGAGCAGCGAAATCCGCGTGGCAACCAGGGTACGCGAGAAAATATCGCGGCCAAGGTAGTCGGTACCAAATGGGTGCGCCAGTGACGGTGGCGATCCCAGTCCGTGGGGCGTGAGCTTGTAGTTCACCGCGTTCGGGTTGTACGGCGCCAGGTTGACGTGCACGACGTCGGTGGCGACGACCTCTGCCGCACCGATAACCAAGAAGATGGAGATGATAACCAAGCCAATGATAGCTACCTTGTTGCGCTTCAGACGACGCCACGAGTCGGCCCACAGGCCCAGTGGCTTGGTCTGAGGAACGTCGCCCGCCGGCAACGAGGCGCTGGCCTGAGAGCCCGGCGCTGAGGGAGCGGAAACGGCGTCGCCCATAGCCTGAACCTAGTCCTCGTACCGAATGCGCGGGTCAACGTAGGCGTAGCCGATATCGACCAAGAGGTTGGCGATGACGTACACCAACGTAGCGAACAGCACACCGCCAGCCACAACCGGCAAGTCGCGTGCACCAATGGCTTGGTAGATCATTAAGCCGATCCCGGGACGCGAGAACACCGTCTCGGTCAGGATAGCGCCACCCATCAAGGCGCCCAGATCGATGCCGGCAATGGTCATAACCGGAATGATTGCGTTCTTCAGGCTGTGCTTGAGCACAACCGAGCGCTCTGGCAATCCCTTAGCGCGCGCCGTGCGCACGTAGTCGGAGCGAATCACCTCGAGCATCGAGGCGCGCTGCATGTACGAGATGTACGCGACCTCAATCAGGCCCAACGTCACAGCCGGCAAGATGAGCACTGAGAGGTTCGTCCAGTCGGCCGGGAAGACATACAGGAAAGTTCGGCCTCCACCCCCGCTTACGGGCAAGATACCCAAGTACAGGCCAAAGACGGTCTGCATGAAGAGACCCAAGACGAACACCGGGATACCCCAAATGATCAGTGCCGAGGTCGTCAGCGCGGTATCCCAGAAGCTGTACTGACGCAACGCCGAGTAAATCCCCAGGGGTATGCCGAGCAACTCGATCAAGACGGCCGAGACCGCCAGCTGCGCCGTATTGCCCAGGTTGCTCAAGATCATGGAAGTCACTGGCCGCTGGAACTGGAATGACTCCCCCAGGTCGCCGTGCACCAAGCGGTCCAGGAAGAGGAGGTATTGCTCATAGACGGGCTTATCAAGGCCAAAGTGGTGGCGAATGATAGCCACCCGCTCCGGACTGGGGTTGCGGCCAGCGAGGAGCTGCGCCGGGTTACCCGGTATCAGGAACATGATGGCGAACGTGATCACGCTGACGCCGAGCAGCACGATAACGAGCTGAAACAGACGCCTGATGACGTAGGCAACCATGGGCGCTAGTCTACCTCATTCTTGGATAGGTTTCATGCAAGAAGACCCACATCTGGGATGGCTTGCCGCCGTCAACCGGCGGCAAGCCATCCCACAAACTGGCTGGCATACTCTACGACCAAGTGCCTATGCCAGCAATCGCACCAGCCCTACTTCACCCATACCTTCCACATGTCGACGAAGTACATCGGGTTGAGCACCACGCCACCGACGCGGCTCACGTTGGTGATCCGGTAGTCGCGGTAGAAGTACAGCGGGATGCACGGAGCGTCGGTCAACATGATCTTCTCGGCCTGCGCGTACAGGTTGAGACGCTGCGTCTCGTCGGTAGTACTCCGCGCCTGCACGAGGAGCTGGTCGAATTGCGGGTTGTTGTAGAACGTGTAGCTGCCCGTCTTGGCCTGCTCGCTCTGGAAGAGCGGGTAGAGGAAGTTGTCCATCGACGGGTAGTCGGCGATCCAGCCCATGCGGAAGAGCTGGTCCTGCGTGCCCTGCTGCAACTTCGAGAGATAGGTGCCCCACTCGTAGTTGCTCAGGTTGACCTTGATACCCACACTCGCCCAACCGGCCTGAAGTGCCTCAGCGATCTTCTGATGGCCAGGATCGGTGTTGTACCAGTACTGCAGCGTCGGCACGGTGCCGAGCTGGCTGACGATCTGCTTCGCCTTGTCCGGGTTGTACGGATACGGCAAGGTTGAGAGGTTCGCGCCCGGAATACCAACAGGCACGATGCCATTCGGCGCCAACGGCACACCCTCGTTGACGACGTTGATTACGGCGTCGCGATTCGTCGCATAACTCAGTGCCTGACGCAGCGGCAAATTCTTCGCCCCGCCGAGCACTGGGCTCCTCTGGTTCATGCCGATGAAGTAGACCGCCAAAGATGGCCACTTCTTCGCCTGCCACGTGCCATCCTTGACCTGCGGCAGGTTCTCCGACGAAGCAACCTGCCCCGGCGGCACGCTGGTGAAGTCGATATCGCCCTTCTGGAACTCAAGCCATTCCGTATTGGTGTCGAGGATGATCGGGAAGTGGATCGCGTCGAGATACGGGCCACCGGCTGACTTATCCCACCAATTGGGGTTCTTCACCAAATCGATGTACTGGTTGTGCACCCAGTCCTTGATCATGAACGGGCCCGTGCCGATCGGGTGGTTCATGAACGCCTTGTGGCCGACCTTCTCCATGTAGTCAACCGGCCAGGCCGAGGCCACAGTGTGGCCAAGGGTCTGGGGGAACTCAGCGAAGGGGTAGTTGAGCGTGACCTGGAGCGTGTAGTCGTCGAGCGCTTTCACACCCACGAGGCCGTGCTTCGCATAGCCCGACGCGTCGGCCCCCTTGATCGGCGCCAGCACGTACGACACAACCGACTGGTTGGCCGGATTGGTCACGTAGTTCCAGTCGGCGACGAAGTCTTGCGCGTGCACCTCGCGATTGACCGGTGGCTGGAACATGACGCCGTGCTTGAGGTGGAAGGTGAACACCGTCGCGTTACTGTTCACATCCCAGCTTTCCGCAATGTCGGGCACAGCCTTCATGGAACCGTCGGGTTGCATCTGGTACTTGACGAGTCCCTGGAAGATCTCGTGCGCTACCTGCATACCCTCTGACTCTTGCGCGTTCAGCGGCTCAATCGAGACTGGTTCGGCGGTCAGCGGGAAGTTGAAGGTTCCGCCCGCCTTGGGAGAGGCTCCCGCCGTCGTGGTGCTCGACGTGCTCGAGCTGCTGCCGCACCCTGCAGCCAGCAGCGCCACCACAAGCAACACCACAACGACTCCGGCGAGAACGAACAGCTCCCGCGACCTAAACTTGATTCTCACCAACGTGTCCTCCTTTGCAGCAAGAAGACGCCCCCGGAGCGGAACCTCCGCGAGGAGCAACCCCCAACAACCAACCACTCACCTTTCTCGATACGTCGCACCTCCCGGTCGCCCGTCACTAAAGCTCGTACGAGCCCCACGCACGCGTGGCCCACACTTTACCATGCACGCCACTGCGGCTGCGCCATCTGCGCTCAGCCTGTGGCAGCGCTTCACGGAAACGCGCCGCCCAACCGGCCAATTGCCCCCTCGAGTACACCGCCCTCCTTAGCGCAACACCCAAATGAGCGCGAAGGTGGTCGCGAAGAAGACTACACCGGTGATGATCGTGTAGCGCGTCAGGTTCCTCTCCATCACGCTCGCTTGGGAAGCAAACGAGAAGCCGGTCACACTGCTCATGCCCGGGTCCTTGCCTGAGTGCAGCAAGATAAGCGCGACCAAAAGCACGCACACAAGAAGGTGGAAGACGACGAGTATCAAGGCCAGAGTCGACACCGTATATCTCTCTCCTGCACGATAACGTTGAGCCCGGTCAGCATACTTCCTCACGCTTGCGAAGACAATCGCAGCCTGCACCGTACTGACGCGAGAGCTTTGGCTCGCTGGCCGGCGCCCCAGCACTGCGACGTCAATCAGCTTTATACACTATTCACCCTCAGAGCCGCTGCTCCTCCTGGCAAGATCAACGCTCAAGTAAGTCGCGGCCGGTCATAGCGGCAGGAGCCGTTAAGCCGAGGAGATGCAGGATGGTCGGTGCGATGTCGGCCAGGATACCTCCCTGGCGGACCCGTACTCCCGGCACCGTGGCGATGAAGGGCACTGGGTTGGTGGTGTGAGCCGTGTTAGCGCCGCCGTCAGCGTCGATCATATGCTCAGCATTGCCGTGATCGGCGGTGATCAAGCACACCCCACCGGCGGCTAGCGCCGCCGGCACAAGCCGTCCGAGGCAGCGATCGACAGCCTCAACCGCGGCGATGGCCGCGGCCAGCACCCCGGAGTGGCCCACCATGTCAGCATTGGCGAAATTGACGACGACGAAGTCGTACGCACCGGTCGCCAGCTGGCGCACGACCTCGTCCGCGACCTCGTCGGCACTCATCTGCGGCTTCTGGTCGTACGTCGCCACGTCACGTGGACTCGGTACCAAGATGCGCGTCTCGCCGTCGACCTCACGCTCCACACCGCCGTTGAAGAAGAACGTGACGTGCGCGTACTTCTCCGTCTCGGCGATGTGCAGCTGGCGTAGGTGCTGCTCGGCCAGCACCTCTGCCAACACGTGTTCCACCGCTTCCGGCGGGAAGGCAACCGGCAAGGGGAACTCCTTCTTGTATTGGGTCATCGTGACGAAGCTCACCTTGGGCGGCGCCGGTCCACGGTCGAAGAGGTCGAAGGGGTTCTCCGTGAAGGCGCGCGTCAGCTCGCGCGCCCGGTCGGGACGAAAGTTGAAGAACAAGCACACATCGCCGTCCCTCACCAGGTTGCCCTCGTGCGGCTCGATCACCGTCGGCTTGACGAACTCGTCGTTCTCGCCGCGCTCGTAAGCGGCCTCGACGGCGGCGATGGCGTCGGGCGCGGCTTCGCCGCGCCCGTAGACCATCGCCGCGTACGCCAGTGCGATCCGCTCCCACCGCGTGTCGCGGTCCATCGCGTAGTAGCGCCCGCTCACCGTACCGAAGCGTCCCACCCCGAGGGCGTCCATGTACCCCTGCACCTCGCGTAGGTAAGCGATGGCGCTGCGCGGCGGTGTGTCCCGGCCGTCGAGGAAGGCGTGCACGACGACGTCGTGCACGCCTTCCCTTCCAGCCATCTCGAGGCACGCCTTCAGGTGGCCAAGGTCGGCGTGAACGCCACCGTTAGAGACGAGGCCCATCAGGTGGAACCTCGCCCCACGTTCGCGTGCTTGGGCAAACGCCGTCTTCAGCACCGGGTTGGCAAAGAACTCACCGTCGGCGATCGCCTTGGTGATACGCGTCAAATCTTGGTAGACAACCCGCCCGGCGCCGATGTTCAGGTGGCCAACCTCGGAGTTGCCCATCTGACCTGGCGGTAGGCCGACCGCAAGGCCCGACGCCTCCAGCAAACCGTGCGGCCAGCGCTGCCACAGGTCGTCGAACACGGGCGTGTTAGCCAATGCCACCGCGTTACCCGGACCAGGCGGCGCGTACCCCCAGCCGTCGAGGATGACCAGGACGACCGGCCGGTAGCCCCGCCCCTGCGCCCTGGATCCTTGCGGTTGTGGCTCTCCCACGGGCACCCTCATGCGACGTAGCGCACGATGCGGGCGAACTCTTGCGGGTCGAGACTGGCGCCGCCGACGAGCACACCATCGACATCGGGCTGCGCCATCAAGGCGTCGATGTTGTTCGCTTTGACGCTGCCCCCGTAGAGCACCCGCGTCAGCTCGGCGGCCGCCCGGAAGCGTTCCCGCAGTCGCTCACGCACGAAGGCGATCGTCTCTTGGGCCATCTCCGGCGTCGCTGTTTTGCCCGTGCCGATAGCCCAGATTGGCTCGTAAGCGATCACCAGGGTCGGCAACTCTTCGGCGCGCACCAGAGCCAGGTCCTCGTCGAGCTGACGCACGAGCTTCGCCTCCGTACTGCCCGCCTCGCGCTCGCTCGCCGTCTCGCCCACACAGAGCACGGGCAGAAGACCGTGGTCGAGGGCAGCGCGCACCTTCTGGCTCAAATCGCCATCGTTTTCGGCGAAGTACTGCCGCCGCTCCGAGTGTCCGAGGATCACGGCCCGGGCGCCCACCTCCGCGAGCATTACCGGGGAGACCTCACCCGTAAAGGCGCCACTGTCGGCGTAGTGCATGGTCTGCGCCCCGATCGCCACACGACTGTCCGCGGTTTCGCGCAGGGCTGTCTCGAGGGCGACGAACGGTGGGAAGACGGCCACCTCTCGCTCCTCGCCGACATCGGCGATGAGGGGCAGAAACGCACGGAAGAACTGCATCGTCTCAGCGCGCGTCTTGTACATCTTCCAATTGCCGGCCAGAAGTGGCCGTCGCTGCGTCTCCGTCACTACCGCCTCCTCTACCCTACCTTTTCGAGCAGCGCCTCGACGCCCGGCAGGGGACGGCCTTCGAGGAACTCCATCGAGGCGCCACCACCAGTCGAGACGTGTGTCATCTTCCCTTCGAGGCCGAAACGGCGCAGGGCACTGACCGTGTCGCCACCACCGACGACGCTCACGCCCGGGCAAGCGGCCATCGCCTCAGCTACAGCCCGCGTGCCGAGGGCGAAGTCGTCGATCTCGAACAGCCCCATGGGACCGTTCCAGAACACCGTGCCCGCGGCAGTGATCCGGCGAGTGAACTCGGCCACGGTCGCTGAACCGACATCGAGACCGATTTGCTCGGCCGGTATGGCGTCGACCGCTACGGTGCGCCGGTCGGCTCCGGCGCGCGCCTCCGCTGCGACGACGATGTCGCTGGGGAGCAGGAACTCGCAGGCGCTGGCCGCGGCCGCGGCCAGCGCCTGCCGCGCGACGTCCAGCTTGTCTTCTTCGAGCTTCGAGTGGCCCACCTCTTTGCCCTGCGCCTTGAAGAAGGTGAAGCACATCGCGCCGCCGATGAGCACCGAGTCGGCCTTGCTCAGCATGTTCTCAATGACGCCGATCTTGTCTGACACCTTGGCGCCGCCGAGGACGACGACGAACGGCCGCCGAGGCTCGTGCAGTAACGTCCCCAGGACCTCGAGCTCGCGCTGCATGAGTAAGCCGGCGATAGCCGGCAAGAAGTGCGTCACCCCTTCCGTAGAAGCGTGCGCACGATGAGCGGCCCCAAAGGCGTCGTTCACGTACACCTCAGCCAGGCCGGCGAGCTGACGGGCAAAGGCGGCGTCGTTGTCTGTCTCCTCTTTGTGGAAGCGCAAGTTCTCGAGCATCAGCAGGTCGCCGGGGGCCAGGTCTCGCGCAGCCGCCTCAACCGCTGGGCCGACGCAGTCGTCAGCGAGACGCACCGGCCGACCCGCCAACTCGCCCAGACGAGCGGCGACCGGTCGCAAACTGAGCTCCGGCACAACGTTGCCCTTCGGTCGCCCGAGGTGCGAGGCGAGGATCACAGGACAGTCGCGTTCGACCAAGTAGCGAATGGTCGGTAGCGCCGCCCGGATGCGCGTGTCATCGGCAACCTGGCCGTCGGCCAACGGGACGTTGAAATCGACCCGCAGGAGCACGCGCTTGCCGGCAACTGGATAGTCAAGAATCGACTGTTTGGCCATCGTCGCCCTCCTCCTCGAGCAGTCGTCCGCGGAGCCGCCCCTGGTTCAGGCGGAGTCCCCTTGCCGTCCCTCGATTCACAGCACCCGCTGCGCCAGGTCGACCAAGCGGCACGAGTAGCCCATCTCGTTGTCGTACCACGAGACCGTCTTCACCAGGCGTCCGTTGGCCATAGTCAGGGCGCTATCGAAGAGCGAGGAATAGGTGCTGCCGACGACATCGTTGGAGACGATCGGGTCGCTCACGTACTTGAGGATACCCTTGAGGGGACCAGTGTCGGCGTGCCTCTTGAACGCCTCGTTCACCTCTTCGACGGTCACTTCGCGAGCCAGTTCGCTGACCAAGTCAGTGATGGAACCGTCGGGAACGGGCACGCGCAAGGAGAAGCCATCGAGCCGGCCTTTGAGCTCGGGAATGACCTCGCCCATGGCGCGCGCGGCGCCGGTCGTGGTGGGGATGATCGAGACGGCCGCCGCGCGCGCCCGACGCAGGTCCTTATGCGGGTAGTCAAGGATGCGCTGGTCGTTCGTGTAGGCGTGGATCGTGGTCATAAACCCATGCACGATGCCGAACTCATCCATAAGCACCTTGGCCATGGGCGCCAAGCAGTTGGTCGTGCAGCTCGCGTTCGAAATCACGTGGTGGCGTTCGCGGTCGTACGCTTCGTCGTTAACGCCCAGGACGATAGTGACGTCGGGATCCTTGGCGGGCGCCGAGATGATCACCTTGCGCGCTCCGGCCGCCAGGTGTTTGGCGGCGTCGTCGCGCTTGGTGAAGCGCCCCGTCGATTCGATCACGACGTCGGCGCCTAGTGCCCGCCAGGGCAGGTTCTGTGGATCAGTCTCGCTCGTCACCCTTATGACCTGCCCGTCGATGACGAGGGCATCGCCGTCGACCACGACCTCACCAGGGTAGACGCCGTGCACCGAGTCATAGAGGAATAAGTGGCGCATGGTGGCGATATCCATGAGGTCGTTCACGCCCACGATCTCGACGTCGGCGCCAGTCTTCTTCACCGCGCGCACGAACAAACGCCCGATCCTGCCAAAACCGTTGATACCAACCTTCACAGTCATCGTCATCCTCCAGCTCGTAGGACCCACTAGAGCTTACCAACGGACGCTCTTCCCTAACCATGCCGCACGTAGGGGACCGCTCATTGTGCCACGCCGTGTTGTATCAGGCCGGTCGGGGAGCGAGCAAGGCACCGCAGCGCCACGCTTAGCGCTCGGCAAGCTCGACGAGACGCCGTAAGCGGTGGTGCAACGACGACTTCGTAAGCGGCGGTCGCGCCTTGCGCGCTAAGTCCTGCAAGGTCAAGTACGGGTAGCGCAGGCGCAGTTCAGCGGCCTCGCGTAACGGCGGCGAGAGAGCAATGCCGCATCCGTCAGCGAGGAGGGCGCGCGCGGCCGCCACTTGGCGGCCGGCCGCGCGCGCCGCCCGCTCCGCGTTCGCTTGGTCGCAGTTGGCCAATCGATTGGCGCGCTGGCGGACCTGGCCGAGCACGGCTTTCTCCTCCCACGCGAGGCGAGCGTCATGCGCCGCCAACGTCGCCAGGAAATCGGCCGCCGTCTCGCCGCGCTTCGTGTAACAGGCCACGTTGCGGTCGCGCTCGATGACGGCAAACCGCAATCCTACGCGCGCCAGCAGTCGCTCCAGGTCGTGGGCCAGTTCCGTGTCCTCCACCGTCAGTTCACAGTGGACGGCGCTCCCCGGGGGCGAAATCGATCCGCAAGCGAGGAACACGCCACGCAGGAAAGCGGCCACGCAACCGTGCTCGCGCACCAGACGACGCGGCACGCGACGTTGCACGAGGAATGCGTCGCTTAGGACCCCGACCTCGTTGAGGAGCTGCACCTGACGAGGCGCATCGCCGAGCACGATTTCGTAGCGTAGCCCTACGGGCGCAGTGCGCGCCGTGCGCAGCTCCGCGGTCACGTCAAACGCCTTGAGGAGCTTGAGCGCACGGCGCGCAACCCCGGGCCCGCTCAACGACAAGCGAACGGTGTACTCGCCGCCGGAGGCAATCTCAAACGTCCCCGCACCGAAGAAAAGGCCGGCCAGCTCGGCGCGCTGCTCGTGCATCGGACCGAGAGGCAACCGCACAAGCTCGCGCTTCACTTCCTGAGTGAAGGAGTCGTGCACCTCACGCCGCGGCATGCTTGCTCCTACGACTTCGCAAGCCGCAGCACCACGTCAGCAAGAGCGCCAGGGTCATGGCGAAAGAAATCGCCACCGCTCGCCACTCGAGCGTGCACAACCCGTACGCCAAGGGCAGCCAGACGGTCGTCGTCGACGGCGACCGGCCGCGCCCCGCTGCGCTCGTACACTTCCGCCAGGGAGCCCGATACCGGCGTATCGTTCACAACCACGTCATCGATCAATCCCGCCATACCGTGACGGTAGAGCGCCTCCACGTGGTCGGCGGCACTGAACGCATCGGTTTCGCCAGGCTGGGTCATCACATTGCACACGTACACCACTCGCGCCCGCGTCGTGCGCAACGCCTGAGCAACTTCGGGAATCAGCACGTTAGGGATCACGCTGGTGAACAGGCTACCCGGCCCAAGGGTCACCAGATCGGCCTCAGCGATCGCGGCCAGCGCTTGCGGCAGCGCGCGCGGCGCCTCGGGAGCCAGCGAAATTCGCAAGGGGAGCAACCCGCAGGCCGTGATACAGCTCTCACCGATCACCTCACCGCCGCCACGCATCTCAGCCCGCAGGACCACGTTCTCCAGCGTCGCCGGTAGAACCGTGCCGCGTACCTTCAGCACGTGCGTCGACTCCTCCACGGCGCGCTCGAAATCGCCGGTCACTTCGGCCATAGCGGCGACGAAGAGGTTGCCGAAGCTGTGTCCTTCGAGGCCGCCGTTGGCGAAGCGGTACTGGAAGAGGCGACTCATGAGCGACTCATCATCGGCCAGCGCCACGAGACAGTTGCGGATGTCGCCCGGCGGCAGGACGCCCATGTCGCGACGCAGGAGACCCGAACTTCCGCCGTCGTCGGCCACGGTCACAATAGCCGTCAAATTGCTCGTGTGGTGCTTCAGCCCGCGCAGCAACGTCGCCAGGCCTGTGCCGCCGCCGATGGCGACCACGCGCGGACCGCGCCGCAAACGGGCCTCGGTGCGCACGACGTCAGCCGTGGCGGCAGGTGTGGAGCGCGAGAAGCGCACCACGCCGCGTAGGCCATAGAAGAGCGCCGTCATGCCGCTGACGACGGCCGCCGCCGCGATCACGCCAGCCACGACCTTGTCGCCCGTGAACCAAGGGCCCCCGAAGCCGAGAGGCAGCTCACCGGCGGTGAGCGCCGTGACGACCAGCAAGAGCGCGTAGAGGAGCAACCCGGCGCCGCCGACCAGCAGCACGAGCCAGCCGAGCAAGCCAGTGCTGGGCAGCAACCACTGCAAACGTGAGAGGCGGGCACGCGCCACTGTGATCCGTTGAGTGCCACTCACTTCGGTCACCTTCTCTGACTCGACGATGCGGCCAGCATCATTCCCGCGCGATGTCGCGGTGACGCACGATGGTCTGGAATCCCTTCTGGCGATAGTGCTCCGCCAGCCACGCGGCGATCGCCACGGCGCGGTGGCGACCACCGGTACAGCCGACACCGATCGTTAAGTGCGCCTTCCCCTCTGCCACATAGCGCGGGAAGAGGTAGTCGAGCAGCGGCGTGAGCTTGGCAAAGTACTCGTGCACACCAGGTGAGGTGAGCACGAAGTCGCGCACCGGCTCGTCCAGCCCCGTGAGAGGTTTGAGGCGTAGGTCGTAGTAGGGGTTCGGCAAGAAGCGCACGTCGAAGAGCAGGTCGGCATCGATGGGGATGCCGTACTTATAACCGAACGAGACGAAGGCAAAGACGAGGGCCGGCTTGCGGCCGGGCCCGATGATGGCCTCGTTGAGCTGTGCTTTAAGCTGTTGGATCGACAGAGCGCCAGTGTCGATGATCATGTGCGCCTTGCCGCGCAAACCAGCCAACAGTTCGCGCTCACGGCGGATGCCGTCGAGCACGGTCATGCCGTCACCGGCCAAGGGGTGACGCCGGCGCGTCTCCTTGAAGCGGCGCACGAGCACCTCGTCATCAGCCTCAAGGAACGCTAAGGTGTAGGCGACGCCACGCGCCTGTAGCTCGTCGAGCAAGCGCTCGAGCTGCGCGAAGTACTCGCCTCCACGAACGTCGGAGACGACGGCCACCCTCTTCACCTTGCTGCCCTCAAGGCTGAAGAGATCGACGAGCGTGGGCAACAGTTGGGGCGGCAAGTTATCGACGCAGAACCAGCCAGCGTCCTCGAAGACGTCGATCGCTTGCGACTTGCCGGCGCCCGACATGCCGGTGATGATGACGAACTCCATCTGGTCAGCCCTAGTCATGGGGCTACCACCTCTCTAACCCCTCACCGGTCTGTCGCCGCAAGACGGGGCAGTTGAGCGTGACGGCCGTCCCACCCCTCGAGGGCGAGCAAGCGCGGCTTCCAGCTAGGGTCGTCGCCATAGTTGCCATACGAGCCGTCGTTGTGCAGCACACGATGGCAAGGAAGGATCACCGGCAGGGGATTCTTCGCCATCACGCTGCCAACGGCGCGGTAGGCATTGGGACGGCCGACGGCTACCGCGAGATCGCGGTAGCTCACGGCCGTCCCATACGGTACAGCCCACAGGGCGCGCAACACGGCCCGGGCGAAGTCAGTAAAACCGTGCGCGGCGAGAAAAGCCTCGACATCTAAGGGGAACGTGACCGGCTCGCCAGCGAAGTAGCGCTCGAGCAAATCGACCCACAGGCTGCCTTGACGATCAGTCTCTCCGGTGTCGGGTTCCCGGCGGGAGCCCTCGACACCGCTCCTCGGCGCGCTCGACCCGGCGCCCCGCTGGCCCGCCGCGCCGCTTGGTGACGGCGGCAGCTCGAGTTCGAGCGGGAGATCACCGCGCAGGAGCAGGCGTCCGCTGCCGAACGCCGTCTCGTACCGTTCTACGCGAACCCCTTGTCGGTCTCTCTCACCTGGCCCGCTCACTTTGCCCCTCCTGTTGACCCTCGCTTGGCGCCCCGTCGGGCCGCCTCATCCCGTCTTGTGGAGCTGGGCGTAAATCTCACGCGCCACCTTCGGCGGCAAGCCCGGCACACCCTCGATCTCCTCGCGCGTCGCCGTCAGGAAACGTTCCGGACTGCCGAAGTGCTCAAGTATACGACGCTGACGCACTGGTCCCACCTGGGGCAACTCGCTAAAGACCGAGGCACGCATCACCGCCGCGCCGCGGCGCTTACGGTGGAACGTAATGGCGAAGCGGTGCGCCTCGTCGCGCACGCGCTGCAGGAGGAGCGACGCGGGGTCATCGGGTGGCAAGTCGATCGGCCGCGAGCGCCCCGGCACGAAGACCTCCTCGTGTTGTTTGGCGAGACCAATGACGGGCAGCTGAGCGCGGCCGTGCGCGCGCAAGGCGCGCACGGCCGCGCTCAGCTGCCCCTTCCCCCCGTCAATCACGATCAAGTCGGGCACGGTGGCGAAACTCTCGTCGTACGCGTCGGCGGCAGGCGCCTCGGCGGGCTCCAGCAGCGTCTCTGCCCCTTGTTCAGCCTCAGGCTCCGCCAGCGTCTCTCTCCCCTCTTCGGCCTCGCGCTCCAGCAGCGTCTCCCTCCCCTCTCGAGCCTCAGACCCAGCCAGCGTCTCGCGGCCACCAAGGCGAGCAAACCGCCGGCCGAGCACGTGGTTCATCATCGCGAAGTCGTCCTGACCGGAGATCCCCTGCACGGTGAACTTGCGGTAGTGGCCCTTCTTCGGCAGCCCACCCTCAAAGACGACCATGGCGCCAACGGCGTACGTCTCGCCCAAGTTGGAGATGTCGTAGCACTCGATGCGCAAGGGCAACTGCGGCAAGCCCAGCACGTCGCGCAGGCGCTCGAGGGCCTGCGTGCGCGCCGCGCGAGTCTGTTGTCGCCGCTCCGCCTCGGCCTGACCGGCTAGTTCGGCGTTACGCTGGGCGAGCTCCCACAGCCGACGCTTCGGCCCCCGCTGGGCGCGCCGCACGCTCACCCGGGCGCCGCGCCGTTGCCCAAGCACTTCCGCCACGCTGCGGGCCGTCTCCTCACCGACGTCCGCGATGACCTGCGCGGGGATCGACACCCCTTCGCCGTAGAAGGTGATGAGAAACTCCTCCAGCACGGTCTCTGGTTCGCGCCCTGCCGAGTTCTCGACGTACAGCGTCTGTCGCTCGACGAGCGCCCCGTCGCGGACGCGGAAGACCTGGACGTTGCCGCCCGCGTCATCCTGGAACAAGCCCAGGACGTCGAACGAGCCAGCCCCCTCGTGTTCGACCGCTTGACGCTCCTGCACGTGTCTCACAGCGGCGAGGCGATCACGGAGCAGGGCCGCTTTCTCGAACTGCTGCGCCGCCGCGGCTTCCCTCATGTCGCGCTCAATGCGCTTGCCGACTTCGCCCAGGCGCCCGCGGAGAAAATCGATGACCTGGTCGATGACCTCCCTGTACTCCTGAGCGCTCACGCGCCCGTCGCAGGGCGCGAGACACCGTCCGATCGAATGCTGCAGGCAGGGCGCCCCAGACCGCCGGCCCGGCTGCTGACCGCGGCACTTGCGGTAGGGAAATACGCGCCCGATGAGCTCGAGCGTCTCGCGCACCTTGCGCGCGCTCGAGTACGGCCCGAAGTAGAGGTTCCCGGGCACGTGACGCTCACGCGTGAAGCGGACACGCGGCCACTCGTCCGTGAGCGTCACCTCGATGTAGGGGTAACTCTTGTCGTCGCGCAGCCGCAGGTTAAACGGGGGATGCAGGTCCTTGATGAAGTTGTCTTCGAGGAGCAAGGCCTCGCGCTCAGAGGCCGTGACCACGTACTCCACATCGCGAGCGCGGGCCACCATCTCAGCGATACGCACGTCGTGGGGACGACTCGGCTGCACGTAGGAGCTCACCCGCTTGCGCAACGCTTTGGCTTTACCGACGTACAGGACAGCGCCGTCCTCGTCGAGGAAGCGGTAGACGCCAGGCTCGTTGGGCAACCGGGCAACGATCTCACGCAGGTCGGTCATGAGTGCCTGTTGGCCACGCGGGCGATCATCGGAAGATGAGTCATCAGGTCCTATGGTAGCGGATGCGGCCCTACCGGCAAGCCGACACGCGAGCCCGCTCCGAGCAACGCGCGGCAACGCCATCAACGCGGTCAATGCGCACCCGTTGCCCCGGCCTCCGCCGACTTTATTGCACCCTTAGTAGCACCTGGGCACTAGACAGTTGTCCTATGAAGATCGCACGACCCTCGCCCGATATCGGCGAGTAGAGCGACTTGGTTCGCCGCGCAAAGGAGGGCCACGAGGACCGACCGGCGGTGCTTCAAGAAGTTCGGCGACGGGGGCGGCGACGACGGCGCGTCACCGACGAAGTCAGAGTGAACGAGACAGCTCGTCAGCTCGTCGCGGACAACGTCAGGGTAGACAAGACGGCGCGTCGCTACGAGACGAAGAGGAGAGCACACCGACATGACGAGCAAGCGACCGAAGGTACCGAACAGACGCGGAACCGGTGGCCCAGGCGGCCACGGGTGGGCTCTGCTGCTCGCTATCTCGGCTGCCGCCCTCCTGGTGGCGGCTACCTTCACCGCCGGCGCCGCGCTCGCCAAACGCAGCGACAATCTGGTCATCTTCACCACAAGTGCGGACTTCGAGAGGGGAACGTCGACCAACCTGGGCTTGCCGGTCGGCCTCGCTCCGGCCTCGTCATACGGCGAGCTGCGACTCGGCGGCGTCACCCCCTCGTGGAGCCTCTACAGCTCCTGGAACGCACCCAGCCAGGGCAACAAGACCTACACCTCGCCTACCTTGGCCGACTTGAACGACGACGGTCTGGTCGACTTGCTCGTCGGTAAAGCCGACGGTACGACGATCGCCTATCAGAACACCGGCTCCCCCGGCTCCCCCGTCTGGACACGCCAACCGGCCTGGGACCCGCCGGCGATGGGTGCCGGTCAGTACGCCGTGCCCACTCTCGCTGACCTCAACGGTGACGGCCTCCTCGACTTGGCCATCGGCCGCTACGACCAGAGCGTCTGGGTGTATGAGAACACGGGCAGCAGCGCCGGTCCGGCCTGGACGCGCCAACCGACCTGGGATCCGCCCGCCCTCAGCGGCACGAACCACGCCGCCCCGGCGTTCGCCGACTTGAACCTCGACGGTCTAGTCGACCTGGTGATCGGCGCCAACAACGACCACAACCTCGCCTATCAGAACACGGGCACGCCAACCGCGCCCGTCTGGACGCGACAGCCGGCCTGGGATACCCCAGCTGAGGCGTCGCGCGGCTGGACGGAGATCGCTTTCGCCGACTTGAACGGCGACCAGTTGCCCGACCTCTTCTTGGGCGACAGCCGCGGCACGATCAGCGTCTACCAGAACACGGGCTCCCCGAGCGGACCGGTCTGGACGCTGAACACAAGTTGGAACCCGCCGCAAATCACCCAGTACGCAACGCCTGCTCTGGCGAACCTGGACGACGATCGCGACCTCGACCTGATGGTGGGCTCGCAACGTGGCACGCTCGACTGTGTGCGCAACTACGACGCCGGCTCAACGACGCCGGGACAGTGGCTCTCTCCCGTGATCGACGCCGGCGCCGATGGCATGAGTTGGACAGAGGCCTCATGGACCGAGCACGCCGCCGGCACCGGCGCGTCGCTGACCGTGGAGCTGCGCAGCGCCGCCACGCCGGCAGACCTGGCCGCCGCAGCTTGGTTGCCGCTCGCCCAGGGTGAGCTGCCCATCCCGGCAGCTGGGCGCTATGCGCAGGCGCGCGTGACGTTCACCACCAGTGTGCCGACTTCGACCGAGGTCCTGGAGCAGCTCAGCCTGCGTGCCGTGCCAGGTCTCGCCGTAGGCCCGTGGTTTGAGGATCGACGCACGTTGGGAGTCGCCTGGCAGGTGCCTATCGGTGTATCGGCCGCCAGCTACGATATCTTGCGCAACGGCGCCCCGATCGAGACGACGGCCGACCAGTCACTGCTCGACCACGCACCGGCAGAGTTACTCGGTACGCAGGTGACCTACACCGTGCTGGCCCGTGACGCAACCGGGCACATCGTGGCCGCCGGGGCCGGTGTCGTGCGTTACGGCAAACGCCAGTTCTGAGGCACGCCGTCCTGCGCTACGGCAAACGCCAATTCTAAGGCATCCGTCTGGGCGCGCCCGACACGCATTCAGGCGCGCCCGAACGGCTGTGACCGAGCGCGCCGTCGACGCCGACCGTTACCGGCCGAGGGGGCCTCGTTGTCTCCGCCCGGCCGACCCGTCCGCTGCGAGCTCACCTCGCGCCGCTCGGCACGTCTCTCGCCCAGGACACGCTTGAGAAACTGCCCCGTGTACGAATGGTCGGCTTGCGCGACGAGGTCTTCGGGCGTTCCTTCGGCGACCACGCGGCCGCCTTCGTCGCCACCCTCGGGACCGAGGTCGATGATCCAATCGGCCGACTTGATCACATCGAGGTTGTGCTCGATGACGATGACCGTGTTGCCCTGGTCCACGAGGCGCTGCAGGACGTCGAGCAACCGCTGGATATCGGCGAAGTGCAGGCCGGTCGTCGGCTCATCGAGGATGTACAGGGTGCGCCCGGTAGCCACCTTGGAGAGCTCGGTCGCCAGCTTGACGCGCTGCGCCTCGCCGCCCGACAAAGTCGTCGCCGGCTGCCCCAGTTTGATGTAGCCCAAGCCAACGTCGGCTAGAGTTTGCAGGCGCCGGGCAATGCGCGGCACGGAGGCGAAGAAGCTCAGCGCTTCTTCGACGCTCATCGCCAAGACGTCGCCGATGCTCTTGCCCTTGTAGTGGACCTCGAGCGTGTCGCGGTTGTAGCGCGAGCCCTTGCAAGCCTCGCAGGGCACGTAGATGTCGGGCAGGAAGTGCATCTCGATCTTGATTTGGCCCTCACCGGCACAGACCTCGCAGCGGCCGCCCTTGACGTTGAAGCTGAAGCGACCGGGCTTGTAGCCCCGCACCTTGGCCTCGGGAGTAGCCGCGAACAGTTGGCGGATGTGGTCGAAGACGCCGGTGTAGGTGGCCGGATTAGAGCGCGGCGTGCGCCCAATAGGCGACTGGTCGATGTTGATGACCTTGTCGATGAGCTCCCAGTTCTCGATCGCGTCGTAGTCGCTGGCGCGCAGCTTCGTACCGCGGTTGACGCGCGCCGCCATGCCCTTGTAGATCGTCTCGTTGACGAGCGTCGACTTACCGGAGCCAGACACGCCCGTAACACACGTGAACAGCCCCACGGGGATGGAGACGTCGATGTCCTGCAGGTTGTGCAGGCGCGCGCCACGCACGGTGAAGCGTTCCAGGCTGAAGCGTCGCTGGCCCGGCGTGGCGATGGACAGCTTGCCGGAGAGGTACTTGCCCGTCAGCGACTCGGGCGCGGCGACGATGTCGGCGAGCGTCCCCTGGGCAACCACCTCGCCGCCGTGCTCGCCGGCGCCTGGCCCCATGTCGACGATGTGGTCGGCGGCGCGCATCGTCTCCTCGTCGTGCTCGACTACGATGACCGTGTTGCCCAGATCGCGCAGGCGATGCAGCGTGTCGATCAACTTGCGGTTGTCGCGCTGGTGCAAGCCGATGCTGGGCTCGTCCAGGATGTAGAG
>Ga0207433_10002692_pt1 | contig 35751 bp, 27 predicted proteins | sample YelNatPaOPGAMG01_FD_187559 | JGI IMG/M metagenome (GOLD analysis project Ga0207433, IMG submission 187559) | Hot spring thermophilic microbial communities from Obsidian Pool, Yellowstone National Park, USA - OP-RAMG-01 (SPAdes) (version 3) | ecosystem: Environmental > Aquatic > Thermal springs... | reverse complement strand
CACAGTTCGATGATTCGATGGTCCGGATTCAGATCATCATACCATTAATCCTCTACAAAGGCTTCGCCTGTCTCAAGACACATCTCCGCCTTCGCAAGCTGCCTTCCCAGGTAGAGCGCATGATTGATATCCGCAACAGCGCAGTCCCTTGCTATCTCGTGCTGAATCCGCTGCGCCTTCGCTGACCTGTATTCGTGCAGCATAAATCCCTTATCCGAAAGATGCTGAGCCACGATCTCTCCGGCTTCATGATCCACAGTCACCATAAATTGCCCGTTCGGGTCCATCTCAATCTCGAAACCCTTCGCATTTACAACGCGAGTGGCGAGGTCATACTTCGACGGATCGATGCTTATCGAGTGGCTGATGACCGTAAGCGCTCCCGGCTCTATCTCCGCACCCTCCGCAACGATCTCCTGCGCCTTCATAAGTCCATATACGTTCTTCAGCCACGCATCGAGCGCATTGTGCGTCCGGTAGCACGCCGTTAGGGTCAATTTCTCATCGAACACCCGGAAAAAAAGCGATACAAGGCAAGGCGCATCATCCGCGTCGATATCGGAGTGGCTGTCCCAAAGCGCGAGGTAACAGTCCCGGTCCTGCGGGTTTTTCCGAAGCCTTCCGGTGATTTTTTTCAGCGCATCGAACCCGTAATACTCCCGGATTCGGTTACCATAAGTATAAGAATGATCCTCCGGCAGCGGTCCGAGGAGCATATCGTATTGATACTGCCGCAAATCCTCCAGCGTGAATCCAAACTCGTGCAGTTTCCCCTCATCATCCATCCGCGAGTTCCGGACCACAACCTTCACATTCTGCAATTCCTGCCGATCACCCTTGCGAAGATGCACGAGGCGCCCGAACCGGTACAGCCTGAATATAAGCTCCCGCCATGCCTCCAGTGGGGTATCTTTCACGATATTATGGTTACGCGGTTCGCTGGGGTAGTGGCTTACTCGAATCTCCGGCAGTGGAATTTCAATCCTCTCTCCTGCCGTGCCGGCGGGTGTAAATGACTGCACAAATGTGTATAGGGTTTCACGTGAAACTTGGTCACGGAGGTCCCCGGCGGATATGAACCGCGGCTTTTCCGTAAATGACTCCGGTGTTACGAGATCATCTATGATTCTGCTCGTCCCTTTGATCCTCGTGACCATCTCACCCAGGCTCATGGTGTTTTCGAGCCCGTTTTTGAAGAATGCGATTATATCCTCCCGTGACCCGGACCGATTCGCCCCACAGATCACGAGGTCACGTATCTGCGGGTTATAAAGGAGGTTTCTCAGGAGATGAGGAATGCCGTTTCCATAGAGATTCCCGATCACGGCGATCTTCGAGGTTTCCGCGCCAAGATCGATGCCCATCTCCGCAAGCTTCTGCTCGACGAACTCGACCTTGCTCCACAGCGTGAGGATACCGATCCTGCCTTTGGGATTAACCACCCTCAGCTTATCCCCGAAATGAAGCGGGATGAACTCCAGCCCTGGCAGGTCACTTTCCGGCATTACTGAAGTGCCCCCTCGGCCCGCCGACGTTTTGGAAGCCTGAATTGAAATCTCTGTAGAGGCTCTTGTAATCCTTGATCCGGTGCCATTTCTTGATGTATCCCTCCGGCAGCTCGGAGACTATATCCACATCGCCCCATCCGTTCACGAGCGGAAACGCATAATAAGGATACTGTTTCGGTACCTCGCGCACGTAGACCACCTGGATCGGCGACCGTTCCATCCGTGCGAGATACACCCGATGCATGCCATCATTCAAGATCTTTACCACGCTCGCATCCGCCTCTTCCGATTGCTCTACCACCGGCGGCAGCACATCGATCGGATCATCATATCCATCCAGCCAGATTGTCGCGTATCCATCGAGCTTGAACAGGTCCACGCCATGATCCCAGAGCGACCACCGCAGATCTCTCACTTTCATAATCTCCTGCGTCAGCACATATCTCTGAGCCGGAGCGATCTCGTTCGTATGCATCGTCTCCAAACTGATCGGGCAATCCTTATAAGGCAGCTCCGCGGGTCGGGTAAGCATCCCGACTTTCCGCATATTCGCCATCAGTTCATCCACACCGTGCCGTTCAACCCGCTTAATGTCCATCATTCTCTCCCACCATCAAACCAATGATTTCAGCCACTTCAGTTATACTTGCCACCGCAGCCGTAGGCGCTGGGCAATTTCCATTCAATATTCCGATGATCGATTCCGCTTCCCGCTCCGGTCTTGCGAGCACCCACACAGCGCTCATTCCGATTTCCAGCGCGGGACGGATATCGTGCGTATACGTGTCTCCGATCATCACCGCCTCATCAGGCTTCACGCCGATCTCAGCCAGTGCTCTGCGGAAATTTTCCGTATCAGGTTTTCGCGCTCCGGTCCTGCAGCTCAGGACAATAGAATCAGCCGCCTCGATCACATCCGGCAGCGCTTTTTCCACGCTCTCATAATACGGGTTCCAGATATCAGAGAGCAGCCCGATCTTGAGCCCACGCTCTTTAATCGCCAGCACCGTCCTCACCGCTCCATCGATCTCGCTCGCCGCCGATGATTGCGAGTTCCAAAGCTCGGTAATGCCTTCTACCGCACGCTCGCTGAGCGCTCTGAACCTCGACTCCAGCGCCGAACACACTGCTTCCGCACAGTCCAAATCGGTGGTCATTATAATGGAGGCGACTTCAGCTGGAGTTACTCCGTCCATCAACGCCGCGATCACCTTATTAGGAGCTACCGGCGGCCCTGTGACAAGCGTCGCGCCGATATCGAAGATTGCGGCTTTCACTCGATTACACCGCGCCATTCGGCCACTCAACTACATCTACGCCCGACTTGCGCAGCAGATCGATTCCATTTCCGTTACCCTTGTTATCCCGCCGTACAACGACTCGCGTAATTCCCGATGAAACCATCAGCTTCGCGCAGGTAATACAGATATCCGCATTCACATAGACCGTCGCTCCTTCGAGAGCAAGCCCGCGCTTTGCGCACTGGCAGATCGCATTCTGCTCCGCATGGACACATACCTTATATTCCTCGCTCCCCGCCAGGTCCTTAAGGCACTGCCCCGTATCGCAGCAGTGATCATGTCCGCTCGGGACACCGTTATAACCGTGCGAAAGTATCCGCCGGTCGATGGTAATAACCGCGCCCACCTTCCGCCGCAGGCATGTTGACCGCCGGGCGATGGTGTCGACTACATCCATATAAATCTCATCAAAAGAGGGACGATCCGCCATATATATCTCCTTGCGATAATTGTATCAAGGCTGCCCGGTGTTGGCAATGCCCGAGCAATCGGCAATGCCTGAGCTTGACCCCTAATCAACACCCTGATATACTGTGCTCACATCCTATGATAGATATTAAAGAAGCGACAACCTGTCCGCGCCACCCGAAGATCGAGACCAGTCTTCGATGCGCCTCTTGCGGCTCACTGATCTGCCCTGAGTGTCTTGTGCAGACACCGGTCGGTATGAAGTGCCGCGAGTGTGGTCTGCAGAAGGGCGGCAAGCTATTTACGCTGAGTCCGGCTCAGGCCGCGTTGGCAGCCGTCATCGCTTTGCTGTTCGGTCTCGTGGCGGGGTGGGGGGTAGAATTCCTCGGTTTCTACACGATCCTCGTCGCCGTGCCTTTCGGTACATTCGCAGGTGAAATGATCCTCAGGGTGTCAGGCAGAAAACGCGGGATCAAAATGGAAATCATCGCCGGCGCCGCAATAGCTTTCGGAGCGATCGGTGGCCGAATGCTTGTCGCGATGCTCCTGATGCGAGCTCCCGGTCTCCCGCATCCACCCCTGGGAGCATTAGCGGAGGTGGTTGACCTGATAATCCCATCTCCCTTCCCCATAATCGCGCTTATAGTAGCCATAGCCAGCGCTATAGGCCGCATCCGTTACATATAACCACTGTTTCGTTTTTCGAGAAAGGTGTTTCCAAAATAATGAAACAGTGCTAAAGCAGTACCCGAATGCTTGATTCCCACATAACAGCGAAGCGCCTTTGGAGTGCGCCGAGTCCGGCGCTTTTATCTGGCTTACAATCCATAGCCAGACCAACATTACCAGTACATATCTACAAGTAAGATATCCGATAGCACTGAGTGCGAGCCGTAGGCGAGTGTATCCCTCGGACGACAGTGTTCCGAAGGAATCACGAGAGTCCCTCGGACGACAGTGTTCCGAAGGAATCACGAGAGTCCCTCGGACGACAGTGTTCCGAAGGAATCACGAGAGTCCCCCGGACGACAGTGTTCCGAAGGAATCACGAGAGTCCCCCGGACGACAGTGTTCCGATTGATAGCCAAGACAGGCCTACTCAGCACTATCGGGTAATCTCTATGGTACTTTTTCAGCACAGACCTTCAATGAAAGCCAATACTCACTACTAATTACTAAATTTCCTTTCGCGTTTTCGCCCTTTCGTGCTTTCGCGATTAAACTCCCTTCCCCCAAAACAACATGAAAGAAAAGCGAACGATCTTACTTGTGGATATGAACTCGTTCTTCGCCAGCGTCGAGCAGCAGTGCGATCCCCAGCTCAGGGGCAGGCCGGTGATCGTCGGTGGACCCGCCGGCACGCGTTCCGTCGTCTCCGCGGCGAGCTACGAGGCAAGGAAATACGGGGTGCGTTCCGCGATGCCTGTCTTCGAGGCCCTCTCCCGCTGCCCTGAACTCGTGCTCGTCCAGGCCGACCTGAGGAAATATGTCGATGTCTCCCGCCGGGTCTTCAAAATATGCGCGGACTACACCGACCTCCTTGAAATCTACTCCATCGACGAGTGTTTCATGGATGTCACCCCCACGCTCGCTCATTTCGGCGGAGCGCATAATATAGCGGTCGATCTCAAGCGGAGGATACGCGAGGAGATGGGGCTCACGTGCTCGGTGGGGATCGGTCCCAACAAGATACTCGCCAAGCTCGCGGCGGGAATGATAAAACCCGATGGGCTCGTCGAGATAGCTCCTGAGCAGATCCGCGATCTCCTCGAAAACCTCCCGGTCGAAAAGCTTCATGGTATAGGAAATAAGGTTGCGGCTCGCCTGAGGCAGCTCGGGATATCCACCGCGGGCGCTCTGGGCCGCACCCCCCGCGATTTCCTCAAGCGCCATTTCGGGGTCTACGGGGAGATTTTGCACGCGATGGGCAACGGCGAATGCGAAAGCCCGGTGGTCCCATACTACGATCAGCCCGATATGAAATCCGTCGGTCATTCCTATACGCTCGAGAGGGATACCAGGGACTGGGGGGTGCTCAGCCGGAATCTGCTGAGATTATCGGAGATGGTCGGCAGGCGATTGAGGGAGCAGGGTTTCGCGGGCAGGACAGTCACGCTGGTCGTGCGATATTCGGACATGCACACATTCACCCGCAGGCGCACCCTCCCCGAGCACGTAGACGACGGCTTCGCGATCTACCAGGTGGCGCTCTCCATTCTGCGCGAGCAAGTAGGTAATAAGCGCGCGATCCGGCTCGTGGGGGTGAGCGTGTCCAATCTCATCAAGGGCGCGCGGCAGCTCAATCTCTTTCCTGATAACCGCGGTGGAAAGCTCCTCGCGGCTATGGATGCGATCAACAACAGGTATGGTGAATTTGCGATCCGGCGGGCGAGCCTGCTTGAAACGAAGCCCCGCGGCAGGACTCCGCTCGGCATCGCGGGCCCGTCGGCGCCAGATATCGGAAAACCCGGAGCCGCGGAAAATGGGTGATATAAGGCTCGGGACGAGCGGCTACAGCTTCGGCGGATGGAAGGGGATCGTCTACCCATCGAATATCAGGGAGTCCGAGATGTTCGCCTATTATACCGACTATTTTCGCCTCAACACGGTCGAGATCAACTACACCTATTATACGATGCCTTCCCGAAAGGTCTTCGAATCCTACGCCCGGAGATTGCCCGATGAGTTCGATTTCACCGTAAAGCTCTACGCTGGGATCACCCACGAGCCATGGCTCAGCGCCGATTCCGCGCCGGATGTGGATACGGATCTCTGCTCGCGCTTCCTCTGGGCGATCGAGCCGCTGGCCGAATCGGGGAGATTGGGCTGCTTGCTAGCACAATTTCCGCCGCGAATGTATCCGGGGAGGGTATCGTGGGATTATCTGTTGAGGTTGCGCGATGCGTTTGCGGGGCAAAAGCTCGTATATGAATTCCGCAATAAGGCCTGGGTATCGCCCGGCACGATCTCGAAATTGAAACAGGCTGATATAGGCTATTGCGCGGTAGATGAACCGCAGGTCGGACCGCTGATGCCGCTTGTCCCTGCGGTCACCTCGGATGTGGCCTACCTGCGCTTCCACGGTCGCAATACGAAGTGGTTCGAGGACAGTTCGGTCAGGTACGACTACCTATACAGCGAACGCGAGCTCAAGAAGATGCTCCCCACCATCAAATCCATGGCTGGCAGAAGCAAAACGGTCTACATCCAGTTCAACAACTGCCACGCCGGAGCCGCCCTGCGCAACGTCAAAATGATGCAGTACCTACTGGGCCTGGATGTCCCCCCTCTACAAGGCGTCCTCTTCGGCGCCGCTTTCTAACCGCGGGCTTGGGCGAATGGAAATTTAATCGCGAAAACGCGAAAGGGTGAAAAGGTAACAGAAGGGAGAGTCCCAGTCCGCAACGGCGGACTCCGTATGATGTTGCCGGGGATTTATTCCACGGAACACAGGTAACTGTCCCCGCCACAAACCTCCACCCAAAGCCACTACTCATTACTCCCTACTCAATCCCGTACAAGTCGATCGCCGCCCCATAGGGAGCGGCGATCAATGTTTTCCTACCCTCACGGATAGTTGAGGACTTCCGCGTGAGGGCTCGCATTCATGACCAAGGTGGTCGAATCGACCACAGGCTAAAATACTAGCCCGCGCGGTCACCTCGTTGACTATCTATCATGTTAGTCACCACCTCCTTCTTTGTCATGGTCAGTATACCTCTCGAATCCGCCCATGTCAATCGGATTTATGCGTGCCCGTTAAGCAAAAAATTTCTACTGCTGAACACTGGATTCCCGCCTTCGCGGGAATGACAAAGTAGGCGGGAATGACAGTATATGCTGCATTACAGCCTGTGATGATGCACTCTACCTGTAATAGCACTGACAGCTGACAGCTGATAGCTGATAGCTAAAAAAGCTACCCCTACGGCAATTCCGCCAGCGTGACTCCGATCTTCGTCCGCATCCGGTAAATATCGTTATCCGAGCACTTGTAGTTATTCACTATGAGCGAGAACACCAGCGGCTCCCCGCCCTTCGTGTTTACATAGCCTGACATGCTCTGCACCCAGCCCAGGTTTCCTGTCTTCGCTCTCAGGTTTCCTTCGGCAGCGGTCCCTCTCATACTGAAATAAAGAGTCCCATCGCCGCCGGCCACGGGAAGCGAATCGAGCCAGACCTTCGAATACGGACTCTTATACATATACTTGAGGATAGTCACCAGCGCGCGCGGCGAGACCATATCCGCCCTCGAAAGCCCCGATCCATCCTGGATATTCACCTCGTCCGGCTCCACTCCGATCTTCTTCAGATAATCTATCTCCGCGCTGATCCCGGCGCTGCCCGTGCCGCGGCCTTTCACCTGTGCGCCCAGAGTCCTCAGCAGGCTCTCAGCCATCACATTTATGCTGTGCCGGTTGATGTTCTCCAGGATCGATGAAAGCGGCTCCGACTCATGCCTCGTTATCAGCTTCGCTCCATCCGGCGCCTTATCCAGCTTCACCTTGCCTTCGACCGCAATTCCCCGCGCTTTCAGCATATTCATAAACACATCCCCGATCCACACCGTCGGGTCATTCACGCTGAGCGTCGTGGTATCCGGCTTCGCATCCGCCGCGATATCTCCCCCGCAGCTCACCACATTTGATTGCCTCTGCCTCCAAGCCCACACATTCGATTTCGATCCCGCCGCAGTCGTCTTCGGTTCGCCTTCCACCTTAAAGCATGTTGCCGCGGGTTCGAAACCGACCTTCGCCGCCTCACCTTCCTTACCTGGCTTTACGACAACGGTTATGCAGTTATGATTCAAACACAGCGCTCCGATCGGAGCCGCATACTCCGCCGGCTCATAATCCCAGCTCCAGCCCCAGCCGAACCGCTGCCCGTCGAAATACGAATCATCAGCCACCACATCACCGGTCACCCGTGTGATTCCCGCGGCTTTCACCGCGTCCGCCATCTGCTCCAGGCCCTTCGTATCCAGCGACGAATCCCCGTATCCCTTCAAAATGAGATCGCCCGAAAGCACTCCGTCCTTCGGTTCGCTCGATGCGAGCACTTCGGTCTTCAGCATGAAATCCGGCCCGAGCGCATCCAGCGTCGCCGAAGTCACGATCAGCTTCATGCACGAAGCCGGTATCAGAATATTGGTCGCGTTATGCGAATAGAGCACCCGCCCATCTTTAAGCGACTCTATCTGAAGCCCGATGAACCCTCGCTTCACCGTATCCGCGTGGATGATATCATCGAGCTTCTTCGCGAGCTCGTTATCCGGTGAAGCCGGATCGTGATGCGCGAACGCCGCGCAGCTCATTGCGAATATCAGCGCAAAAACGAAGGCCAGCCTGCAGATTTTCATTTCAGTTACCTTTCCTCTCCTTGTATCTCGAGTTCCGCCATTAACGGAAAATGATCCGAAGCCTGCGTCTCGATCACCCCTATCGACCTTATCTCAATCGACGGATCACATAGTATCATATCGATCCGATGCCTGGGGTTTACCGAGCTAAACGTCATCGCGCCGCCCGAGTCCGCATCGATAAGCCCCACCGATCCGATAAGCTCACTCACCCCCGCGGCATCCGCCTCTTCATTAAAATCTCCGCACACCAGCTTCGGAGCCCGCGCATTATTCATCAGTGCCGTAAGCTCCTTCGCCTGTTTTACCCGCTCATCTTTATCCAGCCCGAAATGAGTGCAGAAAACCGTCAATAGCCCATCCGGAGTCCGCACGATCACCTCCAGCACCCCTCGCTGCTCTCCCTCACTCGGCAGGAAATGCGACCGTTTCTCCACTATCTCGAAACTGGTCAAAACCGCGTTCCCATACCCCCCGATCCCTATCGAAAGGTTCTCCCCGAACGCGAGCTGCATCCCCAGCTTCCTGCTGAGGAGCCTCGGTTGATCGACGAACCCGCTCCACGGCAGCCGCTTATGAACCTCCTGCAGACAAACGATCTGTGCCCCCGATTCTCTGATCACCTCAGCAATCCTGGGAGCCGATCGCCTGTCGTCCATCCCCTTGGCCCCGCGTATGTTATAAGTCATCAGCTTGATCATACTATCTACTCCGTCATGCTAAACTCGTTTCAGCACCCATCTATACCGCTAACTTCTCCATTCACCCCGCCCTTCCATCCAATCCAATACGGCACTAGAAAAATCGTGCAAAGGGTAATCATGAGTTATAACAAGTGTATGAAACGGGGCAATCGAACATGGGCAATGCTATCAGAGCAATTAAACACGAAGTGAGAGCGCTCATGCCGGTAGTGGCATTCTTCTTCGTGGCATTCAACCTGATCGTGCTGACCGATATGCTCATCACCGAGCAATACGGGATCCACACATTCAGCTTCGTAGCCGCGACCGTAGCGGCGCTTGTCGTAGGTAAGATCGCGCTGATTGTGGATCTGCTGCCGTTCAAGCGCGCATTTCTCGATAGGCCGCTGATCTACACCACTCTCTGGACGACTTCTCTCTACGTGGCACTCAGCTTCGTGGTCAGATACGTCGATTTCCTGATACATACTCTGGTTCGGACCGGAGACCTTGCCTACGCCGCTCACTATGCCCTGGTCCAGTTTACCACTTCAAGATTCTGGGCGGTTCAGGTATGGCTGATAGTCCTGTTCTTCATCTTCGCGGGCTTTCGAGAACTCGCTCTCTACCTCGGAGAAGGCAAGCTGCGCCAGGTATTCTTCGGACGATGATCGCGCTGCCTAAATCCCGAGCAGCCCCCTTATATTTCCGCCCAGAATAAGCTCCAGCTCTCGCTCATTAAACCCGTAAGCCTTCACCTTCGCCAGCTCGATACTCGCGGGATAATACCCCGCGCCTCCATCCGAGCCGAACACGATCTTCTCCGCCCCACAGCACCTTACCGCATCACGTATCTTCCACGGCACCATCGAATACGAAGTATCCAGCCACACATTCGGCAGGCTCCGGCAGATAGCTATGAATTTATCCACCATAAACGGATCCAGGCACGATCCCATGTGAGCAGCGATTATCTTCGCCTCAGGCGCCGCCTCCGCCCATCTTCTCAAAAGTTCCGGCTTATCGATGCAATCCAGCAGTATGGGTATTCCGAGCTCCGCCGTCTCCTCGATAATCGGTAAAAACTGTTCATCACTTGCCTCGCCTCGAGCTTCCCCCACATGCAGCTTTAGCCCCTTGAATCCCCATTCCAATACGACTCTCTTTAGCTCGTCCACCGCCAGGTTTCCTTCCTCCGGGAGCACGTGCGCGTATGGAATCAGCCGATCCTCACGCCCCACTGACGCCTTTCGGGTCAACTCGTTAGACTCCCACGAAGGCAGGCAGATGCTGAACACGCAGGCCCTGTCGATCCCCGCCTCGTCGAGCATTCTCACCGTATCATCCGGGTCAAACTCCCGCCTGAAATAATCTCCACCCTTGATGTGAACGTGCGAATCGATAATCATAGTCTCAGCTCCTCTCCGTGTACGAGATTATAGCTGCCATGATCACTGGTGTAAACTGATCCACATGGATCGATTGCAGAAGGTATATATAAAGTGTGCAGATCTGTGAAGCAAAATCACGTTCGCATTTATAGATGCCGCTGCCGTGCTGAAATATGTGGATACTCCGAGGATTCATCTCCAGCGGCGGGCGCCCGACACAACGGCAGGGACCCGATACCCTTATCTCAAATGTCAGGCAGATTAAATTACTTGCTCTCTTCCGCGCACGGCAGCGCGCCTGCATAGGACTTTTCGGCTGTCAGGTGGCGAACGGGGCTATTGGCAGCCGGCCGGAAGTCATGTTTATCAATATCGACAAAAAGCGGATCCGACGCGATAGAATGGGCATCCTTACCTGTCTTTGCCTGATAATTTGCAAACTCGGCCATCGTCCATTTGTTCGATGGCCAGACTATCATTGGACCTGATGGCTGGTACCAGCAGTTATGGTCTACGATCAGGTTCGCTGACCAGTCGTTGCACAATACAAAGCACCATTCGCTATCGTGGTGTATCTGCTGATAGAAGATATTGTTGCGTATGTAGACCGATCTGGATTTAGACGGATTCTCATAGAACAGCAAATGTCTGCCGCCGGGATCGGGCCTTTGGGTGTGACTCCACCCCGATCCCGAATTGATACATGTGTTGTTCTCGAAGTAGATATTCTCCATGACGGAGTCTTCCGGCCGGTCCCAGCATTCAAAAGCGAACTCGCAGTCCCAGATGATATTGTTGATGTAGCGGATGTTCGTCTGCGTGTTCTTCTCGAATCCCTGATTGCTGAGGGCTGTATCATATATCTCCCAGAACCTGCAGCCATCTACCAGGTTATCGTGAGCGTTCTGCCAAAATTCCACGCCGTTGCCATATCTGACGAGGTTCGAGTAGCCCGGTAGAAGAAGAAATCCGCCGCCGATAAAGGAGAGATCGCAGTTTTTTACTATGATGTGGCTGGTATTTCCGCCGCCGATCCCATGAGCCCCACTATACCGTAAATCCAGGTCCTGATAAGTAACATGATGCCGATTCGATTCGTCGATGATGTTCTTCGTAAGGGCGACTTCTATGCTCCGGTGCTTCTTAGCCGGGTTATCTTCGGAGTAGATCATGAGGACGGAACCGCTCTTGTCATACCAAAATTTATCTGGGCCGTTTACGTCCGCGCGATTCCACACCTTGATTCCGACTGTCTTGCCTTCGTCGAAAATTATGTTTCCGACATCGCAGGGGATGCTTCCGGTTTCCCATATATTATCCGCCGTGGAGTGCCAATCCGCTTTGTAGCTGCGATCAACGGAGCCGCAGAGGCGTGGTTTTGCGCCCTTGCCGTATGCGCTGTAGGTAACGGATCCGCTCGGATCTCCGCTCACGGGAATAAGTTGCCCACGCCACACATCACCGCGTCTGAACAAGACGCAATCTCCAGGCTTTAGTTGTGCTGTATTGACACGTCCGATGGTCTTCCATGGTGATTCAGGCGATTTTCCATCGTTAGAATCGTTTCCGGTGCTGGAACTGATATAGTAGGTCACGGCGCGTGTTTCCTCTCCGGCGTTCGCTCGCGCGGCAGGCATGCAGCATACCCCGATGCCGATTGCGACAAGCCATAACGTTAAAGCTTTTGATCCGAATACGCTCAGATTCATTTAAGGCGCCTTTTCCTTTCCTTGGAACCACTCTGTGTGCATTCGGTGATGTGTGCAAAAATACCTGCTTCCACACAGGTTGTTTAACCCTACAACCTGACCGCTGAAGTTGATGCCGCTTGCAACAGTGACCGATGCTGCGGAGTGGACTACATTATACAAATGCTCGCGGTTAAAATAGGAGGGCTAAGCCGCAGTGTTATCCAATAGAACAGAGAGTCGTCTAATTAATGGTGGATCAACTATGAAATGCTATGCCGTCTGCACTATCGTAATCCTTGCTGCCTTTTTCGTGCCTGCGCTGACGATTGCCGCCGAAGACAACATTGTCCGCAAGCCGCTTATCATCGATAGCGTTCTTATCGACCGAGGCAAGCCCGCCGCTCAGATCGTCGTGCCGAACATCCCGGAGTATAACACGCTCGCGCGCCGGGTGCAAGCGGCTGTTAAACAGGCATCAGGAGCAGAACTTCCAATTAAAAGCGACTCCGATATCGCGAGCAGACGCGGAGAGATAAAAGGCGAAGAGCCTTCTATTACCACTATCCTCATCGGCAATCAGGAGCTGAGCGGTCTCGTCACGCACCTCTGCCTGCGATACTATTGTTCGGTCGATACGCAATACCCCGGTAAAGGCTGTTATATCATCAAGACCATTCATGATCCCTGGGGCTGCGGCGCGAACGTCGTCCTGCTTACGGGCAGCGATTTCGCCGGTATATCGAAAGCAGTGGAGAAGTTCTGCTCCGATCTTCCGACCGGCTCCACGATCCTTATCCCGCGCACATTCAAAGCTGAATTTCCTAAAGAGAACAAAGACCTTATTACAGATTTATCCGACGCCGAGATAGCCAACCAGGTCAAGACTACGGAAAAAGACTACCGGAACGGCGTTCACGGCGGACTATTCAACCCCATTGTGCGAGCAGGGGATGCATATAACCGCACCGGCCGCGAATGTTATGCGAAGCTCTTCCGCGATCTTGTATTCCTGGCTGACAGGCTCTATAAAGAGAGCGGTGGAATAAATGGCGGCTCGTGGGGTGGGGGCGCCGACTTCCTCTTCGCGGGCTTCGTTTCCGCATGGGACAATGTAGAAGAGAGCCCCAGCCTTACCGATGCCGACCGAGCCCGCATCACCCGTATCCTGCTGGATTTCGCGCACCATTGGGAGAAATACGGATACGTGCGCGGCATCGAAAAACCTTCCCTTCGCACCAACCACTGGACTTTCGACGGCCAGGGTTTCCTCGCCGCGGGACAATACTTCGGCAAATACTACAACATCCCCGATGCTAAGAAGTGGCTGCAGATGGCGGACTGGTGCTTCCGTCTCCAGGTAAACTCGTTCAAAACCCAGGAAGACTGCGGTGCGTACCAGTGGATCGCGCTGAGGCATGTCTGCCGCTACTCGACCACGCGTCCCGACTTTACCTGGTTCGATTCCGGCAAGGCTAAAATGGCCGGTGATCTCGGGATTATGGAGACCGATAACCTCGGATATCATGTGAGCTTCGGCGATGTGAGCGGTTTTGATCCGACCTCGGAGATGGCGGTATGGCAGTATCTCGCGAATATCACGCGCGACGGGCGCTACGTTTGGGCGCTGCAAAAGGCGTGCCGGGCCGTGGGGAGCGAAATCGGCGGGTTTGCCTGCCCGATCGAGCCAGTCGAGCCGAAGGACCTTCTTGGTGTGAAGTTCATGCCGACGGATCCCCTCTTCTACGCCCATTTCAACGGCGAAAAATGCGCGCTGCAGGAGCGCACCTTCGAGAAAGTCGTATTCCGCACATCTTTCGATCCTGATAAGCCCTATATGCTCCTCGATGGCATCAGTGGGTGTTATCACGGTCACATGGACGGCAACTCGATACTCCGCTTTACCGATAAAAGCAGGATATGGCTCGCCGATGCTGATTATATCAAGTCACAGCCCAAGTTCCACAACTCTATGCTGATCTTCCACAATGGTCAAACCACCGGCTTGCCGACGTTCTGCGAGCGTGAACTCGTCGCCGACCTCGATCGCACCGGCATATCCAGCACTACCACACACGGTTATGCCGGAGCCGACTGGCGGCGCAATATAATCTGGCTCAAGGATCACGCCTTTGTATTCATAGACGAGATCACCGCAAATGAGCCCGGCAGCTTCAGCTTCCGATGTTACTGGCAGACCCTCGGCGAACCGGAGCTCAGCGGTGACCTGTACCGCGTGAAACAGCAGGGACCGTCGCTCTCCATCCGAAACCTCGATGGCGCCCGGCTCCGCCGTTCCGATGATCCCGCAATAGGGCAGAACTGGAAGAACTACCGCTATGCCGATCCTGTGGTGCATGTCCTCCAGCAGATTCGCGCGCGTCAGCTTCGCGCGGGGGAGAGCGTGTGTATCCTCAACGTTCTCAGCACCGAAAATGATGGTCAAATGCCGGTCCAGGCTCAGAGGGTGGATGATTCGTCGATCCTGTTGGGGACAGGTGCGGATAAGACGCTCATCGGCTTAAATGCGGACGGTAAACTGATCGCGTTCGGAATAGACACCGACGCGCGAATCTACTGCCTCTTCCAAAAGAGCATCGCGCTTGGCTCCGCGACGCGCCTGAGCGTTGGCGGCAAGGCCATGTTCACTAGCTCTCAGCCCATATCCATCGAGCTCAACGCCGACGGAAACGCCGTTATCGATGCCGGGACCGATGCCGTAGTCAGCATCGCGGTTGGACCTCGTGGAACGACTGTCGATGGCGGGCTCTTGCAAGCAGCCGAAGGAATTGTCAACCTCGATCTCCCCGCGGGTCGGCACACGATCTCCGGCCTCGCGCTTCCATCGAAATTCATCACCAGCTTCCCCGAACCCACTCCGGCTCTAAGCATGACTTCCTCCGCATCGACAGCCGCAGCCCAGCCGCGTATGTTTGGGACCCCGTCGCAATTTATACCCAGCCGCGGGTCAGAGATCAAGGCGATGGCTGTGAGCGGAGACACGATCTACGCCGGCGGGATAAACGGCAGGCTCCAGGCCTTTACATCCGGCATCCATGTCCGCTGGATATTCGACGCCGGAAGCGAAATCCGCGCGATCTGGGCGGGTAAGCTCGAGAAAAACCAGCCGGATAGAATCGCGGTGGGCACTGTAAAGGGCGATATTTTCGTGCTTGACGACACCGGTAAACTCCTCTGGAAGCAGACAATCCCATATTCCCACCAGGACCCCGTCATTGCCTACCTGACCTCCGCGAACCTCTCCGGCGCCGGAGATAAGGCCCTCATCATAGGCTCCGAGAACTGGCATCACTACGCATTCGACGCGAAGGGTAAAGAGCTTTGGGGCTACGATAGCACCCGCGCATCTACCGTGTGCGCCGCGGGGGATCTCGATGGCGATGGCCGGGAGGAAGTCCTCGCCGGGACAGAATACTACACCTGGCATGCCATCAATCCCGACGGAAGTTCAAGGTGGCAGTTCCGCCCCACGGGGCCGCGCGCGAACGCCGTCATCGCCGGAGACATCACCGGCAGCGGCAAGGCGACCGCGATCTTCGGAGGAGCCGATAGCAACATCTACGCCAAATCAGCCGATGGCAAAACCCTATGGACCTACAGCGCCGGCGATGAAGTCACCAGCCTCTGCCTATTGGACGCAGACTCTGACGGTATCTCGGATGTCATAGCAGGATCGCTCAGCTACGATATCCTCGCCCTAAAGGGCGACGGCACCTTGATCTGGCGCCGCGACCTAGGCGAACCCATCCTGGCAATGACCACAGCGGATATCAACTCCGACGGCTCCCTCGAAATCTGCGCCGCCACCGAAGACGGCAGCGTCTTTGCCCTGACCCGAAAAGGCGAGATCATAGCCCACTGGTCGACCAAATGCCCCGTGCGCAAACTGGCAACTATCCCCGGTTCCCCAACCCAACTAGCAGCGATGTGCGATAACGGCCGGTTGGTGGTGCTGAGGATGTTATAGCGGATGCACTTCGTCGGGAAATCTGCCTACGCAAGGTCTTTATAAATAGGCAGAGGAGATCGCAGGTTCTAATCCTGTCCTGCGATCAGAGATGCCCGTTTTATCTGGATGCTGATCAGGCGGGCCCTTTGTGTTCTGACCATTGACAGGGGAACATATAGAGGTGATATTGACGTTGAGCCCGCTACAATATTACTGAGTTTCAGGTAATGTAGTGATAACTTGGCAGAAGGCTTCGTGCTCGATCCGACCCGCCAGTATGTCACATCATTATGTGAAACTCATTGGGTTGCTTTTGGCAGTTCGAGTATTGCAGCGGGCTTTACTTATCCACAATGCCTATAGACTCGAAGAGAGCTAGGAAGGAGAATTCAACGCACGTCTCTTCCGAAAATGGTAAAAAACGCCATTTCGGAGGAGATCAGTTGATGAGAATTACCTTCACCTTGACACCCCTCCCTTCCCGCCTTAACATGTAATCAGACAATCCTATAATAAAAAACTCCAGGGCTTTGGCAATACCCTATCTATCTCGCCAAAGTCCTTTTGGGCTATGTACGGCTTATGAGTCTCCAAAAACTACTAGAACTAAATACCACCTTCCCGAAATCCCGCGATGCCCTCAGCGCCATCAAAAACGGTGCGAAGCTCGTTCAGATCGAGGGGCTTGCGGCCGCGGCTAAGGGGTGGATGATCGCCGGAGCGTTCGTCGAGACCGGTCGAACGATGTTCGTCGTCACCTACACCTACGAGCAGGCCGAGCGCATCGCCGAAGACCTTTGCCTCTACGGAATCCCAAAGGATCAGGTTCTCTTTTTCCCGCCCTCCGACGCGATGATCTACGAAGAGGGCCCGCCGGATTTCAGCGTGATCGGCGAGCGGCTCGGGGTTCTTCACGCTCTTTCTACCGGTAAAACCGCTGTGGTAGTCGCGCCGATCAACGCCGCTCTGCGCCGGACCATGCCCCGCACCACCCTCGCGCAGTGCAACGTCACGATCGATGTGGGTGAAGATCTGGATATGGACGATTTCGTTACCCAGCTCGTCAAAATGGGCTACGAGCGCACCGACGTAGTCGACCGCCACGGCGAGTTCAGCCGCAGAGGAGGCATCGTCGATGTCTACGCCTCGAGTGAGGAATACCCCCTGCGAATCGAGCTCTTCGGCGACGAGATTGAGAGCATCCGCCACTTCGACAGCGCCACCCAGCGCTCGATCGACAAAATTTCCACTGCGCTCCTCCTCCCCGCTCGCGAGGTGGTCCTGACCGAGGACAGCGCCGCCAAAGCCATCGCTCGCATTAGAAAGGAGCTCGCCGCCCAGATCCAGAGCCTCGACGGGACCGAAGACCGCGAGTCCGCCAAGCGCATCTCCGAAAAGGTAGAGGACGACATCACCCGCCTGGAAAACGGCGCCTACTTCGACGAGATCGAATACTACCTTCCCTACCTCCATCCCGACGAAATTTCCATCTTCGACTACCTCCCCGTCGATGCGATAACTGTGCTCGACGAGCCGATGCAGATCAAGTCTCACTGGGAGCAGCACGAAGAAAAGATGATGGAGACTCTGATCAACCGCGCCGGCCGCGGGCTCCTGCTCGCCTCCCAAAAGCGCCAGCATGTACCGTTTGAGTCGACAATCAAGCACGCCCTGTCGAGCAAGCAGGCCGTCAGCCTCGCGCTCCTCCCGCGCCCCGTCCCCTGGGCCAAAGCCGACACAACCATCGTAATCGACTCCAAGCCCATGGACTCCTTCGCCGGAAGAATCGAAGCCGTGGCCGACCAGATCAAGACCTGGCTTGGCCACAACCTCACCGTAATAATAGCCTCAGGCCAGGACAAACGAATGCTGGAGATCATGGATGAGTACGGCATTCCTGCTACTTCGCTCGAGGACTTGCAGGTACCGGTGTTTCGGGAATTTATTCCCGAAACGCATCGGGAACAAGTTTCCGATACACCGACCATTCGACATTCAACTTTCGTCGCCCACGCTCCGCTGCGCTCCGGCTTCAAGCTCCAGGATGCCGGCGTAATGGTCGTCACCGACTCCGAGATCTTCGGCGCCCAGCGCATGCACCGCGCGCGCAAGACTTCGCACGAGGGCATCCCGATCTCCAGCGTGCTCGATCTCAAAGAGGGTGACTACGTGGTCCACATCAACCACGGCATCGGCTATTATCGCGGCATCACGAAGCTCAAATCGCAGGGGGTGGAGCGCGAGTACCTCCTCCTCGAATACGCCGGTAACGATAAGCTCTATGTCCCGTCCGATCAGATCGACCGCGTCCAGAAATACATCGGAGGCGAGGGCAACCCGCCGGTAGTGCACCGCCTCGGCGGCAGCGAGTGGATGAAGACCACCACCCGCGTCAAAAAGGCGGTCCAGGAGATGGCCCGCGAGCTCGTCGAGCTCTATGCCTGGCGCCAGGCTCTCGGTGGCCATTCCTACAGCCCCGACACGCCCTGGCAGCAGGAGATGGAGTCGGCATTCCCGTATAACGAGACCCCGGATCAGCTCGGAGCGATCTACGACGTCAAAAAGGATCTCGAGGACCCCAAGCCGATGGACCGCCTCATCTGCGGAGATGTCGGCTACGGCAAGACCGAGGTCGCCGTACGCGCGGCGTTCAAGGTCGTCAACGACGGTCGCCAGGTCGCGGTCCTTTGCCCGACCACGGTCCTCGCGCAGCAGCATTTTAACACGTTCTCCGAGCGCCTCGCCGCGTTCCCGATCAAGGTCGAGCTCCTCTCGCGCTTTCGCACAAAATCCGAACAAAAGGAAGTGAGCGAGGGTGTAAAATTCGGCACGGTCGATATTGTGATCGGCACCCACCGCCTGCTTTCAAAGGATATCGAGTTTAAGGATCTGGGATTAGTGGTGGTCGACGAGGAGCAGCGCTTCGGCGTGCGCCACAAGGAAAAACTCAAGCAGCTCAAAAAGACGGTCGACGTGCTCACGATGACCGCGACCCCGATCCCGCGCACGCTGCACATGTCACTAAGCGGAATCCGCGACATGAGCATCATCAACGACCCTCCCGAGGGACGCATGCCGATCAAGACCTTCGTGCGCGAGGCCGAGGCCGACACGGTCCGCCAGGCGATTGTGCGCGAGCTCGACCGCGGCGGGCAGGTCTTTTTTGTGCATAACCGCGTCGAAAACATCGGCCATGTCGCAAACGAGGTGCAGAAGCTCGTCCCCTACGCGCGGGTCGATACGGCCCACGGGCAGATGTCCGAGGGTGAACTGGAGCGCGTGATGATGGACTTCTACGAGCACAAGTTCGACGTCCTCGTCTGCACGACCATCGTCGAAAGCGGCCTCGATATTCCCAACGCGAACACGATCGTAATTAACGATGCCGACAAGCTCGGCCTCGCCCAGCTCTACCAGCTCCGGGGCCGCGTGGGCCGGTCGGACAGGCAGGCTTACGCTTACCTTATATTCAAGCCGGATAAGATGCTCACCGAGGTCGCCGAGAAGCGTCTCGACGCCATCCGCGAATTTACCGATCTCGGCAGCGGCTACCGCATCGCCATGCGCGACCTAGAAATCAGAGGAGCGGGCAACCTCCTCGGCTCCGAGCAGAGCGGGCAGATGGCGGCGGTCGGCTTCGACCTCTACTGCCAGCTCCTAAGCAAGGCCGTCGCTGAGATGAAGGGCGAGGAAGTGGAGGAGATAGAGCTCCCGCCCGTCGAACTCCCCGTCGACGCATTCATCCCCCAGGGCTACATGCCCACCGAGGCCCACCGCATCCTCTTCTACAAAAAGATGGCCGCGGTGAAGAACAAAGAGGAAGTCCAGGCCGTCCAGGACGAGCTCGAAGACCGCTTCGGTGACCCCCCGCGCCCGGTCTGGAACATGCTCGCGATAATAAGGCTGCGCCTGCGCGCCCACGAACTTGGCATAGAGAGCATCAGCCCATTCAGAAACCAGATCCAGGTAAAATTCGGAGTAGGCACCCGCCTCTCCCAGGAACTCTGCACCGAGCTGATGAAAACCCACCGCCGCCACTGGTTCCAACCCGACAAACTAGCCATAAACCCCTCATCCCCGCGCGTTATAAGCGAGGTCGAGGATATGATCGAGGTGCTAGCGAAAGCGTTTAAGAGGATGGGGGCGAAGGTGGGGTAGTTTCCGATGGTCGGGAGGATTCTTGCTCCCGACCTGGTTTTCGGGTGCACAGGTGCAGTCACGGTTATAGTTCCCCTCAATTCTCCGGTATGCTATAATGCGGCGGCTATTCTTCTACGGCCGCATACAGTTATAGTTCCCCTCAATTCTCCGGTATGCTATAATCTCGGGACCTGGTGGGAATGGCTGAAACTAGTTATAGTTCCCCTCAATTCTCCGGTATGCTATAATTGCATAGACCTCAGCTGCTTTCATTTGCTTGTTATAGTTCCCCTCAATTCTCCGGTATGCTATAATCCTCGACAGGAGAATAATCGTCAGACTGGAGTTATAGTTTCCCTCAATTCTCCGGTATGCTATAATGTCCTGCAGCACAGCCTGGTCCAGCAGTTTGTTATAGTTTCCCTCAATTCTCCGGTATGCTATAATTCACTGCGGATCGCGCTTCCGCCACTGCGTGTTATAGTTTCCCTCAATTCTCCGGTATGCTATAATGACCTTTCTGACGCTCGCTATGTGTTCAGGGTTATAGTTTCCCTCAATTCTCCGGTATGCTATAATAGCCCTTCAATACAGGCATCGTGGATTGTTGTTATAGTTTCCCTCAATTCTCCGGTATGCTATAATGAATACAGTCGTCAGTATGAGATCACACTTGTTATAGTTTCCCTCAATTCTCCGGTATGCTATAATGAACCATACATGCTTCACTATGGCCATTAGGTTATAGTTTCCCTCAATTCTCCGGTATGCTATAATCAGGCTCGCGGGGAAGCTCACACCCTCCAAGTTATAGTTTCCCTCAATTCTCCGGTATGCTATAATTTTGTATACGGATTATACGCTGCGGACTATGTTATAGTTTCCCTCAATTCTCCGGTATGCTATAATAAAGGACATCGCTTCTATCATCGAGCCTGAGTTATAGTTTCCCTCAATTCTCCGGTATGCTATAATGCGCTATTTCCTCGGGAGTAGGATCAGGCTGTTATAGTTTCCCTCAATTCTCCGGTATGCTATAATCGGACTTGTTTTCGCCTGTTTCGGGCTCTCGTTATAGTTTCCCTCAATTCTCCGGTATGCTATAATCCTTAATGCGGGGGCTGGGAGTGGCGATACGTTATAGTTTCCCTCAATTCTCCGGTATGCTATAATTGCCGAAGTTCCGCAACATTGCGGATAAGGTTATAGTTTCCCTCAATTCTCCGGTATGCTATAATAAATCAAATGGCTTTGCGGAAAATGCCATAGTTATAGTTTCCCTCAATTCTCCGGTATGCTATAATGCCGAGATCGTATGGCCCAATGTCCATCGTGTTATAGTTTCCCTCAATTCTCCGGTATGCTATAATTGCAAGGGCGATCAGTGCCCGGATAAGCAGGTTATAGTTTCCCTCAATTCTCCGGTATGCTATAATGGAGAATAACCGCAAGTCGGTGTATCCAGTGTTATAGTTTCCCTCAATTCTCCGGTATGCTATAATATCAGGTATATTGTTCACACGACGCTGTGCGTTATAGTTTCCCTCAATTCTCCGGTATGCTATAATACGTAAGCTTGAAATGCCCGAAATCGAGCTGGTTTTGGGCATTTCGCCCTCTCATTCACCTAGAAAAACGACAATTGCTGTGCGTATTTAGGGTCTTCTTTCTTCGTTTTTGAACCGACTAACACTTGTATATTCGTAAACTGCTTTTCCGTGATCTGCATACACCTTACACTGCCTTCCGCGGGCAAATGCGCCATAAGTCGCGCCACATGCTTGTTAACCGTGTCCTGGCCATTACACAATCGAGCATACACCGAGAATTGGATCATATCGTAGCCGTTGCGAAGCAGGAACTTATGGAACCTGGCATACGCCTTTTTATCCGGGCGGCTTAGTACGGGTAAATCATATAATACAAGAAGTCTCATAAATCTACTCATAAGCGTGAGGTTTTATCGGCAACAGGCATGGGAGCTTTAGCAGGGTGTAGTCTTTCTCGTGGCAGGCAGTTAAAAATGATCCGGCCATTACTTCCGCCGCATGAAGCGCTGCCTGGCGTTTTCCGTCTATCATTACATCCGTATGAATCAAAGCTACCAGCTCTTCACGGTGCTTCTTAGTCAACTCATCCCGAACACCCATTCTGTCCACCTGCAGATCTACCATTGGGCGCAGTGGTTCAAGGAAATCATCGGCAAGGTTGAATTGGTTGAGCTCACTGTGATGGTGAATACCATGAGCGGGAAGGAAACCATGAAGCGACAGTGCGCGGGCTATCATCGCACGCAATATAGCATATCCGTAATTGAGCGCGCTATTAATGCCGTCTTCAGCTCCCTGTCCCGCCCTGTCGAAGTCTTCGCCAAATAACCTGTGGAAATGTTCACGCGCAGCAACGGATTCTATGTTAGTGGCGTCTCCGCTCATCACCTTCGATGACATTAAAGCAATGTCATCCGCCCCTGATCTGCCTGATAATGCCAAGCAGGCAGCCTGGTTTGCGATTTTTTGCTTTATTATCAACTGCCAGCAGCGCTTGCGGAATGGCTCACTCATCTCCAGTTGCATCCGCTGCACGCCGGCTAACCTACTGTGTCCGGTAAACGGTATACCGGCCATAGATGGAAGATGCCGCTGGTTACATGCAAGTAAAATTACCTGGTGTTGCGCCAACCGGTCCAGCAATGCTGATGATAACAGTACTTCCGGTGATTCGAGCATTAATACTGCAATATCTTCAATTGGTAAGCTGAACGACTCGTTCTGAGTTATTAAGAGCTGATCATTCTCAACTCTCAATCTTGTCGGGTTCGAGATGACTACCGTTCTCCAGGCCACGTCTTATCTCCTTGTGAACAGGAAAGTAGTCGCCCAATACACCCATTTCTAATTTTTCTATTGAAATAGCAGTTCGACTACCAATGCCAAATGTAGTGTCCGCTTTGTTGACATTGCAAACGATAAGTGAACCGTTGGCTCTGTGGCTTGATCTATAGTAATAAAGTCCTCCCCCATCCTTAGTTTCTACGCGTATCAAGTCATACGGATACAGTGTGAAAAGAAATTCGTATTCATTATCTATCACGGGCCATTCATTGTAAGGCTTGTGTGCCGCGATAGCTTTATCCGGCAGTTTCCCACTTATCATATCAACAGTATAAACAGGGATGAGGTAGTATTCCCATTTTCCCTTTTTGTTCTGCTTTCTAAACACATCCGTGCGCACCATATCGCCGTTATCTGCTATCCCACCGCGTACGTTCACGCCTGTATACTGCGCCTGGCATACCTTCACACTGCGTACCATTGGGCCCGGGCTGCCGTCCCTGAGTGGCTTGAAAAGTGGCTCGGCAAAAGCTTTTTGCGCCTTATTGTCAAACTCAGCCATTCTCTGCCTTATAGCTGAATATAGAAGTTTATTATGCTCGGTGTCGAACAGATTTTTCAAATCATTCTCGGAGAGCGAATTAAGCGGTTTCTTTACAACACTTACGCGATCCGTGCTGATATGCTTTGCCGACCTTATCGTATCAGCATGGATTGCGCCACTGACCTTGCGCTGTGGCATCCTCGATACGAGAATACTACCTAATTTCTCCACTACTTCCTTGCGGAAGCCTTTCCACGGCTCGGGCAGTCGAGGGCGCTCGTTCTCTTTCCATTCTATTATCTCGCCCGTCTCAGGGTCGATATGGTTCCGTCTCGTTTCGACAACCTTTGAGTATTCGGTTATCATCTTAATCTGATAAGGCAAAAGAGCCGCTATCACGGCGGCATCCTGCGCGTGGTGCAGGTCGTTCTCATCACGGTCTTTATACAGTCCCCACAACCACCTCGCCTGTGCCACAACCTGGCCATTTATACATACCAAAGGCAGTTTATTATCTGGGTCTGCAAATAGAAGATTTGCCCGGATGAATCCCGCAAACTCTCGCGCCACATACCTTGTATCATTTAAGTTGCGATCCTTCCACTCCACTTCCTGTCTTTCCTCGAAACTTTCTCTTAACAGGTTTCCACGTTTTCTCGGGTCTCTTATCGTCGTGCGCACCCATCCCTCATATTCAGACCAACGTTTTTCGTTGTGCCCGAAATACTCATAAGGTGTCCGATTAAGCTTGTTTCGGTTTTCTGAGATCAGCACAAGCACCTTGTTCGCTCTGCTGTTATCGAAGCTGCGGCTGTAAGGAAGAATGTGGTCCACCTCCACATAACCAGGCTCACACAATCTATTCAGGTCGATAGGCTGCAATGAATATGCGCAACAGCCCCTTTGCTCCCGGTAAAGTCTCCACTTTAGCATATCGGTTCCGTTCGGCTCACGCCCATCGAATGTCTCTCTGAACTGTTCCTCGAGTTCCTCTCGTTCCTTTAAGTTTTCTCTTTGTCTTCTCTCCTCTTCTTTTCGCTTGTCTGCGCTCTTGCCCATATCACGTGCAAATTCTATGTGTATTGCGTATGGTGAGCCGTAACGATTTATTACCGCGTTTACAACTTTCCGGGCTTGACTGAGCGCCCGCAGCACGACTGGATTCCTGATCATATCCACCGGTATTGATGGTAATTTATCTTTCTTTTTCTCACCGCTTAAACCGGTGTGATTATAGCCTGCTTTCGCGCATGCCTCACTGTAATGCAAACCTTCTTCCAGATGAGGAAGGATCTTTTTAATTGCCACTAGCGAGAGGTTTGCGGTTTTTGTAAACTCACATCCGGAAACCGCGTTGATTATCTCCTTCTCTACTCCACGCTCCGTTAGCCACTCTTCTATATCCTCATCCGTCTTGTAAAACGTCAGCGCTGTCGCAAGGTTATCCATTAATTCAGGGTTTTGCTTTACTCGGTCCCACATCCCATCTACCGAGCATGCATTCTGTATAGAATGATAACCCTTAAGCTCGAAGAAAACAGTATTCTCGCACTCCAGCGATTCTACAAGTTCTGCCTTTTTTTCCGGTCTACGTAGGTATGTAAGCCCGGCAAATCGCGCTTCTTCCGGTAGATCAAGTGCCTTGCGTATCTGCGCATATGTCACTCTCACATTTTTATACGCCAACCCTTCGATCACTTTCCGTTGTTCGGGGGTAAATCGCTCTTTGTCGCCATTTGTGGAATATGTCGTGCTGTTTATCTTCTGAAGGAGTAAGAATCTTTCCGCATGATAGGAATATCTTGGAGCTCTCAGTTCATTCGGTTCAAATGTGCAAGTTCCGACCATTCTTATTATGTCATCGCCTGAAACATAAGGTTTCTGCCAGGAGAATACTTCTAATATCGCGTTCTCGAACTCATGCTTAGTGAACACACTGCCTAATTCTCTTTGTCTCTTGAAAAGTGTTTTTATTTCTTCTTCAAGCAGCCCACGATCAACTGTATTTATATATGAATCTGTTGTATTGCGCTTGCGGAGATCAAAGAATGGATCGCTCCAGTACATCTCGCCTGCGGTTCGGAAGCCTTTCTCTCGCATTCTCTCACGGTTGGCTTCAATTCCCGCGATCATTTTGCCATCTTCCGAACTTTTTGCTGCCTTGCGGTTCGATTTGAATCCACGTCTTTTTATGATGTGAAAAAGCGCCCGTGCAAATTCCTGCCCAGTCAGCAATCTATCCAGGCCTTCCGCTCTGAGTTCCCAAGGTGATGGTTGCCCTAGAACAGTCTCAAATGCAGATTTAATCTCCTGCGCTTGAATGAGCTCGTACTTTATAAAGAGATCGCGAGCTCTACGCAGCCTACCCGCCCGTCGGCGCAATCGTCGGCGAGCGCTGCGTGCAAGCCTTCGAGGCAAAGCTAATGATGCCCATGTTTTTGGGTCTTCCGCCGCGTTGAATCCTCGCACCCCAAGAGCTTCGACTCTCTTTTTATCGAGATTCAGCACGGCCCAGCCTACAGAGGTAATACCGATGTCAAGCCCCAGCGAATATTTCATGATAACCTCTCTAAAAAAAGGATACCCCCGTCAATGACGGGCACTGACGGGGGATACCTTACGGTTGTTAGCCTTATTATAGTAACCTTCAATTCTCCGGTATGCTATAAAGAGGTTGCGGTTACGGGGTAGCTATCAACCACTCAGAATATTACCCCATGTTATTTGTGTTGTCAATACAATTTTTATCATTGTTCTATTCTTCGGTAACCCCTCCACCCCAAATCAATAACGTCATATTCCATGCTTCGGCGCAAGCTAAGCGGATGCTTCGGGAGGCTTTTTACCCCGAAGCAGGAGCAGCGGATTAAGCGAAAGCAACCTCTCTTTCCCTGCCTAATCAACCGCAGATCAGATTTGAATTGGCACGCAAGCTTATAGATGTTCATGTTAAGCATTATCTCATCAGATTGTGAGATTATGTATGACTTGGGGGAATGAGAATGAAAAAGATTGCCTGTATTGCGTTAGTATTCGTAGCTTTGCTCTGCGGGTGTGGCAATATGACCGCAGGTACGGATGCTGCTAAGGCTCAGGTATAATATTTCATCAACAATTCAATAGTCAGCAGACGAACGCCATCGTTGCCGCGGCTGATCCGGAAATGTTCAGTAATGCATCCAGAGCCGACACCGTCAATCTGCTGTCTGTTGTCTATAAAAAACTGGGGAAGGTTACTGATTCGTAGGCTGTTAATTGGAACATCGGTCATTCAATGCTCGAACCACGGCGACTTTGGCGCAGAGCATCAAGTTTGAGAGGGGGAGCGGGACGGAGACATTTACTTTCCGCATAAGAGGCAAGAATGCCTATTTGATCGGGTATTATATCAATTCGAGAGATATGATAATGAAATAAGATGGGTTGATGATCTTTAAATCGCGGATTTATCCCACTGCGGATAAACAGCGGATTCATCTCCACTTTCGACATCCCTCTTCTACGGGTAAAACAAAAGTAAAGCGCCGCAGCCATAGCAGGACGGTAAATATATGCGTAGAGCAGCATATACACTTACTCTACTGGCGGCTATGCTTGTGCTGAGCGCTGCGGCGATGGCGGAGTGCTCTCCTTGCAACACCTGCGCTCCGGTCCCGTGCCAGCCCACATGCCAACCGGCATGCGCTCCCACCTGCCAGCCCACATGCCCGCCGCCTTGTGCGACCACTTGCTGCCCTTCCTGCCAGGAGGCAGTGCCCGCCTATGTGGGAGCAGGTCCCGCGGGCGGATTGACTTGCTTGAACTCGACCAACTTCGACAGGGGCTACGTGACCTCGATGTATACCCAGCACGCCGTTACAGCCGCTGTGGCTTCGATGGGCGCGCAGAGGGTCTCCGATCCCAGAATCCGGTCGCTTTCCATGAAGATAGCGAACGAGCAGGTAGACATGAATAACAAGCTGAACGCCTGGTATTCCAAGGTCGGAGGCGGACCACTGGTCGCCGACCAGACCCGAGTGAGCTGCGCCACCGCCGCCCTCTGCGGCCTGGACCAGTGTTCATTCGATAGAATCTACGCCGCGACCATGGTGGAATTGCTCCGGCAGTCTTCCGCCGCCGCGTTCCTGGGCGCAACCCGGTCCACCAGCCCCGACCTCCGCTATCAGGCAAGAATGGTAGATCGGATCTCCGCTAATGAGATTGCCGCCTTCCGAGCCTGGCAGCCCAGTGTAAGCGTCTACCCTCAAACCCCGGCATGCCCCGGCTAAATGTTTGCTCCAAAAGTTATCCGGCGCTCCGGGCCTGAAACCCGGAGCGCCGACCTCACCATCTCCCGACTTTCAACTCTAGACTTTAGACTCCCATTTCCGGGTAAAACCTAAATAAGGTGCTACAGCCGTTGCAGGACGGTGACCAGATGCGCACAGCATGTGTGTTTGCTATATTTGCAGCGGTATTTGCGTTGAGTGGGGTAGCTCTGGCGCAGGGATGTGGAGTAGTTGGGGGAGGGCCTCCGCCGTGTATGCCGGCTTGCCCACCCGTTCCGCAGCCCGCTAATATCGGCGCGGGACCCGCCGCCGGGCTAAACTGCCTGAGCGGATGTGATTTCGACCAGAACTACATAAGCGCGATGTACCAGCAGCATAATACCATAGCCACGTTGGCTTACGCGGGTATGACGAGAGTCTCCGACGAGGATATTCAAGCGCTTTCCAGAAAGATCCGCGATGAGCAGCTCGATTTGAACAATAAACTGGCTCAATACGCCGCCAAAGCCGGCATTTGCCTGCCCGCGCTTCCGGGAGGACAGGGCCCGAGCATTGTAGCCTCCTTGTGCGGCATGGACCAGTGCAACTTCTCAATGACCTATGCCGCGACCATGATCGAGCTCCTCCAGCAGTCCAAAGATGCGGCTGATATTGCTCGCGCACGATCGAATATTCCCGAAGTACGCTACCAGGCCGGAATAGTCTCCAAATCCGCAGATAATGAAATTGCAGCCATTGGAGCATGGGAGCAGACTGTAGTTGTTGCCTGTACCCCAACGTGTGTGTCCCGAAACCCCGTAGGATGCGGCCCAACCTGTAACCCAGGTTACCCGCTTTACCAGCCCGGGTTATGAAACAAATGCCCCAGGCTTATCGGCCTGGGGCATACATTATAAGCAAGCGCATGCTAAGCACCCTGCTTGCTGATAACCTCGAGCGCCGGATCTATGCCGGAAATATAATCTTTGAATGTGGACGCCGCGGGCATATCTGGCCCTAATGAAGCTCTTTTTGCTGAGGTAGTGAAAATACTTGGCGGAATAGGAATCGTGGCATGAACACTCTCGTGGCTGCTACGCAGCGCTTCTCGCAGCCCTGCGGGCCGCTGCCGGTCAAGGACTGTCGTGTTCACCACGAAAGAAACGAAAATGGCAAAAAACGCCATTTTCGAAGGAGCAACTTCGCCTATCTGCAATTAACAACTACTTAAGCAAACTTATCTTAGCCGCAGTCGTCTGGATTGTTGGGCTGCTTGCGCCGGTCTGGAGTGGGCCTTTTACCCGGACGAAGTTCCCGTTTTTTACTGTATGGCCGGTGGCGGTTATCGTTATGGGATAACCTGAACCGTCGCTGAGAACAAAGCTGTTTGTGGTGACCTGTGAAGCCTGGCCGTAGACCACGAAGTCGAATGTGCCCACCGCGCCGGTGGCTATTCGATCATGCAGATCCCTTCCGTTAGTGCCCACCACCCACGCGGACTTATATGAGACGTTGGTATTGTGACTTACGTTGCCCCAGGAGTCGGTCAGAGCGACATCTACGGTATGCGTCCCGTGGTTGGGGTCTGCGGGGATGTTCGCCTGCCAGGTGCCTCCCGTGCTCGATAACGTATACCCGTTAGCTTTGATCGAGCTTACCCCCGTATTGGTGCTCAGCACGGCTGTTATGTGGATGGGGTCGCCCGGTTCGGCGTAAGCGGGTGATATGCTGACCGCGCTTATTGTGGGGATGACCTGCCGGATCGCAGCCGCGGCGTTCACGAGCCCATAGCCGAAATATTGATCCCAGCCGGTGGTTCCCAGGTCTTCCGCGGAGTTTTGCATGGCGTTCCTGACTTCGGTGGGAGATATGCTGCCATGGCGCGCGGAGTAGAGTAGAGCCGCGACACCCGAGACATGTGGCGTAGCCATGCTGGTGCCGCTCATTAAGTCGTAATCCGCCGATGCGTTCGTTATGCTAGCCGAAATACCGCTCCGGGCCTGTAGATCGTCGCCGTCGGTCTGCGAAACCGCAACAACCACAACCGAAGTTGTTCCGTTCAAGGTGCCGCTGATCGTGCCGGATGTGTTATTCGAGATAATTACTCCCGCAGCTCCCGCGGCTATTGCGTTCTTGACTTTATCCGCGAATGTGAGCGTTCCCCGCCTGATATGTGCGATGTTTCCACGGACCGAGCTGGGGAAATCGCTCGGGTTGCCGAGTCCGCAATAAATCGCGGGAGCGGTAACGGTTCCGTTGGCGCTGCCGGTCATTGGGTCAGCTGTGCGGGTGATCCCGTTCCATATCGCGGATGCGGTCTGTGTGCCGGTGCCGACGATTACGGTGGAAAGGACATCTACCCCAGGCGCGGCGAGGCTGGAAGTGGATCCGTAATTGGAAAAACTGGCTCTCTGCTTGTTGCTGTCGATTGCGGTAACAGAAATGACCGAGGGATAGCTGGCAGGATATGATGGGGTGGAGGAATTGTCGTTACCCGCCGCCGCTACCACCGTGACCCCCGCGGCTACCGCATTAGCGCAGGCTTGTTGGAGGGTGGTATCCGAATCCGGGCCGCCGAGGCTCATGCTGATCACATTCGCCCCGTTCGATACCGCCCAGTCGATTGCGGCGGCTATATCTGAATCGTAAGCGTTTCCGGAGCTGTCGAAAACCTGGGCGATCAGCAGGTCGGCGCCGGGAGCGACTCCCACCACGCCGATATTATTATCCTGAGCGGCTACGGTGCCCGAGGTATGGGTGCCATGGCCGTCGGTATCCTGCACGCTTACTCCAGCAACGAAGCTCTTTGAGGCGATGACATGACCGATATCGGGGTTGTTGAAGTCGATTCCGGTGTCGATCATTGCAACTCGGGCTCCCGCTCCTTTGGTGATAGGCCAGGCGTCGCGCGCGTGAACGAGGTCAATCCCGTAGGGGATAACCTGCCCGGTGGTCGAAGTAAGGAATGCGTCGTAGGGCTGTGTGGAGGACACAGGCGCTATCTCGCATTTGTGGCGGATGTGATCGGGCTCGACCGTGGCGATCGACGGGTCTTTTCTGAGCTTGTCTACTTCCGCCGCGGTAAGGTCGGCTGCATAACCGGGGATGATTTGGTAGCTGTGGCGAATCTTGCCGACGGCTTGCATAGTAGTTTTACTCTTGCCGTTTTTATAGAGAATTATCCATCTCGAGGTGCTGTTATCCGCTGCATTTGCAGTTATGGAGAAACACACGAGCATAAAAAGTATGAAGAATGCGATTAGGTGAGCCAGTCGGCTATTCTGCATCCGGCTTATTGCCTCCACGGAACAGTTTGTTACATATTTGCAATGTAACCTACGCTGCTGAGATTGTCAAGGAGACAATCAAAAAGGAAATGCGTTATGGGGTGCGGAAGGAGTTGGCGTAATGGCTGCTGGGCCAGATTGTTCGGAGGAAGATTGGTATGCGATTGTCTTTTGGTGGGGTTGTGTCGAGAGTTATCACGCTGGGTGTAGTTGTTGGCGCGGTCGCATCGGCGGGGTGGAGTGCTCAGGCTGTGAAGGCGAAACCGACGGTGAGCAAGCCGGCTTCTTATACGGAAAGCATAGCCGGAACGCTCGTGAAGTTCGATATGGTGGGGATTCCGGGTGGTGAGATATCGATGCCGGATCTCGCTAAACCCGGGGCTGTTCGCAAAGTTAAAATCAAGCCGATGTGGGTGGGAAAGACCGAGGTCACCTGGGACGAGTACGATGTGTTTGTCTTCAGGCTCGATGAACCGGCTTCACCTGCTCCGGGAAAGGATGCGATTTCTCATCCGAGCAAACCCTACGGCGCGGCGGACCGTGGGTTCGGGCACAAGGGCTATCCTGTGATTAACGAGTCATTCCACGGGGCGGATGAGTATTGCAAGTGGCTCAGCGCGAAGACCGGGCACACTTACCGGCTGCCCACCGAGGCGGAATGGGAGTACGCATGCCGCGCCGGAGCTCCGGATCCGGCTAAGGAGGAGCTTGCGAAGTATGCGTGGTATTTTCAGGAAAAGACCAATCCGGTAGGGCAGAAGGCGCCGAACGCATGGGGGCTTTATGATACGCTCGGGAATGTGGCGGAGTGGTGCACGGATATGAGCGGTAAGCCGGTGCTATGCGGCGGATCTTATGACGATATGGCCAAGGGTATACGAGCATCCGCGCGGAAGTATCAGGATGATTCCTGGCAAGCAAACGATCCGCAGAGCCCGAAGAGCAAGTGGTGGCTCTCAGACGCGACATTCGCGGGATTTAGAGTGGTTCGAGTGGATTAGGGAGATATTCTTAATTTTGAATACATGTACGGTGGTAGCATGATCGGCAGTTATAGTCTTCTTTGACACGAAAGACCGAAAGGTAGAAAGATAGGTAACAGGGAACAGAGTCCGGTGTTTCGGGAACTTGTTCCCGAAACATCAGAACACACCAATGATAGGGAATAGATTCTCCTTTCGCTATTTATATATTTCGGGCTTTCGTGTCTAAAGAGACTATCAATGCTGATCAGACTCCCGCACCCATGCCTATTAAAATTTCTCCCAAAAGAATTATTTGATAATCTAACGCTGAACGAGAGGATTGGATATGGACGGTCAGGACAAGTTGGGAACAGTGACTCGCAGGGATTTTTTGAAGGCTTCAGCCGCTACGGCGGTGCTCCTGGGATCTGGGACTATGGGTCTGACGCAGGGAGCATGGGCAAAGGGCAGCGATGTGCTGCGTGTGGGTGTGATTGGGTGTGGAGGGCGCGGAACAGGCGCTGCCTACGACTGCATCAATTCATCACCCAATGTCAAAATAGTCGCTCTGGGCGACCTTTTTAAGGACAGGCTCGACGGCTGCTACAAAAACCTTACCGGTAATAAGGATGCGAAGGACAAGGTAGACCTTACCCCGGACCGGTGCTTTGTCGGGTTCGATGCTTACCAGAGAGTACTCGACGCGGGCGTCGATCTGGTGATCCTGGCCACTCCGCCCGGTTTCAGGCCGACCCATTTCAAAGCCGCTATCGATGCGGGAAAGCATGTCTTTATGGAAAAACCCGTGGCTGTGGATGCTACGGGAATTCGCACGGTCCTCGCCGCTGGTGAGCTTGCCGCCCAGAAGAACCTCGGTGTTGTAGCCGGAACTCAGCGCAGGCACCAGTTCCCCTATGTCGAGACGATGAAGCGGATTCATGATGGTGAACTGGGCGAGCTCGTGTCCGCGCAGTGCTATTGGAACCAGGGTGGGCTTTGGAACCACGGACGGCAGCCGGATTGGTCGGATATGGAGTGGCAGGTTCGCAACTGGCTGTATTTCACGTGGCTTTCCGGCGACCATATCTGCGAGCAGCATGTGCATAATATCGATGTTATTAACTGGGCGATGCAGGCTCATCCGGTCAAGTGCGTGGGGATGGGCGGTCGCCAGGTCCGCACCGATCCGGCTTATGGGCATATCTTCGATCATTTCGCTGTCGAATATGAATATCCCAACGGCGCAAGGCTGATGAGTATGTGCAGGCAGATCGATGGCTGCGTCGGAAATGTATCGGAGAGAGTGGTCGGCACGAAGGGCACGTCGAACTGCTGCGGTATTATCCGCGCGGGCGAAGGATGGAAATATGCAGGCCCATCACCGAGCGCTTATATGCAGGAGCATGCCGACCTGATAGCTAGCATCCGCGCTGGGAAGCCGCTCAATGAGACGAAGCAGGTTGCGGAGAGTGTGCTTACGGCTATTATGGGCAGAATGTCCGCTTATACGGGTCAGGAAGTGAGCTGGGACCAGGCGCTTAATTCGAAAGAGGACTTGATGCCCGCGAAGCTCGAGTTCGGCCCGCTGCCCGTAGCGCCGGTCGCAGTACCGGGGAAGACACCGCTAATTTAGCGCGATGAGTGGGAAGGGAGATTAAATCGCGAAAGCACGAAAGGGTGAAAAGGGATTTAGTAATTAGTAGTGAGTAATGAGTATCGGCTTTTATTGAAGGTCTGTACTGAGAAAAGGTACCATAGAGATACCCTTCGTGGCGAACACGACAGCCCTTGACCGGCAGCGGCCCGCAGGGCTGCGAGAGGTGCTGCGTAGCAGTCACGAGAGTGTTCATGCACGATTCCTTAATCATTACTACTGAGTTTCAGGTAATGTAGTGACAACCTGGCAGAAGGCTTCGTGCTCGATTCGACCCGCCAGTACGTCACATCATTATGCGAAAGTCAATAGATTCCTTTTCGCGTTTTTGCCCTTTCGTGCTTTCGCGATAAATTCCCTTCCCGCGATGAGCATATTCTTGGAAGGAGGTTTTGGGGTGGAAGTTAGTCGTCGTGAGGTTATAAAGCTGGGGGCATTTGGCGCTGCAGCTATTTCAGCGGGGATCGCCACTGATGTGGCGGAGGCCGCGAACAAAAAGGAGCCCAGGGCTGTGTTGAAGATATCGAGCCAGGAAGGGATCATTCCAGGCAAGGATCTGCCCGAGAAGCTTGCTAAAATGGAGAAGTGGGACTTCGATGGTATCGAGGTCGGTGGGCGCGGGCTGGAGAATCGGGTGCCTGAGATTCAGGCGGCTCTGAAAAATTCGAAGATCAAGTTAAGCGCGATATGCGCGGGGTTCCAGGGCGCTTTGATGAGCGATCAGGAATCAGAGCGCAAGAAGTGTGTGGAGTCTATGAAGGTGATCCTGACGGCTGCGGGTGAGCTGGGGTCGACGGGCTTGATATTCGTGCCGGCGTTCAATGGGCAGACCAAGTTGAATCATATCGAGGGGCGTAAAATCCTGCTCGATCAGCTTCCCGAGCTCTGCGAGTTTGCGCAGAAGGCGGGTACGCGGATGCTCCTGGAACCGCTCAATCGACATGAGACATGGTATGTGCGCCAGCTCGCCGATGCAGCCGCTATCTGCCGCGATGCGAATCATCCGGCTGCGTGTGTGATGGGTGATTTCTACCACATGTATATCGAAGAGCCGAGCGATATGGGCGCGTTCATCTCAGCCGGAAAGTATATCCACCACGTTCACCTGGCTTCGATCAAACGCAATCTTCCAGGGCAGGACGAGCGCAATTATACTGATGGCTTCAAGGGCTTGAAAATGATCGGTTACCAGGACTTCTGCAGCTTTGAATGCGGGTGCATCGGCGATCGAGAGGTGGAGATTCCGAAGTCGGTGAAGTTCCTGCGAGAGCAGTGGAAGAAAGCTTAAAGCAGTTGTCAGTTATCAGGCATCCCGTTGTTCCCGAAATATTATCAGGGGCAACTAAATATTGACTTTCGCATAATGATGTGACATACTGGCGGGTCGGATCGAGCACAAAGCCTTTTGCCAGGTTGCCACTACATTACCTGAAAGTCAATAGTATATGGGGCCGGTGCTAAGATCGGCCCCTGCTTTTTCATGGTCCGGACGATGTTTCTGAGGGCATTATTCCTGTTTCTTTTTTTATTTATAACATCGCTTTGCTCCGCATCTGAGCCTGAGCTTCATCGCTTCGAATACTCCGAAGTCGCGATGGGGGTTCGGGCTCGGATGGTGGTTTATGCCCCTGATGAGGCTGCGGCGCGGCGGAGCTGCGAGGCGGCATTCGACAGGATTGCTTATCTCGAGGATGTAATGAGCGACTACCGGCCGACCAGTGAGCTGATGCGGCTTTCGAGCAGGGCGGGTGGGGTGGTTGTTCCGGTCAGTA